>ERZ772882.205-NODE-205-length-85759-cov-13.629551_pt1 | contig 85759 bp, 85 predicted proteins | sample MGYA00580576_ERZ772882 | MGnify/ENA primary metagenome ERZ772882 (study PRJEB29015, sample SAMEA2737658) | human gut metagenome | biome: human gut; feature: human-associated habitat; material: faeces | place: China | collected 2012 ... | reverse complement strand
CTCCGCATGGTCTAAGCCATACGGAGGATTAACTGTTTTACGGACACCCGTCTATCGCGCGGAATGCCTTTTATCGTTCTACGGCTCAGGGACGTTACCGAATCAGTCTCAGAGCATTTTCATAGTCGTTTTTGTGGACGTAGATATGATATTCATACGAATAGTTCGGGTCAACGCCGAAGCTGCCGCTGCGCCCGCGGCTGCGGCCGCCGAACGAGGAAGAGCCCTGCAAATTCTCGGTTCTGACCGTGTAGGCAATGCCATTAGCGGACAGGATGCTGCGGATATTAGCCTGACGCTGCATGTCCATCGTGGTGATGAGTTCCTTGCGGTTGAAGATCGTCAGCATAATACGGCCCCCTTTTTGAAAATGGAGTTCTCTGCATTCATTTTACCACAGGTTTTTCCCGCGCGCAACGGCGGCGCAAATTGACAATATTCCGCGTGAATACTATAATGCTCTGCATGGAAAAGCGCTGAAAAGAGCGCATCGCGCGGGAACCGTTTCCGCACACAGAAGGGAACTATCAAAGACATGAGACAGGATCTATCGCTCCGACTGGAGCAATTCAAAAAGCAATACGTCGCGGACGAGGCGGTGCGCAGCCGCATCGCCGAGCCGCCCGTCAAATTCATCGGCGATGAGATCATGGAGCTGGCCGCCGCCGCGCTGCTGCAGGGGGAGAACGTTCTGCTCTCCGGCGGCAAGGCCACGGGCAAGAACATTCTGGCGGACAACCTTGCGTGGTTGTTCCGCCGTCCGGTCTACACTGTGTCGTTCCATGTGAATACCGACAGCAGCACGCTCATCGGAACCGACACCTTCACCGGCGGCGAAGTGCGGCTGCGCCGCGGCCCTGTCGCGCTCGCCGCGCAGTACGGCGGCTTCTGCATCTTGGATGAGATCAACATGGCGAAAAACGACGCTGTGGCCGTGCTGCACTCCGCGCTCGACTACCGCCGCCTCATCGACGTGCCGGGCTATGAGTGTATCCCTATCCACCCCGCCGCGCGCTTCATCGCCACGATGAACTACGGTTACGCCGGTACGCGCGAGCTGAACGAAGCGCTTGTCTCGCGCTTTACGGTCATCCGCATGCCGACGCTCGAGGAACCCCAGCTCTGCGAGCTGCTGCACGCAAACGTACCGGAGGCGTCGGACGAGAATATCAAGCGCTGCACGGGGCTGTTCCTCGATCTGAACGCCAAGGCCGTGAACGGAGAGATATCGACGAACTCCGTCGATATGCGCGGCATGATCGCCGCTTTGCACCTGATGACCGACGGCATGGCGCCCAAGGATGCCATCGCCGTGAGCATCACGAATAAATGCTTCGATGAGTACGAGTATGCGCTCGTGCGCGACGTGGCGCTGACGCGCTTTGCCTGAAGATATGAGCATCGGCAGAGAAGAGAGCCTATTTTTGACTGTTTCCGAAGATCACCGCAAGCGGACCTATCCCGAGTATGTGCAGAAGATGAGCGAACCCTTTGAGCGCGCGGGCGGCATGGTGGAGGTGTACGAGGGCGTCGTCCTCGGCGGGGCGGACAAGTTTTTCGGGCTCGATGACTTGAATCTGTGGCTGCGGCGGCACCGCTACGCGGCCTACAATATGGACGTGCTGCTGCCCATCGCGCACCTGTGCGTCGAGCGCGCCGTGCGGGCGAGGCTGATGGGCGAGCGCCCGGGCGTCGCCGTGATGGCGGAGCAGGCGGCGGGCGAGATTTTGCGTGGCGACCTCCTGCGCTACCGGCGCAGCTCGCGCGGCTGGATGTACATTTACGATCTGACGAAGCACTTTCCCGCCGCGGCGACGGAGGGCGACCGCCGCATTTTGAAAAATTTCAGCGGTTTTGAAGACATGCTGGCCGAGTTTGACGACCTTGCCGCGCGCAGCGAGAGCTGCGCGGACGCAAAGTCGCTCGTCGAACTCGCAGCGCTTTTGTACCGCAAAATTTTCATCCGCTATTTTGCGCCCGACCACAATCAGGACATCTTACCCGAGCGCGAGACGGAAGAGTGGGAGCCCGCAGCCGAACCGGGGGACATCGAGTGGACGCAGACAGAGGAGATGGAACTCCAATACGACAAGGCGGGCGAGGCATCGGCCGATGACCTCGTCCTGCCGGACGACGCGCTCGCCGGCATTCCGGAGTATCTGATGCGCAACTTTGGCCCCAGCTTTCAGACCGAGCAGGCGATGGAGGAGATCGAAAGCGCTGTCTGCACCGGTATCCACGAGGAGCGAAAGCTCCTCTTCACCGATGGCCTGAGCGCGGACGCCTACGAGGGCAGTGAGCCGCGCGCCCAATCGCTGCGCGCCAGTCGGGACGGCAACCTCAAAATGCTCCAAGAGCACGAGGACGCCGCGCGTCAGGGCATCCGCAGCATCGAGCAGGCCTTTCGCAATGCGCTGAGCCTGCGCAGCGAGCCGGACGTTTACCGCGCCGACCACGGCGTGCTGCAAAACGATCTGCTCTGGAAGGTCGGCCGCTGCGAAAATCCGCAGCTTTTTGAAAAGATCGTCCGGCAGGAACCGTCCGCCGTCGTCGTGGAGCTTTTGATCGACGCAAGCGGCTCGCAGAGCGTGCGGCAGAGCATGGTGGCGCTGCAAAGCTACCTCTTCAGCGCGGCGCTCAGCCGCATCCGCATTCCGCACCGCGTGATGAGCTACTGCACTTACGGCAACTACACGGTGCTGCGGCGCTTCCGCGACTACGACGACAAGAGCGAGGCCGACCGCCGCATTTTGGAGTACCGCGCGACGTCGAATAACCGCGACGGCCTTGCGCTGGCCGCGGCGGGACTCGACCTCAAGAAGCGGCGCGAGGAGCACAAAATTATCATCGTGTTCAGCGACGGCTTACCGAACGACATGGTCAGCGGCCGCAAGCGCGAGGGCGCGCCGGAAGTCTACGTCGGCGACGCCGCCATCCGCGACACCTGCTTTCAGGTGCGAAAGCTCCGGCGCGAGGGCGCGCACGTCATCGGCATTTTCCTCGGCGAGGACGGAGAGCTTGAAAACGAGCGCATGATCTACGGCGCGTCGTTCCTGCGCATCCGCCGGGCGGAGGACTTTGCCGGCAGCGCCGGCAAGCGCCTGAGCGAAACGCTGCTGAACCTGTAAAACGAAAAGGAGAGTCCCGCCGGTTCGAAACTGGCGGGACTTTGTCTGATTATTTTCCACTCTCCTGCGGCGCGTCTTCGAGCAGCATCTGCCGCAGCTTTTTGGCGGCGATGCTCAGCGGCTGCGTCTTGCGCTGGAAGAGAAAGACGCTGCGCGCGGGAATGGGCTCTTCGAGCATGATGGGGTAGATACCGCTTGCCTCCGGCGTGCCGTAAAGCATCTCGCGCGGCACGAAGCCGACGCCAAGGTCGCTCTGCACCACGGGCGGCACCTGCGCCGTGGTCTCGACCTCCACATCGGGGCTGAACGAAAGACCGTGGCGCAGGAAGAGCTCAGCATAAAAGTCGTGCGACGATGTCCCCTCCGTCAAGCTGATGATCGGGTAGTCGGCAAGCCTTTTGAGCGAAACGGGCTCCTCGGTGAGCTCCAAAAACGCCGGGCCGCAGATGGGGATCTCCTGAATTTCGTCGATCTTCTGCGCCGTGAGCGAATCCGGCACGGACGCGCCCTCTGCCAGAATGGCGAAGTCGGCAAGGCCGTTCTGCACGGCGGCGAGGCCGTGGGAGGCAGAGTGGTTCGTCAGGCAGATGCGCACGTGCGGGTATGCGCGCCGGTAGCGCGCGAGCACCTGCAAAAGCCGCGTGCGCAGGGCAAGGCTGCTCGCTGCGATGTGGACGATACCGCTTTGCAAGCTCTGGTCGGAGAGGACCTCCTCTTCGCCTGCCTCGATGCTCTCAAACGCGACGGCGATGTGCGTGTAGAGCTTCTCCCCCTCGGGCGTGAGGCGCACGCCCTGCGGCGAGCGGAAAAACAGCGCGCAGCCGAGCTCGGATTCGAGCTTTCGGATCATGCGTGTCACGTTGGGCTGGTTGCTGTAGAGCGCCGCGGCGGCCTGCGAAAAGCTGCGGTATTTGGCGGCGTAATAAAAGACGCGATAGCTGTCGTAGCTGATGTTCATGGGCAAGCTCCTCTGAAAAAGAAATGATTGGGGTTCTGCGCGGCGGCGAGGAACCTGACTGCGTAAAATTTGACGGAAGAGAAAAGCATTCGTCCGCACCTTGCGGACGGTAAGACTGATTGTAACAGAAGCGAAGCGGCGGCGCAAGCGTATTCGGGAAAAAAGAACAGAACCTTGACGAAAAGTAAACACCGTCGAAAAGCCGCATGAAATCAGGAAAATTCGGACGGCATAGCAAAATGATATATCCGCCATGTCAAGAAAGCATTTCGTTTCCGCGCAAAGGGTCGATATAATGACTCGCGTTGGAAATTCCATAGCACAGGGAGGAATAACATGTTTGCTCAGATCATTGCCATCTGCATTTTTGTCACTATGTTCCTGCTTATTATCCTCGATAAGTTTGAACGGCATTACATTACGCTCGGGAGCGGCGCGCTCGTGCTCGTGCTGGTGTTCGGCGTCTGCATGCGCTCGATGAGCGCCATTTGGGAGACGCTCAACCTCGGCGCGTTTTTCCAGAGCACATTCTGGTACGGCGCAAGTGAGGAGAGCACGGCGGGCATCAACTGGTCGACGATCCTGTTTATCGCCGGCATGATGATCATGGTCGAGGGCCTCGGCAAGGCGGGCTTTTTCCGCTGGCTGTGCCTGACGCTTGCCAAGCTCGTACACTACCGCACGGTGCCGCTGCTCATCTGCTTTATGTCGCTCTCGGCGTTTTTGTCGATGTTCATCGACAGCATCACGGTCGTGCTGTTTCTCGCCACCGTCACGCTCGAGCTGGCGCAGACGATGAAATTCGACCCCGTGCCGATGATCCTGTCTGAAATTTTCTGCGCGAACCTCGGCGGCGCGGCCACGATGTGCGGCGACCCGCCGAACATCATCATCGGCACCTCGCTCGGCTACACATTCTTCGACTTCATCGAAAATACCGGCGCGGTCGTGGCGATTTGCTTTGTGTTCATGCTCGTTTACTTCACGCTCTGCTTCCGCAAGGAACTTGAGCGCGCCGAGCATGCCAACGGCGGCCCCGTCACCTGTCCCGAGCCTTCGACGGCCATCACGAACAAGAAGGCATTTCTTGCGAGCGCAGGCGTTTTCCTGCTGGCGGTCGTGCTGCTCATCACGCACGCGCAGACGGAGCTTTCCGTCGCGTGCATCGGCGTGATCGTCGCGGTTCTGACGATGATCGTTTTGGGCTTGACCAGCGGCAAAAAATCTGTTATAGAAATCATTAAGGGCGTGGACTATAAGACGCTGCTCTTTTTCATCGGCTTGTTTGTTTCCGTGGCGGGCCTTGAAAAGACAGGCGTGCTCAACATGATCGCGAACTTCATCACCTCGGTCAGTGAGGGCAATATCGCGGTTATTGTGATCGTCATTCTGTGGCTCTCGGCCATCACGAGCGCCTTTGTCGACAATATCCCCTTTGCCGCGACCATGATCCCTGTCATCCGCGCCATCGCCGCGACAGAGGGCATGGATATCGGCGTGCTTGCCTGGGCGCTTTCGCTCGGCACGGACCTCGGCGGCAATGCGACGCCCATCGGCGCGAGCGCCAACGTCGTCGGCACTTCGGCTTCGGCCAAGGGCGGCTATCCCATTGGCTGGGGCCGCTACTGCAAGTACTGCGTGCCCGCGACGATCATTGTCATGGCGGTGTCCACGGCCTACTTATTCCTGCGCTATCTGTAAACGGAAAAAGGAAAGGAGTGCGATCCCATGAAAAACCAGATCATCATCACCCTTGGCCGCGAGCACGGCAGCGGCGGCCATTACATTGCCGACATGATCGCGCAAGAGCTCGGTATCAAGCTCTATGACAAGGATTCCATCGAAAAGGAGATCGTTTCCGAAGGCTACAGCGGGGAAATGATCCGCAAGATGGACGAAAAGCCCGTCAACTTCTTTGCCTCGCGCCGCATCGGCAAGTATTCGAATTCTCTTGAGGTCAACGTGGCGGAAAAGACGTTCGCCATGCTGCGCGACAAGGCGGCAAATGGCGAGAGCTTCCTCATCATCGGCCGCTGCAGCGACCAGGTGCTCAAGGGCAACCCCAATATGCTGAGCATTTTCATCTGCGGCAACCAGCAAGCCAAAGTCGGCCGCGTGATGGAGAAGAAGGGCCTGTCTGCCGAGGACGCGATCGAGGAGATCAAAGAGGTCGACCGCTCCAGAAAGTCCTACCACAACTACTATTGCGAGACGAAGTGGGGCGATGCCCGCGGCTACGACATGACCGTCAAGAGCGATGTGCTCGGCTTCGAGGGCACGGCGAAAATGCTGATCGCCTATATCCGCAGCTTCATGGAGCAGGACTAAATAAAAATTTGCGGCCCGTGCCGCAAAAAACATTTGAAATGCTCGAAACAATTTGATAAAATCAATTCACAGCGTGTGGCGTTTCTGCGTAAATCCGGTTGCAGAAACGCCACACGCTTTTTTACGGCAAAAGGAGGGAGAAGACAACTTCATAGTCAAATCGTGCAGCAGAGATGCGTAAGTCCGGATTGATCCGGCAGAACGCATCTCTTATTTTTTATGTTCAGGAGGAAGACCGCCATGGAAAACACAAACCAGTTTTTGGGGACGGAGCGCGTGGGGGAGCTCATGCGGCGCTACGCCGTCCCGTGCATCATCTCGCTGCTCGTCGGCGCGCTCTATAACATCGTCGACCAGATCTTCATCGCCAACGCAAGCTACCTCGGTTCCTACGGCAACGCGGCAAACACCGTCGTCTTTCCGCTCACGGTCGTGGCGCTCGCCATCGCCGTGATGATCGGCGACGGCTGCTGCGCGTTCGTCAGCATTTCGCTCGGCAAGGGCGAAGTGGGAGAGGCAAGAAAGAGCGTCGGCAGCGCGGTCGTATTGTCGGTCGCGAGCAGCCTTGTGCTCACGGCGCTGTACCTCATCTTCGCCGACGCTATCATCTCGATGTTCGGCGGCACGGTGAACGAGGAGACCTTTCATTACGCGCAGGAGTATTTCTTCTATATCTCGCTCGGGATCCCGTTTTATATGTTCGGTCAGGCGATGAACCCTGTCATCCGTGCCGACGGCAACCCGCGGTTCGCCATGATCTCCACGCTCGCGGGCGCGGTGCTCAACATCATTTTAGACCCCATCTTCATCTTTGAATGTAAGTGGGGCATGATGGGCGCGGCGGTCGCCACCGTGTTGGGCCAGATCGTCACGGCGGCGCTCGCGGTGTGGTACCTCTGCCGCATGAAGACCGTCAAGCCGGAAAAGGGAGACTTCCGCCTGCACGCAAGCCTCTGTACCCGGATGCTGACGCTCGGCATCACGAGCTTTCTCTCGCAGATCAGCCTCGTCGCGGCGATGGCGGCCATCAACAACATGCTGCGCAAGTACGGCGCGCTGGATGAGATATTCTCGCAGGAGCAGTACGCGCAGATCCCGATGGCCGTCGTCGGCATTGTGATGAAGTTCTTCCAGATCGTCATTTCCATCGTCGTCGGCATGGCGGCGGGCTGCATTCCCGTCGTAGGTTACAACATGGGCGCGGGGAAAAAGACGCGCGTGCGTGAACTCTTTACAAAGCTCCTGCTCTGCGAGGCGATCGTCGGCGCCGTCGCGCTCGTTCTGGCCGAGGGCTTCCCGCGTCAGCTCATCGCCGTCTTCGGCGCGGCGAACGAGAGCAGCTACTACACGGACTTTGCGATCAAGGCATTCCGCACGTATCTTTGCATGATGGTGCTCGCCTGCGTGAACAAGGCATGCTTCATCTTTTTGCAGGCCGTGGGCAAGGCGTTCTCATCCACGATGCTCTCCATGGTGCGCGAGGTCGTGTTCGGCGTGGGCTTTGCACTGCTGCTGCCGCGCTTTTTCGGCCTTGACGGCGTGCTGTACTCCATGCCGGTGTCGGATGTGTTGACTTTCGTCATCGCGGCGGGTATGATTGTAAAAACGTATCGGGAACTCAATACGGAAGGAGCAACTGTATTATGAATCATATTATCACCATCAGCCGTGAATTCGGCAGCGGCGGCCGCACGGTCGGCAAAAAGGTTGCAGAGCAGCTCGGCATCCCCTGCTATGACTCAGAGCTCATCCAGAAGATCGCCGAGGAGAGCGGCTTTGCAGAAAATTATGTCAAGGAGGCGGGCGAGTACACACCCGGCGGCTTCCTGTCCTCAGCGCTCTCGAACCGCGCGTTCGGCCCGACGAACGAGGACATCCTATGGGAAATTCAGTGCCGCGTCATCAGCGAGCTTGCCGAAAAGGGCCCCTGTGTCATCGTCGGCCGCTGCGCGGACTACATTTTGCAGGACAAGGCCAAGTGCCTCAAGGTCTTTATCCACGCGGATATGGCGTTCCGCGCCAAGCGCATCGTCGAGGTCTACGGCGAGCGCGAGCAGTCGCCCGAGCAGCGCCTGCGCGACAAGGACAAGCGCCGCGCGGCCTATCACCGCTTCTACACGAACATGAAGTGGGGCTACGCGCAGAATTACCACATCACGCTCGACAGCGGCGAGCTCGGCATCGACAAGTGCGCCGACATCATCGCTGACCTCTACAAGAGCAAGGCGTAAATGGTCAAAAAGAGAGGGAGAGAAGCCGCGGCTTCTCTCCTTTTTTCTTATTCCTCTTTTGCAAGACCCGGGATGTTCACGCCGATGCCGTTGACCTCCACGCCGTCGTCGGCGGGGATGAGGAGGTATTTGCGGCCATTGATGACGCGCGCTTCGATCATATAGCTGTTCTCCGGTGCAATGGAAATTTTGACCTCGGGGGTCGTGATCTCAAACTTCTTGCTCTCGATGATGTTGTTCGGGTTCAGCGCGGCGTTCTCGCCGTACTGCTCATCGCACTCGCGCTGGAACGCTGCGATCTGCTCGTCGTTCACGCCGCTGTTGGCGAGGATGCCGCCGACGTCGCCCGCCGTCATTTCAAGCGGCTCGGGGTCTTTGCTCTCCTTGTGATCTTCGATGCGCGCTCTGATCTGCTCGTGCACGGACTGGACGACATCGTAGCTGCAATCCTTGTCGAGCGCGTCGGCAAGCGCCGAGCCAAAGGCATTTTTCTGCTCCTCGGCAGACATCGGCGGGTCGACGTGGAACAGCGCGTCGATGACCTCCTGATGGATCTCCGCGGCGTTTTTCGAGTAGAACAGCACATTGTAAATATTCGCCGTGCGGTTGTCGAACGCGGGGTAGAGGAAGCCGAGCTCGGGCGAGGTCGCGATGTAGCCGGTGGAGCTTGAGTGAAACTCGCTCTGGTCAAGGTCGTAGCGCAGTTCGAGCGTCGGGGCCTTGACGGGGCAGATGGAGCAGACAAAGTACTTGAAGACCTCACTCGACGCGTCGGCCTGAATCTCGTCATCCTTGCTGCGGTGCGGCACGTCGTAGGCGTCGGCGGCGAGGAGGATGAGATAGTTTGTCTCGCCCATGTCGATGCAGTCGATGATTTGGCGGCAGAGCGTTTCGCGCGAGGCGGGGTCCTTGAGCTCCGTCTGGCGAAGAGTCTGCAAGAGGCGGTGCTCATCGCTGTCGGCGACCTGCTGCGTGGAGAACACCACGTCGATGAGGTTCTTGCCAAGCGTGCCGGAGAGGGACTTTTTGAGAAGGCCCAGGTACATCTCCTGCTCCTCCTGCCGCATGAGGCCCATCGAGGTATCGACCCACGCAATGATCTCTTTATTGGAGTTCACATAGCAGCCGTACACGCGGCTGAAATTATTCTTATCGAGCCGGAAGCGCCGGCGCAGTTCATTGAGTTCTTTCTGATTCATGGCTCGTCCTTTCCTTTGTTCATGTCACAAGGCCGATTTTACCACGCCCGCGCCGCCGCGGCAAGGGGAGAAACGGCGCATTGTGCGACGAAAATGCGCAAAATGCAGGAAAAGATGCAAAATGGGCGTGAACGACAAAATGTGCACGATGTATGGACGATATAGACGATATCCCTGTAAATCATAGAGAAATTCAATGAATCTGTCCATATTTTACGGCTTCTTAACGCCGCATTTGACGCTGCTTTTTGTGAAAACGGCTATGGAAACGGAATCAAAGCAAACATTTCACGTTAAAAATGAAAGATATATTGCATTTTGCCTGAGCTGTGCAGGAATTCTTCCGTTTCCTTGGTGATTCTGACTGTTGAAAAAAGAAAAAAAGAAGTTAGAATAGAGTCTCGCGAAATGAAACGGAAGAATTTGGATAGAGATCAGAGAGTTTGGGAGGAAATCAATATGTCGTATCACTTTTTGCTGGATCTTGCGCTGATCCTGCTGAGCACGAAGATTCTGGGCCTCATTGCGCAGAAGTTTCAGATGCCGCAGGTCGTGGGCGCGCTGATCGCGGGCCTGCTCCTCAGCCCCGCGGGCCTTGGCCTTCTTTCGGAAACGGAGTTCACCAAGCAGCTCAGCGAGCTTGGTGTCATCGTGCTGATGTTCTCCGCCGGCATGGGCACGGACATCAACGAGCTCAAGCACAGCGGCAAGGCGGGCTTCATGGTCGCGGTCCTCGGCGTGATCGTGCCGTTCCTGATGGGCACGGCGCTTGCATGGGGCGCGGATGAGCTGGGACTCATCGAGAGCACCGGCTTTATCGAAAACATCTTCATCGGCACCATCCTGACGGCCACGTCCGTGAGCATTACAGTCGAAACGCTCAAGGAGATGAAAAAGCTCGAGACCAAGGTGGGCAACACGATTCTGGCCGCCGCGCTCATCGACGATGTGCTCGGCCTGATCGCCCTGACGCTCGTTTGCAGCCTTGCCGGCGGTGACGAGAGCATCGGCATGGTGCTCCTCAAGATCGTGGGCTTTTTCGTCTTTGCCTTCGTGGTCGGCTTTGGCGCGAACCGCATCTTCTGCTGGATGCTCAAGCGTCAGCACGGTTGGGCCAGCCACAGAAACTCCGTGTTCGCCTTTGTCCTGTGCCTTGTGATGGCCTACTGCGCCGAGAAGTTCTTCGGCGTCGCTGATATCACGGGCGCTTACGCCGCGGGCCTTGCCGTCGCGTGCACACCCAAGGGCACCTACATCCAGACGAAGTACAACCCCCTCGGGTATCTTCTGCTCACGCCGGTGTTCTTCGCGAGCATCGGTATCAATGTGCAGATCACGGGTCTGACGGGCGGCATGGTCGTCTTCTCGATTTTGCTGCTGCTTGTTTCGATCATCTCGAAGCTCATCGGCTGCGGCCTTGGCGCCAAGGCGTGCCAGTTCACCACGCGCGAGAGCATCCAGGTCGGCGTGGGCATGGCCTGCCGCGGCGAAGTCGCGCTGATCGTCGCCAACCGCGGCCTTTCGATGGGTGTGCTGTCGCCCGCGATGATGACGCCGGTCGTCATCACGGTCGTATGCGGCACGATCCTGACGCCGATTTTGCTCAAGCTGTCCTTCCGCGGCCATCAGGAGACGGAGCTGGTGCAGAACAACATCGCCGACCGCATGGCCAAGCACCGGCAGCTCGATATCATCACGCAGCAGCTTTTGCAGCAGGATGAACAGCTGATGAAAAAGAACTGAGCGCAGCGCAATGAAATAAAAAGAGCTTTCTCCTGAAAATCGGAGAAAGCTCTTTTTTGATTTTAGGACGCTGCCTTTTCCTGCGCGGTGCACTCGCGCAGGATGCGACAGAGCGCGTTCACATCCTCTTCCCGCGTCGCCCAGCTTGTGGCAAAGCGGATGATGCTGTGCGTCTCGTCATATTGCTCCCAGACGGAGAAGTCCACGCGCTCGGCGAGCTCTTTGCGCTGCTGCTCACTGACGATGCAGAAGCTCTGGTTCGTCGGGGAGGGGAAACAGGGCAAATAGCCGTTTTCCGCCATCGCGCGCCGGATAGCGTCGGCGTAGCGAACGGCGTCTGCGCCGATGCGCTCGTAGAGCCCATCGGTAAAGAGCGTGTCGAACTGGATGCCGAGCAGCCGTCCCTTGGCGAGCAGCGCGCCGTGCTGCTTGATGATGGTGAAAAAGTGTGGAATGAGCCCCGGCTGGGGAATGACGACCGCCTCGCCGAGCAGCGCGCCGCATTTCGTGCCGCCGATGTAGAAAATGTCGCACAGCGCGGCAAGGTCGCGCAGTGTCACGTCGTTTTCAGGACAGGCGAGCGCGTAGGCAAGGCGCGCGCCGTCGATATAGAGCGGCAGGCGCTTTTCGCGGCAGAGCGCGCTGATGGCCGCGAGCTCCTTTTTGGAATAGAGCGTGCCGTACTCCGTCGGCTGGGAGAGGTAGACCATCCCGGGCATGACCGTGTGGTCGCGGTTCGCGTCGTCCTCGTACTGATCAAGCAGTGCGCAGATTTGGGATGCGGTGATCTTGCCGTTCTCCTGCGGCAGCGTGAGCACCTTGTGCCCGCCGAACTCGATGGCGCCGGCCTCGTGCACGCTGATGTGCCCCGTGTCCGCGGCGATCACACCCTCGTAAGAGCGCAGCAGCGCGTCGATGACGGTCGCGTTCGTCTGTGTGCCGCCGACAAGGAAGTGAATCTCCGCGTTCGGCGCGCCGCAAGCGGCGCGGATCTTCTCGCGCGCGGATTCGCAGTATTCATCCGTGCCGTAACCGGCGGTCTGCGCAAAATTCGTTTCGCACAGGCGCTGCAGGATGGCGGGATGCGCGCCCTCAAGATAGTCGCAGGAAAAAGAAAGACGATGCTCCATGAAAAAAGACCTCGTTTCAAAAACAGGATTGACGGTTTCTGACTGCTATTGTAGAATAAGAAAAAACATGACGCAAACGGTTATTTGAAATGAAAAACATGATATAAAATCATGGATAGGAGGGTGTATGGAAGCGGTCAAATGCGAGGCGTTCCTTGCCGCGGCAGAGCTCGGCAGCCTGACGGCCACGGCGGAGCTTTTGGGCTACACGCAGTCGGGCGTGACGCGCATGATCGGCACGCTGGAAGAAGAGCTCGGCTTTCCGCTGTTTCTTCGCAGCAAAAAGGGCGTGCAGCTCACGGAAAACGGAAAGCTCATGCTGCCGCTGCTGCGCGAGGTCGTGCGCGCGCACCACAACGCCGAGCAGCTCAGCGCGGAGATCGGCGGCGTGTCAAAGGGCTCGCTGACGATCGGCTGCTATTACAGCATTTCGGCCCTGTGGATGCCAGAGATCCTGACGGCGTTCCGCGCCCGCTATCCGGGCGTGACCGTGCGAATGCAGGAGGGCGGCAACCTCGAGATGGCGCGCTGGCTGAACGAGCGCTCGGTCGACTGCTGTTTCGGCGCGCAGATGCACGGCGACAAGTACGACTGGCTGCCTGTCTTTCGTGACGAGCTCGTCGCGTGGCTGCCGCGCGGACACGAGCTGGCAGAGGCGGATGCCTTTCCGCTTATGCGCTTGCAGAACGAGCCGTTCATCCACACCTCGCCCAATCACGACACCGATCAGGACCGCCTGCTCGAGCAGCATGACCTGCACCCGCAGACCTGCTTTACGACGCGCGACGGCTTCACGACCTACAACATGGTCGAGGCGGGGCTCGGCGTCAGCTTCAACCAGCGGCTCATCTCGCGCAAGTGGAGCGGTACGGTGGCGGAGGTCCCGTTCGACCCGCCGCAGTTCGTGACGCTCGGCATCTCCGTCCCGTCGCTCAGGGAGGCCTCGCCCGCAGCGAAAAAGTTTATCGCCTGCGCCATCGAGACCGTCACGGGCGGGGAGAAGAGCCTTTGATAAGGTAAACGCTTCGCAGAAGTTCTGCGAAGCGTTTTTTTGCCCAAAAGCCGTTTATTTGAGCTCGGCGGTGAAGGTGATCTTCCCGTCGTCCACGATGGCGCGGATGGAGCCGTGGTGCCCCTCGGAGATCGAGCGCGCGATGGAAAGGCCGATGCCAAAGCCGCTGCCCGACGAGCGGGATTGATCGGCACGGTAAAAGCGGTCGAAGAGCTTCTGCGCGTTTTCCGGAGCAACATCCTCGCAGGCGTTCGACGAGCGGAGGACGACACCGCGCTTCACCTTTTCGAGCGAGAATTCAATGGGGGAATCCGGCAGTGCATATTTGACCGCGTTGTCGAGCAGGATCGAGACGAGCTGGCGCACGGCGTATTCGTCGCCGCGATAGGTGAGGCCGTCCGTGATCGAAAGGCGCAGCTCGTGCCCCTTCGACGCGGCGAAGTCGACGAACGTTTCCGCCGTTTCGCGCACGGTGTCGCTCACGGGGAACTCCTCCATCCTGAGCGGCGAATCCTCCTCGTCCATGCGCGAGAGCGTGACGAGCGAGTTGACGAGCGAGGTGAGCTTTTCCGTCTGCGCCATCGCCTTGTCGATCCATTTCTGCTTGCCGGTCTCCATTTCGAGCACCTTGAGGCTCGTGGCAATGACGGTGATGGGTGTTTTCAGTTCGTGGCTCGCGTCGGTGATGAACTGCTTCTGCTGCTGCGCGCTGCGAACCACTGGGTCGATGGCCCGGCGCGAGAGCAGCACGACAAGCAAGAAGACGAGCAGGATGCACGCCGCGTCGGCGAGCAGCGACCAGATGAGCACCACGCGCATCGCACGCAGCTCGTGGTAGCAGTCGAGGAAGATGGCGATATTCTCGCCGTCATCCGTCTGCGCGACGAAAAAGCGATAACTGTTGAAGTAGCCATAGCCCGCGCCGTGTGCGAGCGCGGCGGAGAGATATTCCTGCGTATCATCCTCCGTGACGGAGGCGATATTGTCGAGGTCTGCCTGTGTCAGCGTGCCGCTTGATGTGTAGTGCAGGACAAAAAAGCGCGTGGAGAACGGCGTTTCCGCCGTGAACGGCCCCTCACGCCGCGCGATTTTGTCGTCGGGCGGGGCCTGCGGCGTCTGCGAATCGTCTGCGCCGTCGGGCGGCGCGGGGGCAGTGTCACCGCTGCCGCCGTCATTTTCCGGCGGCGTGGGTGCATCGGCGCTGTCCGAGCCGCTCGGCGGCAGGAAACGCGAGTGGGGGATGGTGCCCGCGTTCTCGTAGATGAGCGTCAGCGTTTGCTTCAGGTCGGAATCGGTCGAGACATAGTTCGCGACGTTCAGAATGATCGTCAGCAGCATCATCACCGCCGTGACGGAGAGCATCGCGATACGGATGAAGCGGTTTCGCAGGCGCTTGATCATACGCTCTCCTCCAACACGTAGCCGAGGCCGCGGTTTGCCTGCAGGGTGACGTGCGAGCCGATGGACTTGAGCTTTTTGCGAAGATTCGAGATGTTCACCCATACGACGTTGATCTCCGCCTCATTATCCCAGCCCCACACGCGCTCCATGATGCGCTCGGCGGAAAAGACCTGCCGCGGCGAGCGCATGAAAAGCTCCATGATCTGGAACTCACGCCCGCTCAGGCGGATGGGGTCCTTCCCGCAGCTCAAATTGCCGCTGCCGGGGTCGAGCGTCAGATCGCCGTAGGCGAGCACCGTCGGCTGGTAGGCCTCGCTGCGGCGCAGGATGGCGCGCACGCGGCTCAAGAGCTCGTCGGGGTCGAAGGGCTTGGGAAGATAGTCGTCTGCGCCGGCGTTGAAGCCCGTGATGCGGTCACTCTTCTGGCCCTTGGCCGTGAGCATCATGATGGGCGTTTTCACGCCCTCCTGCCGCAGCTTTTCGAGCACTTGAATACCGTCCATCTTGGGCATCATCACGTCTAAAATGACGGCGTCGTATGCGCCCGACGAGGCATATTCATAGGCGTCGAAGCCGTTGTGCACAGCGTCGACGGAGAAGTGATTTTTTTCAAAAAAGACCGCCAGCGCCTCGGCGAGATCGACCTCGTCCTCTGCGATCAGCAGCCGCATAAAAGGTCCCCCCTCTGATTCTGATAGTAAGTGTAGTATAAAGAGCGCGCGGGCAAAAATCAAGATGGCTCAGAGCGCGTCTTTCGTCGCCTCGCGCCCGCAGGTGATGTTGAGGTTGCCGTTGCGGCAGCGCAGTTCGTCCAAAAACGCCTTGGGCGCGTGGTCATCAGGGAGCGTGACGCGGTAGGTGAGCTCGTAGAGCGTGCCCATGTTGCTCGTTTTCACGCGCTCGAGCACGCAGGACTTGGTGTACTTTTCAAAGAGATCGTCGAACAATCCGTCGTAGTCAAGACTTTCGGGGATCGTGATCCTGAGCACGCGCTTGTGCTCGTCCGCGCCGCCGAAATTCACCGCCGTGAGCAGCAGCATCACCGCCGAGACGATCACAAACGCCATGACGGCGAGCCATACATAGCCCATGCCGGTCGCAAGGCCGATGGCCATCGCGAGGAACAGCGCTCCAATCTCCTTCGCTGTGCCCGGCGCAGAGCGGAAGCGCACGAGCCCAAACGCACCCGCCACGGCGACGCCCGCGCCGAGGTTGCCGTTCACCAGCATGATGACAAGCTGCACCACGGCGGGCAAAATCGCGAGCGTGACAGCGAAGCTCTGCGTCGTACGCGAACGGTACATGGAAACGAGCGCCGTGCCGACGCCGAGCAGCAGCGACACCGCCGTACAGATGAGAAACGAGACGAGCGTCAATTCGCTTCCTAAGATCGAGTTAAGCACAGAAGGTATCCTCCTTTAAATTGGTCGTGTGGACGCCTGCGGACAACTCGTCACGGTAGCAGGCACCGTATTTGGAAAACGACGCGGAGAACGCCCCGACGTCGGAGAGTAGATGGCAGAGCCACAGCGGGCACGCGCCGGGAATCTTGACCTCCATCAGCACATCGCCGCAGGGCAGCGCGATGGGTGCACCGTGGTTGCCGAGGCGGAGGTCGACATCCGTGTCGCGCCACCGTAAGTTCGTGTCGAACGTGATGCGGAGCTGCGGATCGTCAATGCCCGCAAAGGCGAGCCGGTCGTAGCCGATGAAGACCTTGGGCGTGGTGTGATAAAACGACTGAAAATAGCCGATCTCGCGTCCGATCTGGCCGAAGTTTTCACTCGGCAGCTCACCGGAGAGAAACGGCTCCATGTTCTGGATGCCCGTTGTGATGCGGCGCTTATAGACGACGCCGTCGAACTTCTTCTTGAGCTCGACGAAGACCTTGCCGTCCTCCTGCGGCACGCCGTAGCTGCGCACGCGCAGCTTTTCCTTATAGACGGGCTTTTCGAGCGACGCGCGAATTAGGCGGTAGTCGTCGGTATCATAATAAATGTTGCAGATGGTGTACTCGCCGTACGCGTCCTTTTTCATGTAGGGTGTCATCCGCTCCAATAAAAAACGCTGCTGGGAAAGGGTCAGGCAGTATTTCTTTTCATATCGTTCAAAACAGCATTGAATCGCCATGGTGTCGAACCTCCTTTGTGCGCTCAAGTATGAACGCGCAACCTAAAAGAAACCTAAAGGTAAAATCTTTATTTTCTTTAGGTAACCTTTAGGCAAAGCGGGTATGCTGTCGCCAGGCTCAAAGGAGCGGGCGCAGAGAGTGAAAAAGCTCGCGCCTGCCCCGGGGGGACCATGCGAGATCATTGATTGAGGAGATATTATGATGAAAAAACTACTGCCTTTCCTGTGCGCGTCGGCGCTGGCGCTGTCGCTCACGGCCTGCGCCGGTACGATAAATAATAGTACGGCGGACACGGCAAGCAATGTGACCTTTACCTTTACAGACAGCGGCGTGACCGCTGCGGGCGAGACGGACACGGGCTACGAGATCGACGGCACGGCGCTCACGATCACGTCGAGTGGTACCTACACCGTCTCCGGCAGCTGCGCGGACGGCTCCATCAAGGTGAAAAAGGGTACGACCGGCGTGACGCTGGTGCTGGACGGCCTGACACTTACGAGTGAGAACACCGCCGCCATCACCTGCGGCAAGTCGAGCGAGGTGACCATCCTTGTTTCCAACGGTACGGAAAATTCCCTGAGCGATACCGAGCAGAACAATGACGACAACTACCCCGAAAACGAAAATGCCGAAAACGCCGTCATTAAGTGTAAGGATGGCTCGACAGTCACCCTCTGCGGCGATGGCGAGCTCACCGTCACGGCCAACGGCAAAAACGGCATCAAATCCGGCGCGACGACGGACGAGGACGGCGAAGCGTTGCTCACGATCCGCGATTTGACGCTGAATATCGATGCACCCGTCAACGATGCCATCAACGCCGAGCAGCTTTTGAACGTCGAGAGCGGCACGCTGACCATCGACGCCGCGGATGACGCCATTCACTGCGACTTGGTGCTGAACATCGGTGCGGACGGCACGGACGGCCCCACGATCGACATCACGAATTGCTGCGAGGGCCTTGAGGGCGCGGAGCTGAACGTTTGCTCCGGTGATATTACGATCAACGCCTCGGACGACTGCCTGAATGCGGCAAATTCCGACCTGACGGACTATGACTTCACGATGACGATCTCCGGCGGCACGATCGACGCCTATTCCTCCGCGGGCGACGGCTTCGACTCCAACGGTGACCTGACCATCACGGGCGGCACAGTGATCGTCTGGACGGCCAACACGGTGGACAACGAGCCGCTGGACGCCGACGGCACCATCACCGCCTCAGGCGGCACGGTGCTCGCCGCGGGCGGCAGCAGCGGCATGGGCATGAACCTGGAGGCCGCGCAGCCCTGCGTCATTTACGGCTCAACGGGCTTTGGCGGCATGCCGGGCAGTACGCAGAGCAGCCTGATCGCCGCGGACGCGGATTTCACGATTGAAGACGCCGACGGCAATGCTGTGTACAGCGGCACAGCCAGATGCGGTGCGAACTTCATCCTCTTCTCATCTGCCGATGTGGTGGCGGACAGTGCGTATACCCTCAAGGCGGGCGACAGCTCCACCGAAGGGACCGCGCAGAGCGGGACGGTTTCCACCGGCATGGGCATGGGCGGCGGCTTCCCCGGCGGCGGACAGAAGCCAGACGGTGAACCGCCCGAGAGCTTTGACGGTCAGATGCCAAACGGCGAGAAGTCAGAGCTTCCCGACGGGGAAGTGCCCGAAATGCCCAGCGGCGAGCGCCCCACACCGCCCAGTGGGCAGGGAAGCCCCGCTGACGGCAACGCCCCAGCGGGCGACAGTACCTCCGATACCACTCCAACTGCCTAATGGCAGAGATAAAGAAAAGCAGACGGCTCACGCAGGCCGTCTGCTTTTTGCTGTCTGTTCGGTTTTACATCGTCTCAAAACCGACAATCACGCCGCCGCGCTCGGCATAGTAGCTGCAAAGACCACGGCAGGGACGGATCTCAATGTCTGCTTCGGGAAAGTGCCCGCGCAGCGAAGCGGCGAGCGCCCCAGCCGCCTCTGGATTTTCGGCGTGGTGGATGCGCACCTTGCCGCCGTGGTAGTCAGCTTCCAGAAGCTTCTGTACCATCGCCGCGCACGTCTTTTTTTCGCCGCGGCATTTTTCAACGGGCTGGATCGTGCCCTCAAGACTTGCGGTGGCGAGGATGTGAATGCCGAGAATGCCGATGGCGCCCGCGGCGATTTTGCTGACGCGGCCGTTTTGCGCCAGATTGTGCAGGGACTTAAGACTGAAGAAGAGGTGCGTGGTGGCAAGATATTCCTGCGCCTTTTCGCAGATCACATCGAAGGGGAGGCCCTTGGCGTGCAGCTCTGCGAGCTTCTCTGCGAGCAACTGCATCTCCGGTCCCGTGCTCAGCGTGTCAAAGATGTGAATTTTGACCTCGGGATGCGACTGGAGATACACGTCGCGCGCGGCCATGGCCGAGGCACAGGTGCCGGACAGGCTGCTTGTGATGGTAATGACGAAAATCTCATCCGCGCCCTCGAACGCCTTGAGCCAGCCGTCGAGGCTGGGGCAGGCCGTGCCGGATTTGCCGTTGTGGGCCGCGAGATAGTCGAGCAGCTCGTGCGTGTCGAGCGTTTCATCGTCCACAAAGTCGCGCTCGCCGGCGCGGATGGTCATGGGCACGCTCTGATAGGTTACGCCCTCCAGCATCGTGAGGTTGGCAGAGGAGTCGGCGATCAGTTTCATCATGGGGAAGCCTCCAAAAAAATAATCGGTTATTCAAAAACCTGTTGTCAGGTGAAATTATCTTTGACTACAATACAACGATTTTTAATAACTGTCAATCGGTTTTTGAAAAACTTATTGACATTTTTTTAACCAAAGTTTAAGATGATGAAAACGCAGTTTGAACGGAGGAGCAGCTATGGACGAAAATATGCGCAGCCGTCTGGCGGAGTCTGTCCGAAGCTTTCATATCCCGCGGCTCGGGGAGATCCCCGACGTGGGGCTGTATCTCGAACAGGTGACGCGTTATGTCAATCAATCCATCACGGGATGCGGGCTCAGTCCCATCACGGCCTCGATGGTCAGCAATTATGTTAAGCAGAAGATCATCCCCGGGCCAGAGAAAAAGGCCTACGGCGCGGAGAGCATTGCGTACCTCATCTTTGTCTCGTGCATCAAGAGCGTCGTCGCGATGGACGACATCCGCGCGCTGATCGGCATTCAGCACGAGACCTACGATCTGCCGACCGCTTATCACTACTTCTGCGAGGAATTTGAAAATCTCATCCGCTATGTCTTCGGCGCGAGCGACCATCTTGCAAGCGTCGGACAGGACGAGTCGGATGAAAAGGAACTGCTGCGCTCGGCACTTTTAAGCGTGACGCATAAGCTCTATCTCGATGCCTATCTGCGGCTGCTGAGGCAAGACGCGGAGCGCGCACAAAAGGAAACAGAAGAAGCGCAATGACCGTTGAACAGTTTGTCATGGCCTACGGCGCGGAGCAAGACCGTCTGCGCGCCCTGCTGCCGGAGGGCTTTGCCTCGCTGCGGCCGGTGCTGCGCATCAACGCGGAGGTGCGCGACGGCAAAACGGGGGCTCTCGAGTTCAACACTGCCGCGGAAAAAGCCGACAATCGCGGCTGGGTCAACATCGGCCGCTGGGACGATGTTCCCTTTACGAAGGACGGCAAAAAGACGACCTTCACGTTGCCGGAGCTGACGATCTCGTTCACCGGCGCCGGCATCGAGGGCGGCTGCCCTGCGGAAAAGGACAACGTAGGCTGCTATTACTTGAAAGACGGTACGTTTACGCTCGTGCCCGCGGAGAAGATCACAGCAAACAAGGAATTCTGCGACTGTGAATTCGCATGGCGCTTTGCAGGCAGCGCGCACGGTGTCAGCCTTGGCAAAACGCTGCCCGCCATCCCCGAAGAGGAGACGACGCACTATGAAAAGGCGGCTTTCACGGTCGAAAATGCCGCCGTCATCCCCTGCATGCAGGTGTTGGGGGCCTATCGCGTGACGTTCGAGCGCTGATTTTTGAAAAAGGGCTTGCATTTTTGCCAGCGCTTTGCTATACTGCGCAATCGGGAATGAGGTTCTCCCACGGCACTGCCGAAACCGCTTTTTTGAGCTGATGACTTCTGTGATTTTGAACGGTCACAGGGGGCATCAGCTTTTTTTGTGTCCGGAGGAGAAAATTTATGTTAACTTCACTCGCACTCGTCTTTTTGGTTGGCCTTGCGCTGGCCGCGCTGTGTCAGAAGCTGAAGCTGCCGCGCATCATCGGCATGCTGGCGACGGGCATCCTGCTGGGGCCGTGCGTGCTCAACGTGCTGGACGGCTCGATTTTGTCGATCTCAGCCGACCTGCGCAAGCTCGCGCTCGTTATTATCCTGCTCAAGGCGGGACTGTCGCTCGATTTGGGCGACCTCAAAAAGGTCGGCCGTCCGGCAATCCTGATGTCGTGCCTGCCCGCAACGTGCGAGATCATCGGCTATGTGCTGCTCGCGCCGTACTTCCTCGGCGTCACGCGCGTGGAGGCGGCGGTCATGGGCGCGGTGCTCGCGGCGGTGTCGCCCGCGGTCGTCGTGCCGCGCATGGTGCAGCTGATGGAAAGCGGCCGCGGAACGGACAAGAGCATCCCGCAGATGATCCTGGCCGGCGCATCGTGCGACGATATCTTCGTCATTGTGCTGTTTACAACGTTTCTGCACACGGCGCAGGGCGGCAGCGCCAATGCTGCGGACTTTTTGAGCATCCCTGCGTCGATCGTGCTCGGCGTTGCGCTGGGTGCGCTTGTCGGGTGGTTGCTCAGCCGCTTTTTCGAGACTGCCTATGCCCGAGCGCACTGCATCCGCAACAGCATGAAGGTCATCATCGTGCTGGGGGTCTCGCTGCTGCTCGTCGCGGCGGAGGGCTGGCTCGAGGGCATCGTGCCCGTGTCGGGTCTGCTCGCGGTCATCAGCATGGCGTGCTTACTTAAGATGAAGTGCACGCCGTTCGTTGCCAAGCGGCTCTCTGAAAAATTCGGCAAGCTCTGGCTGGCGGCGGAGGTCATTTTGTTCGTCCTTGTCGGAGCGGCGGTCGATATCCGCTATATGGCGGGCGTGGGCCTTGCGGCGGTCGGCATGATCTTCTCGGCGCTCATTTTCCGCGCCGTGGGTGTGTGCCTTTGCCTTGTCAGAACGCCGCTCACGGCGAAAGAGAGGCTTTACTGCGTGATTGCCTATCTTCCCAAGGCGACGGTGCAGGCGGCCATCGGCTCGGTGCCGCTTGCGGCGGGGCTGCCCTGCGGCAGCATCGTGCTGTCAGTCGCGGTGCTCGGCATCGTCATCACCGCGCCGCTCGGGGCGTTTTTGATGGACACGAGCGCGCCGAAGCTGCTGAGTAAAGCGGAGGAATAAAGAAAAGGACTTGGACGCTTTCGTCCAAGTCCTTTTCTGTTTTTATCAAGTGCTCACACGTCGAGCGCCATATTTGTGCGCTCCATTACCACCACAAGGATGGGAATGAGGATGAGCTGCAAGATGATGCCGGGGATGGCCGTCGTCACCGCGCCGGAGAGGAAGAGGGCGAGGCTGAACTCCGTGCCCTGAAGGCCCGCGAGCAGAAACTTCACAAGCCCCCACACAAGGCGGCCCGCGACCATCGCGGAGATGAGCGAGGCATAGATGCGCCAGCCTGTTTTCGGCAGCTTGCGATACAGAAGACCGGCGATGGCGCCGTAGGTCGCCATTTCAAACGCCATGGGAATAGCGATCCAGATCGGCGGCATGCCGGACATCGAGCGCAGCAGCGGGGAGATAAAGCCGACCGCGAGTCCCCACGGCCAGCCGCACATGAAGCCGCACAGCAGTGCGGGCAGGTGCATGGGACAGAGCATGGAGCCGATCTCGGGGATCTGACCGGTCAAAAACGGCAGGACCATCGCCAAGGCGAGGAAGAGCGCGGAATAGGTGAGCTTTCTCACCGGGGAAGCGGTACGGGCAGTTGCAGTGGCAGCGTTGTTCATGGTTTGTTCTCCATTCCTTCGAGCAGCGAACGGATGTGCGCCATGGCGTCGTCCAGAATGGCGGAGGACTTTTTGTCCACGCCTGCGACATACGTGCTGCATAGATTCATCGGGATGAGTACACGGTAGGCATTGCTTGACGCGACGGCGTTTGCCATGGCGGGGGAGATCTCGCCCATCAGCGCATCGGCGATCGCGATGCCGATGGGGCCGACGATGATCTGCGCGCTGCGGCAGGCCACGATGACGGGGTTTTCGCCCGTGGCCACGCGGTCAGCGCCCGCGCGGCGCATCACGTCGGAAGCGGCGCTGTTCGTACCGACCGCCATGATCTCGAGGTGCGGGAAGGACTTTTTGATGTTCTCGACCAAAGTTTTGCCGAGCTTTCCGCCCTGGCCGTCGATGACAAGGATCGTCACGGTGTTCTCATCCTCTCTTGCGTCTTGTTTTCTGCGCGAAAACCCTTGAAAAGACAAAGAAAAGGCATCAATATTCCCCTTGCAGGGAGATTGATACCTTGGTGATACCTCGGTTGCTTTCAGGGAACGCGCGGAAGAAAAGTCAGCTTGTGCCAACGCTGCCGGCTTGTGCCGACGCGGGAATTTTATCAAAAAAGCGCAGGGCTGTCAATCCCTTGCCCCTTGCGAAAGGGGCGAAAAAGCGCTATGATAAACGAAACTTTTTGGTAAAGGAACCCCGCCGCTATGACGAATTTTACCGATATTCGCGACTTTCTGCGCGCCCACTGCGCGCGCTATCCAGAGCTGGCGCTTCAGGACGTCTTCAAGGCGCTCTATCAGAGCGCCTTTGGCTGCGAGCATCTGATCGCCGACCCGTCCGCCGCCGCAGACTACATCCGCGCCGAAGCGGCGCGAAGCGGTGACCGTATCTCCGAGCTCGTCGAGCTGCTCGGCGGCGACTACTGCCGTGTGCACCTCGGCATTTTGCAGGACGGCTTGAGCGCGGAGACGTTTGCGCGGCTCTTCGCCCTCTCTGCGCGGCACGAGGAGTGCGGGCGCGAAAAGCTCGAAGCGATGCTCACCGCCTTGCAGACAATGGCCGACGCGGGCGAGCTGCCGTTTTCTGCGCAGGAGACGGCGGAAGCTGTTGAGAGATGGCGCAAGGACGGCTTTCTGCCGCTGCACCACTCCGAGATATTTCGGCAGAATTACGCGCCCGCGTACCGCGTCCTGCGGCGCGACTTCGCCCGCGCGCTGCCGCTGTTTGCGCGCATCGACCGCCTGACGGCGGAAAGAAGCCGCGTGCTCGTCGCCATCGAGGGCGGCAGCGCCAGCGGCAAGACGACGCTCGGCGAGCTGCTGCAAAATGTTTACGGCTGTCCTGTCTTCCACATGGACGACTTTTTCCTCCGCCCTGAGCAGCGCACGGAGGCGCGCTTCGCGCAGCCCGGCGGCAACGTCGACCGCGAGCGCTTTTTGGAAGAGGTGCTGATCCCTCTGCGCGAGGGAAGACCCGTCGACTACCGCCGCTTCGACTGCGCGACGTTTACCATCGCCCCGCCGCAGCGGATTAAGGCGGGAACACTCAACATTGTCGAGGGCGCGTACTCCATGCACCCCGACCTTGCGCCGTACTACGATCTATCCGTTTTTCTGCCGATTTCGGCAGAAAAACAGCGCGAGCGCATCCTCAAACGGAATGCGCCCGCGCATGCAAAGCAGTTTTTCGACCGCTGGATCCCTTTCGAGCAGCGCTATTTCGACGCGCTCGATGTGCGGAACCGCTGCGATCTCATCCTTTCGGCGGACGATTAAATGAGCGTGCCGCTCGGCGCGATGCCGAGCACATATTCGACCGCAATCGCCACAAGAACGACCAGCAGCGAAATGATGAAGCCGTGGAGCATCGGCTTTGCGCCGGATTTGCACAGCGCCGCGAAGTTCGTATTGAGGCCGATGGCGGCGAGCGCCGCGACCATCAGGAACTTGCTGATACTCTTGAGCGTCGTAGCGAGGCCCGCGGGAATGACGCCGACGCTGCACAGAATGGACATTGCAAGGAAACCGAGGATGAACCACGGGAACACCGACTTCATATTGACCTTGACACCATGGTCGCCGCTTTGCGCGGCGGCCTTTTTCTTGAGGTGCACGCTGATGGCGGCGAAGACCAGCACCGTCGGGATGATGGCGAGTGTGCGCGTCAGCTTGACCATCGTGGCAAAGTCGCCTGCGGCCTCGCTGAAGGCGTAGCCCGTGGCGACGACGCTCGAGGTGTCGTTGACCGCCGTGCCGGCCCACAGGCCGAACGCCGCGTCGGAAAGGCTCATCGCGCGGCCGAGCAGCGGGAACACGACGACCATGATCGTGTCAAAGAGGAACGTTGCCGACATGCCGTAGGCGATGTCCATGTCCGTTGCCTCGATGACCGGCGCGATGGCGGCGATGGCGCTGCCGCCGCAGATGCCCGTGCCCGCGTTGATGAGACTGCTCGTCTTCCAGTCAAGCCCCAGCGCCTTGCCGATCACATAGCCGAGGCCGAAGCACGTCGCCAGTGTGAAGAGCATGACGGTGAGCGAGAACTTACCGACCGTCAGCACGGTCGTGATGTTCAGGCTGGCGCCGAGCAGGATGATGGCGAATTTCAGAATTTTCTTCGAGGTGAATTTGATGCCGGGCTTCGTCTTGTCATTCGGCGCGTAAAAGCGGTTCACGATCATGCCGATGAACATCGCGATGACCGACGCGCCGATCAGGTGCAGCCCCACGGATTCCTCCAGCTGCTCTAAAAACTTGGCCACCACGGCGATGACGAGCGCGATGGCGCAGCCGGGCAGCATTTTCTTTACGGATTCGATAAATTTCATGTGCTTTTTCTCTCCTCCAATGCGTGTTGCGGGTGTATTATATCACCGACTTATGATATAATAAAATTATAAATAAGAATATGTCGATTCCTGTTTGTTATCGACAAAGGAGAGAGAACATGGACCAGCGGCTTGAGACCTTTTTGACCGTGTGCGCCACGATGAACTACCGCAAGGCGGCGGAGCAGCTGCATTTGACGCAGCCCGCCGTGACGAAACAAATTCAGGCGCTTGAAGCGCTGTACGGCGTGCGCCTTTTTACCTACGACAGCCGAAAGCTCAGAAAAACGCCGCAGGGCGAAACGCTTGAGATCTATGCCATCAGCCAGCGCTATCAGGACGAGGAGCTGCGCCGTGCGCTCAAACGGCAGGAGAAGACGAGCCTTCGCATCGGCGCGACGAAGTCCATCGGCGACTATATCCTGCTGCCGCAGATCATCCGCTTTTTGAAAGAACCGGACAACGAGCTCTTTTTTACCGTCGACAATACGGCACACCTGCTCGCCCAGCTCGAGGGCGGTGAGCTTGACTTCGTCGTGCTCGAGGGCATTTTCGACAAGAGCCGGTACGAGAGCTTTCTGCTGCGCAACGAGCCCTACATCGGCATCTGCGCGAAAGATCACCCGTTTTCGGGTTGTGAGGTGCCGATGGATGAGCTCTTTTCCGAGCGGCTCATCCTGCGCGAGCCTGGCTCCGGTACGCGAAAGATTTTAGAGCGAGAGCTCATGCAGTGCGGCTACACGGTCGAGGCGTTTCGCGCGAATATCTGCATCAGCAGCTTCAAGCTCATCCGGCATCTGGTGAGCGAGGGCTGCGGCGTGAGCTTCCTCTACGAGGCCGTCGTCAAGAATGATGCGCAGTTCGGGCATTTTTCCTGCCCGCCGCTCACGGGCGTGCACGAGCTGAACGTCGTGTGCCTCAAAAACACCAATGTGCCCGCGCTTGCGCGGCGGTTCCTTGATCTGTAAATTTGGGCAATTCTGCCGATCTGCGCAAAAATGCGGGGAATTGAGCGATATGACTGCGGTTTATGGAATCAGTCAATGGAAAAATCCAACATTTTTCTGTAAAATAGAACTTGGATAAGATAGGTGATGATCGCCGCGCGATATTTTTGCTGCGCGGCGGCAAGCACGCGGTACGCCGCGAAAAGGAAGAGCAGGAACATGAGCGATATCAACGGCAGCAAGCCCACGAATTTCCCTCTCGACGAGAGTAAACTGGATTTCAAAATTCCCCGCACGGACGCTCCGCGCGAAAACGTCCTCAAGCTCGGCAGTATGATCACGAACCGCATCGGCCTCAAGGCCACGGCGGACGACCCCGAGTACTGGGGCCTTGCCGGCGTGATGACCGACGAGATGGTCGACGTTGCGCTCAAAATGGGCGTGCGCAAGCCCAAGACGACCGAGCAATTGATGAAGCTCACCAAAATGGAGCGCGAGCCGCTCGAAAAGCTCCTGACGGAGATGGCGTGGACAGGCATCATCGAGTACAACTGGGAGAACCTGGACGGCAAGAACCCCAAGCATGAAAAGCGCTGGGTGCTGCCGCTGTTCGTCCCCGGCAGCGCGGAATTTCTGAACATGCGCAAAAGCCAGATCGACGAGCATCCCGAGGTCGCGGCGTTCTTCGAGCGCATGACGATGCTCCCGCTCGAAAAGATCACGCCCATGGTGCCGCCGGGAGGCGCAGGCATCGGCATGCACGTTATCCCTGTGGAAAAGGCCATCGAGACGGAGAACGAGTCCGTTGACTTAGAGCACATCTCCTACTGGCTCAGCAAGTACGAGGGCAAGTACGCCAAGAGCATGTGCTCCTGCCGCGCTAGCCGCGCCAAGCTCGGCGAGGGCTGCGGCGATGACGCCGAAAGCTGGTGCATCGGTGTGGGCGACATGGCCGACTACATCGTCGAAACACAGCGCGGCGAATACATCACGAAGGACGAAGCGCTCGAAATTTTCAAAAAGGCCGAGGACAACGGCTTTGTCCACCAGATCACGAATATCGACGGTGAGCAGAAAATTTTCGGCATCTGCAACTGCAACGTCAATGTCTGCAACGCGCTGCGCACATCGCAGCTGTTCAACACGCCGAACCTGTCGCGCAGCGCGTATGTTGCGAGCGTCGAGAGCGAGAGCTGTGTCGCCTGCGGCCGCTGCGTCGAAAACTGCCCCGCGGGCGCGGTCAAGCTGGGACAGAAGCTCTGCACGAAGGACGGCTACATCGAATATCCCCGTCAGGAATTACCCGACGATGTCAAGTGGGGGCCGGAAAAGTGGAGCGTCGACTACCGCGACAGGAACCGCATCAACTGCTACGATACCGGTACCTCGCCGTGCAAGACGGCCTGCCCAGCGCACATCGCGGTGCAGGGCTATCTGAAGCTCGCCGCGCAGGGCAAGTACCGCGAAGCCTTGCAGCTCATCAAGCGTGAAAATCCGTTCCCCGCGGTCTGCGGCCGCATCTGCAACCGCCGCTGCGAGGATGCCTGCACGCGCGGTACGGTCGATCAGGCCGTCGCCATTGACGAGGTCAAGCGCTTCATCGCCCAGCAGGACCTGAACGCGGAAACGCGCTTTGTGCCCGAAAAGGTCATCCCAAAGGTCGACGGCGAATTTTCCGAGAAGATCGCCGTCATCGGCGGCGGCCCCGCGGGCCTGTCGTGCGCATACTACCTCGCTGAAAAGGGCTACCGCCCGACGGTGTTTGAAAGGGAAGCACGTCCCGGCGGCATGCTGATGAACGGCATTCCGAGCTTCCGCCTTGAAAAAGACGTGGTGGAGGCAGAAATCGACATCCTGCGTGAACTCGGTGTCGAGTTCCGCTGCGGCGTGGAGGTCGGAAAAGACGTGACCATCGCGCAGCTGCGCGAGCAGGGCTATCAGAGCTTCTACGTGGCCGTCGGCCTCCAGTCCGGCGGCAAGCTGAACATCCCCGGCGGCGACGCGGACGGCGTCATGGCGGGTATCGACTTTATGCGGCAGGTCAACCTGCATGAAAAGAAGACGCTTTCCGGTAAGGTCGTCGTCATCGGCGGCGGCAACATCGGCGCGGACGTTGCGCGCACGGCGGTGCGCTGCGGCGCGGAGAGCGTTGACCTCTACTGCTTAGAGGCTTACGACGATATGCCGATGGGCGAGGAAGACCGCAGCGAGTGCGAGCGCGACGGCATCACCGTCCACGCCGGCTGGGGCCAGACCGAGATCGTGGTGGAGGACGGCAAGTGCGCGGGCATCAGGTTCCGCAAGTGCACGCGCGTCAAGAACGACGAGGGCCGCTTTGCACCTGAGTTTGACGACAGTGTGAGCGAGCAGGCCGAGTGCACGACGGTTCTCTACTGCATCGGCCAGAAGGTCAACTGGCGTGAGCTGCTCACCGGCACCGCTGTTGAGTTCAACCCCAACGGCACGGTCAAGGCAGACCCCGTCACGTATCAGACGGCGGAAAAGGATATCTTCGTCGGCGGCGACGCTTATACGGGGCAGAAATTTGCCATCGACGCCATCGCTGCGGGCAAGGAGGGCGCGATCTCGCTGCACCGTTTTGTCCAGCACGCGACGCTGACGGTCGGCCGCAACCGCCGCCAGTTCATTGAGCTCGACAAGGAGAACGCTCTGATCCCCGTCAATTACGACACAACGCCGCGCCAGCGCATCGGCTATAACGAGGCGCTGCGCAGGACGTTTAGCGACGAGCGCGTCGCGTTCACCGAAGAGCAGATCAAAAAGGAGACCGCGCGCTGCCTTAGCTGCGGCGCGAGCATCGTCGACCCGAACAAGTGCATCGGCTGCGGCGTCTGCACGACGAAGTGCGCGTTCGACGCCATCCACCTGCACCGCGAGAGACCGGAGTGCAGCAAGATGTACGCCTGTGAGGACAAGATGAAGGCCATCCTGCCGTACATGATCAAGCGTGAGTTCAAGATCAAGCGTGCGGCGAGAAAGAGCAAGTAATGCACGAGCTGGGCATTGTCTTCCACGTCATCAAGAGCGTGGAAAAGATCGGAGAGGAAAACGGCCTGACGAACGTCGCGTCCGTGACGCTCGAGCTCGGCGAAGTGTCCGGTGCGATCCCGCACGAACTTGAAAGCTGCTGGAACTGGGCAGTCAAGAAGACCGAGCTTTTACCGGAGGCCGCGCTCAAGATCGAGACCATCCCCGCCGTTACGTACTGCGAGAGCTGCGGGCGCGACTATCCCACCGTGCAGTTTGGCCGCACCTGCCCGCACTGCGGCAGTGAAAAAACGTGGCTCAAGCAGGGCAGCGAGATTAACTTAAAGGAGATCGAGGCAATATGACAGAACCCTATAAGATCATCGAGGTGAAAGAGAGCGTCTTCGCCGACAACGACCGCGAGGCCGCGCGCCTTCGCACGCAGCTCAAGCAGGACAGAACGTTTCTGCTGAACCTGATGTCCTCGCCGGGCAGCGGCAAGACGACGACGCTGCTGCGCACGCTTGAAGCGCTCAAGGATGAGCTGCACATCGGCGTGATGGAGGCAGACATCGACTCCGACGTGGACGCGAAGACTATCGCGGACGCGGGCGTCAAGTCCATCCAGCTCCACACGGGCGGCATGTGCCACCTCGATGCAAGCATGACGGAGCAGGGCCTCAAGGAGATCGGCACGAAGGACTTGGACCTCGTCGTGCTCGAAAACGTCGGCAACCTCGTCTGCCCCGCGGAGTTCGACACGGGCGCGGTCAAAAACGCGATGATCCTCTCCGTGCCGGAGGGACACGACAAGCCGCTCAAGTACCCGCTCATCTTCACTGTGTGCGACGCGCTCATCATCAACAAGATCGACGTGCTGCCGTATTTCGACTTCGACATGGAAAAGGTCGTCGAATACGCGCACATGCGCAACCCGAGGCTCAAGATATTCCCCCTCTCCGCCAAAACCGGCGAGGGCGTGGACGCTTGGTGTAATTGGCTGCGCGAGCAGGTGCGCGCTTGGAACGGGTGAGAAAAGGAAAAGAGATGTACCGCATGGTACATCTCTTTTTTTGTTATGCGTCCAGCCGAAAGACCGACGGGTAAATTTGTCCGTCCCTGAATTCGAGTACGCCGTAGGTCGGGCGGCGGGGATCGCCAATCGAACCGGGATTCATCATCATCGGCCGCGACGCCGCGTCCACGAGCGGCACGTGCGTGTGGCCGAAGAGCAGAATGTCGGCGTTCATCTCGAGCGCGCGGTACTGCGCGCGGAGAAGTCCGGTCTTCACCCCTAACGTGTGCCCGTGCGCGATGAGCACGCGGTGATCGTCCAGAATCAGCACGCGCTCAAGCGCTTCAAAGCGCCCGAAATCGCAGTTGCCGGGGACCTGCTCGAGCGGCAGGCTGGGGAAAAGTTCACGCAGCTCCTCGACATCGCGCCAGCCGTCGCCAAGGTGGATGATGCCGTGCGGCTTTACGAGCTCTACCGCGCGCACCATGTTGTCGACATTGCCGTGCGAGTCGGATAGTACAAGATATTTCATAGCGCTTACAGGAACTTGTCGAGCTCGCGCTCGACCTCATCCATCTTCTTGATCTGCGGCTTGTCGATGCGATAGCCGCCCTTAACGACCATGTCGAGCTCACGCAGCGCGCTCAAATTCTGAAGAGGGTTGCCGGAGCAGACGATCAGGTCGGCCTGCTTGTCCGCCTCAATGCTGCCGGTCAGATCACCGATGCCCGCGAGCCGGGCATTGAGTTTCGTCGCGCTGTACAGCGCGAACGCAGGCGTCACGCCGCAGTATTTGACGAAATAGTGCAGCTCGCGCCACATGTCGTAATGCGTGATGTACGGGCAGCCGACGTCCGTGCCGAGACCGACTGGCACGCCCGCGGCGAGGTTTGCCTTTGCGAGCGCGACGATGCCGTCGAAGACGATCTTGCCGTTTTCCTGCTGCTCATACGTCGCGTGCGAAATGCTGCGGTCGAAGAGCGCGTAGGGCAGGGCGGGGGAAATGGTCGAAATTTGGAACGCCTTGCGCTGCTTGAAGAGCGTGATCATTTCATCGCTTGGCTGCGCGCCATGCTCGATGGAGTCGACGCCGTTTTGCAGCGCGACCATCACGCCCTCAGGGCTCTCAACGTGCGCCGCGACGATCATGCCGAGCGAATGTGCCTTGTCGCACGCGGCCTTGACAAGCTCGGGCTGCATGCGCAGCACGCCCGGCTCGCCCACGACTTCGGCGTCCAGCACGCCGCCGGTGATCATCAGCTTGATGAGGTCGGGCTTTTCGGCGGCGATCTTTTCGACGAGCGCCGCGGCCTCTTCGGCGGAGTGCGCCTCGTAGGCGAGCGAACCCGCCATGTGCCCGCCGGGGACGGAGACAGCCATGTTCGACGCCAGCACGCGCGGGGCAAGAATTTTGCCCGCCGCGGCGAGGTCGCGAATTTTCGTGTCGTAATCGGCGACGCCGCCGACTGTGCGGATGGTCGTGACGCCGGAGAGCAGCTCGGTTTTGGCGTAGCCCTCGCACATGCTGACACCGATCCTGTTCGTCAGCGCGCAGAAGGTGATGAGCTTGACGAGCTTTTTGGGGTCGCTCGCCTTCTTTTTCGGCTTGCCCGAGGCGGGCAGGTGCACGTGCATGTTGATGAGACCCGGCAGCACATATTTTCCGCCGAGGTCGACTGCCTCATAGCCTGCGGGGATATGCTGTGCGTCGACGATCTCATTGATTTTCTCGCCGTCGATGCAGACGGCCTTGCCCGTCTGCGGCTCCATGTGCTCAGAGCCGTCGAGAAGCACGCAGTTTGTCAATGCATACTTTTTGTCGTTGTGGTACATCGGAGTGTGCGCCTTTCCTGTTATCGAATCTGGCCGCTGCCGGTGATGACGTATTTATAGGTGCTCAGCTCGTCGAGCCCCATCGGGCCGCGCGCGTGGAGCTTCTGCGTCGAAATGCCCATCTCGCAGCCGAGGCCGAACTCCCCGCCGTCGGTGAAACGGGTGGAGACGTTGACGTACACCGCCGCGCTGTCGACCTCGTCGACAAAGCGGTCGGCCGCGGCTTGGTTCTCGGTCACGATGCAATCGCTGTGGTGCGTCGAGTGATGCTGGACATGTGCGATGGCCGCATCCAGATCATCTACGACCGCGACGGCGAGAATGTAATCGAGAAATTCCGTGTCGAAGTCGAGCTCCGTTGCCGCCGTGCCGGGAATGATCTCCGCCGCGGCTTCGTCGAGCCGCAGCTCGACGGGGACAAGGCCCGCTTCCCTACGCTTGTCGACAAGCGCGGCCTTGAGCTTGGGGAGAAATTCCTTTGCAATGTCGCGGTGGACAAGGCAGACCTCCTCCGCGTTGCAGACGGACGGGCGGCTCGTCTTGGCGTTTTCGATGATCTTTACCGCCATGTTGAGGTCAGCGTCCCTGTCGACGTACACATGGCAGATGCCCGTGCCGGTCTCGATGCAGGGAACGCTTGCATTTTCCACGCACGCGCGGATGAGCCCCTTGCCGCCGCGGGGGATCAGCAGGTCGACAAGGCCGTCCGCCGTCATCAATACCTGCGCGCTCGCATGCGTTGTATCCTCAACGATGTTGACAATGTCGGAATCGCCGCCGACGGACTCAACGCCCGCCTTGAGCGCCGTGACGATGGCGTGAGAGGAGCGATAGGCCTCCTTGCCGCTGCGCAGCATGCAGACGTTGCCGCTCTTGATGCACAGCGCCGCGGCGTCCGACGTGACGTTCGGGCGGCTCTCGTAGATGATGGCGACCAGACCGAGCGGCACCTGTCGCTTGGTGATGGTCATACCATTGGGGCGCTTGAACTGCGCGAGCGCGCGGCCCACGTGGTCGGGCAGCGCCGCGGCCTCGCGGATGCCCTCGGCCATCGCGTGGATGCGGCTCTCCGTCAGGGCGAGACGGTCGAGCATCACGTCGGAGATCGTGCCCTTCGCCGCCTCCATGTCCTTGGCATTTTCGCGCAGGATATCTTCGCTGTTGGCCTCAAGGCTCTCCGCCATCGCGAGCAGCAGCCGGTCCTTCTCCTCGGCGCTTGCGCTGCGGATGCTGCCCCAGGCAGCTTTTGTGCGTTCCAGAAGTTCGATCGTTGTCATGCTTCATCCCTCTTTGCCAAAAATCTTGTGCCCACGCGCTTGCCCGCGGCCACATCGTAGAGTACCTCGGGCGACTGGCCGTTGGCGATGACCATTTCGCAGCCTGCTGCCGTCGCCATCTGCGCGGCGCGGAGCTTGGTCGCCATGCCGCCGGTGCCGAGGTTCGACCCGCTGCCCCCGCCGAGCGAAATGATGTGCTCGTCGATCTTTTCCACCGTGTCGATGAGCTTCGCGTCGGGGTTCTTGCGCGGGTCTCCGTCGAAGAGCCCGTCGATGTCCGAAAGCAGAATGAGGAGGTCCGCCTGGATCGTCACGGCCACGATGGCAGAGAGCGTATCGTTGTCGCCGATGCCGAACTCCTCGGTGGAGATGGTGTCGTTCTCGTTGATGACCGGCAGCGCGCCGAGCTCTAAAAGCCGCGCGAGCGTGTTGTGGAAGTTCTGCTTGCGCACGCCGCCCTCTTCGATATCCGGTGCGGTGATGAGCAGCTGTGCCACGGTGTGGTTATACTCGGTGAAGAGCTTGTCGTAAATGTACATCAACTCGCACTGGCCGACAGCGGCGGAGGCCTGCTTCGTCGGCACGTCTTTCGGCCGTTCGCTCAGGTTGAGCTTGCCAAAGCCCATGGCGATGGCGCCAGAGGAGACGAGGATGATCTCGTGTCCCATATTTTTAAGGTCGCTTAAAACCTTGCACAGCTTTTCCATACGCTGGATGTTCAGCCGCCCCGTGGGGTGTGCCAGCGTGGATGTGCCGACCTTGACGACAATTCTCATATCGTGATCCCTCCGATCAAAGCGGGCGCGCGATGCGCGCGGACGCTGGAATTTGCCCATTATTATACCGCGCCGATTTGCATTTTGCACTCTTTTTTTGCAAATTTTGCGCCGTAATGACACAGTAAAGTGAAAAAGCACAGGCGCGCGAAAGCGCGCCTGTGCTTTTTTGTGAGATTCTGCTTAAAACGGCTTTTTCGCGACCTCTAAGATCACGTCGAGCATGCCTTGGATCTGCGGGGTGATGACCTTGTTGCGGTGATAAAGCACCTGCCGCCACTGGCTCATCTGACAGTCGGCCACAGGGATGATGGCAAGGTTGCCCTTGTGAATGCTCATCTTCGCCGTGTAGCGCGGCAGCACGGAGAGATACTCTGGATTCTCGCGGATGAGCTTGAGCGCGAGCGTGTCGCTCTCGAGCTCCAAAAACGGCTCGACACTTAGATCCTGACGGGCAAGCTCGCGGTCGAACTGGTCGCGGTAGGGGTTGCCGTGGTTCATCAGGATGAACGGGTGCGACACAAGGTCGGCAAGGTGCACATCATCGCGGGCAGAGAGCGGGTTTTCCGTGTTCGTCACGATGACGACGTCCTCCTGCGCTTCAAAGACTTTGACAAACTGCGTGTCGAAGATCTGCTCATCGAGCGTGTAGATGATGTCGAGCTCATTCTTGACGAGCATTTCGGTGATGGAGGCGATATTGCCCGCGTGCAGGCTGATCTGCACGTGCGGAAAACGCTCGTGGTAGAGCGGCACGATGTTAGAGAACGAGGCGGTGAGCAGCGAATTGAGCGTGCCGACGCGCACGGTGCCGCTCAGCTCGGAATCCGACGAGGCAAAGGCGCTGGCACGCGCGATGGCGCTCACCACGTCGCGCGCGTAGGAGACAAAGTCCTTGCCGTACTGCGTGATGGAGACCGTTTTGCCGATGCGGTCAAAGAGCTGCACGCCCAGCTCACGCTCGAGCTGCTGGATCTGCACCGTGACGGCGGACTGGGAATAATCCAGAGCTTCCGCCGCACGGGAGAAGCTCTTGAGCTCCGTGACTTTTAAGAATGTGACCAGGTTGCGGACTTCCATGGCTGTCCTCCGATTCAAATTTGTAATACATTTTCAAAAATATATTAGTGGAAATATCTTAATTTGTCAATAGACGCATTATAAAAAATAATGAGTCGGGCGAAAAAGTCGGCCGTGGACACACGGCCGGCTTTTTATGAAGGGGATCAGTCCTTGTACTCGTGGTGCAGCAGCTCGTGCGCGCGCTCATTGAGACCCGCGGCATACATCGCGTCGAGGACGGGGTTGCGCTCGCTGCGCTTGAACATCGCGCTGCGGTCGATCTCGTACAGGCCGTGGGCGCGCTTGAGCTTGGTGCTCATCAGCGCGTAGGGCTGGCCCGCGCCGCCGACGCAGCCGGTGCGGCAGGACATGACCTCGACCAGATCGACCTCGACCTCGCCGTTTTCGATTTGATCGAGCAGCTTTGCCGCGTTGGCAAGGCCGTGGGCCAGGGCGACGCGCACGTCGCGACCGTTAACGGGGATGGTCACAAAGCGGACGGCCTCCGTGCCGCGAAGACCGCTGTGCTCGAGCATGCGCAGGACGTTTTTGCTCTTGTCGGGCAGGCAGCAGCGGAGCACCGCCTCCGCCACGCCGCCGGAGGTGCCGAAGATCTCGGCCGCGCCGCTGCCCATGCCGAACGGCAGGTCGGGCGACTCCTTTTCGAGCATCTGGAAGCGGATGCCGGATTCCTTGATCATCTTGATGACCTCCTGCGTGGTCAGCACGAGGTCGACGTTCGGTACGCCGTCGCGGCGGAATTCCTCGCGTCCGGCCTCCATTTTCTTGGCTGTGCAGGGCATGATGGCGATATGGAAGGTCGTGCGGCCGTCGGCGGCGTCCTTTTCGCGGTACTTGTCCTTTAAGACCGTTGCGAACATTTGCATAGGCGAGAGTGCGGAGGACAGGTTCTTGATGAACTGCGGGCGCTCCTGCTCCACATAGCGCACCCAGGACGGGCAGCAGGATGTCATCAGCGGGAGATTTTCGCCCGTTTCCAGACGGCGGAGGAATTCCTTCGATTCCTCGCGCACCGTGAGGTCCGCGCCGAAGATCGTATCGTAAATTTCGTCCGCACCCATGATCTTGAGTGCCGTGACGAGCTTGTCGAGCACATTTTCGCCCGCGGGCAGACCATAGGCCTCACCGATGGCGACGCGCACGGCGGGCGCGATCTGGATGACGACACGCTTTTGCGGGTCGTGCAGGGCACGCCACGCCGCGCCGATGTCGTTTTTGACGGTGATGGCGCCGGTCGTGCACACGGCGGCGCACTGGCCGCAGCTGACGCAGTGCGTGGTCGAGATGGGCTGGTCGTCGCCCGCCTCAATGTGCAGCCCTGGGCCGCGGCCTGCAAAGTGCAGGATGCTCATGCCCTGAACCTCTTTGCACACGCGCACGCAGTCGCCGCAGAGAATGCATTTGTTGAGGTCGAATGTGACCGCAGGGCTTGAAAAGTCCATCGGTACATGCTCGCGCGTATCCTTGAAGTGAACGTGATGGATGCCGAAGCGCACGGCCATCTCCTGCAGACGGCAGGAGCGGTTTTTTTCGCAGGCGGTGCAGTCGCGGCAGTGCGAGGCAAGCATCAGCTCCAGTATCATGCGGCGGTATTTGAGAAGGCGCGATGTGTTGGTGCGGATGCGCATGCCGTTTTTCGGCTTGGTCGTGCAGGCGGCGTCGATCTTGCCGGTGTCCAGATCCTCGACCATACACATGCGGCACGCGCCGTAAACGGAAAGGTCGGAGTGGAAGCAGAAGTTCGGCATTTCCACGCCCGCCTTGCGGCAGACATCCATGATCGTGGGCTCGTCGTCGAACTCCACGCGGATGTTGTCGACATACATGATACCCTTAGCCATCGATCTCCACCTCCTGGATCGCATCAAAGGGGCAGGCCTCGATGCAGGTATAGCATTTGACGCATTTTTCCGGATCGATCACGAACGGCGACTTGATGACGCCCGTGATGGCCTCGGCGTGGCAGGAACGCGAGCACTTGCTGCATCCGCGGCAGATGCTCGGGTCGATCTCGAGGCGGATGCGGTTATAGGGAAGTCCACCCGGCTCGATCGGCTCGCGGTCAAGCTCGCAGAGCGCGCAGTCCCCGCGCAGGTGATCCTTGAATTCCTCGGGAAAGTATTTGATGGCCGTCTCCAGCGTGTGGTAGGAATTGCGGCCCAGATTGCAGAACGCCGTGACTGAGATCATCTCGCCAAGGTCGGTGAGCATATGAAAGTCCGACTCGCTGAGGCGGTAGTCCCGCATGGCCCAGAGCAGCTCGTTCATGCGCTTTGTGCCCTCGCGGCAGGGAACGCACTTGCCGCAGAACTCTGTCTGCGTGTACTGCATAAAGCGACACGCGACATCGACCATGCAGCGGTCCTCGTCGAGCACCGTGATGACGCTGTCGCCGCGGCGCACGCCGTAGGGCTTGAGCTTTTGAAAGTGCAGGGGCAGATCGAGATGCTCCTCGACGAGAAGGCCGCCGCTCGGGCCGCCGATCTGCACCGCCTTAAACTTTTTCCCATTCGGAATGCCGCCGCCGATCCCGTAGATCGCCTCTCGGATGGTGGTCGCCTCCTCGGGAATGTCTACATAGCCGGGGTTGGCGATGTCACCCTTGAGTAAAAAAATTCTTGCCATTTCTCTCTCCGTGTTTCGTTTTTTAAATTTCAAAAATCTAATAAAATATATAGCACGAAAAACTCTAACACTGCGCCTTAAAATTGTAAAGGGATGCACTGATAAATTATTTGAATAGGAGAGCGGGCTATAAGCAAAAGACGGAGGAGACCGCCTATAATAAGGCGGTCTCCTCCGTTTCTTCTTCATCCAAAAGCTGCATGATCGACACTTCGAACGCCGTGCGTTCCTCACTGCCGCTTTCGAGCAGCTTGGTGTAGGTCCGGCTCTGCACGCGGCCCTCAAGCGCCAATCGCTCGCCGACGTCCATGCCCGCGATCTGCACGGCGGTCTGTCCCCAGGCGATGCAGGGTAAGTAGTCCGCGCGCCCGTAGTGGCGGTTGACTGCCAGAATGACATCGCAAATGCTGCGGCCGAGCGGCGTGCGCCGCAGCACGGGCTTTTTGCACAGCGCGCCCGAAAGCAGGATGCGGTTAAAGTACGAGCCGTCGCCCGGCTCGATGCTCTGGGCGAACACGGTGATGACGAGCCGGCTGCCCTGCCCGCTCTTGTTGTTAAACGAGCGCAGCTGCCCGACGATGCGAAGGCTCTGTCCCTCATCCACAGGGCAGACGCGCAGCAGTGCCTCGCTCGCCACGATGACGGGCATGTCGTTCTGGCCTGACAGGCGCTCGACCCGCAGGGAAAATTTGTCGAACCGGCGGGTATGGTTCTCGTGCGAAAAGACGGGCTCGCCTGCGGCGACGCCCCACAGCTCCACATAGTTCTGGTTGCGCTCCATATCGTACACCTCAGCACAGTTTTGTTGGTGTATCCTATGAAAAAGAACGTGGAGATATGCCGTGCCGAGCACGAGGACAAGAAGAAAGAGCCGTCTTTCGACGGCTCTTTCTTTTTGTCATTCGCGTGAGCGATAAATTACATCTTGGAGATGATCTCGACCAACTCTTCGCCGATGCGGCCCTGAGCCTCGACGGTCGCGGAGCCGATGTGCGGCGTGCAGGAGACCATCGGGTGGGAGTAGAGCGCGACGTTGGTCGCGGGCTCGTCGGCATAGACGTCCAGACCGGCGGCGCGGACCTTGCCGCTGTTGAGCGCGTCAAGAAGCGCAGCCTCGTCGACGTTGGTGCCGCGGGAGGTGTTGATGATGACGACGCCGTCCTTCATCTTGGCGATGCGCTCAGCGTTGATGAGAGCGCCGCCGTCGACAGCGGGAGCGTGGACGGAGATGAAGTCGGACTTGGCGAGCAGTTCGTCCATCTCAACATAGGGGATGCCGAGCTCTTCCTCGATGCCGGGGATGTGGAAGATATCGAACGCGATGACGTTCATGCCGATGGCCTTGGCCATCTTGCCGAGCTTCTGTCCGATGCGGCCGAAGCCGACGATACCGAGCGTCTTGCCGGTCAGCTCGATGCCCTTGCCGTAGGCCTTCTTCTCCCACTTGCCCTCGCGCATGGAGTGGCCGGCGATGGAGATGTAACGGGCGCAGGAGAACATGTGGGCCATAGCGAGCTCAGCAACGGACTCGGAGGGGGACTTCGGGGTGTTCTTCACCTCGATGCCGTTGTCCTTGGCGTACTGCACGTCGATGTTGTCGAGGCCGACACCGGCGCGGATGACGCACTTGAAGCGGCTGCCCTTGGCCTCGTCGATCTGCTTGGCGCGCAGCTTGGTCTTGGAGCGAATGATGGCGACATCAAAGTCGCGCAGGGCCTTACCAAGCTCGTCGGGCTCGTAGAACTGCTCAACGAGCTCGTGACCCATCGCGCGAACCTTCTCGATCGCGCCCTTATCCATACCGTCGGTAACAAGAATACGCATTTTAACTTTCTCCTTGTAAATATTTTAATCGTTGACCCAGCCGCTCTTTAAGCGGCGGCACCGGTGAACGCTTCACCGGTGAGGGAGTATCTAAAAGGGGGATGTGATCCCCCTTTTAAAAAGCAATTACTTGGTGTGCTCGGCCTCAAACTTCTTCAGGAATTCGACGAGAGCCTGAGCGCCCTCGATGGGCATGGCGTTGTAAACGCTGGCGCGCAGACCGCCGACGCTCTTGTGGCCCTTGAGGTTATCGTAACCGGCAGCCTTGGTAGCGGCGACGACTTCGGCGTCGAGCTCGGCAGAATCGGTGACGAAGGGAATGTTCATGAGGGAACGGAACTCGGGCTCAACCGTGCCGTGGAACATCTTGGAGGAATCCAGGAAGTCATAGATGACCTTGGCCTTCTCGATGTTGCGCTGATGCATGACCTCGAGACCGTCGATGCTCTTGAGGTACTTGAACACCTTGCCGCAGCAGTAAATCGCCCAGCAGTTCGGGGTGTTGTACATGGAGTCGTTCTTGGCGTGGGTGTCATAGCGCATGTAGATGGGCATCTTGGGATCGAGATCCTCGCGGATGAGATCCTCGCGGATGATGGCGATGACCATACCGGCAGGGCCGACGTTCTTCTGCACGCCCGCATAGATCATGCCGTAATCGCTGACATTGCAGGGCTGGGAGAGGAACATGGAGCTCTGGTCGGAGACAAGGATGTGACCCTTGGTGTTGGGGAGCTGCTGCCAGGTCACACCGTGGATGGTTTCATTCTCGCAGATGTAGACATAGTCGGCATCCTCGGGAATGTCGAGATCAGAGCAGTCGGGGATGTAGCTGTAGTTCTTGTCCTTGGAGGAAGCGGCGACGATGACCTCGCCGTACTTCTTGGCCTCGGCAATGGCCTTCTTGGACCATGCGCCGGTTTCGACGTAGACGGCCTTGCCGTTCTTCATCAGATTCCAAGGCACAGCCGCGAACTGCAGCGTAGCGCCGCCCTGAATGAACAGGACCTTGTAGTTGTCGGGGATGCCCATCAGGTCGCGCAGGTCAGCCTCGGCCTCGTCGACGATCTGCTGGAAAACCTTGGAGCGGTGGCTCATTTCCATGACGCACATGCCGCTGCCGCGGTAGTTCATCATCTCGTCACGGATTTCCTCCAGCACGGGCTCCGGCATCATAGCGGGACCGGCAGAGAAGTTGTAGGTGCGATTGTACTTCATTGTTGGTGTCCTCCTGATTGTCTTTTTTGAGCAATAGCAACAGAAATTGCATGATATGACAGCTACAGTATAGTCTATCGTGCGGGGATAATCAATAGAAAAAAGCAAACTTATCATTTATAAAAAAACAACTGTGCCGCGCTTTGAAAAACAAAAAGCAAATAAAGAAATTATTGACAAACGATAATTCTTCTGCTACGCTGACGATAGAAATTATCGCAAAACAATAATTCTGGAGGTGCGATATGAAACGTGACCGGATCAAGACCTTACTTTTGGCGGAGGCGCTTATCTGCGCGCTGCTTGCGCTCGCCCTGTGGCTTTTCGAGGGCGACGCCTTTTCCGTCGCCGGATTCCCCGGCAGCGCAGTGGGGCAGGGACTGAGTGCGCTGGCCGCCTCGGGCCGCTTCGGTTTCGCGCTGGCGTTCACGCTGTATGCCGCGGTGATCCTGCTGCCGCTCTATGCGCTCGTACGCATCGCGGCGCGGCGGGAGTTGAAGCCGGAGGACGCGCTGCTCGTGCTCATCGCGCTTGCCGCGGCCTGCGCGCTCTTTCCACACGGCTGGACCGCCTATTGGAGCACATCGGCGGAGGCACTGTTCCCGCGCCTTGCCTGGCAGTGGCTCATTTTCGCGCTGCTCGCGGGCTGGGTCGTGCTGCGGCTGCTGCGCCGGTTTTCCGGCGGCGATACGCAGGAGCTTTTGAAGCTCTTCCGCGCGCTGCTTATCCTCGCGGCGGCGTACTTCGTCTTTGAGGTCTGCTTTGCCGAATTCGCGGGACTGTTTTCCGCCATCGACGCGCTCAAGGCGGGCAACAGCGCCTTTACAACCGATACGGTACTGCCTGTGGCAACGGACATAACGGGATCGAAGAGCCTTGTGTTCAGCTACGTCATCCTCGCCCTGCGCTTTGCCGCGGAAGTCCTTCCTACGCTGCTCGCCGCGGCGACGGCGTACTTCGCCATCGGTCTTCTCGACACGATGGAAGACGGCGCATTTACGCAGGAGAGCGCCGCCTACGCGCCAAAGCTCGCCGAATGGTGCGTCAAGGTGCTCAAGTTCAGCGTGCTGTTCGCCCTCGCGGTCAACGTTTTACAGGCGGTTTGCGCGCCGCTCATCCTCAGCACAAGCATTTCGATTCCTCTTCCTGTTCTGGAGCTGTGCTTCGTGCTCGCCGCGCTCCTCGGCGCGCGGCTCATCGCCTCGAACGTCGCCCTTGCGGCGGACAACGACCTCTTTATCTGAGGGTGCTGTCATGGCGATCACGGTACATTTGGACGAGGTGCTGAAAGCGCGCGGCATGACAAGCAAGGAACTTTGTGCCACCGTCGGCATCACGGAGGCGAATCTTTCCATTCTGCGCAGCGGCAAGGCCAAGGGCGTGCGCTTTGCGACGCTCAACCGCATCTGCTGCGCGCTCGAGTGCAATGTGGGCGACATTCTGCAATGCGACGGAGAATTGGAGGCAGAGCATGAAGAGTAAAACGAAAACGATACTGATTTTTGCTGCGATCCTCGCGGCGGTCTTTCTCATTGCCTTTCTCGACGGCGGCGCGGTGCAGTCCGCTGCCGAAGAAGAGGAAGAAGGAACGCTGATTGGCGCTTTTGTTTCGGAAGAGGATCTCGACATCGGCGGTGATCTTGCGGTCTCGGCCGCGGGCAAATTCGTCTGGAAGGCCGGGCGGCTCTATATGGATACGGACGAAGACTGGTGGGCGCTCAAAGACCGCGGCAGCGGCATTTACTGCACGATGGAGCCGGACGCGCGCTACGGCGAAGAGGACGCCAAGTCGCCATGCATCACGAACTTCGGTACGCTCGGCGCACCGCAGGGGAAGACGGCCATCGACAACGACAACGGCATCCGCACGACGGATATCGACCTCTCGGGCGAGGTCTACGCCTGCGGCGACAGACATGTGATCTTCAAATTCTATCCCATCTATCAGACCGACGACGGCCGCATTTACCTGACGCGCGGCAACAGCATGGGCATGTCCGGCTCAGACGGCATCAGCGTGACCCACACGCTCACGAGCGATAAGACCGAGACGATCGGCGGCAAGTCCGAGCGCGTGAAGGTCAGAGTTGCCATCACCGCCGTCTCCCGCCCGACGCCGACGAAGTTCACCGTCGCGCACATGGACGAAAACGACGATCTCTTGAAGCTCGAGGAGTTCGCGCCCGACGCGCTGCCCGAGTCTATCACCGCCGCGGACGGCGCGGCGTACCTGATCGGCACGAGCTATGGACAAGACGGGGACGGAGAGACGGCGGAATATAGCATTTGCAACCGTGACGGAAGGATTCAACCGCCTCTGGACACGTTTGCGTATCAGGACGGCAAACTCAAGGCGGCCAGCATTTGGGTCAACTGGGAGGAGGGAGCGGCATGAAACGCATCATTGTTTTTGCGCTGGCGCTCGCGGTGGTGTTCGGTGTGAGCTTTGCGCTCTATAAGCCCGAGCGGATCGAAGCCGCGGCGCGGGAGACCATGGAGGACGAATGGGTCGGATACTTCTTTGCCCTCGAACCCTTCGACGGCAGGCGCTACGCGACGGAGAACGGCGATGATTACGACTTCGGCGTGCCCGGCGTGCCGGTGTTTGTGACCATCACAGCGTTTGAACCCGACGATCCGGATTACGAAGAGGGCTCTGAATTCAACTATTCCGTCGGTGCGGCGGTGTCCGACGAGGTGGTGGGCAGCGGAATGAGCGTCAACGTCGACGACAACGGCAGCAGCTACGAGACGGGCGGCGAGATCTTCTATGCGAGCGGTGAATGGAAGCCGGTCAAACAGTGTTCCGTTTACCGCACAAGTGACGGAAAATACTATGCCGAATGGGATCACACCGGCATGGGCCCCCATGTCGGCGTGAGCAGGGAAGAAAGCGTCGAATGGAAAGTAAACGGCAGAACAGAGCGGCGCTCCATCAAAGTGAGCATCACGTTTGAGGAGCACACGGCGGCAGAATCGGTCGAATTTGTCTGGATGGACAGCGATAAGAACGTTCTGTCGCGCGCGGAATACGCCGCTGACGCTCTTCCCGAGACGCTGGCCGCACCCGAGCATGCGGCGCTTCTCGTCACGGCGATGCAGAGTGTGGACGGTACGACCGAGCGCTCGCTCTGCACACAGGACGATCTGTTCGCCAGAGCCTATGTGCCCTCGACGCTTTCCGGACTTCTGCGTGTCGTCGACGTCTCGCTCGACTGGGGAGAGGACGAGACTTAACCAATTCTTAATAAAGGATTCGCTAAGAAAATGATTGCAATACGCGGGCAAAGCGGGTAAGATGGGGTTAACTCAAAGAAAAGAGGAACTTGCCATGCGTCCCGACGGAACCCGAGTGAAAGAGGCGTCCACCATCGTTTCGGCATTGCCCTATGTCATGCCGCGGCGCTACGACGCGCAGAATTTCATCACCGAATACGCTGATATGGAGGTCCTGCGCCGCTACATTCAGGAAAAGCGCCGCGAAGGCGTCCGCATCCCGTATATGACGCTCATTCTGGCGGCATACTTCAAGGCGTATCAGGAAAATCCGAAGATCAACCGCTTCATCATGAACAGCAAGATCTACCAGCGCAATCACTTCTGCGTCAGCTTCGTCATCCTGAAAACGCGCGCCGACGGCCGCGCGGATGAGACGTCGATCAAGGTGTTCTTTGAGGACGGGGACGATATCTTCTCCATCAACCGCAAGATCGAGGAGGCGGTCGCGCAGAATCAGGTGGCCGCGCACAACAACAATACGGATAAATTCGCGAATTTCCTGTTCGCCATCCCCATCCTGCCGGGGTTTTTGTTCGTCCTTGTCAAGCTGATGGACCGCTGCGGCCTGCTGCCGCGTAAGATCATTGATCTGAGCCCGTTCCACACGAGTCTTTTTATCACGAACCTTGCCTCCATCAACACGAATTCCATCTTCCACCACTGCTACGAGTTCGGCACGACGGGGGTGTTCGTCAGCATGGGCAAGCCTATTGCCAATTATATGAGCGGGGAGTATAATAAAAAAATGATCCCGCTCTCCGTCGTGATGGATGAGCGCATCTGCACGGGACACGAGTACGCGCTGTTCTGGGCGAGCGTGCGCCGCTATCTCAAGCACCCCGAGCTGCTGGAGGGGAAGCCGACGGAGGAAAACGCAGATCTCGCGGAGGAATGCGTTTGATCAGCAGCCACAAGCCGCAAAGCGCGGGATCTGCGCTTTGCGGCGTTTTCTACTTTTATATGTAGAAGAAAGGACAGGGAAGCTTCCTTGATCGAACCAAAGTCTCAGGTAAAGAAATGCAGCGCCCACGCAGAAATTTTGCAGCAGAACGAGGAACGCACCGTCTACCGTCTCAGGGAGACGGACGGCGAGGTGTGCATCACGGCCTATCCCGTTTTCCCCGGCATTGAGCTTGCCTATCACGATGTGCATGCGCCGTCGTACCGTCTGGCAGAGCCGAATGCGGCGGGACTCATCGAGATCCAGCACTGCCGCGAGGGACGCGCGGAATACTGCTGCGGCGGCGAGCATTACTTTTTGGCCCCCGGAGACCTCTCCGTCGTGCGCCGCGCCGCTATCGAGGGGGAGGTGGAGTTCCCCACGGGGCACTACCACGGCATCACCGTCACGCTCGACCCCGCCCTCGCACCTGACTGTTTGTCCTGCATTTTGCAGGATGTCGACGTCCGCCCCAGCGTGCTGGCGGAGAAGTTCTTCGCCGACTCGGAGTGCTTTGTCTCAAGATCGTCGGCGCGCGTGGAGCACATCTTCTCTGAGCTCTACGCCGTGCCCGCCGGCATCCGCCGCGGCTACTTTAAGGTTAAGGTGCTTGAACTTCTGCTCTTTTTGAGTGCGCTCGACGTGGCGCACGAAAAGCACGGCTATACCGCCGCGCAAGTGCGCCTTGCGCGCGCGGCGCGCGACGCGCTGCTTGCAAGCACGGAGGACGACGTCACGATCTCGGCGCTTGCACAGGAACTCGGTGCGTCGCCCTCGCAGCTCGCCGCGAGCTTTCGCGGCGTGTACGGCATGACGCCCGCAGCGTTTTTGCGCGCGCAGAAGATGCACAGTGCCGCGCAGCTCCTGCGCACGAGCGACCGCACGGTGCTCGATATCGCGGGGCAGTTCGGCTATGACAACGCCAGCAAGTTTGCCAAGGCCTTCCGCAGTGTGATCGGTGTGTCGCCGAGCGCGTACCGCGCAGGCGCGGACAGCGACAGCTGCGCGCCGACGGCGGAAAAAGCGGAATAAAATATTTTGGAGCCTCATCCGATCAATTTGGAGCGGATAAGGCTCTTCTTTTCGGGTATCCTAAGACACGTCAAGAGCGAGGACATCGCTCCCCAATAGTTAGATAAATCTAACTTCTGGGGAGCCACCACCGAAACCAAAGGGGAGGGAAACAGGCATGTCTGAAGAGATCCTGGTGCGGCAGGGTGCGCCGACGTTGGCAGGTATCAAAACGGGCAGCCTCTTCCCTTGTCCTTGCGAAGATAAGGAAGCGCTTTTTGCGGACATCCGCCGCCTGAACCGTCTGCTTGTGCCAAAGGGCCTGTGTCTGCTGCCGATCCGTTTTCTGAAAGGACAGGTCCTTTTGTACCTGTACCGCCCCTCTGAGCTGCGGAGAGATTTGGAGAACGAACAGGCGGCCGAGATCCTGCACCACGCGGGCTACAATAGCGGCCACTGCGGACGCTGCATCGCAAACCTCATCCGCCGATTCCGCGAGGGCGGCGAATTCCCCCATGAGGTCGGGCTTTTCCTCTCGTATCCGCCGGAGGACGTCAAGGGCTTCATCGACCACCGCGCCTGCAACTTCAAATGCGCGGGGCTGTGGAAGGTCTACGGCGACGAGAAGAAGGCACGAGAGCTGTTCGCCCGCTTCAAAAAATGCACGGAGATCTACTGCGCACTCTGGGAGGCCGGCTCGGGCATCGAGCAGCTTGCCGTGGCAGTGTGATAGATACTGATTTATGAAAGGAACATACTAATATGAAGAAGACTGCTGTTGTTTATTGGAGCGGCACGGGCAACACCGAGGCCATGGCCAAGGCCGTCGCTGAGGGCATGGAGAGCGCGGGCGCGCAGGTCACGATGTTGACCCCTGACCAGGTCAAGGCCAGCGAGCTGAGCGCTTACGACGCGATCGCCTTCGGCTGCCCCGCCATGGGCAGCGAAGTGCTCGAGGAGATGGAGTTCCAGCCCATGTTTGACGAGGTCAAGCGCAGCCTTGGCGGCAAGAGCGCCGCGCTGTTCGGCTCCTACGGCTGGGGCGACGGCGAGTGGATGCGCGGCTGGGAAAAGGACTGCGATGATTCCGGCATCCGCCTTGTGTGCGAGAGCGTGACCTGCTGCGAAGCGCCTGATGACGCCGCGCTGGACGCCTGCCGCGCGCTGGGCAAGGAGCTTGCAAAGTGAGGATTCCTCTGTGGACGAAAAGCGCGCGATGAGGAAACTCAGGCGGAAAGCACCTGTGCTCGTTGCGCTTGCGGTCATCCTGCTGAGTCTTGCCATCGGCGGATGCCTGCCTTTTTGAAAACACGATGCGATGGAAGGCCGCGTACGGGGAGTGCGCGGCCTTCCGATTTTTATTTGCGCTGCCGAAACGGCAGATTTTTACTGATAAGTATTAGCATAACTTATAGATATGTAGATTATTATCAAAAAACTGATAAATAGGGCGAAGCCTTTCTCTCTTTTGCCGCATGGACGAAAAGAGCCCTCTGTGATACCATATTGCTTGTCAAGTTGAGCTCTTTGTAACTGACGGAAACGTGGGTCACCACAGGGGAGCAGAGAGCGTTTCTTGCTGAAATTCAGCAGCCGACCGTCTGGGCACTTCAACTGCACATCGAGGCAGTGGAGCGCCCATTTTTGCTTTTAAGGAGGCAGAACTATGCGAAAGGTAGCCGTTATTATGGGCAGCACGAGCGATCTGCCCGTCGCCGAGAAGGCGATCCAGACGCTCAAGGAATATGGGATCGAGACCGAGGTCCGCGTGTTATCCGCCCACCGGTGCCCGAACGAGGCAAGAGAATTTGCAGCGTCGGCACGGGAGAGCGGATTTTCTTGTATCATCGCGCTCGCGGGCATGGCCGCGCACTTGGCCGGCGCGATGGCCGCGAATACGACGCTTCCCGTCATCGGCGTGCCGTGCAGCGGCGCGAAGCTCGACGGCATGGACGCGCTGCTCTCGACCGTCCAGATGCCGAGCGGCATCCCCGTTGCCACCGTCGCTATCGACGGGGCGAAAAACGCCGCCATCCTTGCCGTCCAGATCATGGCTGTGAGCGACGAGGGCCTTGCCCACAAGCTCCAGGCCGCACGTGACGAGGGCACCGCCGCTGTCTTGAAGGCGGACGAAGAGCTTCGCGAGCGCTACAAAAACTGAGAAACCATCCATCCATATCAATCAACAAAAATATAAAATAAAAGGAGAACAGTCATCATGGAAAAGAAAGAACAGCTCTACGAAGGCAAGGCCAAGAAGGTTTACGCCACCGAAGATCCCAACCTCGTCATCGTTTCCTACAAGGACGACGCCACCGCCTTTGACGGCGCAAAGAAGGGTACCATCGTCGGCAAGGGCGTCATCAACAACCAGATGACCAACCGTCTGATGGCCAAGATGGAAAAGGCCGGCATCCCGACCCACTTTGTTGAAGAGCTCAGCGAGCGCGACACGCTTGTCAAGAAGGTCTCCATCGTCCCGTTGGAGGTCATCATCCGCAACATCTCCGCCGGTCATTTTGCCTCCCGCTACGGCGTGGAGGAGGGTATCGTCTTCTCCGAGCCCACGATCGAGTTCTCCTACAAGAACGACGATCTGCATGACCCCCTGATGAACGCCTATCACGCCGTTGCCCTCAAGCTCGCGACCTGGGAGGAGATCGAGCTCATCAAGAAGTATGCCTTCGCCGTCAACGACACGCTCAAGGCATTTTGGAGCGAGTGCGGCGTCACGCTCGTCGACTTTAAGCTCGAGTTCGGCAAGACCGTCGACGGCCAGATCGTTCTCGCCGACGAGATCAGCCCCGACACCTGCCGCCTGTGGGACAGCAAGACGAACGAAAAGCTCGACAAGGACCGCTTCCGCCGCGACCTCGGCGGCGTGGAGGACGCCTACGCCGAAGTCATGAAGCGCCTGATGGCTCACGACGCACAGTAAGATCAAATATGACAGAGAATCACAACATCATCCCGGCGCGCCACATTCACGAAGAATGCGGCGTGTTCGGCATCTTTACGCCTCAGGAGGCGGACGTCGCGTCCTATGCCTACTACGCGCTCTACTCCCTCCAGCACCGCGGACAGGAGAGCGCGGGTATCGTCGTCAACGACGACGGCCTGTTCCGCTCGCTGCGTGACACTGGCCTTGTGAGCGAGGTCTTCCCGCCCGAACAGCTCAAATCGCTCGGCAAGGGTACCATCGCCGTCGGCCATGTGCGCTACGGCACGACCGGCAGCGACAACAAGCGCAACGTCCAGCCCATTTTAGTGAACCACTTCAAGGGCCGTATGGCGCTCGCGCACAACGGCAACCTGACGAACTCCCGCGAGCTGAGGCAGGAGCTTGAAAGCCGCGGCTCCATCTTCCAGACCACGACCGACAGCGAGGTCATCACCTATATCATCGTGCAGGAGAGACTCAACCGCGGCTCCATCGAAGAGGCTGTCTCCGCCGCGATGGACCGCATCGAGGGCGCGTATTCCCTCGTCCTCTCCTCGCCGACGAAGCTCATTGCCGCGCGCGACCCCCACGGCTTCCGTCCCCTCTGCATGGGGCATCTGAAGGACGGCTCTGTTGTCTTCGCGTCTGAATCCTGCGCGCTCGATGCCATCGGCGCCGAGTTTGAGCGCGACATCCGCCCCGGCGAGATCGTTGTCGTCGACACGGCCGGCGTTCGCTCCGACACGAGCCACTGCGGCAAAGCGCCGAAGAAGCTTTGCGTCTTCGAGTTCATCTACTTCGCCCGCCCTGACTCCGTCATCGATGGCAGCAGCGTCCACGTCGCACGCCAGCGCGCAGGCGCGTTCCTCGCGCTCGAGCATCCCGTGCAGGCGGATGTCGTCATCGGCGTGCCGGATTCCGGCCTTGATGCAGCCCTCGGTTACGCGCGCCAGAGCGGCATCCCCTACGGCATCGGCTTTATCAAAAATAAGTACATCGGCCGCACGTTCATCTCGCCCACGCAGACGATGCGCGAAAACGAGGTCAACATCAAGCTCAACCCCATCCGCTCCGTGGTCGAGGGCAAGCGCGTCGTGCTGATCGACGACTCCATCGTCCGCGGTACGACCTGCCGCCGCACGATCGACCTATTGTGGAAGGCGGGCGCGAAGGAGATCCACATGCGCGTCAGCGCGCCGCCGTTTGTCTCCGAGTGCTACTACGGCACGGACATCGACGACAAGAACAACCTCATCGCCACGCACCACACGGTCGATGAGATCGCGAAGATCATCGGCGTCAACTCGCTCGGCTACTTAAGCCTTGAGGACGTCGTCAAGCTCGCCGACAACACCGAAAACGGCTTCTGCACGGCCTGCTTCGGCGGCGGCTATCCCACCTCTATCCCGAAAGACGGCGGCAAGGACCGCTTTGAGTGCAAAATCAGTGAAGGGGAGAAAAAGAAGAATGCGTAGTTTTTCCGAGAGCTACCGTGACGCCGGCGTGAATATCGAGGCCGGCTACGAGGGCGTCAAGCTGATGAAAAAGCACGTCCAGCGCACCATGATCCCGGGCGTTGTGTCCGATATCGGCGGCTTTGGCGGCCTGTTTGCGCCTGATCTTACTGGTATGAGCGAGCCCGTGCTCGTCTCGGGCACGGACGGCGTGGGCACGAAGCAGCGCATCGCGCAGCTGATGAACAAGCACGACTCCGTCGGCATCGACTGCGTTGCCATGTGCGTCAACGACATCATCTGCTGCGGTGCAAAGCCCATCTTCTTCCTCGACTACATCGCCATCGGCAAGAACGAGCCGGAGAAGGTCGCGACGCTCGTCTCCGGCGTGGCCGAGGGCTGCGTGCAGTCCGGCTGCGCGCTCATCGGCGGTGAGACCGCCGAACACCCCGGCACCATGTCTGCCGACGACTACGACCTTGCGGGCTTCGCCGTCGGCATTGTCGACCGCGCGAAGATCATCGACCACGACCGCATGCGTCCGGGCGACGTTGCGATCGCGCTTACCTCAAGCGGTATCCACTCCAACGGCTACTCCCTCGTGCGCAAGGTCTTCAACGTTGAGCACGCGGACCTCGGCGCATATGTCGACGAGCTCGGCTGCACGCTGGGCGAAGAGCTGCTGCGCCCGACGAAGATCTACGTGAAGCCCGTTCTCGCCGCGATGGACGTGGCCGACGTCCACGGCGTCAGCCACATCACAGGCGGCGGCTTCTATGAAAATATTCCCCGCTGCATCCCCGACGGCCTGTGCGCGAAGATCGACAAATCCGCTCTCCGCACGCCGCCGATCTTCTCAATGCTCCAGCGCATGGGCAGCATCCCCGAGCACGACATGTTCAACACCTACAACATGGGCGTCGGCATGACGATGATCGTCGCCAAAGATGACGCCGACAAGGCGCTTGCCGCCCTCAAGGAAAACGGCCAGGACGCCTACGTGATCGGCGAGGTCGTGAGCGGGGAAGAGAAGGTCGCACTATGCTGAAAAGCGCGCGCATCGCGGTGTTCGTCTCGGGTGGCGGCACGAATTTACAAGCCTTGCTCGACGCGCAGAGAGACGGCAAAATTCCACACGGCGAGATCGCGCTCGTCATTTCCTCTCAGGCATGCGCCTACGCGCTCGAACGCGCGGAAAAGGCGAACGTCCCCGCACACACCGTGCCGTCGAGCCTCATCCAGCACGACTTTGAGGCGGCGATCGAGCTGCTGCTCGAGCAGTACAAGATCGACGTCATCGTCCTCGCGGGCTTTTTGAGCATCCTGAGCGAGAACTTCACGAAAAAGTGGCCGCGCCGCATTCTGAATATCCATCCGTCGCTGATCCCGTCGTTCTGCGGCAGGGGCATGTACGGCTTAAAGGTGCACGAGGCTGCGCTCGCGCGCGGCGTGAAGGTCACGGGCGCGACGGTGCACTTTGTCAACGAAATTCCCGACGGCGGCGAGATCATCCTGCAAAAAGCGGTCGAGATCGAAGCGGGTGACACGCCCGAGACCTTACAGCGCCGCGTGATGGAGCAGGCCGAATGGAAGCTCCTGCCGCGCGCGACGGAGCTTGTCTGCCGCGCCATCACAGAAGAGGAGAACTGAAATGGTCGACTTTTTGCACTTTCTGAAAAATACGTCTTATCCCGGCCGCGGCATTTTAGTCGGCAAGGACCGCGTCTATTATTTCATCATGGGCCGCAGCGAGAACAGCCGCAACCGCGTCTTTGTCAAGACCGACGACGGCATCCGCACCGAGGCCTTTGACCCCGCCAAGCTTGCAGACCCCAGCCTCATCATCTATCACCCCGTCCGCACGATGGGCAGCGACCTCGTTGTGACGAACGGCGACCAGACCGACACGATCTGCGCACACGGCGACTTCCGCCGCGGCCTGATGACGCGCGAGTACGAGCCCGACGAGCCGAACTGGACGCCGCGTATTTCCGCCATCGTGCATGAGGACGGCTCGTTCGAGATGTCCATCCTCAAGCATAACAACGGCCGGTGCCTGCGCGAGTTCTTCTGCTACGAGGGCTGCGACGCGGACAAGGCCTACTTCATCAGCACCTATCAGGGCGACGGCACGCCGCTGCCGACATTTGCGGGCGAGCCGATGGAGGTGAGCGTCCCCAGCCCCGAAGAGGTCTGGGACGCGCTCAACGAGGACAACAAGGTGTCCCTTTACGCAAACGTGAACGGCGAAGTCAAGCTGTTCAACAAGAATTTAGGCGATTGAGGAGAACGATATGAACGAGCTCGAACTCAAATATGGCTGCAACCCCAACCAGAAGCCTGCGCGCGTCTTTATGAAAGACGGCGGCGACCTGCCGTTCACCGTGCTGAACGGCAAGCCAGGCTACATCAATCTGCTCGATGCCTTCAACTCCTTCCAGCTCGTGCGCGAGCTTAAGGAGGCCACGGGCCTGCCCGCCGCGGCGAGCTTCAAGCACGTCTCTCCCGCGGGAGCGGCGCTCGGCCTGCCGCTCGACGAGGTGGACAAGCAGATTTACTTTGTTGGGCCTGACGAGGCCCTTTCGCCCATCGCCTGCGCCTACATCCGCGCCCGCGGCGCGGACCGCCTCTGCTCCTACGGCGACTGGGCGGCGCTCTCCGACGAGTGCGACGCCGCGACGGCGGAATATCTGAAAGGCGAGGTCTCCGACGGCATCATCGCCCCCTCGTTCAGCGAGGAGGCGCTTGCCATCCTAAAGACGAAAAAGGGCGGCAAGTACAACATCGTGCAGATGGACCCCGCCTACATTCCCGCCCCGCAGGAGCAGAAGGACGTCTTCGGCGTCACGTTCGAGCAGGGCCGCAACAACTGCAAGATCGACGAGTCGCTGCTTGCGAACATCGTCACCGAAAATAAGAATCTTCCCGATGACGCGAAGCGCGACATGATCGTTTCGCTCATTACGCTCAAATACACGCAGTCGAACTCCGTCTGCTACGCCAAGGACGGCCAGACCATCGGCGTCGGCGCCGGCCAGCAGAGCCGCATCCACTGTACGCGCCTTGCCGGCAGCAAGGCGGACAACTGGTATCTCCGCCGCCACCCGAAGGTGCTTGCGCTGCCGTTTGTGGACGGTATCCGCCGCCCTGACCGCGACAACGCCATCGATGTTTATATTTCCGACGAGTGTGACGACGTTTTGGCCGACGGTGCATGGCAGCGCGTCTTCAAGGAGCGCCCCGAGCCGCTGACGGTGCAGGAGCGCAAGGATTGGGTCGCCCGCCAGAGCGGCGTGACCGTCGGCTCCGACGCGTTCTTCCCGTTCGGCGACAATGTTGAGCGCGCGAGAAAGAGCGGCGTCACCTACATCGCGGAACCCGGCGGCTCGATCCGCGACGACAACGTCATCGAGACCGCGAATAAATACGGCATCACCATGGCCTTTACCGGACAGAGATTGTTCCATCACTAAAAGGAGGAACGAAACGAATGAAACTCATGGTCATCGGCGGCGGAGGCCGCGAACACGCCATTATCAAGAAGTTAAAAGAAAATCCCGCAGTTGAGGAAATTTACTGCCTGCCCGGTAACGGCGGCATCGCCGCCGACGCGGTCTGCGTGCCGGAGATCGGCGCAAAGGACATCCCCGCGCAGGTCGAATTTGCGAAAGCGCACCGGATCGACTACGCCGTTGTCGCGCCGGACGATCCCCTGGCCCTCGGCGCGGTGGACGCGCTGACCGAGGCGGGCATCCCGTGCTTCGGCCCCGACAAAAAGGCCGCCGTCATCGAGGCGAGCAAGGCATTTTCCAAGGATCTGATGAAAAAATACGGCATCTCCACGGCAAAGTATGAGCTCTTCACCGACGCGGACGCCGCCTGTGCCTATATTGACGCGCAGGGCGCGCCCATCGTCGTCAAGGCCGACGGTCTGGCGCTCGGCAAGGGCGTCATCGTTGCGCAGACGGTGGAGGAAGCAAAGACCGCCGTTCGCTCCATGATCGAGGACAAGGCCTTCGGGCAGAGCGGCGCGCGCGTCGTCATCGAGGAATTCATGGAGGGGCCCGAGGTCTCCGTTCTGAGCTTTACCGACGGCGAAACCGTTGTTCCCATGGTGTCTTCCATGGACCACAAGTGCGCGCTGGACGGCGACAAGGGCCCGAACACCGGCGGCATGGGCACGATCGCTCCAAATCCCTGCTACACGGAAAAGATCGCGGACGAGTGCATGCAGACGATCTTCCTGCCCACGATCCGCGCGATGAAGGCCGAGGGCCGCCCCTTCAAGGGCTGCCTGTACTTCGGCCTGATGCTCACAAAGGACGGCCCGAAGGTCGTGGAGTACAACTGCCGCTTCGGCGATCCCGAGACGCAGGTCGTGCTGCCGCTTCTCAAGTCCGACCTGCTCACCGTGATGCAGGCCACGACGAGCGGCACGCTCAAGGACGTCCCCGTCGAATTTTCGACCGATTCCGCCTGCTGCGTCGTCCTCGCCTCAAACGGGTACCCCAAGAAGTACGAGAGCGGCTTCCCCATCACGATGAGCGAAGAGGCCGCTGCGCACACCTACGTCGCGGGCGCGAAGAAAGACGGAGACAGGCTCCTGACCGCTGGCGGCCGCGTGCTCGGCGTTACCGCTGTCGCCCCCACGCTCGAGAAGGCCGTGAAGGAGGCCTACCGTTTATCGTCCGAGGTCGATTTTGCCAACAAATACTGCCGCAGCGACATTGGCCGCCGAGCCCTCGCCGCGCAAAAGGAGAGAGAGTAAATGGTCTATCGCGTCTGTGTTGAAAAAAAGCCCGGCCTTGCGCCCGAGTGCGCGAGCCTTCTTTCCGACTGCCGCTCGTTTCTGGACCTCAAGAGTCTTGAAAATGTGCGCATCTGGAACCGCTACGACGTCGAGGGCATCGACGAGACTCTGTTTGCCTATGCCACAAATACCGTTTTCTCCGAGCCGCAGCTTGACCTGACGAGCGGGGAGATCGACGCGAGCGGCGCTGCCGCCGTGTTTGCTGTCGAGCCGCTGCCCGGCCAGTTTGACCAGCGCGCGGACAGCGCGGCGCAGTGCATCCAGCTCCTCAGCCAGGGCGAGCGCCCGCGCATCCGCACGGCGAAGGTCTACGCGCTCTACGGCACGCTCTCTGAAAAGGACGTCGAGGCCGTCAAGCACCACGTCATCAACCCTGTCGAGAGTCGCGAGGCCTCGCTTGCAAAGCCCGAGACGCTCGAAGAGAACCTCTCCGAGCCCAAGCCCGTCGCATCGGTCGACGGCTTTACCGGAATGGATGAATCGGCGCTCTCGGCGCTTCTTTCGTCCATGGGCCTTGCGATGGACTTAGACGACCTCAAGACCTTGCAGGCCTATTTCCGCGACGAAGAGCACCGCGACCCCACCGTGACCGAGGTGCGCGTCGTCGACACCTACTGGTCCGATCACTGCCGCCACACGACGTTCTCTACGCATTTGGACGAGGTCAGCATCGAGGATCCCGCCGTCAAGGATGCGTATGACCGCTACCTCGCCGCGCGCGAGGAGGTCTACGGCCTCGAGAAGGCTGCCAAGCGCCCCCAGACGCTCATGGACATCGCGACCATCGGCACCAAGACGCTCAAGAAACGCGGCCTTCTCCCCGAGCTCGACGAGAGCGAGGAGATCAACGCCTGCTCTATCCACGTTCCCGCCAAGGTGAACGGCGAGGAGCAGGACTGGCTGCTGATGTTCAAAAACGAGACCCACAACCACCCCACCGAAATTGAACCCTTCGGCGGCGCGGCCACCTGCATCGGAGGCTGCATCCGCGACCCGCTCTCCGGCCGCGCTTATGTCCATCAGGCGATGCGCGTCACCGGCGGCGGCGACCCGCGAAAGACGCTCGCGGAGACGCTTCCCGGAAAGCTCCCCCAGCGCAAGCTGGCGCAGACCGCGGCGGCGGGATATTCGTCCTACGGCAACCAGATCGGCCTTGCCACGGGCCATGTCGCCGAGCTCTACCACGAGGGCTACATTGCCAAACGCCTTGAGTGCGGCGCGGTCGTCGCCGCGGCGCCCGCCAAGAACGTTGTGCGCGAGCGTCCCGCCCCGGGCGACGTCGTTATCTTGCTCGGCGGCCGCACGGGCCGTGACGGCATCGGCGGCGCGACCGGTTCGTCAAAGAGCCACGATATGAAGTCCCTCACCACCATGGCGAGCGAGGTCCAGAAGGGCAACGCGCCCGAAGAGCGCAAGATCCAGCGCTTGTTCCGAAACGGCGAGGTCACCCGCCTCATCAAGCGCTGCAACGACTTCGGCGCGGGCGGTGTGTCTGTCGCCATCGGCGAGCTGGCCGACGGCCTCGAGATCGAGCTCGACGCCGTGCGCAAGAAGTATGAGGGCCTCGACGGTACCGAGCTTGCGATCTCCGAATCGCAGGAGCGCATGGCCGTCGTCGTCGCGCCGGAGGATGAGGCGAAGTTCATCGCCGCCGCGCAGGCCGAAAACCTGGAGGCCTACCGCGTGGCCGTCGTGACTGAGAGTCCCCGCATGGTCATGCACTGGCGCGGCCAGACGGTCGCCGACCTTTCGCGCGCCTTCCTCGACACGAACGGCGCAGTCAAGCACGCAAGCATTCGCGTGGAAGTGGGAAAGAAGCAGGCGGAGTCCGCTTGCGCGCCGTGCACGCTGCGCGATATGGCGGGCAGTCTCAAGAGCGCGTCCCGCCGCGGTCTCACCGAGCGCTTCGACTCCACCGTCGGTGCGTTCTCGCTGCTCATGCCCTTTGGCGGCAAGACGCAGCGCAGTCCCTCGCAGGCGATGGCGGCGCTGCTGCCGGTGCTGCCGGGTAGCAAGACCGAGCAGGGCAGCGTGATGGCCTGGGGCTGCGACCCCGACGCGCTGAGCGCCGATCCTTACACGGGCGCGCACAGCGCGGTCTACACCTCGGTTGCTAAGATCGTCGCCGCGGGCGCCGATTATCACAAGGCATATCTCACCTTACAGGAATTTTTTGAAAAGCTCCGCAATGAGCCCGTGCGCTGGGGCAAGCCTTTTGCCGCGCTCCTCGGTGCGCTGGACGCGCAGCTTGAGCTCGGCGCCGCCGCCATCGGCGGTAAGGACTCGATGTCCGGCACGTTCTTAGACCACGACGTCCCGCCGACGCTCATCTCGTTCGCCATTGCACCGGTGTGCGCGGGCGAGCTTGTGACGACTGACTTCAAGTCCGCCGGTCACGGCGTTTATCTCTTCTACGGCGGCACGGCGGAGCAGAAGACCGCCGCGTGGGAGCGCTTCACCGCGCTCGCCCGCGCGGGCAAGGCCGCAAGCGCCTGGGCCGTCGAAAACGGCCTTGCCGAAGCGGTGATGAAGATGTCGCTTGGCAACGAGGTCGGCTTTGCCGCGGCCTCGACCGCTCTCGACTGGTACCGGCCCATGCCCGGCGCGATCGTCGCCGAGCTCACCGAGGAAATTCCCGACGCCGTCTGCATCGGCATCACGACGGCGGAGAAGACGATCACCATCGGCAATGACGAGGCGAGCATTTCTGAGCTGCTGGCCCTGAACGATTCCGTGCTCGAATCGGTCTACCCGACGAAGACGCAGGACGCCGGCACGGTCGAGAGCTTTACCTATGAAACGGAAAAGCGCGTTGCGCCCGCCGTCAAGACTGCGCGTCCGAAGGCGCTGATCCCCGTCTTCCCCGGCACGAACTGCGAGTACGACACCCATCGCGCCCTGCTCGAAGCGGGCGCGGACGCCGAGCAGTTCATCATCCGCAACTTAACGAGCGCCGACGTTGCTGACAGCGTCGAGCGCTTTGCCAAGGCCGTCAAGGATAGCCAGATCATCGTCATCCCCGGCGGCTTCTCCGGCGGCGACGAGCCCGACGGCAGTGCCAAGCTCATCACGGCGTTCTTCCGCAACGCCGCGGTCAAGGAGCAGGTCACGGACCTCCTCGAAAAGCGCGACGGTCTGATGCTCGGCGTGTGCAACGGCTTCCAGGCGCTCATCAAGCTCGGTCTCGTTCCCTATGGCAAGATCATGGACACCGACGCTGATTTCCCGACGCTGACCTATAACGTCATCGGCCGCCACCAGTCCCGTCTGGTCCGCACGCGCGTGTGCTCCAACAAGTCCCCCTGGCTTGTGGGTACGAAGGTCGGCGACATTTACACCGTGCCCATTTCGCACGGCGAGGGCCGCTTCCTCGCATCCGAAGAGCTTGTGAAGAAGCTCGCCGAAAACGGCCAGATCGCCACACAGTACGTAGACCTTGACGGGTATGCTACAATGGATGCAGCATTCAACCCCAACGGCTCGATCTGTGCCATCGAGGGTATCACCTCGCCCGATGGCCGCGTATTCGGCAAGATGGGGCACACCGAGCGCATCGGCAAGGAGCTTTACCGCAACGTTCCCGGACAGTATGAGATGGAGCTGTTCACCTCTGCCGTGCGCTATTTCAAGTAATTTAAGAAGAGAGGAGCAGACCCAATGGCTTATTATTATCCAGAACCGTCTCACACGTTCAGCGAATATCTGCTCGTCCCCGGTTACACGTCCGAGGACTGCATTCCTGACAACGTCTCGCTCAAAACGCCCCTCGTGCGCTACCGCAAGGGGCAGGAGGAGTGCCCCATCAGCCTGAATATCCCGATGGTCTCGGCCATCATGCAGTCGGTGTCGAACGACACGCTGGCCATCGCGCTGGCCAAAGAGGGCGGCCTTTCGTTCATCTTCGGCTCCCAGTCCATCGAGAGCGAGGCCGAGATGGTGCGCCGCGTGAAAAGCAATAAGGCGGGCTTTGTGCCGTCAGCCTCGAACCTGACAAGCGAGCACACGCTGGCCGATGTTTTGGCCCTCAAGGAGAAAAACGGCTTCTCGACCGTCGCCATCACCGAGGATGCGACGCCCAACGGCAAGCTCCTCGGCATCGTGACGAGCCGCGACTACCGCGTGAGCCGCATGAGCACTGATTTGAAGGTGCGCGAGTTTATGACTCCGCGCGAAAAGCTCGTCACCGCTCCTGCGTCGACCACGCTCAAGGAGGCTAACGACATCATCTGGGAGCACAAGCTCAACGCGCTGCCCATCGTGGATGAAAACGACCACCTGCTCTACTTCGTCTTCCGCAAGGACTACGCCGAGCACAAGGAGCACCCCCTCGCGCTTCAGGACGACAAGAAGCGCTACCTCGTCGGCGCGGGCATCAACTCCCGCGACTATGCCGAGCGCATCCCCGCGCTTGTGGAGGCTGGCGCGGATGTGCTGTGCATCGACTCGTCCGAGGGATACTCCGTCTGGCAGAAGAAGGTCATCGACTACGTGCGCGCAAACTATGGCAATACCATCAAGATCGGCGCGGGCAATGTCGTCGACCGCGACGGCTTCCGCTTCCTCGCCGAGAGCGGCGCGGACTTTGTCAAAGTCGGCATCGGCGGCGGCTCCATCTGCATCACGCGCGAAACGAAGGGTATCGGCCGCGGCCAGGCCACCGCGCTCATTGAGGTGAGCGCCGCACGCGACGAATACTTCCGCGAGACCGGCGTGTATGTCCCCATCTGCTCCGACGGCGGCATCGTGCACGACTATCACATGACGCTCGCGCTCGCCATGGGCGCGGACTTCCTGATGCTGGGCCGCTACTTCGCTCGCTTCGACGAATCGCCGACGAACAAGCTGCTTGTCAACGGCGTGTACGTCAAGGAATACTGGGGCGAAGGCTCAAACCGCGCGCGCAACTGGCAGCGTTACGACCTCGGCGGCAAGACGGGCCTTGCGTTTGAAGAGGGCGTGGATTCCTACGTCACCTACGCGGGCTCCCTGCAGGATAACGTCGCAAGAAGCCTTTACAAGGTCAAGTCGACCATGTGCAACTGCGGCGTGACGACGATCCCTGACCTGCAGAAGAACGCGAAGCTCACGCTCGTCTCCGCCACCAGCATCGTCGAGGGCGGCTATCACGACGTCACCCTCCGCGCCACGAACGCCAGCAATAACTAAACAGCGCAGAGAACAACAAAAAGCGGTTCCCAAACGGGAATCGCTTTTTTGAGCACTGAGATCAAAATACCATCGTCAGGAAGCTGTAGAGCAGCTTGCAGCCGTAGAAAACGATGATCACGCCGCAGACCTTGTTGATGACAACGAGCGTTTTGGGCGTAAAATTGTCGCTGAAAAGCGAGATGAGCAGCGTCAGCCCCGTGAACCACAGGCAGGACGCGAGCGCGAGCGTCACGTCGAAAAGGATGACGATGAGCGCCGTCAAAAGTGCGCGCTTTCGCGTGTGCGTCAGCGCCGAGTTGATGACGAATAAATTTTGCAGCCCGATGGGCGCGACGTATGCAAGCCCCATCGTAAGGCCCTGTAAAAAGTATTTCACTGCCGCCGCGTCCTTACTTTTTGAACGTCACGCACGCCTGCGAGGCGGTTTTGCCGTCCGGCTTGACGATGCCGATGCGGCACGTGCCGTCATCGAGTGACTTCTTGTAGACCGTCAGTGCCTCACCCTCGAAGCACGGCGTTGAGTAGTGTAGCTCGACCGATTGAATATTACCGCTCGCGAGCTCCTTTGCCGAAAAGCAGTCGAGCAGCAGGCGCACATAGGCCACGTTGTTCATGTGGTGGCCGAGGTCGATGTCCGTCGACCGCACGGCGTAGTGCGAGAAAAGGTCGGCGTCCTCAAACTTTTCATGGAAGCGCTGCAATTTTTCGGGGATGGCCGTCTCGGCGGGGAAGGGGTAGTCCTTCGGGAAGCCCGAGTCGCCAAAGCGGATGATCTTCTGCTCCGGTCCTAAGATGGCCCACTCGGTCTTGCCGCGGGCAATGACCGCCTCACCGCGCGAGAGTGTGTAACTGCGGTACGTGCGTACGTCGCGCTCGCTGCACGCCTCCGCCCACGTGCGCACCGTGAGTTCGTCCATCAGGTACGCGCGCTCAAAGAGATCGACGCGCGTGTGGACCGTGAGCCAGAATTCACCCTTTTTCGCCATCGCGCTGCTGCCGACGCCCAGCACCTCTGCGTGCTGCGCTGCGATGCCCTGAAAAATCGTAAACGCTGCCAACGGCGACAGCGCGCCCGACGCGTCACAGTAGTCGGGCGTGACGGTAAGACGTTTTTCAAAAATGCTCTCCATGCAGTTCTCCTTTGAATTTGTCGTTTTCTTAACGATAAGTATAGCATGGAATTGGTATTGCCTCAAGCGGGCAAAATGACCCATGCGTTAAAAAAGCTCCACATTGTGGAGCGTTGTTTCCGCACAGGTGCGGAGGGGAAGGCGGTGCCGTCGGCGCTGCACGAATCAAAGGGGATATTCTCTTTCGCGAAAGAGAATATCCCCTTTGGAACCCCAGGAGAAAGGCTTTTGATTGGCAGTCTCTGGCTTGAATGACTTTTATGCCTCTGGAATGGGAGTGCCTGCCAAGTGATGAATCTAAACGATTTGTCTTACTTCTATCTCCGCTGCCGCTTTGCCTGCGATTCGGCAGTCTTCAGCAATTTCCGCCTACTTTGGATTGTTTAGCATTGCTGGCGCTCGCCGCAGTACGCATTATCGAAATAGCATGCGTTGTCGGTGGCAGGTGATTAGGCTGCACCAAAACAAGATCAGCAGAGCGGCAGCGGATAATGGAAGCACACCAAATCGTATAGCAGAACTAAACGCGGCAGCGCCGCGCGCAGGTAGTGCAATCGGCAAGCGCCGCAACTCTTCAAGCTGCTCGCCTGCAATGGAAAACCTTTCTCTCGGGGGATCAAAAAGGGGATACTCTCTTTCGTGAAAGAGAGTATCCCCTTTACCCGCGCCCCCACACGGTGTGGGGAATAGGGTGGCAGCACTTTGTGCTGCAATTTTATTCCGATAAAAGAATTCTATCGTTATCAAGCTCATGTCCGGCACCTGCTTTGAACCGCGCGATGAGATCGTCGACTCCCATCCCCGCGCGTTCACTGCCCGCGACGTCGAGCACGATGTGCCCGTCCGCCATCATCAGTGTGCGGTTGCCGAGCTCAAGTGCCTGATGCATGTTGTGCGTGACCATCAGGCAGGTGATGTGACTTTCCGCCACGACGCGGCGGGTGAGGTCGAGCACCTTTTCCGCCGTTGCGGGGTCGAGCGCCGCGGTGTGCTCATCAAGAAGTAAGAGCTGCGGCGGCACCATCGTCGCCATCAGCAGCGTGAGCGCCTGACGCTGGCCGCCGGAGAGCAGGCCCACGGGGTTTTTCATGCGGTCCTCAAGGCCCATGTCGAGCTGCTTGAGCTGCTCGGCGAAGAACTCCTTGTCCTTCTTGCTGATGCGGCTGAACGGATTGCCGTGCGCCGCGCGCAGATACGCGAGCGCAAGGTTTTCTTCGATCGTCATGCTCGGCGCAGTGCCGCGCAGGGGGTCCTGAAAGAGACGCCCGATGCGGCGGGAGCGCTCGTGCTCGGGCATGAAGGTGATGTCCTTGCCCGCGAGCGAAATGCTGCCCTCGTCGGCATAAAAGCTGCCCGCGATGGCGTTGAAGAGCGTCGACTTGCCCGCTCCGTTCGAGCCGACGATGGTGACGAAATCGCCCTCGTCCAAATGCAGGGAAAGGGAAGAAAGCGCCTTTTTTTCATTCACCGTGCCGGGGTTGAAGGTCTTGGAGAGATTTTGAATGTCCAGCATCTTACACGCCCTCCTTATTTCTGGCGGCCATTTTGCGCTTCTGGAATGTCGCCCACTTCTGGATGCTCGGCGCGGCGATGGCCAGCGCCACAATGATGGCCGTCAGGAGCTTCAGGCACTCGACGGGCACGATCTTCGTGTAGAATACGATGGCGTAGATGAAGCGATAAACGATCGAGCCGAGAATCGCGGCGATGACGCCCTTTTTGACGCTTCTGCGCCCGAGCAGCGTCTCGCCGATGATGAGGCAGGCGAGGCCGATGACGACGATGCCCGTGCCGGAGTTGATGTCCACAGTCTTCTGATACTGGCCGACGATCGCGCCGGAGAGCGCCGTGAGCATGTTGGCAAGGCACAGGCCGACCGTGATCGTGAACGACGGATTCAGGGACGAGGCGCGCACCATGTCGGGGTTATCGCCCGTGGCGCGGATGGAAAGACCCATGCGCGTGCCGAGAAACAGCACCAGCAGAAGACCGGCCAGAAGCGTGACGAACGCTGCGAGCAGCAGCTCGTACCACTCGCCGCCGATGCCGGTCTCGCGCAGCATCGTGAAGACGGTCTTGCCGCCGAGCAGGCTCTGGTTGGATTTCCAGCCCATGGCCATCAGGTTCACGGTGTAAAGGCCGGTGTTCGTGACGATACCGGCGAGGATCGACGGCACGCCGAGCTTCGTCTGCAAAAATGCGGTGACAAAGCCCGCGCACGCGCCCGCGAGCATCGCGGCGAAGATGGCGAGGACAGGGTGTCCCGCGGCCGTCACGGTGACGGACACGGCCGCGCCGAGGACGAAGCAGCCGTCGGTCGTCAGATCGGCGATGTCGAGGATGCGGTAGCTTAAAAACAGCGCCATCGCGACCAGGGCGTAGAGGAAGCCCAGCTCAAGGGCGGTCTGCGTGATGATGAGCATGGGGAAATTCTCCTTTCAGGCCAATTTCCCCCGACGGGAAGGTCGGGGGAAAGGCAGTTCATTTGCGGGGAAGTGATGTTTCTTAGTCCTTGGTGGTCGTGACCTCGACAACGGTGCCCATGCTGTCGAAGCAGGAGTAGTCAAGGCTCATCGCGGAGGCGGTGTCGGTGTTGACGGTGATGATGCCGCCGTCCATCAGGTAGTAGTCCTCCATGGCGTCCATGCCGTCGGTGATGGCGGAGTAGGCGAGGTCGGCGGTCTTGGCGCCGAGGTCGGTGTAGTTCACGCCGCAGGTGGAGTAAGCGCCGTTGCGGACGAAGGAGTCAGCGCCGGTGTAGTGGGGGATGCCGGCCTTGGCGAGGTCCTCATAGATGGCGAGCTCGGCGGCCATGATGACGTTGTCAGTCGGGGTGAAAACGGCGTCCACACCGTCGGCGATCAGCGCGGAAGCGGCAGCGACGACTTCGTCGTTCGTGTTCGCGGTCTGCTCAACGTACTCGATGCCCTTGGCGTCGAGGTAGGCCTTCGCGTCGGCGATGGGCTTGGTGGAGTTGGGCTCAGAGAGGGAGTAGAGCAGGCCGACCTTGGCGACGTCCGGGTTCTGGGCGAACATCATGTCCATGATGAAGCTGGTGTTCAGCGCGTCGCTCGTGCCGGTCACATAGTCGATGCCCGTCAGGCTCGCGGCCTCGGGATCGGAGACGGCGGCATAAACAACGGGGGTCTTGGTGTCCTCAGCGGAGAGGGCAGAGATCTGCGCGGCGGTCGTCGCGATGGGGATGATGGCGTCGACCTGATCGGCGATCGCCTGATCGGACAGCTGTTTTAAGATGGTCTGATCGTTCTGGCCGGAGGTGATGTCGTACTCGATGGTCACATTATTGTCGGCTGCGATCTTGTCGAGCTCGGCGGCCACAGCGTTCGCGATCTCGTCGAGAGAGGCGTGGTCGAGCTGCTTGATGATGGCGACCTTGTAGGTCTTGCCGCTTTCGTCGCCGCCCTGCTGGACGTCGTTGCTGCTGTCGTCGCTCTTGCTGCCGCACGCGGCCAGAGACAGGGTCATCGCACCGGCGAGGGCTAGGGTCAGAAGCTTTTTCACCATGTTGTTTTTCATTTTTGTTTTCCTCCAAATTTATTTGATTTCGGGTGGCAGATGAGGTCCTGGTTTGCCGGAACAGGAGGAATATAAAGAAAAAAGACCTTCATCCCATACACATGGGACAAAAGTCATCAAACTTCTGCGATACCACCCAAATTGACGTTTTGTAAAACGCCCGCTCGCTTACGCGCACCATCATACGCGCCCCGATGGATAACGGGTGGGATACCCGTCGGTCTCTACTCGGCTTTCGCCTTTTGATCCGCCCTCCGAAGTCCATTCGCCGACCGTCCGCCGCCCCGATCACACCATCCGGGACTCTCTGAAGGCTTGCCTGCATCGGCTACTTCTCTCCGTCATTGGTTTTTACTGCTTTAACTTGTTGTAGCGTATTATAGCATGCGCGCTCCCATTGTCAACCCCTTTTTGCGAATTTTTTTCTTCTCTCCGTTTTACGCAAAAAGCTTCCCCTTTCCCCCGCGCAAAGTCGGCAGAATGGGCAAAAGCCCACGGCCCTTTGACCGTCAACTTTTTGCCCCGCGCCGCGGAGGCTGCGCGCCGTCTCCGTCAGAAGCGCAGATTTGTATCCTTCACAAAGTTCTGCACGCCGTAGAGCACCAGCGCGTCGGTGATGCCGTTTTCTCTGGCGTACTCCGCCACATCCCCCTTGAAAAAGCGCAGGTCGAGGACATGAACTTCCGCATAGTCCTCCACGGGGAATTGGGAAAAGGTGTTGCCGTAGGAGTCTTTAATAAGCAGGAGCTTGCCGTTCTTGCCGCTGCCCTCAATGACGGTCTGTGCCTGGTTGGAGTTCAGAAACACAGCGTACTGGTCGCTGCCGGACAGATACTTGCGCTCGTAAATACTTTCTGTTTCATACTGGTCATTGTTATAGGAAACATGGCGGGTTGGATGCTGATACCATGCGGTGATTTCCTCGGCGGGGACGGTGGGCAGGGGGACTTTATTCCAAGTCGTGCCGCGGAAATTGCCGCAGAGAATTTCCTGCGTCCACTCCCCCGCCGCAGGTTCAATGTCCCGCCACGCACAGTAAGCGTAGTAGGCCCCAAGGCTGGTCCAGTGGTGGTCAGTGCGGTAGTAGATGTTCTCACCGCTGTGGGCCGCGAGGGTGGACCACACATTCACCGTGTCCACCCCCGCGTCGGTCAGCACTTGAAAGATGGCGGCGTAGTCCGCCGCGGGAGCGTAGGCGGGGAGTTTGTCCGCCAGCACTTGCGCTGCCACAGGAACGAGAAGCGTATTCATGGCAATGCCCTCTGCCGCCAGCTTACTTTGCAGTTCCGCCAGCGCTTCTACGTTGGCTGTGAGCTGCTTTTTGCTGTAAGCGGTAAACTTGTCCATCAGGTACTGATCTTTGCAGAGATAGACACCGCCGCTTTCCCGTTTACCGATGGCCAGTTCCATGTAGGTTTTCATCGTGACCCAGCCATCCCGCAGGGGAACTTGATCGGTAAGATACTTTTCCAGTTCGCCACTAAATTCGCCGGAGATAAAGTCGGCAATAGTAAATTGCGGCTTTTGCGTCAAAGTGCGCTTTTCTCTTTCGGAGTAATAGCGATCAGGCAACAGCAATCCGGCAAGAGTCGAAAACGCCAGCAGCAGGCAGAAAAAAGAGGTAATGATTTTATTTCGCATTTTTCTCACCTCAGAATCGGAAGTACAGGAACGGATTATAGCTGCCGCTGACAAGATAGGCCGCAGCCATCACCAGCACACAGGTAAGGCCGCCGCAGTCAACCACGGTCAGCGCCCGCTGCCCCAGCCGTGTGCCGAGCTTTTTATAAAAGCGTTTTCCCAGCGGTGTGGCTGCCAAAGCACAGATTGCCAGCATCGGCCCATAAGTCAGCAACAAATACAGACTACTGCTGTCGAACAGCACGCCGGAGAGCATGGCCTTGCACCACGCGGCTCCTTTGCTGATCTCTGTGAACGCAAAGAGTGTCCAGCTGATCGTTACCAGCACCAGCGCGTAGATATGCCGCAATACGGCGGGCAGCCTTTTGAGCCAGCGCAATAGGATCAGCTTTTCCAGCACCAGCAGCACGCCAAAATACACGCCCCATAGAACAAAGTTCCAGCTTGCCCCGTGCCAGAAGCCCGTCAGCAGCCAGACGATGGCAATGTTGCGGAGCTGCTTTGCAAGGCCGCCCTTGTTGCCTCCCAGCGGGATATAGACATAATCCCGGAACCATGTCCCCATGGAGATATGCCAGCGCCGCCAGAAATCGGTAATACTGTCGGCCAGAAAGGGATAGTTGAAGTTTTCCAAAAATCGGAACCCCAGCATCCGTCCAAGGCCAATAGCCATGTCGGAGTAACCGGAAAAGTCGAAATAGATCTGGAAACCGTAGGCGATGACACCCAGCCATGCCGTCAGCACCGTGGGAGCAGCCTGCGCGGATGCTGCCTCCCACAAAAGGCCGATGTTATTTGCCAGCAGTACCTTTTTCCCGATACCACAGGCGAAGCGTTTCACCCCATCGGCAAAGAGGTCAGCGGTGCAGTCCCGGTGCTCCAGCTCCTCCGCTACCGTCTGGTAGCGGACGATGGGACCCGCAATCAGCTGGGGAAACAATGTCACATACGCGCCGAAATTGATGATGTTTTTCTGGGCCCTTGCCTCGCCCCGGTAGACGTCGATGGTATAGCTCATGGTCTGAAAGGTGTAGAAGCTGATGCCGATCGGCAGCGGCAGATTCGGCTGGGGGAGCGCCGTGCCGAACAAGGAATTGACCGTGCCGATCAGGAAGTCACTGTATTTGAATACGCCCAGCAAGCCAAGGTTTACACAAACCGACACCAGCAGCGCGATCTTTGCTCCCCGCTGTCCCCTGTGCCGCTCTACCATCTGTCCGCAGGTGTAGTCCAATGCGGTGGAAAACAGCATCAACGCCACATAGACCGGCTCGCCCCAGGCGTAAAACAGCAGGCTGAACAGGAACAGCACGCCGTTGCGCCATGCCTTCGGCACAAGGAAGTAAGCCAGCAGACACAGGGGCAGAAAGCATTGTAAAAACGTCAGGCTGGAGAAAACCATATCAGCCGCCGATCATAATTTCGACGTCGGGCAGTTCGTCATCGCCCATATCGAAGAAGCCGCCGTTGCTGCTGCGCCTGTTTCTCGGCACGCATCTCGGCCTGTCACTCCGCGCGACGGGCGATAATCCCGACATGGTGCGCGCGTCGTCGCTGAATCCTGCGTTCACCATCTCCGTCGGCCTCTGCCTTGCCAATGCCATGACCGGCCTTGCCGGCGCGATGGTGGGCCAGTATCAGAAGACCGTGGACATCAACTCCGGTACCGGCATCGTCGTCATCGGCCTTTCCGCCGCAGGCGGCGAGGGACAGCGCCATGCTCAACGCCAGTACAAAAGTCAAAATGCGTTTCATTTCTATTTGCTCCTTTTGAAGTTCAGAATTTGTTTTATGAGTGGCGGAACAGCGTCTCCGGAAACGCCGCTCCCCTGCCCGTCTATCCATCCATACGAGGGAGCGGAGCAAAATGTCGGGAAGCGCACAAAAAAATTTCGGGGCGTTTTCACGCCCCGAAATTTTTCATCTTCAATTGCTTTTCATCAGCGTATCGGCAATCTCGGTGATGGCCGATTCCTCCGCGCCGTCGAAATTCGTCAGGTAATAGCTGACGTCATCTCTATTCCAATGCGCCCGCCAGGTGTCAGGCGATACGCGGTCGAGCACAGCACCGTATTCCGCGTTCAGCGCGGTGCTGCCCACGGCTTCTCCCTCCGCCCGGGAGAAATTGCCGTCCAGCTTGGCGGCTTCATAAGTGTATTCGTGGCCGTCCAGCGTGAAGTCCACGCAGGCGATCTCGCCGTCGTAAATGCAGTAGGTGACATTTTCCGCGCCCTCCGGCGCGTCGATCACGAAGCCGAGCTTTTCTTCTAAGTCCGCCGCGCTCTGCACATCCTCGAACGGTGAGCCGCCCAGAACCGGCGGCTCGTTTCCCTCGCTGTCTCCGGCAAAAAACGGATGCAGAAAGCCGATCGTGAGGGTCGTCACCAGCGCGAGGCACGCGGCCATCGCGCTGTACCGCTTCCACCGTGGCGTCGGGCGGCGGGCGGGGAGCGGCACGGTCTTTGGGGACGCATTGCTTTCCGCTGCGGGCGCATCGGCATTCTCCTCCGGAGCAGCCGCGCGCTGTGCCGCCGCTTTTTTCAGGATGTTCGCGTACATTCGCTCCCGCGTGCCGTCCTCCGGCTCGATCGCGTTAAAGGCTTTTTTCACTTCGTTTTCGCTCATGCGCCCTCACCTCCCAAGGTCAGCTTCAGCTTTGCGCGGGCGTCGCGCAGTTGATTCCGCACGGTCGACGGCGGTCGGTCCAGCATCGCCGCGATCTCGTCGGTCTGGTAGCCCTCGTAGTAGTGCAGCCAGACGACCTCCTTATACTTCACCGACAGAGCCATGACCGCATCCACCACTTCCCTTTTTTCGTCCGGCTCCGCAGCGGTCTGCTCGGTCTCCTCGTCAAGGTCTGTCACCTTCTGCCGCCACCAGTGCTTGAGCCTGTCCTTGCAGAGATTCATCGCCGTGGTCGTCAGCCACGAGCGCTCGTGCCGCTCGTTTTCAAAGGTGACGTCACTCGTCATAGCTTTGACGAAGGCATCCTCCGTGCAGTCCTCGGCGTCCTGCGCGTTTTTCATAAAGGCATAGCAGACGCGGTAGATGGCTTTGAAGTGCCGCAGATAGAACGCCTCAAGATCTCCCTGCATGGCTTCGTCTCCCTTTTCCCATAAAGTGATACGATCCAAGCGTACAGATTGTCGGGCGAAATGTCAAGAAAAAGAACACGTTTCATGCTCCGGCCGGTCCCCTGCTGTCCAATTCTTAGGGTTGGTATCGTCCGGTTCAAGCCCCGCCAGAATGGCTTCGTAGTGCGCCGCCTTATCCTCCATATATTTCACGGTGGCTTTGGCTTCCTCCAGCCGTCTGTAGGCTTCCTCCCGCTGCTTGCGGATGATGGCGTACCGCGAGCGCAGATTCTCCTCGGATTCCTCCAGCAGGCACAGGCGACAGTATTCCTGAATGTCCTCGATGGACGCGCCGCAGCCCTTCAGGCACTGGATGCCCTGCATCCAGTTGACCGACTCCTCTATCCTTTGCCGTGTAGATGCCCTTGCGTTCGGCTACGAACAGGTGCCACTCACACGCTTTTACTTCTTGCGGTCTCGCGCGAAAAAACCGAGTGCGTCCTTGAGAATATTGTTCGCGGTCCGCAGCCCGGCATTTTCTCGCTCAAGCTCACGGATGCGGATCGTCTGCTCCTCTGCGCTCGGTGTCTTCGCGGGCGGTGTATTTCGGCGTATGCTGCGCCAATCCGCCAGCGTGTAGTACGCAACACCGAGCTGCTGTGCAGCCTTCTTCACGCCGATCTCGTCTGACAGCTTCAGCGCTTCTTCCTTGAATTCTTTGCTGTAATGCTTCATTGCGATTCCCTCCATCTCTGTTCTTTCAGTTTAACAGATTTTTGGGGATTTTGCGACTGCACTTACAGGGTACTACTCCAGCCTCCTTTTGATCCCCCAAAACCGCGAGGGACCTCAGCCCATCAACCCCACCGCTGCAGGCCTTACAGTAGACCGACTGCACACGCTGCGCAAAGGAGTATGTGTCATCCTCGTTGCCGCTTTTGATTTGACTTTCTCCTTGCGGCCGCTGCCACTCTGCCTCGAGGTTACGAAAGAACTTGCTAATGATCTTGTATCACCTCCGCAGCAGCGGCTGAGCGGAAAGAGACGCACGTCAAATCGCTCAGAAGAAAGGAGGCAACATACGGCGGCTGAAATACGGTTTGACCGCAGCAGTTTGAGAGAAAAGCGGGCGAAAGGATGGATCGCATCCTTTCGCCCGTCGCTCATAGCCCCGTATAAACGGTGTGATATTGCGGCAGCAGCGCCTCGATCTTCTTGTGATAACCCCGCTCCCAGAACAGACATTTGGACGGATCGACGCCCAGCTTGTCGCCCGTAAGCGCCAGCGCCACCGCGCGGCAGCCGCCGTTGCAAAGCTCAAAATAAGCGCAGCCCGCGCATTTTGCGTTTTTCTCGCGCAGCGTGCCAAGCGTGGTGCATACCTCGTCAAGATACGGTCCGCCGGAGAGCAGCTGCGAAAGGGGCTCCCGCTTCGCGTTGCCGAGAATATCCCCGTGCTGCTCGTAATAGCCCGACATCTGGTGGCAGGGGAACACATTGCCGTTCGCCGCGACGGCGACCATGCCGCGGTTTCCCTTGCACACGGGCGCACTGCTCCGGTACTCTCCCGCGCAGGAGTTGACCGCGGTGAGCGTGTAAAACTCCGAGCGCGGATAGAGCGTCCCGAACTGCCAGATCGTCAGGTCCATCGTGTGCTCGCCCTGCGCGTACTTCTCCCACAGGAGGAGCGCCTCGTCATAGTATTCCTCAAACGTGAGGCAGGCGTCGCCCGCGTTCTGCACCCAGCGGGGGGCCTCCGTTGTGCGGATGATGCGCATTTCCGCCACGCCCATGCCGTCCAGACGCTCCGCCGTTTTCAGCATGGAATCGCGGTTGCGGCGATTCATATTCGTCTGCACCTTGACGGGGAAGCCGTTTTCGACGCACAGCCGGATCGCGCGCAGCGCAGTTTCCTCCGCGCCTTGGTGTGCGCGCATCCAATCGTGATAGCCGAGGCCGTCAAAGGATATTTTCATGAGCGGGACGCAGCCGATGGCCTTCATGCGGTCAAGCGCCTGCCGGTCGATAAAATACCCATTCGTGTTCAGCTCCTCGACGTACATGCCGCGCGCGTAGATGCCCTCGAGAATCTCGAAGAAGCTCTTGTGCAGCATCGGCTCGCCGCCCGTGATGGTGAAGGCGTTGATGCCGCAATCGCGCGCTTGATCGAGAAGCTTATTCATTTCATCCATTGTCCATTCGCTCATAAGTGGGGCATTGTCTGCGGCATTAAAGCAATGAATACAATTATAATTGCATTTGCCTGTTATCATCAGATTCATGGCGGGGAAATAACGGTTTTCAAAAATGCGGGGTTTGCTCCAATCGGAGAGCTTTTCGCCGCTCTCTGCTTTATGTATAAAGCCTTTTTCAATGAGTTCGTGTGCGAGAGTGCTTTCGTTTTCTGTCGGCAGGTCGGTTTTTCCGTCACACGCCGACAGAAATTCAAATTCTTCTTTTTTCAGTCCTGCCGCGTTGCGTTCGCCCTTTATGTAATACGCATAGGGAACGAGCGTCCACGAGCGCAAGGCGATATAGGGGTTCAAAATATAACGCATAGTCTATGTCTGAATCCGTTCATTGGTCCTTGTTATTGCAAAGCCAAAGCCCTTTTTCAATAGAGCACCAATAGCAATTATTGCAATTCATCATCTTTCCGCATACGCCGCACCTGGAAATACCGCCGGAATATCTCGTCGCACGCACTCCGCAGCGCTTGCATTCCCAGTACCCGCATGAATAGCCGGCGGAAACGACCAGTCTTCCGTCGCCCTTGCGGCAGCCGCCGCCGGACACATTGTTGAGCTCTTCGTCCGCAAGCTCCCCTGCTTTGGGATGCATGATCTCAAAATACGCAGCCGCGCTCTCTTCGGTCATTTCCATGCCGTTTTCCTTTGCGAGAGTCAACAGCGCTTCGGGAGTTTCTGCCGCCTTTGCCTTTGCGAAAAGTTCTTTATTGTTTTCCATAAAAAGCTCCTTCTCAGCACTTTATGACATGCGACTCGCTCATCTTTATTTCGCTTCCGTCGTGGATTTTCAGGGTATAATACCATCCGTCGTTTTCGTAGCTTCTCTTCACGACCTTGCCGGTGGCGGTTATCCTGGTTGCTCCCAACCAGCTATGGATGTATAATACGGTTTCGCCCACAGCGAATCGGGGCTGTGGTCTGCCGGCGTCATAGCCACCGCCGCAGCCGCCCGATACATTGTCAAGCTCGCTGTCGGAAAGCTCGCCGGTCTGGGGATGCAGCCGGTCAAAGTACGCAGCCGCGCTCTCTTCGGTCAGTTCAACGCCGTTTTCCTTTGCAAGCGCCATCAGCTCTTCAGGGGTTTTTGCGGATTTTGCCTTTTCAATAAGTTCGGGTGTAAATTTATTGTCCATGGTAAAATCTCCTTGTTTGAGTAGGTTTATTTCATGTTAACGGGGTTATTGCAAAGCCACAGCCCTTTCTCGTAAGAACAGTATTTGCAGTTTTTGCAAACGGCGCTGGAAGCGCATTTCTTGCACACGGAAGTACTTACGCCGAACCCGTCGCGGGCATTCATCCAGCTTTCGCCGTCATACTTACAGAGCCAGTGTCTGCAATCATTGAGCACGGTTGTAATCATTCTTCCGTCACCATTATGACATCCGCCGCCCGCTACGTTGTTAAGTTCGTCGTCTGAAACCTCACCCGTTTTGGGATTGAGCTGTTCGAAATATGCTTTTGCGCTCTCTTCGGTCATTTCAATGCCGTTTTCTTTTGCGAGAGCCATGAGTTCTTCGGGAGTTTTCATTTCTTTTGCTTTTGCAAGCAATTCTTTGTTCATTTCCATCTTTGAATCCTCTCTGTACAATTTAAAATATTCTTTAGCAGGGTCTCGGATGAACCTTGCATTTTAATACCGTATCGCTCTTGTCCCCAATACTGTTCATACAGTTCCGACAGCGGGGGTCGCTTGCAAAACATCCGGAACAACGCAACACGCCGGTGCTAAAGTCAATACCCCTTTTGCCGCAACGGCTGCAGACATAGTCGGACAAACAGTAGCCGTCCGCCATACAAGTATCGTAGGGGTCATCCGCCCATGGGAGGCAACCGCCGCCTGCTACGTTGTTGAGCTCCTCGTCTGCAAGCTCACCCGTTTTGGGATTGAGCTGTTCGAAATATGCTTTTGCGCTCTCCTCGGTCAGCTCCATGCCGTTTTCCTTGGCAAGCGCCAGCAGCTCTTCAGGGGTCTTTGCGGATTTTGCCTTTTCAATAAGTTCGGGTGTAAATTTGTTTTCCATAAAAATCTCCCTGTTTAAGGATGTTTATTTCATGTTAACGGGGTTATTGCAGAGCCACAGCCCTTTTTCGTAGGTACAATACTGACATGAATGGCAGTATGCGGCGACCCTACAGGTCTTGCAGCATTCCAGCATGCCGTCTATAACCCATTGGGAGCCGTCATCCTTGCAACGCCATTCATCGCAGTAATGCATTGCGGAAACGACAAGCCTGCCGCCGTTATGGCAGCCGCCGCCGGAGACGTTATCCAGCTCCTCGTCGCTCAGCTCGCCCGTCTGCGGGTGGAGCAGGTCAAAATACGTCTTGGCCTCCGCCTCGGTCAGCTCCATGCCGTTTTCCTTGGCGAGCGCCAGCAGCTCCTCGGGAGTTTTTGCTTCCTTTGCCTTCGAAAGCAATTCCTTGTTGAGTTCCATCGTTTCTCCTTCTATATTTTTTGGTTCAGCTCGTTGCTGCGGTGCCGGAGTCCTGCTTATTTCCCTCTGCGGTTCTTTGGATTGAGACATTTGAGCGGCGCACCGAGTGTTTCGTATCCGGTCCAATTGGCTTGGTCCCAATGCCTGCACCGGCAGCAAGTACCCATCAGACCGAAGGCGGTGGGGCTTGTATCCTCCTCAAAAAAGCCGCACCGGTACCCCGCGGTGGTCAGAAGGTACCCGCCCTTTGTGTGGCAGCCGCCGCCAGCCACATTGTCCAGCTCGTCGTCGCTCAGCTCGCCCGTCTGCGGATGAAGCTGTTCAAAGTATGCCTTTGCTTCCTCCTCGGTCAGATCGATGCTGCTCTCCTTTGCAAGCGCGGCCAGTTCCTCCGGCGTCTTTGTTCCTTTTGCTTTTGCAATCAGTTCTTCGCTGAGTTCCATGGTCGAGCTCCTTTCCGTTATTTTTTTCTGCCGGGGTCCTGCAGATCGCTTTTTTTGTTGAGATCAAGGGAAATTTCGAGCCGCCTGCCGCCGCTCACCGTTTCGAGAGCCTCGTCGTTCAGCGGCTCCGCGTTGGTCTCCTCCGGGATGCTGTTCCGTTTTTCTTCCTTTTTCATTTTGTTCCTCCTTTGATTTATTTGATTGGAGCCTCAAAACACTCCCGAAGCGTTTTGAGGGCATTGCTGTGCAGTATCTTGACGTAGGCGTAGGATACGCCGAGCCTTGCCGCCGTGTCCTTCAGCGACAGCCCCTTGCCGTACCGCAGGACGATCAGGGCGCGCAAACGTTCGTCCAGCCTGTTCAGGGCTTCACCGAGCGCCTGAAGGGATTCCCTTTGCAGCAGGCTGTCGTCTATGCCGGCTGCGTCCGGCAGATCCTCCGGCAGCTCCACGCCGGGACGATGGGTGCGGAAATAGTCGATGACCGTATTTCGGGTGATGGTGTAGAGCCATGTGGAGACCGAGGCGCGGCCCGCGTCAAAGGTCGGGTACTTTTCATACGCCTTCAGAAAAACGTCGCTGACAAGATCCTCCGCGTCGTGCCGGTTTGCGACCTTGCCGAACACATAGCCCCGGACCTTTTCGGAATACGCCGTGTACAGCGCTTCTCTTTCTTCCGTCCGATTCATACCGCGCCGTCCCCATCCGTTCCGCGCCGTTTGATGCGCTTCACCTCTCCCGCGGCGCTCACCTGCGCGAGATCGTCGTCCGACAGCTCTGCACAGTATTCGTTTTCGGCCTCGTCGAGCAGCGCCTCCAGCTCCGGCTCATGCTCGAAGCGTTGGTAATCGAAGAGCAGGGAGAGCGTTTTTTCATTCAGACCGGAGGCGTCCCCGGACCATTTCGCTTTTTTGTGTTCCATTTCTTTCTCCTTTGCTTCTTGATACGAACCGGAAGCGGAAAAGGCTAATGCAATCGGAAAATTTTCTCAAAAAATCTTCCGCGCGGCGTGCAGCGCCGTTACAAAGCGGCGTCCGGTACGTCGTCCAGCCTTTGGCGGGCCACCAGCTCGGCAAAGAAGCCGCTTGCGGCGATCAGCTCGTCATAGGTCCCGTCCTCGACGATCCTTCCGTGATCGAGCACGAGGATGCGGTCGCATTGTCTGATGGTGGACAGGCGGTGGGCGATGACAATGCGGGTGCACTTCAGCCGGTCCAGCGACTCCGACACCTTTTTCTGTGTGATGTTGTCCAGCGCGCTTGTTGCCTCGTCGAACATCAAAATTTTCGGCTTCGGCGCGATGGCGCGGGCGATCATCAGCCGCTGGCGCTGCCCGCCGGATATGCCGCCTGAGCCCTCCGATATGACCGTATTCATGCCCATGGGCATCCTGCGGATGTCCTCGGCAATGCCGGTCAGCTCCGCCGCCTCCCACGCGTCCTGCTGCGACAGCCACGGCGCGGAGATCACGATGTTGGAATAAATGTCGCCCTGAAACAGCTTTCCGTTCTGCATCACAACACCGATGCGGCGGCGCAGGGAGCGCAGGTCGATCCGCTCCAGATCCTTGCCGTCGTAATAAATGGCGCCCTTCTGCGGCTTTTCAAAGCCTAAAAGCAGACGCAGCAGCGTGGATTTCCCGCAGCCGGTCCGGCCGACGATGGCGACATACTGCCCCGGACGGATCTTGAGCGAAAGATCGTCGAGGATCAGCGGCATATTTTCGTTGTACCGGAAGGAGACGTTGTTCAGCTCGATGCCGCCGGACAGCCGCTCGATCACCTGCTTGCCGTCCGAGACCTCGGGGACCGCGTCAAAAAACGGCTGGACCATCGTGAGAATGGGCCTGATCTGCGCCGCGCTCAGCGCGATCCCGGCGAGCGACAGAAACGCGCCGGAGACCATGCCGTAGGCCGTGTTGAAGGCATAGTAATCCGCCACAGACAGGCCGGCTCTTACTGACATATAATACATGACGAGCGTTCCCGTGAGGCTGATGGCAAGGCTGATGACGGAATTGAGCTTCAGGAACATCGGCGGATCGTACGTCATTTTTGCGCTCTGCGCGTAGAGGTTGCCCCATCTCGCGAAGGCGCGCTTCTCCGCGCCCGCCAGCTTGATCTTCTGTATCCCCGTGATCAGCGCGTAGGTCATACCGCTCTCCCGCCCGGAGAGCGTCATCTGCTCTGTGCTGATCTTCATTTGCGCCAGGGAGGAGACCACCGAGAAAACGACCGTGACGAGCAGGATCGCCAGCGCCGGTGCGACGAGCATCGGCGCATAGGCAAAGATCTGCGATATGTATATAAGGGAGAACAGCGAGGTCAGTCCGGTCGATAAGACCGTCGATACGAGCATCCGGCACAGCGGGCCGACCTGCGCCGCGCGGCTGGAGAGCTCGCCCGCGCTGTACTGCTTGAAGAAATCCGCCGGCAGCGACATGACGCGCATCATAGTCGCCGCCTCGACCGATAGATTCAGCTTTGTTTCGATCCGCGCCGTGAGCATGCTCTTTACCGCGGAGAGAAGCAGCGTGCTGACGGAGACGCAGACGGTAAAGGCGGCAAGCGCGAGAAGGATGCGCGTATTCCCGGAGGGCAGCACGCGATCAAACAGCAGCCGGCTGAGCATCGGAGAGAGCAGACCCACGAGCGACACGGCAAGCGTTGCCAGCGCGATCAAAACGAAGTCGGAGACGGAAAGAGTCTGCACAATGTAGGCCGAGAGCGAAGCGATGCTGAGCTTCTTGAGGGGAAAGGGCTTATAAAACGCGATCGCCTCGTCGTCAAACAGGTGCTGATTTTTGCGCGTGATGCGCCGCGCCTTTCCGGTCTCATAGTCAAAGAAGCTGTAGCCGGAAAGACCGGACGGAATGAGCGCCACGACCCGCCCGCTCTCCGACAGGGTGCCGAGCATTGCGCCCACGGCGTCGCGGTACCAGCCGTCCTCCAGCTTCACCGTGCGCCGCATGATGCCATACGGGCGCATCAGGAACTCAAGCTGCTCGTTCACATCCTTGATGCTGTCGGGGACCTCCCGGCTCTTTACATGGTAGTATTTCAATATTTCGTCGATCGCGTCCTTGGTAACGGCGCGGTCGTTGGTGAACGCCGCCTCGAACCGCTTTCCCATCACGGCGGACGCCATGTTCGCAAAGGCCTCGGAAAACGCGTCGTCGTCGTATTGCCTGCGCTCTTTTATCTGTTCGTCAAACCAGCCCATCGTGTCGTCACCTCCTACTCGTTGGACACCAGGCGCGTATAGGCGCCGCCGTTTTTCATCAGCTCCTCGTGCGTCCCGCGCTCCACGACATTTCCCTGCTCCATCACGATGATCTCGTCGCAGTCGCGTATGGTGGATAAGCGGTGCGCCACCACGATGCAGGTGATGCCGCGGTCCTTGATGGAGCGCACAACGTCGTATTCCGTTTTCGCGTCCAGCGCGCTCGTCGCCTCGTCCAAAAGGATGATCGTGGGGTCCTGCGCAAGCACGCGGGCGATCTCCATGCGCTGGCGCTGCCCGCCGGAGAGGTCCTTGCCGCCCTCGGTCAGCTTATACTGATAGCCGCCCTCGCGCCGCATGATGTCCTCATGCAGCTGGGCGTCCCGCGCCGCCATGATCATCTCGAAGTCCTCGATGGAGTTATCCCACATTTTTATGTTGTTTGCGATGGTGTCCTCAAAGAGAATGATATCCTGATCCACCACGGCGAGAGAGCCGGTAAACACGCAGCGGTCGATCTGCGAGATCGGTTTTCCGTCAAACAGGATCTCACCGCTCCACGGCTTATAAAGGCCGGAGATCAGCTTGGAGATCGTGGATTTTCCGCAGCCCGAAGCGCCGACAAACGCCACGCGATCCCCGGGCTTGAGCGTGAGGTTGAAATCCCGGATCAGCGGCTCGGCAAGGCGCGAATAGCCGAAGGTGACATTTTTGAGCTCGATGCTGCCGGACAGCTTGCCGTATTCCGTGCTCTCATCGCCGCCGTCTTCCGCAAAGATGTCGTCGTCGGGATAGCGCATCACATCCTCGATCCGCTCCATATCGGTGCGCATTTCCTGCAGCGTCTGTCCCGCCGAAATGAGCGTCGTCGCGGGGGAGAGGAAGGAGGATAAAAAGCCCTGAAACGCCATGATCATGCCGACGGTAAAACTGCCCTGCATCGCGAGGAACACGCCTGTCATCAGAACCGCGGTGCTGCAGATCGAGCTGACAAGCGCCGGCAGCAGTCCGAGGAGCTGGTTCATGCGCTGGAAGCGGACCTGACTGGTATTGACGCTCGCCTGATAACCCGCCCACTTTTCAAAAAAGCCGTTCTCCGCGCCGCTCGCCTTGATCGTTTCGATCATCTCGATGCCGGCGACGGTCGTTCCGGCGAGCTTGCCCGCATCGCGCATCTGCACGCGGGTGAGGTTGATCCGCTTTTTTGAAATGACGCTGGAAAGGACCAAGTTGGCGAGGATCGAAACGAGTCCGATGAGCGTGAGGAGCACGCTGTAGCGGAGCATCACGACCAGGTAAAACACCATCATGGCGGCGTTCAGGGCAAGCGGTGCGAGCGTGCCGACAAGCTGCTCCGCGATCATCGCGTTTGCGCTCTGCCGGCCCTGAATATCTCCCGCCATACGCTGTGAGAAAAACGCCATCGGCATGTGCAGGACTTTCCACAGAAAGGTGGTATTTCCCACCATCGCGAGCTTTCCGTTGATCCGGAGAGAATAGACCGCCTGGATCCACGCGACGATGAGCTGAAGCACGCTGATGCCCGCGAGCGCAAGCGTGAAGGACATAAGCCACTCCGGGTTTTCGCCGGTCAGCAGCCGGTCGAGAAAAATACGGGAAAACGCCGGCGTCACAATGCCGAGCAGCGACGAAATGACCGTGGTCAGCGTTACAAAAGCGATCGCGGTCCCCGCGCCGACCAGCCGCTTCTTCGCGTACTGCAGCATGGACTGTGGCTTTCCCTCAGGAGTAAAGCCTTCGGCGGGCTCGAAGAACAGGCAGATGCCGGTGAAGGAGTCGTCAAAGGTCTGCATCGGGACGGAATAGGTCCCCTTTGCGGGGTCGTTGAGCACCGCCTTGTTGCCCCGAAAGCCGTTGAGAACGACAAAGTGATTGAAGTTCCAATGAATGATGCAGGGGAATTTTCCGTTCGCTTTCAGCCCCTCCGGCTCATACCGGTAGCCCTTTGCGGTAAGACCGTAGCTGCGCGCGGCGCGAAGAATGTTGCGCGCGTTCGAGCCGTCCCGTGAAACGCCGCAATCCAGACGCACCTGCTCGAGCGGAACCCACTTTTCGTAGTAGGCAAGGATCATCGCAAGACTTGCGGCGCCGCATTCCAGCGCCTCCATCTGCATGACAACGGGCACCTTGGCGACGCCCGCCGTGATCGGCGACTTGATCTTTTGTGCTGCTCTCATCTTCGCGCACCTCAGTTCAGGACGAAATCAAGGGGCCTGACGCGCTCGATAATAACGGATACGGTATAAACGCCGTCCTTGAGATCGGGGGCCTCCGCCGACAGGGCGTGCACCCAGTCGCCCGCGGAGAGCCCGATGAGATGGAGCAGATAAGGGTCGGTGCTTTCGTCGAGCAGGATGGGCGCGCCTGCCGCATCGGATACGACCGCGTACTCGGCTTCACCGACCGAGAGAATGGCCTCGCCATCTAATTTAACAAAATCACTCTCGCTCAAATAAACCGTCAAGCGTCCGTCCTCACAGACGCCGCCGGTTTGTACGACGGTATCGAGATGCCCGAACGCACCCCATACGCAAACGCCGATCAGAAGCACAATGACCGCCGCGAGGAGCATCCATACGCTTGGATTGGAAACGCGGATATAATCATTCATCTGCTCCGGCGATGTGATCCTTTCCATGCTTTTTTGACGAAAGACCGAATGATCCATAGCTCCGCACCCCTTGTTCAGAATAAATATAGTCTAACAATAGTGTATCATATTGTGCGCCAAAGGCAAGAAAATCCACTCAATTCGGATATATATTTTTAGCCATATCCGATCCGGCGGCCGCTGACGGTTCGCTTTGAGCATCCAGGCATCGAGGACCACCGTATGCAGAAGAGTAAAAAACAGATTGCCGTTGAGACGATTGACAAGCCGGAGAACCGGGGAGGCGCAGATCCCGCGCGGCATGCAAAAAGCCTCGAGATCTTACGATCTCGAGGCTTTTTGGCGTTCATAAGCTTTCCAGAAATATTTATCACGCCTTCCATAAAAGAATATTTTTACAAAGAGTAACATTAAATTTTTGCAAAAATTATTGCTCTTTAGAAGAAATGGGGCCCAAAGTATATGAAAAAGTGCTAAAATGTTGTTGAATCAAATGTAAGGGGAAGCGCAATGTATTTTACCGAAACGATGTTTAATCCTGAGTACATAAATCCGCTGTATTTTAAGCAGCAACAAACGCAGATGAAGAATCCCGCCACGAGGGAATTTACACGCTCCTACAAGGCGCACAACGCCCGTATCCGCTACGGCCTGATGACGCGCGAGGAGTTTGACAAATGGGCGGCAGAGGCGCGGGAAAAGCGCGACGCCTGCGTAGCGGGCAAGCTGTCCCTTGAGGACTTCGTGGCGTGGCTCGACAGCGACAAGCAGCGATAAAACAACGGACTGACTGGCCGTTTTATGATTTCAGAAGAACAGGAGGTATCATTGGCAACGCGAAAAACAAAAGGAGCCAAGGGCGGCGGCACGATCCGTCAGCGCCCTGACGGGCGCTGGGAGGCGCGCTATACCCTTGGCATTGATCCCGGAACGGGAAAACAAATTCAAAAATCCGTCTATGGCAAAACGCAGAGGGAGGTGCGGCAGAAGCTCACCGCGATTACCGCAGAGATCGACAGCGGAACATTTACCCAAGAGGACAAGACAACGGTGGAGCAGTGGCTCAATATCTGGTTAGACGAATACATGGGCGATAAGAAATACGGAACGATACGAAACTACAAAAATGCCTGCAGGTATCATATCATTCCGTATATCGGTCAATGCCGTTTATCCGATCTGAAGCCGCACATGATCCAAACCCTATATAACAGGCTTCAACGCGGAGAAGACGACAAGCCACCCCTGTCACCAAAAACCATCTGCAATGTGCATGGCGTTCTCAGCAAGGCACTCAATCAAGCGGTGTTGAATAAGATGATTCGCTTAAATCCAGCGCAGCTAACTACTCTCCCACGGAAGGTCCAGAAAGACATTCAGACCTTGACCGACGAGCAAATAAAGCAGTTTTTCGTCGTAGTCGAGAGGGACAGTTACCGCAGCATCCTGAAGTTTATCCTGTTCAGCGGCGTCAGAGAATCAGAAGCCATTGGTCTGACATGGGACTGTATCGACTTTGAGCGCGGCACGATCCGCATTTATCATCAACTGCTGCAGCGGCCCAAGAGCGCTGGCGGCTACACACTGGCCCCGCTAAAAACGACAGAGAGCGTCTGCTGACGCCTCCGCCGACACTACTGGCCTTACTGAAAGAGAGAAAGCATGAGCAGATGCAGCAGCGCATGAAAGCTGGTCTTGCATGGCATGGATGGGGCTCTGCGGAAGAACAGAATACATGGTTCGTTTTCACGACGGAATTTGGCGATCACTACTGCCCGCAAACCGTATATGATCACTTCAAGAGGATAGCCAGACAGATTGGCGCGGAGAAAGCCAATGTTCACAGTCTGCGTCACACCTACGCTGTTCTATGCCTTCAAAACGGGGACGATGTAAAAACCGTGCAGTCCAATTTAGGACACGCAACCGCTGCCTTTACCCTTGATGTGTACGGTCATGTTTCGGAAAAAATGAAGCAGGACAGCGCAAACCGTATGGAAGCATATCTTCAAAGAACGATCTTCGGGAGGCAGGCGTGAACCGGATAAAGGGTCAAATAAAGGGTAAAACGAAAAAAGACGTCCCAAAACTCTATGGTTTCAAGACTTCTTTTGGTACGCCGTGAGGGATTCGAACCCCCGGCCTTCTGGTCCGTAGGTTGTCTCACGCGCAAATCGAAACCGTTTCGGCTCCGATTTGTGCTTTTTACCGCCATTCGTTCGGTGCGTTTTCCATTGTTTCCGTCCAGTCCTGTCCGTTCCAATTCCATTCTGGGTCAAAAGTGGGTCAGACACGGTGCACCCGCACCCACGCCAACAGCGTCTCGCCGTCCATCGCGCCGGAGGCGACAGCAAGGCCGACCTCGACGACCTCATCATTCGTGCAGTCCAGCCGAATACCGTTGACCTCCAGAGCAGAATTGATTTACGATTGAGCGAGAAAGTCCGGGCAGAAAACTGTTCGGACTTTTCTCATATATTCCAAAGTTGCGGTAGAATTGGTCACAATGTAGTGGTATAATTTAAATACGAAAAGTGAGCAACAAATCGGGACTTACGGGAGGAAAATCGATGGAGCATCATGATATAACGATTTAACATATTTTGGAGGCGTAATGATGACAAGAAAAGAAGTAGAAAGAATTGTTGGGATTTTTAAAAATCATGGTATAGACAAAGAAACAGGGAAAAGAGTGAAAGAAAATGTTATACATGATTTTTTTGACGAAATAGACGATTTGATGGGATATGAAGGAGCTTCTGAAGTTATATTTGTACCGGAAGAGTATGGTCTTGACAAAGAAGCAACAATTCAAGAAATTGTAGATTATATATTGGAAAATCAAAACATCGGGTGAAAAGAAAAATATTGTGGTCAAATATGGATATGATTTCAAACATTGGGACTGACACAAATACATATTTATCGAGTTGCCTTTATAAAGAACTGTAAAGGAGAGATATTGTGGCTGTTGATAACGCAAGTCAGATTGACGCAATTGCAAACGATAAAGAAAATGCTTGTTTGGTACTCCTTATTACCGACCATTTGAATTGGGACAATGAGTTTGAACACTTGAAGATTTTACAAGATAAAATCAATGCGTATGTGGCTTTTATCGAAAGCAAACAGTACGATGAAATATACCCCAATGCTGATTTTAAGATGGCTATGATAGAAATCCATTTCAAGTATGACATAACAGATAGCTGCCAGAAATTTTTGCAAGTAGCTCAAGATCAATTAGGTCAGATAGGGATAAAAATCAAGGCACAGATTAGTTAACATTTTCAAGTTTGTCGCACTGATAAAAACCCTTTAGGAACTAAAGGGCGCACTTCTATACTCTCCTATCGGGAGTATGTGCGTCCTGGGTCACTTCATTCCCGGTCAGCAGAAGAAAACTGCACGACCGAGAATGTTGCGTCACTTTGTTCCTACACCACCTTGTGCCGCTAAAGCGACTATCCCCTGTGTACTTGCCGTCCGCAAACAGCATAAAATGCTGTTCGCCGCCAGCAAGTTTTAATAATAAAAAACATGAAGGGAGTTGAAAAAATGCAAAGCTATAATATTGGAGATTTTTTAGTTGAATTCGATAAAACAGTCACAGCAGATTGGTATGAAAACTCTGAAGGCTGGGACTGTGAATGTGGTGACTGCCAGAAATTTTTAGCATTAGCCAAGCGGAAACAGCTTCCATTTGCCGTAATAGAGTTACTGTCGATTTTTGGTGCATTACCAGAAAAGCCTACCTATGTATGCGAACTGTCTCCCACCGAACATGGACATCTTTATCAATTCAATTATCGTGTTGCAGGGAATATGTTGAATGATCCTCACCCACACGATTCTATCCGGTTTGATTGGGGATCGGTATACTGTGGACATGAAAACGATCCATGCGGTGCACCGAATTTTCCTGAGCCGCATTTTGACCTTATGTTTTTTGTGGATTTGCCGTGGACATTGGGCTAAATAGAACACTGAACTTTTTTAATTCTTGATATAACAATAAGAAATCGACCGTTGATCTACACCGCCGTGTGAGAAATCAGCGGTCTTTTTTTATCCCCATTTTCAAAAAGGAGGTCAATCACAATGACAAAACCGAAAACCCTTGAACAGCTCCGAGCCGAAAAGGAACGAGCCGAGACGCAGCTTGCACAGGAACAGCACAAGCTGG
>ERZ772882.202-NODE-202-length-86312-cov-9.825417_pt1 | contig 86312 bp, 74 predicted proteins | sample MGYA00580576_ERZ772882 | MGnify/ENA primary metagenome ERZ772882 (study PRJEB29015, sample SAMEA2737658) | human gut metagenome | biome: human gut; feature: human-associated habitat; material: faeces | place: China | collected 2012 ... | reverse complement strand
TCGCTCGTCAGCACGATAGGGATAACCGGGCGCGGCTCCTGTGGCTGCTCTGCGGCGGTTCGGGCGGTCTGCTCTGTGGCGGCTGCGTCCATAAAGGTCTTGTCCTGTCCGCCGCGTTCCGGCTGTGGGAAGCTCATAACGCGGTATTCTTTGGGTATCTCGTTTTCCGTTCCCCGATACCATTCGGTAAAGGTGTTCTGATTGTTATAGATATAGCCCTGTTCGGTAAACTGCCCCTTATCCTTGCTAACTGCGTCCCGCCCGTATTCTTCATACTTGAAATATTTCTTTGCTTCTTCGGGAAGCTCCAGCTCGTCCAGTTCGTCGATAAGATAATAACCGTAATCTTCTTCGCTGCGGACAGTGGGATAGAGCCAGTAACAGTCAAGGTTTTGTGCAAGGTTGATAAGGTCTTTCATGCTTCCGGCATACTCGCCATGTGTAACCGCCGCCGCAAATTTATCCTTGTCCCCGTCACTCTGCATTTCCAGAAGTTTTCCAAAATAATTCAGCTCGTCCATGCTTGCGCTTTGGATAACGGAAAGCGGCAAGTCAAAGGGGCAGTCCTCCGTAGAAGAATACCCGTTGATGAAAAAATCCTGCGGATTGTCTGCGGTAATGCCGACGCTTTCCATAGCCGCATGAAGCTGCTCTGTTGTGGTCGGCATGGGAAGCCACACGCCGCCCGGTTTGCCTGTTTCAAAGCGGCTGCGGCTGTCGATAAGAATTGAAAACTGCTCGTTTATGGTTTCACGCTCCTTTCTCTGTTCGGTGTCCTGTGGCGGCTCTGCTGTGGTGGGGGCTGCTTTTTCAGCGGTAGGCTGCGCCCGTTCCTCGCCCTCGATAGCATAGCCCGGTAAAAGCTGCCCGTTTACTTTGAAATGCTCTGCATACTCTGGCGGGATAGGCGGCGATACCTCGGTGAATAAATGCTGATAGGCTTTGATACGCCCATTCAGATATTTTTCCATAGCTGCCTTGTCTGCAAAGACTTTCCTTTCCTGTCCGGCGATTTTTGCCTGTCCGTAATTGTGGGGGCTGTTGGTGTAAATACTCCATGAAAGCGTCCACGAATAGGGAATGGATTTCTCTTTTTCCCTGTCATACCGGGTATTCTCGGATATGTGGTAGCGCATTTGGTAGACGCGGTTGCTGATGTGCTTCCCGTAGTCCGTAGCTTCCCACTGGTTCGCGGTATGCGTAGCTTCGGGTGTCCTCACATACTCAATGGCTTTGTCAATGGCAAGGGTCTTTCCCGCCTGTTCGTCCCATGCCGCCGCCTGTTCTTGCAAGGCTTCAAAAGCTGCCTGTTCAGCCGCCGCGTATTCTTCCCGCAATGCCTGTAACTGTTCTAAGGGCAGGGCGGTAAGCCCGGAAAGGTCAGCGGTCTGTTCCTCAAAATAAATATTTCGCTCTATCCGCATACTGTCAGCCGGGTCTAACTTGTCACGCTCAAACATGGAGTAACCTTTTTTCTTTTCCATTCATTCGCTCCTTTCTGAAATGGCGGCGCACCGCCGCGCTTTTGGGGTTCGCCCCGTACTACGGTGGGCTGTGCGTTATGCCAACAATTTTTTCATTTTTTTAGAGGGTTTGGGAAACTTCCCAACAAGCAAAATCCCCGTCCGGCGCGTCAGCGGCAGGACAGGGATTTACGGAAGTGGGTACCCGCTTCCTATGCTTGCTCCGATTGTCAATAATTCTTGATAATAATAGTTATCCCGACTTTTTTGGTATCATGACTTTTTACCAAGAATGTTGTATTTGCGCCATTTCCTCGAAAAAAGGTCGTGATAATATGGGTGACTTTTCGTCCATTTATAAATTTTTCTAACGATGCAATGGCAGTAAAAAGTCGTGATAATGTTTTTGATAAACCATTCAAAATGCTTGATTTATTAAGGAATGCAAAATGGGAGAACTCATTTTTAAGTAAAATCGCACTTTTTACACATTCGCTGAAAAAAGTTATCCCGACTTTTAAAGAAATATTGTCGGTTTCAAAAACTAAAAATTGGTGTCTGTTGCAAAATATTATCCCGACTTTTTTATTGAAAACCTTTGAGTTTATCAGCTTTATCATCAAAGGTCGTGATAATAAAAAAGTCGTGATAACTATTCAAGTTTTTAGTTCTTCTGTACTTCGATACGGTAGTTGACGTATTTCCCGCCAGTGTCAGCCAGAACGATAGTTCCGTCATAGGTCTTGCCTGTTTTCGGGGAATAGAGCTTCTTCACATTCACTTTGCCGGATTTAAGGAGCGCGGCGGCAATCTTCGCGGAAAAAGCGGTCTTGCGTTCCTCGAAAAAGCGGTCATTCTTCCACATGACAAAGGCACATTCTTTGTTGCTGCAATAATAGTTTTTCTTCCCCTCATGGACGGGGGAACCGCAACGGGGGCATTTGCCGACAGAGGGCTTTTCCTCCCGGAACAAATCCTTTTTCCCGTCCAGTGCTGCGGCGTGTGTCTGCACAAGCTCCCGCGCCATAGCTTCAATGCCGGACAGAAATTCGCCGGGGTCTGCGGCTCCCTTTGCTATCTGCGTCAGATTGTTTTCCCATTCTGCGGTAAGCTGCGGGGAAGTGAGCATATCCGGCAAGACTGATATAAGGGCGGCTCCGTTCTGCGTGGGGATAAGCTGCTTCCCCTTGCGCTCTGCAAAGCCGCCCTTTACCAGTTTTTCAATGACGGCGGCGCGGGTGGCGGGAGTGCCAAGCCCCCGGCGTTCCGCGTCCGGGTCGGTGTCCCCGTTCCCGGCTCGCTCCATAGCAGAGAGAAGCGACGCTTCGCTGTGGGGCTTCGGCGGCGTTGTGGTATGCTCCGTTACTTTTGCGGCGGGGTTAGGAAAGTTCTGTCCCTCGGAAAGCTCCGGCAGCGTCACGCCCTCATTTTCCCCGTCCTCTGCTTCGGGCTTATCTTTCAGCGTCGCCCGGTATCTGCGTTCAAGCTCTTTCCAACCCTCCGCAAGTACGGTCTTTCCCCTTGCGGTGAAGTCTGTCCCGGCGCATGAGAAAACCGCCGTAACCGCTTCATAAATATGCGGCTCGGCGGTGGCAAAAAGCAGACGCGCCCCCGCAAGGGTAAGGATATTCTTCTCGCTTTCCGGCAGCGCGTCCGGGTCAGCCTTTGCAAGCTCCATAGTGGGAATGATTGCGTGGTGGTCTGATACTTTCTTGCTGTCTAATACCTTTGCAATCTCCGGCGTGAAGTCCGCGCCCGCCATAAAGGGGAGCTTTTCGCAAAGCAGCGCGATAATGTCCGCTGCGGTGCCGCCCATGTCGTCAGTAAGAAAGCTGCTGTCCGTCCTCGGATAAGTAAGGAGCCGCTTTTCATAAAGGGATTGTGCAAGGTCAAGGGTCTGCTTTGCGGTGTAACCGAAAATGCGGTTCGTTTCCCGCTGCAAAGAGGTAAGGTCAAAGAGCTTTGGCGGGGCTGCGGTTTTCTTCTCTCTGGTAAGGGAAACGCATACCGCCTTTCCCGCTTCGCAAGCCCCTTTCAGCGCGTCGGCTTCTGCCTTGTCCGAAATCCTTTCGCTTGCCGCGTCCGCGCCGGATAAATCAAGGCGAACATGATAATATTTTTCTTTCTGGAAATGGGAGATAGCCGCGTCCCGGTCGGTGAGCATTTTTAAGGTCGGGGTCTGGACGCGCCCCACGTTCAAGGTCTTTCCATACAGGCAGGAGAAAAGCCGGGTGGCGTTAATGCCGATAAGCCAGTCAGCCTTTGCGCGGCAGAGGGCGGACGCAAAGAGCGCGCCATAGTCCCGCCCGTCTTTGAGGGAAGCAAAGCCCGCCTTAATCGCCCCGTCCTCCATTGAAGAAATCCACAAGCGGCGCATGGGCTTCTTGCAGCCCGCCACTTCGTAGACAAAGCGGAAAATCAATTCACCCTCGCGCCCCGCGTCACACGCATTTACCACTTCGGAAACGTCGGCGCGGTGCATAAGCTCTTTAATGGTTTTGAATTGCTTCCCCTTGTCCGGGTCAACGGCGTACTGCCATTCCTCCGGCAGAATGGGTAAGCTGTCAAAACTCCATTTTTTATATTGCTCCCCGTAGGCGGCAGCTTCCGCAAGCTGTACCAAATGCCCGACGCACCATGAAATGAGGTAGCCGCCGCCCTCGATATACCCGTCCTGTTTCCCCTTAATGCCAAGCGCGGCGGCGATAGTCTGCGCCACGCTCGGCTTTTCTGCAATCACAAGTCTAAATGCCATGAAAAAATCCTCCTTTCAGCGTTCCGGCGCGGTGTGCTTCTTCTCCTGTGCCTGTTTCAGACAATAGCCGATACAGGGGGATTGCGCCTTATAAGGGCAACGCATACACGCCGGGGATTTTGGAACGGGCGGCGCACTGTCACGCCGCCCGGTGGGTCTTTGTACCATCATTTTTTCTAAAGGGTTTTCGGTAAAAAGCGTCATGCTTCCTCGTCCTCCTGTTCTTCATCAGAAAGCCCGTCCCCCTCGTCCTCGTCGTAATCGTCAAAATCGAAATCTTCAAGGTCGGTGTCGCCCTTGACGTTCTGCTTTGGCTTCATAAACTTAAAATAATAGAACGCGCCCCCGCCGCCAAGAAGTGCCACGACAAGGAAAAGCACAAGCCCGCCTGTATTGCCTTTCTCTTTGGGCTGCTCTGTTGGTTTCTCGGTTTCCGGCTCCGCTTCCTTGCCGCTGCAAGCGGTCATGTTGTCCTTGCAGACAGGGCAGCTCACATTTACCTTTCCGGCTTCGCATTTATCGGTGCAACTGCAAACGGCGGGCGGGGCTGCTTCGGTGCTTCCGTCCTCCATGAGTGCCATAAGGTCGGCTTCGTCCACTTGATTAAGGAAATGTACGGTGTCCTCGCCCTCGTCGTCCCGGTCGATAAGGATATAAAAGTAATTGCCGTTTTTGGTCGTCACTGTGATAAGCTGCTTGTTGCCGCCGAAATCGTCTACAAGGGTCGCGTTCCCGTCCGGGGTAAGGGGTTCTTCCTTTTCGGGTTCCTCATAGACAACGCCGCTGTCGTCGGTCGCGTCCTGTCCCTCCGGGGTCTGTGCAAAGGCGGTGACGGAAAAGCCGCCCGTCAGCATGAGGGCGGCGCAGAGTGCGGTCAAGGTTCTAAGGATTTTCTTATTCATTCTCGGTGTCCTCCATTTCTTCGGTGTCGTGGTCTGCGGGTTCTGCGGGGTAGCCCGGCGCGGCTTCCATGCCCGGAATACCGCCGCCGGAAAGCATAGCGGAAAGCTCATGCGGGGAAAGGCGCATGGAGCGCACAAGCTGTACGATTTGCAGGTTTTCCGCTTCGGTTTTCTGCGCTTCAAGCCCCCTTAATCTGTTCTGGTACTCGGTGATTTTCTCGCGGGTCTTTGCAATCTCTTTGTCGATACGTTCAATTTTGTTCATAGCCATCAATAAATTTCTCCTTTCTTTGCTCAAAAATATGTTAATTCCAGTTCATCAGCCCATAGCCTTTGATACAGGAGTAATTGACGGGGTAGCTCTTTATCTTGCAGGCGTCGCCGGAATTGCCCTCGACGGTATAGACGCGCTCCCCGTCCGTTCCGATAACAAGCCCCACATGGTCTGCGCTCCCGTCCCCGTCCCAGTCGAAAAAGATAGCGTCGCCGGGGGCGATATTCTCATAGCCCCTCGCGCCCCATTGCCCGCGTGACTGGAACCAGGGTACGCCCTGTGACTGGCACCCGGCAAAGCGCGGCTCGCTCTTTCCGGCTTGATTGTAGCACCATGAAACGAAACAGGCGCACCATTCCACGCGGCTGTTAAATCCGTACCAGCTCCAAAAGGGTCGCCCGCCCACGTTGCCGACTTGCCGCTTCGCAAGGTCTACAACGGCGGTGTTGCCGGGGCGTGTGCCGTTTACAAGCTGTACGCCGCTTAAATCCTCGGACGCGCCCATATCGGGGGAGCCGCCGCCGAAAATCAGCGGTTTGTTTCCGCTTGTTTCCAGATAGACGCGGTACATTTCAAGCTGCTGTGGCGTTAGAAGTTCCTCCGCAATCTCGGAAATGGGCTTGTTCGTCAGCTTCACGTTGAGGATATGGTACTCGTAGGGTACTTCCTCGGTGGTCGTTTCCCCTGTTTCCGGGTCTGTGCTTGTTTCTGTGCGGTAGCGGATTTCCGTTTCTTCTGTCAGCGTCAAAGTGTACTGCATGGCAAAGACGCGATTTAGCTCTGCCTGTGCGCTCTGCGGGGTGTAGGTCTGTAAAAGGGCGGTGAGGTAGGACGCTAACTCATGGGGGTTATGCCCGATACTGTCAAGGTCATAGCGGTATTCGTCATAGCCGGGGTGGGTGCTTTCGATATTGTCAATCTGCTGCTGAAGCTCGTTTTCCTTTGCGGCGTAATTGTTCTCCGTCGCCACAAGGTCGCTGTCCTCCGACGTGTAGGAAGTCCCAAGTATGCCGTTCATCAAGCCGGAGAACATGGAACCGCAAGAGGAAAGCCCCGCCGATACCATGATGAATAAGAGTAGCGCGGCAACGGCGATACATACGCCCGCCGGGTGCCGCCCTACAAAAGCGATTGCCTTTTTTGTTTCCTCGGCGGTCTTTTTTGCCGCCTTGCGGGTGTTCTCTGCGGCTTTCTGCGCCGTTTTTGCGCCGCCTTTCCTTGCCGACTTTGCATACTGCCGCTTGATTTGCTGCTTCTGCATGAAGCGGGAAAGGGGATTGCCCGCAATCTGCGGATTGTCATGCAGGGCTTTATGGTACTGAAAATCCACATTCGCCTTGAACGCCGCTTTCTCTGCCTTTGCCGCCGCCCGGTAGGGTTTGAGCTTGTGGCTGTGGTAGCCCTCCTTGACTTTCCGCGCCCCGTACTTTGCGCCGCGCTCTGCCAGTTCTTCGGATTTGTGCGCCCCCTCAACGCCGGAATTGTCCTTTTCAACGGAATGTATCTTGTTGTGGACGAAAATACCCGCTTCCTGTGCGGGGCGGGATAGCGGGTTATTGTGGGGCTTATTCTTTCCTATGGGCTTTTCCTGTTCCTCAAAATGTAGGCGGGTCTTGCCTTTCCCGGTGGCTTCATCAAAGGTGCGCTCCCGTACAAGTTTCTTTTCTTTGGGGATAGCCGCCTTTGCCGCGTCCAGACGGTCGGCTGCTTTGTCCGATTTTCGGATATACCTTTCAAGCTCCGGCGTTGCCCGTTCCTCGTCGGTAAACTGCAAGCGGGAAGATTTTTCTTTTGCTGTGGCTTCTGCCTGTGCTTTCCTCGCCGCCTTTTTGCTCGCCTTTCTGGTACGCGCCCCGTCGATACGTTCCAAGACGCGCTCGGCTGCTGCGGTGTCCTGTTCCCGTTCTGCCCCCGGCGCATGGGGAAGCGGCGGCGTGTCGGTTAAGGGCGGGGAAGTTGCGCCGCCCGGTAGGGGCTGCGCTGCCTGTTCCGGCTGCGGTGGGGCTTCGGTCTTTGCAAAGTCCGCGTCCCTTATCCGCTTGCTGATACGTTTCTTTTTCCCGGTAGCGGCGTTTACCTCGACAGCCCCCTCGCGGGTCATTTTCTGCGTGACTTTTTCACGCGCCTTATATTGTTTTATGTGTCTGTCCCTCCAATCCGCGCCCTTGCAAGGGCGCAATACTCGGCGTTTATCTCAATGCCTATATAATGCCTGTCAAGCTGCTTTGCGGCTGCCCCCGTCGTGCCGCTGCCGAAAAAGGGGTCAAGCACAACGCCGCCTTTCGGACAGCCCGCCTTGATACAGGTTTCGGCAAGTTTTGGCGGGAACGCGGCGAAATGCCCGCCCTTGTAGGGAACGGTATTGATAAGCCACACGTCCCGCCTGTTCCGCATGGTCGGCATGAGGGCTTCGTCGTAGTAGCTGCCGCTTCGCGCCCGGTTAAGCCCCTGTACGTTCCCCTGTCCGGGTACTTCGTCCGCATATTTCTGTCCCGCGCTGCGCCCGGTGCGGTACCGCGCCGCCGTTGTGGGGGCTAACGGCTCGGCTATGGCGGCTGCGTCATAAAAATACTTCTTTGACTTCGTAAGCAGAAAGATATGTTCATAGCAGCGGGTAGGGCGGTCTTTCACGCTCTCCGGCATGGGGTTTTCTTTCTGCCAGATAATGTCGCTCCGTAAATACCACCCGTCAGCGCGTAGGGCAAAGGCTAAAAGCCAAGGGATACCGATTAAGTCCTTTTGTTTGCAGCCGGAAACGCGGTTGTTTCTTGCAATCTGCTGTCCGTTTCTGCCTTTCGGGTTCTTCGGGTCTGCATGGTAGCCTTTATTTCCTGTGCCGCAGTAGGTGTCCGCGATATTCAGCCAGAGCGTACCGTCAGAACGCAGTACCCGGCGCAGCTCGCGGAAAACCTCGGTCAGCCTGTCAATGTACTGCTCCGGCGTGTCCTCCCGCCCAATCTGCATATCAAGCCCGTAATCCCTAAGCGCATAGTAGGGCGGGCTTGTGACGCAACAGTGTACGCTTTCCTCTGGAAGCTCCCGCAAGGCATAGAGCGCGTCCCGGTTGATGATTGTGTCAGTTTTCAGCCCGTTCATGCTTCGCCCACTTCCTCCGGCTTCGTCGTCATTACCCGGTAAAGCTCGGTGTCTTTCGGGAAGCGGTCTACAAAGGGCAGCACCACGTTCCCGTAGAAGATAAGCCCCTCGCCCGCTTCGGTGTGGGTGACATACTTCATCTGCTGCGGGGAGATGTTGAGCTGCTTTGCAAGGATAGCCCGGTCGCCCGCCGCCTGATTGAGCATGAGGACAAAATCAGAGTTTTCAAAGATATTCTCCACTTCGCGGGAAGCAAGCAAATCTTTGACGTTCTGCGTGATTGCTGTGGGTATGCCGCCCCATTTTCTGAAACGCTTCCAGATTTCAACGGAATAGGCGGCGGTCTGTTCCTCTTTCAAGAGAAGATGAAATTCGTCCATAAAATACCGGGTGGATTTCCTTTCTGCCCGGTTGACGGTGACGCGGTTCCATACCTGGTCCTGCACAATGAGCATACCTAATTTTTTGAGCTGCTTCCCAAGCTGCTTGATGTCAAAGCAGACAAGGCGGTTTGAAAGCTCTACATTCGTCCTGTGGTTAAAGACGTTAAGGCTCCCGGAAACATAAAGCTCCAACGCCGCCGCGATACGCGCCGCTTCCGGCTCCGGCTGCTTCAAAAGCTCGTTGTAGAGGTCGCCCAAGATAGGCATTTTCTCCGGGTCGGGGTCTGCAAGGAAAGGGCGGTACACGTTCCTAACAGCGCGGTCAATGACGGTCTTATCGACGGGCTGCAAGCCCTCCTTGCCGCCTATGACAAGCTCGCAGAGGGAGAGGATAAAGTCGGATTTCAGCGCAAGGGGGCTGTCGTCCTCGCTGTAATTGAGGTTAATATCCATAGGGTTCACATACTGGGGCTTCCCGTCAATGCCCTTGCCCGTAGGCGATAACCGTATCACTTGCCCGTCAAGCCGCTGCACAAGGGAAAAATACTCTGCTTCCGGGTCGCAGATAATTATGTCGTCGTCGGTAATGAGGAAAGCGTTTGTCATTTCCCGTTTGGCGGCAAAGGATTTCCCGCTTCCCGGCGTACCCAAGATTAAGCCGTTGGGGTTCTTTAGCTGCTTGCGGTCGCAGAGTATCATGTTGTTAGACAGGGCGTTTAAGCCGTAATACAAAGCCGCGCCCGTCTGAAAAAGCTCCTGCGTGATAAAGGGGATAAAGATAGCGGTGCTTGACGTGGTAAGCCCTCTTTGAATGGGGATAAGGTTCTCCCCAAGCGGTACAGAGGACATAAGCCCCGCTTCCTGTTGGTAGTCAAGGCGGGTTAAGGCGCAGTTGTTCTTCTGTGCAATGCCCGCCGCCGCGAATACGTCATTTTCCAGTTTCCTTTTTGTGTCTGCCATGTTCACCACAAGGAACGTCAAGAGGAACATTCTTTCATTCCGGCTCTGCAAGTCCTGTAAGAGGTTCTTCGCTTCGCTGCCGAAAGTGGCAAGGTCGGACGGGATTATATCCATGTCGTAGCCGCTGCGTACCGCTTTTTTCTGTTCTTCGATTTTCATTTTGTCAAGGTCGGTGATTTTCCGCTTGATTGTCTTTATGGCTTCGGTCTGGTCGATACTGTGGATATGCAGATTGACGATAACGCCCGTTTCCAAGTCCAGAATGTCAGATAAGATACGGTCGTTTAATTCCGGCGCAAGGATTTCAAGGAATGAAACCGCGCCGATTTTGCGCCCCATGCGGAAATACCGCCCCTCGCCAAAACGGAAAGAGGACGGGGCGATAAAGTCCTTTGTGGAAAGCCCGGACGGGGCAAGCCATGAAAAATCAAAGGCAAACTGCCCGCCCTCCGGGTGGAAAATGCCATGCAGCATTTTAAGGCGTTCATAGCCTGTCATGGGGCGGGCAGACACGCCCAAGAGCTTAAAGTTGTTGAGTACGTCCGTTTCGATACGGGCAAGGCGGGATTTCGCCGCGCCCAGACTGTCGGCTTCAATGGCAAAGGTGATATATTTTGCTTTGACAAGCCCGTTGTTGCCCTTTGCAAGCTGGTTTTTCAGCATATCCCGGTATTCTGTGCGGATAGAATTGAAAGCGTCCTCCTGTGCCGGGATATTGACCGCCTTTTCCGCTTCGCCGCGCTGCGTCCCCTGATTGATGAAAGAGAGCTGCACCGAAACGGAAGCGTCAAAGTAGTTGAGGAAGTCGCACCAGTTCTCAAAAATGGCGGTCTTGTCGTCTGCCTGTGCAAGCTGATAGTTAATATCTTCAAAGGCGACGGTCTTTGAGTATTTCCGTCCCGTAACCTTGCAGATACCGTCCGGGTACATCTGGATATAAGGGATTGTCTGCTGCGCGGTGTGCGCTTTCCCGTCGCCCTTTGCCTGTCTGATGATTTCCGCAATCTGCTTTTTCTCGGCGCGGGTGAGCTTGCGGGGCGGGTTAGGCTTTGCGCTTCCCGCCGCGCTGTTTCTTCGTGTTTCCTTTTGCAATCGCTGATACCTCCTTTTCAAGTTTTCTCTGCCGTTCTAAGACGGAATAAAAGTTGTCTGTCCTGTATGGTCGTTCTTTGGGGGCTATGAATTTCGTCTGAATGATGTTCTTCACCACCACTTCAAGGGGCTGTCCATGCTTCTCATACATGGCAAAGAGGAAACAGGGCAGCATGACGGCAATCATAGCCATAGACGCAAGGCTTGTGCCTGTGCTGTCTTTGAGCAGAAAGAAAAGCGGCAAGCCGAACAGGAGAGCCGCCGCAAAACATACAATCTGCCGTTTGGTAAGGTTGAACGCTACTTTTGTCTTGACTTTGGATAAGTCTTTGGGTACGGGTACATACGCCAAGTGAAAACCTCCTTTCTCTGGGTTTGGTGTTGCTGTAACTTCCCATAAGGGTAATCAAGGCAAAGGTCAATCTATGCCCTTTGCCCGCCCGTATTATATGGGGGTTATCCGCGTCAAGGTCGGGTCGTATTTTCGCCGCTTCGCTCTGAAAATCTCCACCCTGCCCTTGACACGCCGCTAATGCGCGGAGAATATCGACTTCGCCAGTGCGCCGGATTTGAACAGGGAGAAACAGAGGATAACGGTATAGGCTGCAAGGGAGAATATCGCGCTGTGCAGATTGTCCGCTATTATCATGTTGTTTACCAGAACCGCGTAAATGCCGACGCATATCATAATGAGGAAGCCTTGAAAACCGATAGCGAACAGGGATTTGAGGTAGTTGTTTCCTATCTGCCCCCATTCCCGGTTCGTCATTGTTGCAAACGGGATAGGCGATACCGAACAGTAAAGGTAAATCTCTATCATGCGCCCGTAGAGGATAACGGTTATCAGTACGGACATGATTTTCATGCACAAGCTCACAAGGCTTGTTTCCATGACAAGTAAGAGCAGTTCGGGGATTTCCATAGCGTCAAGCCCGTCCTGCATGGAAGCAAGGGCGGCGGCAACATCAATCTCTGTGCTGCCGCCGATTACCCCCGCCGCGCCGGAAACAACGTGCTGCGCCATATCGAACACCGCCATAGTGATGTCAAAGGTGTGCGTCACAAGGTAGACTGCCACAAACGCCTTGAACACCCACTTGAAGAACATGGAAGTGTCAACGTCGTGCATATTGTTCTTTTCCGTTACCATGCTGATAAGCTCATAGCATAGGACGTAGGTAATGACAAGCCCCGCAATGGGTACGATTACATTCTCACTAAGGGTCTGTATCATGGAGAATATATTTGCGTTCCACCCTTGCGGGGTCTGCCCTACCTCTGCGGCGATAGTGCCGACTTTCTCGTTTACGTCCCCGAACATAGTTGACAGATTACCGTTTATGGCTCCTATGAGGATTTCCTTTATCCATTCGTTAATCGCGTCAAGTATGCTCTGCATAAGCCTTTACCCGCGCTTCTTAACCGAACAAGCCGGAAAGCAGCGGTACAAGGGTCATGCCGATAAGGGCAACGCCGCCGCCCGCCATGAGCTGCTTCATGCCCTGGGATTTCGCGCCCGGATTGTCGTTACCATATCCCTCCAGAAGATTGATAACGCCCCAAATGCCTAAGCCTGCTCCAAGAGCGATAACAAGTGTCTGCAATACGTCTACTGCGCTGTTGAAAAATGCCATATAATTTCCTCACTTTCTGCCGCTTTGCGGCGATAAAAATTGTTTGTTTTTGGTTTTGGGTATGAAAAAAGCCGCCTGTGTTCGGCGGCTGCGTCCCCGCGCTGCTTAAACTGCTGCGGCGTGGCGGTATTCAGTTGTCATTTTTGTAAGGGTTGATACGCTGCGGCTTCCTGCCGCGCTCCAAGTAGGGGCGCGTACCATATAGCCCGTGGTGTTTACAGTTCGGATAGATTACCACCTCCTTTACGGTGCTGCGTCCTCCTGTACGTCAATTTCGTAGTAGTCAAATACTTCGTCCGGCTTTACGATAGCGGGGCGGCGTTTGATATGCTTTTCCATGTCAAAAGCGTTTTTCGGGTCTGCGTCGGACAGGTACTTGTATTTCGGGTGCTTCGTGATGTCGTACTTATCAGCGAAGAACGGGCGCACACCTCTAAGCTGCAAGATACATTTCCCGCCGTCCATAACTGCGATTTCGTCCTGCGTCATAAGCTCTTTCCCTAACTTCTGATAGTTCAGCCCATGCGAAAGCTCCCGCCCTCTGGTTTCGGAAGTGTTGAAGCTGTCAATCGTTTCTTTGCCTAAGATTTCCGATATTTCTTTGAGCGTCGTTTTTTCCTTGCCGCCCAAGAAAAGGGTCGTGTCGCAGTTGCCTACAATCGTGTCGGCGTTGTCCTTGTAGATTGCCTTTAGCTGCGACTGTGATTGCAAAATAATAGAAGCCGATATTTCGCGGCTTCGTATGGTCGCTATGAGCTTTTCAAACTTCGGGATTTGACCGATATTCGCAAATTCATCTAACAGGCAGCGCACATGGACGGGCAGCCGCCCTCCGTATTTGTCGTCGGCTTTATCGCATAAGAGGTTGAAAAGCTGCGTGTAGAGGATTGACACAACAAAGTTAAAGGTGTCGTCGGTGTCGCTGATGATAACGAACAGTGCCGTTTTCCGGTCGCCCAGTGTGTCAAGCTCCATTTCGTCGGTTTCCAGAAGCTCCCGCAGCTCCCGTATGTCAAAGGGGGCAAGCCGCGCCCCGCAGGAAATAAGGATTGAGGAACGTGTCTTGCCCGCGCTTAACAGGAATTTCTTATACTGCCTTACGGCAAAGTGTTCCGGGTCTTTTTCTTCCAGACGTTCAAACATGAGGTCAACCGGGGACTGAAATTCCGGGTCGTCCTCGCGGGCTTCCGACGCATTTATCATTTCAAGCAGCGTCGTGAAGTTTTTCTCGTCCTCCGGGGCTTCATACCAGATATAGCCGATAAGGGCGCAGTAAAAGAGCCGTTCGGACTTTACCCAGAAATCCTCCCCGGATTTTTCCCCGTCGCCTTTGGTGTTGGCGATTATGGTATTTACCAGTTTCAGAATGTCTTTCTCGCTGCGGATATAGGCGAACGGGTTATAGTGCATACTTTTCTTGAAGTTTATGGTATTCAGCACTTTTATCTTATAGACGCCCCGTTGCAGGAGCTTCCCGCACTCGACTAATACGGTTCCTTTCGGGTCTGTGACAACATAGGAGCTGTGCATTTGCATAAGGTTCGGCTTCACAAAAAACCTCGTCTTGCCGCTGCCGGAGCCGCCGATTACAAGGATATTTTTATTCCTTGCGTACTTTGGCTGCTTCGGGCGGCTACTCATCATCAGCCGTTCGGTCTGGGTCAGAATGACGTTGTTTTCAAACACCGGGTCTACATACGGCTTTATATCCTCGGCGTTGCCCCAACGTGCAGAACCGTATTCCATGCCGCGCCTATATTTTTTCGCGTTCTTGCCCTTGAAATAGACAATCAGCCGGATAAGCACCGCCCCCGCTATGCCGATAAGCAAGTCCATAGGGTGTAAGCTCGGCGCGGCGTTAGATAAGGCTGCGGAAAATCCCGTCCCAAGGGCAAGCAGCTTTCCCGACAGGTCAGCCCCCGGCGACAGCCTAAACGCCTGCGCCGCCTTGTCAAAGAGCCAGACAAAGAGCAGATAGGGGATATTCGGGATAATCAGCTTTTTCAAGTCTATCCTGTTCAACGGTCAATCCCCCTTTCCTTTTTCTTGACTTTCTCCCGGTTGGCGTTAAGCTGCTTCCCCTTATCCCGGAACGCGGCTAACGCTTTTCGGATAGAGGGCTTCTGCTCCCGTGAGAGCTTCTTTGCGGAAAACTCCTTAAAGGCTGCGGTCAGCGCGTCAGCGTCCCGTGCCTTAAAGAAAACAAGGTATCGGGGCGGGCTTTCCGCCGCGTCCTTTTTCAGCGCAAAATCAATCCCGTATTTCTTCGCGGTACTCTCAAAGGCTTTGATATTGTCCTTCGTGATTTCGATATTGGAAACGCCTGCGTTCTGTTTCATAAGCTGCTTTAGGGTCTGCTTGCCGTGGGGCATTTGCCGCTTGTTTGCCTGTTTCTTTACCTGTGAGAGAAAAAATTTCATAGATTTTTGCAGCACTTCCGCAGACAGCTTCCCGGTCTTGATGGACAGGGCAATCACTTTTTCGTTGACTTCCTCCTGCAATTCTCGTCCTCCTTTCGCAAAAGTCTGTTTCCGGGCAGAAAGAAAGGGCAGCCGTTTCCCGGTTGCCCTGTGCCTGCCGTTTTATTAAATCCGTACCCTAAGCCCGTTCAAGTCCTCGGCGCGTACCCCTACCAGATACCAGTTCTGTCCGTACTCCATGCGGGTCGGCTTCCACTTGCCCCTTACGAACACCTCCAGACAGTCGCCGCAATGCAAACCCCCGTAATAGTCGGAAAGGTCAAAGCGAATGTCGTAACGGTCAGTCAGCTCGTCAAATACCAATGCTCCGGTTCTCTGTGCCATAGAAAAATCCTCCTTATGTTTGTTTTACAGGCTTTCGCCCTCGTTGCATGAATAATAATCCGGGTCGCCAAACCGGGGCTTTCGCGGAGCCAGTGCGCCGATTGCCATGTCGTGGGCGACAAGGGAAGTGTAATAGTTTCCGATAGTGGACGGCGCGTTGAACAGTGCCGCCCGTAGGTACTGCTTGATGTTGCGTATCTTCGTGGTGTTCTCCCGCATACAGTCAAGGACGAACCGGATATGTTCGCTGTCCAGTTTCATAAACTTTGACTTTACAAGCTCTGCCGGGTAGTCGTCCCCGGCAATACGGATTGTCCTGCGCCTTGTGCAGACGGTTTCAAGGATAAGGTCAACGATTTCGTCTATCCGGTCATGGTCGTAGGGCATATCCTGTTTGAGAATGTCATAGCAGATGTTGTCTTTTAAGATTTCCTCATATACCCGGTATGCGTCGTCCGGTTCCTTTCGTTTCCGTTCCCCGGCTGCGCTTGCGCTGCCGTTGGCTGTTGCCTCCTGCTTCTCCAAGGGAGAGGGGTCAGGGGAAAGGATAGGAATGGAATGGGTACTTTGTGTATCAGTATTTGATTTTTCTTTTTTTGATAGATTAGTTCTTTGTACTTCTTTATTTAATTGCATTGGATTTTCCTGCGTAGGTTTTTCCAACGTAGGGTTTTCCTGCGTTGGATTTTCCAATGTTGGATTTTCCAACGTAGGAAAATCCGGTTTAGGCGGTAGCTGTGGCTGCTCATAAATCACATAATCGGCACCCCGCAGGCGTCCTTTTGCGTCGCGTTCCCTTGAACGGACGATATACCCGGCGCGTTCCAGTTCCCGCACCGCTTCCCGGATAGCGTCGATTTTCTCCCGGTTGATATGGGACAGCCCCGCAAGGGTATAGTCCCAATCTTCGGGAAGTGAGAGCATTTGCGACAACAAGCCCTTTGCTTTCAAGGTAAGCTCCTTGTTGCGTAAGTGGTGGTTGCTCATTACGGTATATCCCGTGTTGCGTTCCACTCTGAAAACTGCCATAGCTTATCAGCTCCTTTGCTGTGGATTTGTTACGCAGTAGAACGCGGATTTGAGGGGGAAAGGTATCTTTCCTTTGCTTCCCTGTTTTCGCGCTCTGGAAGCCGCATAAATCAAGGCTTTTTCTGCCCCTACTGCGTAACATGAGGGCATAAAAAAAGCGGCGTTCCTGTTCTTCCGGGTTGGAAGTGGGAAACGCCGCCTTTGCGGTTCGATATTCAGTTGTAAGAAAAATAGCTCGTCCTATCTCATGTATCATCTTCATTTTGAGGTATAGCAGCAGATAGGGCGGCTCATGCCTATGTCCTGCAAATGTTCTGATTGATAGTGACTTTCCAAAAGTGCTGAATTTGTGGGCTTTCCGCGCCTTTGGATTTTACTACAATCTTCCCGTTTTGCTTCCCAGTTGAGTTGATAATAATATCATTTTGCTTAACATATCTTTCAGAAGGGACTCTTTTCTTAGATACATCATGTAGTCTTGATTCAGAGTAACTTATCTGAAAATTTCTGTTGCATTTTTGATTGAGAACTCGGATTGTTGTTTCTGTCTCATCTTCTGCGTAAGCTGGAGCAATCCCTTTTGAAATGAAGCCAATTAAATTACGAAGAGGAACAATATTCCACTTAGATTTCATACCCGATCGCCCCCAACTGCTTCTTGATCTGCGCTTCCAATTCATGGGACTTGGCAAAGAGTTCGGACAACTCTCCAGTCAAGCGCGCCATTTTTTCTTCAAAGGGTTCGCCATCGTCCTTTTGTTCCTCAATGCCCACATAGCGCCCCGGTGTGAGGATATAATCCTGCTTGGCAATATCAGCCGTTGCCGCAATAGCGCAAAAGCCTTTCACCTCTTCAAGGGAACCTTCGGTAAAAGCGACATAGGTTTTCGTCAGCTTCGCTATGTCCTCTCCGGTTAGTTCTCGTAACTTTCGCGTCACCATTGTGCCCATATTCCGGGCATCCATAAATAGCGTTTTTCCTTTCTGTTTCTTGTCTCTAGCCAGAAACCAGAGGGAGACGGGGATTTGGGTGGTATAGAAAAGCTGCGGCGGCATGGCAATGATGCAATCCACCAAATCATCTTCAATAATCTTTTTGCGGATTTCTCCCTCTCCGCTGGATTGCGAGGAAAGCGAGCCGTTGGCCAGCACAAGCCCGATCCTCCCCCGTGGGGCCAGATGAAAAATCATGTGTTGCATCCAGGCAAAGTTGGCATTTCCCGCCGGAGGAAGGCCGTATTTCCAGCGCACATCATCTTTCAGCTTGTCCGCGCCCCAGTCTGAGAGGTTAAAGGGCGGATTAGCCATGATGAAGTCCGCCTTGAGCTGGGGGTGCCTGTCGTCAAAAAACGTATCGGCATGAAATTTTCCAAGATTGGCTTCAATCCCCCTAATGGCAAGGTTCATGTGCGCCATCTTCCATGTGGTGGGATTGGAATCCTGCCCGAAAATGGAAATGGTGTTGATTGTGCCGCCGTGATTTTCGACAAATTTTGCCGACTGGACGAACATGCCGCCGGAACCGCAGCATGGGTCATACACTCTGCCGTTGTAAGGCTGTAAAATTTCCACAAGGGTACGAACTACACAGGAAGGCGTGTAAAATTCTCCAGCCAGCTTGCCTTCCTGCTCAGCAAAACGGGAAAGGCAATATTCATAGGTTCGCCCCAGAATATCTTTCTCATTGCCGTGTTCAATCATCTTGATATTGGTGAAGAGATCCACCACATCCCCAAGGCGACGCTTGTCCAGCTCCGGGCGGGCAAAATTTTTGGGCAATATATCCTTGAGGCGCGAATTTTCCTTTTCAATCTCGCGCATAGCCTCATCAATGACTACACCGATTTCCGGCGTATGCGCCGCTTGCGCTATGCGAGACCAGCGGGAAGAAGGAGGCACGAAGAAAATATTTTCGTAGGTATATTCATCCCGATCTTCCTCGTCCCCCTCTCCAGCAGCGAGAAGCTCCTGATATTTGGCTTCAAAGCTATCGGATATGTACTTGAGAAAAATAAGCCCAAGCACGACGGATTTGTATTCAGAAGCATCCAGATTGCCACGCAAAACGCAGGCGGCATCCCATATCTGTTTTTCAAAACCAATATTGCTTGTACTCTGCTTCCCCATTTTCTTCTCCATGAAAAATTTCTGAAATATAAGGTTAGCAGGCAAAAGGTTACCCGGCAAGCAGCTTACCAGCCTATTCGTTCCTTGGACATACTGATCAATCCCGATACAGCTCCGCCCCTCATTTCTGTCTGGTACTGACTAGGAGCAGCTTTTCTCATCCAGTATTTTGCCGGGTAATTTTCAGGGTATCAAAAATATTTTTAAAATTTTTATCCTATGATTTCATATAAATACATTACAAAATAAGCGTAAACTACAAGCTGAAAAGCCGGTTCGCAAAGTTCCAGAATATCCCGGAACTGCTCTCCATGTACCGGACATTTGCCGATGTCGTCACCAAGAACGATCTTGACGAACAGGCAAAGCAGGCCGGGCTGCGTCCTCTGACGCCTCCTGTTGCCAGCGGCAAGCCGTATAATGACGTGGCCGAACGCTCCCCGGATCAGGCCGAATACATGAACAGCATCATTCATCGCATGGAGAATCTGCCGCCAGACCCGCGCCGGGACAATCCGCTCAAGATTACCAATGACGCCCGCAAGGCAGGTCTGGATTTTCGCCTGATTCTCCCGGAAGCCGAGGATTTCGCAGGCTCCAAGATCAATGCCGCTGTCGAGCGCATTCATCGCATCTGGCAGGACACGGCAGCCGACAGGGGAACGCAGCTTGTTTTCTGCGATCTGTCCACCCCCAAGGGCGGCAAGGCGCTCTCTGCTGATGCCAGCCCTCAACCGGATATGGAATTTGAAACGCTGCTGGACGTGGACGGCACGCTGATCCCGGAACGGCAGGAACTGGCGGTACGCGGCACGGACTGCCTTGAAGAGGGAGACGAGAACGGCGAAGACGCGACCGTTGCTTCTGATATGGATGCCGTCATTGCGCTGTCATCCCGCTTTTCCGTGTATGACGATATACGGAACAAGCTCGTTGCACGAGGGATTCCGGCAGAAGAAATTGCCTTCATCCATGAGGCCAATACTGATGTCCGCAAGGCAAAGCTCTTTTCCGACATGAACGCCGGACACGTCCGCATTCTGCTTGGTTCCACCAGCAAGATGGGGGCGGGCATGAACGTCCAGAAACGGCTGGTGGCCGCGCATCATCTGGATGCGCCGTGGCGTCCTTCCGACCTGGAGCAGCGGAACGGGCGCATCATCCGGCAGGGAAATCTGTTCTATGAGCGCGATCCCGACAATTTCTCGGTGGGCATTTACAACTATGCCACAAAGCAGACCTATGACGCCCGGATGTGGCAGACCATCGAGTACAAGGCGGCTGCCATCGAGCAGTTTCGCAAGGGGGACTTGTTGCAGCGCGTGATTGACGATGTCCAGAGCGAGGCCGCCAACGCGGCGGAAATGAAGGCTGCCGCATCCGGCAATCCGCTCATACTCATGCAGGTGCAGCTTGCCGCCGATCTGCGCAAGCTGGAAGCGCTGTATTCCCAGCATCAGCGTGGCCAGCATCGCCTGCGTGACCGCCTGACATGGCTCGAAGGCACGGATGCGCGTCTTGCTGCGGCAGAAGCCGACCATGCCGCAAATCTGCGTTGCCGCGACGCCAATACGCATATTGTCCGGGAAAAAGGCAAAGAGAAAATCCAGATCGAGCTGCGCACGGATGAAGGGCTGCTGACCGACAAGGACGGCGACAAGATGAAAGACCTGCTGCTGGGCTGCATCAAGGAAGTTACGCGCAATGTCGGCGCAAAGGCCCTGTTCGGTTCCTACCGGGGCTTTGCCATGCACATTGTGCGCTATACGCAACCCTTTGGCGGCAGGGACGGGTTCCGTATTGTCGTCAGCGGCCCCGGAGAGCAGGAGTTCAGGCCCGACAATCTGATTTACACGTTCGATGACAAACTCAGCCTGTCCGGTCTGTTCCTGCGCATGGACAACTTTCTGGGCAAAGGGCTGGACGAAAGCATGGAAAAATTCAGGGCGAAATGCCGACAGGAAAGGGCCGAACTGGCAACAGTACAGGAGGCCCTGGGCAAGGAATTTCCCCAGAAAGTGGAACTGGCGCTGGCACGCGAAAATAACAGCGCCGTCATCCGCGAATTACAGCGGATGCAGGACGACGCTGGCTACGTCTCTCAGTGGATGCCAAAGATGCAGCAAGAAAAGGCCGCTAATACGGAACAAAAAAATGTACCGCCTGTATTTAAAGATGTTATGTGTAAAACTATTCAGATTTCAATAATATAGCCAATAAAATAGACCTGTGGGTATACATGACGCACGCAGCTATATTTCGTCACGTTTACCTTTCCTGTCAGGGAGGAAAAGCGTATGTCACACCGTCCGTCTATCTGTTCAGCACAAACCCAGCCAAGACAAAGTGAATACTGCGCAAAACGCGCAAATAACTCCATCAGCTTCGACGCCTTTGTCTCAAACATGTACCTGCCGCACGTCAAGTTTCGCAAACGGAGCTGGCGCGTGGATGAGCGTATCGCACGGCAGTATCTTTCCCCGGTATTCGGCGCGCGGAAACTTGATAGTATAGAGGGTCGCGAAGTGGAAGACTGGCTGCACGGGCTGCTTGAGAAAGGTTTGGCCCCAGCTACCTGCAACCGTATTTTGGCGGTATTCAAGACTATCTGTTCCCTGGCTGCAACGCGTGGTATTCTACCTGTCGGGCAATCGCCGTGCGCTGGCGTGGCTTCCTTCAGGACACATGTCCAGCGAGAACGCTATCTAACGAGAGATGAGGCGCAACGGCTCATGCGGGCACTGGAAAAAAGTGACCGGCAGGAAGCCGTTGCCCTCCGCCTGCTTCTGCTGACAGGCGCACGCAAAAGCGAAATCCTCAAGGCGCGCTGGGAAAACGTCCATCTGGATTTGCAACTGCTCATTGTGCCGCTGTCCAAGTCTGGCAAACCACGTCATATTATTTTGTCCGATGCCGCGTTGGAAGTCCTTCGCGCCATGCCCCGTACACCCGGCAACCCGTGGCTGTTTCCCGGGCAGTCTCCAGGAAAACCTCTCAGCGATCTCTATCTCTTTTGGAATAAACTCCGTCGGAAACTGGGACTTGCCGATGTGCGCATTCACGACTTGCGACATACCTTCGCCAGTTTTCTCGTGAATGCCGGACATTCATTGTACGAGGCGCAAAAGATGCTGGGGCACAGTGATCCCCGGACAACCATGAGATATGCCCACCTGGAACGGGCGTCTTTGCTGGCGGCGGCTGAGACTGTGAGCGATGTTTTTATTCCGTTTCAAGGTGGCGACAACAGAATACAGGAAATTTTCCCGCCGTCTACCGGAAAACTTCCTTGGAAAACGGCGCGGCTGTTCGCAGTGGAAACGGAGGCAGGAAAGGGGAAGCGCCCCGAAAACATAGTAGGATGAGGTGAAAGGGCCTTCTCTGATCAACTTTGGATATTCCCGGATTTGCCAGGGAGGACGAACGTATCTGCATCATTCGTTGACAGTTGCTCTGTCAACAATTTTTAATTTTTATAGCTGCAAAAGCAGGTGTAGGCAAGTCCTCCTCCTGATAAGAATGAAAGTTACCAAGCTTAAAGTTAAAATTTATATTTATTTCATATAGATATGTAAATTTACAATCTTTTTTTGACTACAAAAATCGACAGAGCAACTGTCGGTGACGATCTTGGAGTACGGCAGTGCGTCAACGCGCACCTACGTTCAGAACTATATTCTGAAAATTCATATTGTTACTTACAAGATATATCCTATGGCAGTGAAATTTCCGGCGACTTTCCAGGAGGCTGTATGTCAGTTGTTCCAAAGAAATGGGCATTGTGGAGCCTGCTTGTTGCTGGCGGAATGTTGCTTCAGCCTCAGCCGGCCTGCGCGGATGTTGAGCGCTATCGTCCCGTACCGCTGGGAGGTGGGCTTGTTTTCATTCTGGACACGCGCGAGGGACATGCCTGGACATGGCAGCAGAGTCCCCCAGGAAACGTCTCGTCCAGTGGAGAATCATCCCGAATCATATATCAAGGTAATGTTCGCAAGAACATGAAGCAACCACAGAAAATAAAAGGTAGCTTTAATCAGACGGATATATCTAGTTCGCAACGATTCTAAAGTTCTTTTCAATTTAAAATGGCAAAACATGATACGGCTATACAGTGTATCAAGGCCAAAAGTGAGTAGAAAATCTACCATTTTTACGCAAAACGACAGGCATATGTTTAGAAACGCAACGCGTTTCAAACTGAAAATGATCTAAAACAAAAGGGCTGCATGGTGCTGCCCTCTAAACTATATGAAGGAGAACATGATGCATCGTATTCTTTTGCTGGCAGCTGCCATGATGCTGATTTCTAGCCCTGTTCTGGCTGCTGGCGCTGCGGGTAGCTACGGCGGTTCGAAAGGGGGTACGCAGAAAGACATCGTGAATGTCACGACGGTCAAAAACGCTGCCGTCATTGCCAGCGGCAAGGGGGCCGAAGCCAATATCGGTAATGTCACCAACGAAAATGGCAAGCAGGAAGGCGTCGTCAACGTCACAACCATGAAGAATGCCGCCGTCATCGCTTCTGACGGCGGTAAGGCCAATATTGGCAACGTTTCCAACAAGTAGCTTCTGCCTGCTTCTGCAAGGTGACTGAAACCGTTTACATCCCTCCGCCCCAGACAGGGCGGAGGGACCGGCAAGAGGAACTGTTATGCGGAAAGGACCGTATCTACTGCTGACACTCTCTGGCGGAATCCTGCTGTCTTCCTTGACAAGCGCGCATGCGCTGGAAATTACCGTCCGGGACGGAAACGTGACCATCAAAACCGATGAGGCAAAGCCTGCGCGGGAATCGGAGCCAGAAAATAATATATCGCTTGATGGCGAAGGTATTTCTATTGGCAATGTTACGTCTAAAAAGCATGGATCCGGTATTAACCGTAGTACGCACCTTGAAAATGTAACTATCATAAAGGACGGGAAAAAGACAACATACATAAATCACGGAACAAAAGAAGGAGATCATAAATAATGAATCGTTCTTCATGTATTATAGCTTTTGTTCTGATGTGCTGTAGAGCTGTTTCTGCATCAGCAGAAGAAGACCCGTTAGCGGACTATCAGCATGAAATTAATAAGCCAGCAGATGCTAATACGATAAATATCTATGACGCATGGGGCAACAATATGGCACACCGCATCAAGCATGGCTACGCAGAAGGCGTTGTCGTTGACGGCGAAGGGGAATACGCCGGCGGTAAGGTAAAGGTTGATGGTCTTGGCAACGTGACTGTCGACAGGGGAGCCAATGTCGGTCCCATTATCAACCAGACTGACATTAATAATTCCAATATCATTATTCAGAATAACAAACGATTTTAGTTATGAAAGCATCCACCTGGTATTCAGCAGCGATCTTCTTGAGCCTTTCCTTTCTGCTTGCCGCTTGTAAGGCGACTGTTCCCACCCTGCCGGAGATGCGAGCGCAAAAGCCGGTGGAAACAACATATACGTCGGCGCTTGCGGACTTGAATACTGTACTCGAAGTTTATTTACCACCTGATTATCAGGATACCTATTTTTATGTCAAACCGATTTCGGATGCGACAGGCATTTCCCAGACCGGCGAAATCCCTATGGATATCACCTCACTTGTACGGGATGCTGTGGCGCAGGTCTATTATAAGGTGCGTTATGTCGAGCAATATGATCAGACGGACATCATTCAGATTCAGGCGGAACTCCTGAAGCTGCAAACTAACAAGTTACAGGGGTTGGCAGCTAAGCCTGCCCAGCGTCCCCCCGTTGATTTTACCATTACCGGGCGCATCTCGCAGTTCGATCGCAATCTTGAATCTCAATCGGACAAGGCCAGAGCCATGGCCAATGTCGGCACCGGGCTTTCCCGTACGGATGCAAGCGCCTCCGGGGAAATGTCCTCCCGTCTGTCACGCCTCAGTGTTTCTTTCAGTGTCTTCAATCCCAGCGGCATCTCCATTCCGGGAAAGTTCGGCGCGAGCATGGAAGTCATGTATGCCAAAAACGGCATGGATTTCGGCTTTGCCATCTTTGGCAACGGCCTTGGCTTCGGGTCGGAAGCAACTGCAATGCACGGACGTCACTTGGCCTTGCAGATGCTAGCAGAATTTAGCGTTGTGCAAATTATAGGACGCGCCCTGAATGTTCCCTACTGGCGCGTGGGAGAACAGCACAAAATATATACGCCGGATAACCTCGTATTGAATGAGTGGCGACAGCAGTATCAGGCAATGGGTCCTCTGCTCATCCCCTACATGCAAGCGGCCTGCATTGCCTGCGGCGACAATTCCGTGGCCGTGACCGGACAGCTAGATTCGGCAACGCGCACAGCCTTTGAACGCTTCGCCAAAAAGTATGGAGTGCGCAGCCGCACCTGGCCCAGCTTTGAACTGTTCAAGGCGCTGGAGCTGAATCGACTGCTGGACAGGAACGTCTCCTCCGCAGCATGGGCCGCCTATGCCGCCTACAAGGCGGGAGGCGTCGGACGTGCGGCAGCACCGCAGGCGCAGCCCGCGTCCACCCCCGCGCCCCAGAAGGAAGCTCACCCGTCTACTCCTTCTTCTCGAAAGTCTGCGCCGTCTGCTGATGACGTCGCACTACCGCTGGACAAGCTCCTCTAAGAGGATGTCCAGCATACTTTTTAATTTTCAAAACAATCTAAGGTCTCAGGCATGAGATGATGGAGGGAAAAATGACAGAAAATTTAATTGTACGTGTGGCGTTGTCTGGTGGTCTTATTGGTCTACTTTTTACCAATCCCAGTCGTGCGCTGCAAAACGTGATAGATGAGCATAATAAGGCCGGTTGGCGTGTCCACCAGATTCTTCCACATTCCACACGCAATATTTTTATGATGCTTTTAAGCCTCTTGGTTTTGGTAGTTACGCTTGGCATATGGACCTTTGGAGCTGGGTACATCATTCTCCTCGAAAGGCAGAAATAGGTTGGCTTTATGACTGGTACTAGGAGTATGTCCGGCATACTTTTTGATTTTCAAAAAACGCAGTAAGTTCTTCTGATAAAGCAAACAGACTTTCGCGATGTACCTGATGCACTATGGGAGCGTATCGGACTACTCCTTGCTCCGTTCAAGAGAAAGAGAAACGGCGGTAGCCGGCCGAAGTCTGCGTACGCGTTACTGCTGCTACCGCTTCAATTTTATGGGCCTGCTTTACCTTGCGCTGGCCTGTATTCTTTGGAGAAAACTAGTCTAGCAAGTTATATGCCGGACATCCTCTAAATAGCCTTTTAGGAGGGAGCGACAATGTGCCTCCTGTTCTGCCGGATTTTCTGCCTTCTTTGCCTGCTGCTCACGCTCCCCGTAGTGACGCAGGCCCGGACACCGCTGCTTGTCGATGGTAAAAACAGCCTTTTTCAGCGAGTTATCACGCACCCTGGAGCTGTACAGCTGCCGTACGCGGAAGCCGTAACGGGGAAAAATATCCCCGCGTTCACGCCGCTGTATGTCTATGGCCGCAAGGAACAGGGCGGAAAAATCTGGCTGGAAGTGGCCCCTGAAAGCCGTGCGCAAACGACGTTTTGGCTGGACGCAGCGTTGACCTCTCCTTGGGACAAGGCCCTGACCCTGCTCTTTGCCGACAGAATGAGCCGGGAACCCGTCTTTTTCTTCGAGGACCTCAAGGCGCTGAACACCTTGGTAACGTCCGCCGATATGGCCGGCAGCGTTGCCCGTCTGAAACAGCTCTACCAGGAAGGCAAAAGCGACGAAGCCGGTCTACTGGCCATGGAGCCTGACGACAGGGCCGTGCCGCGCAATAACTTCTATCTGATGCCTATTTTCGACTTCTCTACCGAATACGACGCCTATAACCTCCGTCTGCTCAAGGTGGGCTGTATCAATCCAGGGGCGCGGCCTGCGCTCCTGGATTCCGTCCCCCGTCCGGCAAAGGACTTCAAGGCGGGCATTGCCTTCATTGTCGATACCACTATTTCCATGGGGCCGTATATCGAACAGACAAAACAATTCATTGTCTCCGCCTTTGATTCTCTGGAAAAAAGCCCCATTGCTGATGATGTCTCTTTCGGACTGCTGGGCTTTCGCAACAGTACCCGCCATGACGCCCGCCTTGAATATGTCGCGCGCGTGGTGGCTCCTCTGACCCATACGGTGCAGCGGAAGGAATTGGAATCCTCTCTCGATCGGCTTGCAGAAGCCACCGTATCCACACATTCCTTTAATGAAGACGCCTTTGCCGGCATCAAAACAGCCCTAGATGCGCTGGACTGGCAGCCTTATGCGGTTAAAATTGCTGTACTCATTACCGATGCCGGTGCGGTCCGTAATGATGATCCGCTGTCAACCACCGGTTTCAACGAGCAGGAAATGGCTATGCTGCTGGCGCAGAAGGGAGTCCGTCTTGTGGTGGTGCATTTGCAGACGCCCGCCGCGCGGCAGCATCAGCCCGCACAGACGCGCCAGCAGTACGAATTACTGACTGCCATGAACGATGCCCAGGTAAAAAGCACATATATCGCCATTCCGGCAGACAGTAGTGCCAAAGCCTCCGCCATGCTGCAACGTGTTGCCACGGCACTTGTAGATGTCGTGCAGAAGATTATCGGCGGCATGTCCGCCGGAACGCCCCTTCCCCAGCCGCAGCAGGCTGCGGGAGAAAGCCCCGAACAGAAAGCCGCACGCATGGCGGCCTATATCGGATATGCGGCTCAGCTGGAGTTTCTGGGCAGAAATAAAAATACACAGGCTCCCGGCATGATCGAAGCCTGGGTTGCCGACAAGGATCTGCCGAACCTTGTGGAAGGCAGGGCTACGGCGGCCCTGGAAGTTGCCGTCCTTCTGAACAAGAGTCAGCTGGAATCTTTGGCTCGTAACCTGCAGATGATGGTGGACTCCATCCGCAACGCCCGCTCCGCCGGCAGCCGGGACTTCTTCCAGAATCTGGTATCGCTGGCCGCCCAGACGCTGCGCGATCCCAATCTCATGCAGCGGCGCGGCAATCTTGTGCAACGGGGCCTGCTGCCGGAATTTCTTGAAGGCCTGCCCTACCGCAGCGCCGTCCTCAATCTGGACGAACAGCGCTGGGCTGCCATGAGCGCGCGGGAACAGGACGATCTCGTACACGGGCTGGAGTCCAAGTTACGCCTTTATAAAGAATACCATGATGATGTGAGCAACTGGCAGAGCTTCGGCTCATCCGATCCCGCCGAAGCGCTCTATCGTGTTCCCCTTGCAGCACTGCCGTAACGACATGCGACCGCTTCTCGACATAACATCCGCCTGCCGGAGTTACAGGGACAAGGAGAGCACGTTTTCCATCCGTATTCCCCGCCTTTCCCTGTATCCGGGGCAGACTGTGGGGTTGTCCGGCCCCAGCGGCTGCGGCAAGAGCACAATTCTGGAAATGCTTGCGTTGCTGGAGCCGCCGGAAAGCGGGCGGTTCACCCTGACAGTTGGGGGCAGGAGCCATGACATCGGCGCTCTGTGGCAGACGGAGCAGAGCCGCCTTGCCGATCTGCGCCGGAAGCATATTGGCTTCATCCATCAGAGCAGCCCGCTCTTTCCCTGCTTGACAGCGGCGGAAAACATTCTCCTGGCGGCACGACGCAAGGGCATGCCGCACGCGGAACAACAGCTTGCCTCCTTGCTGCATCTGCTTGAAATCGATCATCTTGCAACGCGCCTGCCGGAACAGCTTTCCTGCGGTGAGCGGCAGCGCGTCGCCATTGCCCGCGCGCTGATCTGCGCGCCTGCGCTGGTGCTCGCGGACGAGCCGACTTCGGCCCTTGATCCGTCCCATGCCCATACGGTCATGCGGCTGCTGTGTCAGGGAGCAGCGCTGCACGGGGCGGCGCTTGTCGTGGCCAGTCACGACAGGACCCTGCTAGAAGAATGCGGCCTTACCATCCGCAGGCTTACTCCTCAGCCGGAGGGGCAGGGCTTTGCCCTGGAAGACGAGACGACGACAGCCCTCATCTCCGGCGGCACAACGGTCTGGCCAGCGACAGAAGATAGACGGCAGTCGGGGCATCCCCTACGCCTTCTGATGGCGCTGGTCTGGAAAGACTTCTGTTACGAGCGCGTGCTTTCATGCTGCGCCGTCTTTGCGCTGGCGGCAGCCCTAACTCCGCTGCTTGTTCTGTGCGGCCTGCGCTTCGGCCTTGTTCAACTGCTTTCCGAACGCCTGCTGGAACGCCCCGATGCACTGCTGCTGACTCCCTATGGCGCACAGCGCTATAGCGACGCCTTCTTTCAGAAATTACGGGCTTGTCCCGCAACCGTCTACGTCATGCCGACTCGGCGCGTGCTGGCGGCCTCCGTTACGGTGGAGGCAGACGGCAGACGCGCAGGCGCGGACCTTCTGCCCACATCGGCAGGTGATCCGCTTCTGGAACGCTACCAGGCCGTGCCTCCACCCGGTTCTGTCAGCATGACGCAGCAGATGGCCCGCAATTTCCCCGGCATTGCTCCCGGTGACACGCTGCGGCTGCACATTACGCGCCGTCATGGCGGCAATCTGCAAAAGGTGACGGCAGAGCTGCGACTGCACCGCATCCTGCCGGATGCCGCCGACTGGAAAGAACGTCTGTACTGCGCGCCATCCCTGACGGATGACGTGGAAAGCTACCGTGACGGCTTTGCCGTTCCCGCACGCGGCTGGAGCGGCCTGCCTCCCGATAGCTGCACAACGCGCAGCTTTGCCTCCTTTCGTCTCTATGTCCGTACACTGGAAGATGTTCCCGTCATGAAGGAATTTCTGCGGGCACAGGGTACGGATACCTACACAGCCGCACGGGAAATCGAAAATATTCAGCACATGCGCGAGGTCCTTTCTCGGCTGGCCGTCGTCATTGGCGGCGTAACACTGCTGGGTGCCGCCGGAGCCATGATCGGTCTGTCGCTTTCCAGCACTCGGCGCAAATTTCCCCTGCTGGCACAAGCCCAGCTTATGGGCTTTTCCCGACGACAGCTCATGGCTTTTCCGCTCTGCCGCCTGTTCCTGACAGGCTTGGCGGCCTCCGTCGTTTCTCTCCTGTTATATCGGCTGGGGGCCTGGGCGCTGCAACAGGCCTTCATGCCTCTCGTTGCCACAGAAGACGCCTTGTGCACCCTGCCGCTGCCTGTTTTCCTCTGCTTTGTGCCGGGTACCTCCCTGCTGGCCATGCTGTGTGGTCTTGGGGCCTGTCTGCAGCTGCGACGCCTCCGGCCATCCGCGCTCCTGCGCGGGAAGGATTAACACCATGAGATGTTCCACTCTGCTTTTTTCGATGCTGTCCCTGCTGCTCTGTGCAGTTCCGGCTGCCTCCGCTTCCCTGCGCCTGCAACCTGCTAGCAGTATTGATGCTTCGCGGATTTCCAACCCCGCCGCTGCCGCCGGGGATGTCATCCTTCCCATGCCCGGCGGTCTTTCCATGGCCCTGCGGGCAATATGGCTGCCCGCCAGTGGCTTTCTCGACGAGACGGAACTCTACCACGGCATCGGCACACAGCTTACCGATGCCACAGCCTATGTGGAACAGCGCTACCGCGCCGTCATGACGGCTCCCTTTACCCTGAAGGACATCCCGCAGGCATGGCCACAGGATACGCGTACTTGGCTCGCCGCCGAAGCGGGAAAAAACGCGAGTAAGAGCGTGGTGCCCTATATGTATTTCATCGGCAAATACGAAGTCACGCGCGGGCAGTGGCGCGCCATCATGGAAACGAAAACCTATGTTCCCAAACCCGGAGATGAACGTCCTGTCACAGGTATTTCCTGGTTTGACGCACAGGAATTTACCCGCCGCTATTCTGAATGGCTGTTACAACATCATCCCGAAAGCCTGCCTTTTTTCAGTGAGGAAGGCCGCTCCTCCTTTATTCGCCTGCCAACAGAAAGCGAATGGGAATACGCCGCCCGGGGCGGCCACAAGGTGTCTCCCTCCGCCCGGGAACGCGCCACACTCTATGCGGGCATTCCCGATGCCGCCATGCAGGATCATATCGTAGCTGCCGTTTTTGATGCCACCTTGCAGGGCGTAAGCCCTATCGGTTCCCGCAAGCCAAATCTGCCGGGCATCCATGACATGCTGGGCAACTGCTCCGAAATGATCCAGACCCCCTTTCAGCTTGTTGCTGCCGGACAGCTCGTCGGCGGCTATGGCGGATTTCTGATCAAGGGAGGAAGCTGGCGGGCCGGCAATCGAGAAGAACTGCACCCCGGGCGACGGGTGGAAGCCGCCTACTATGTGGGCCGACAGGCCCATGTCCGGGATGACATGGGTTTTCGCATTGCGCTCGGCTCTATCCTCAGCCCACGGGATCGCGAACAGGCCTTACTGCAGGAAAGCCAGGAGCAACAGCGTCCGCAGACGCCACAGACAGAGCAGGGTGATAGTGACGTGCGCGTTGTCATCAAGGAAGTCATACGCGAAGTAGACAGCCCGCGTCTTGTGCAGCGTCTGCACGCAGCGGAACAGCAGGTCGCGACCCTGCGCAGCAAAAAGCCCGAAGTCGTCATCCGGGAAGTCATCAAGAAGGTCGATAACCCGGAAACTCTGCAACGTCTTCGCCAGCTTGAAGATGACGTGCGCGCCTATCAGGATCTTGCCGCCGCCAATGAGGCAATCCGGCAGGAGCTGGCTGGCATGGAAGACAGGCGCAAGGACCTTGTGCAGCGCCTTCAGGAGGCCGAGCAGATTGCTTCCCGCTATCACGCACTGGTCAACAGTAACGAAGAACGCATGATGCGGGAACTGGTACTAGGCGCAGCCTTTTCGCTGGAAACCATTGCCAACTACGGCGCACGCTGCTTTCAGCTTATCCGTCATCTTAATGCCTACAAAACCTTGCTTGAGGGAAAAAACGCGGCTCCTCTCGCAAAGGCCGACACTTCCGGCACGGAAAAGGAGATCATCAAGTTCATAGAAGGCATACGTAATGCCCTTTTCTATTACAGGAGCATGCTTGTCGCCGCTTCCCGCTACAGCCAGGAACGTCTTCACACGCAACTGGAAAAGGTCGCCTTGCAGTTCAATCACGATGACGGTTTCAGCCGCAGCATGTCCCGCCGCATAACCGTCCTGCGGACTCACTTCGCCCGACGCCATGCAACCCTGCCCGATGAGGTGCAGACTATCCGGGAAATCCTGCCGGAATGGCTGCTGCGCGAACTGCGCCCTTACTGGAAGAAGTAAACGGAGATCTTTCCATGCCTGCACGCCTCTGCTTTCTTGTCTGCGGTCTGCTGCTCCTTGCCATGCCCTTGCCCGCTGCGGCAGCCGGACTGCTTAATCTGGCACAGAACGGTACCGTTGAGGAGATTCAGAATCACCTTGCACGCCATAAGGAATCCCCGACCAATTTGGCACGGGCGCTTTTTCTTGCCATTGAAAAAAAGGCTCCCGATGCCGTACTGACGCTGCTGATCAAGTCTGGGGCCGATGTCAATGCCTGTATGACCGACATCGAAATTCATGGCGGCTCCGAAGACGACTATCAGACCGACAGCGATCATTTCTGCTACTCGCCGCTGCAAACAGCGCTTGACGATACCCGCATGGCAAAGCTGCTGCTCCGCCTTGGCGCTGATCCCAATGTATCGGCCTTTGAAGGAGAAACTCCACTTTTCTGTGAGGTCTCCAAAAAAGAACTTACGCCCCTGCTGCACGCCCTGCTGCAGGCCGGGGCTGATCCCAATCTGCCCCTGAGCGGGCCGATCTGCCCGCGTCCTGACGGCGAAATCGAGGGCGTGCCCTGTGTAGCCCTTGAATTTGCCCTGCATTCTCCGGCCATTGTTCGTACTCTGCTTGATGCGGGCGCACGCTCTAACCGTCATATCTATGCCCTGGCCTCCCGCAGCAGGTCCCTACCTCCCGAACTGCTGCAGCGCCTTGATCCTACGCGTCTGCCCGACGGCAGCCTCAAAACCCCGGACACCCTCATGCAACAGGCCATTGCCCTCTACCGTACAGGAGACATGAGGGGCTGTCTGGCTACTCTTGAAGACCTGAACAGCTCCTTTGCACTGCCAAAGTCCGTTCTTTCAGCACACTATTTCTTGCGGAGCATCTGCACGAACAACGATATTGAGGATGCGGAAAAAGCTCTGCGATACGATCCCGAACAGGCACGCAATCATCGCCAGTATATTGCGGCCCTCCTGCAACGGCAGCGCTACAAGGACGCCCTGCGGGCGCTGCCCCGTGCCCTGAAGCTGACTCCCGATGATGTGCGTCTCTATCTCTACCGAGCTACCTGCCATATGCAGACAGGCAGAATCCGCGAAGCGGAAAAGGACCTTGACAAGGCTGCCTCCCTCCGAGATTTGCCTCAACTCTGGATGCAGCGGGGGGAACTGGCTCTACTGCAACAGCGCCCCGATCTGGCCGCACAGCATTTTCAAACCGCACTGGACAGGGGACAGAAACACGACGCGCAAACAACATGGCTCTATCTGGCAGCCCTGCAGGAGTATGCCGGAAAGCAGGACGAGGCCCTGCGCAGCCTTCAGCGTGCCGCAGCCCTTAATCCGGCAGGCAAAAAGAGCGCTGCCAACTCTTATGAAGAACATTTGAACAGCGGTATCATGATGCCTTTCGGTCTCCTTAATCCTGCATTAAGAAATTTCCTCTTTAAACGCAGCTACATCCTGTCCGTACAGAAGCGTAACTGGACGGAGAATGTTAACGGTACGGTCGTCGATGCCCGCGCAACGATTCTGCAAATGCTTGCCCGGGATGTCAAAAAAGCCTCCCTGCCACAGGAAAAGGCGGCCCTTGCCTATTTGGAATCCTTCTGTCTTGCAGATACCGCGCAACAACTCAAAAAGACAGCTCTTGCCCTGCGCCTTTGCCCGAAAGAGCCTATGTATCACTTCCGTCACGGCCAGCTGCTTCTGCAACAAGGGCACTATTCTGTCGCCCGGAAGCATCTGCAACAGGCCGTCAGCCTAGGGCAGAAAAATGGTCTTGTGAGAAATCTACTTTCACAGGCTCGCATTGCTCATGAGCAGGGCGTGCAGGACACCGCCTCTCAATTGGTGAAGCAGGCCGATGCACAGGCCCGCCATGAAGGCGAAAAGCGTCTGGCCGCCGCTGCTACAGCCGCGCTGCTCGCAGGAACAGACTGGCCCGATCTGACTACGTCGCCCGCTCCCCGGAAACAGAACTTAGCTGCGGAAACCGCTCCCCCGGTGGCGCCAGCCCGTGCCGCACTGCCGGATATCGTCGCGCCGTCCGCTACCGGGCCCATAACGCCATCAGTCCCGGAATCCGCCGCGCCCGGCGTGGAGCTGCTACCCGATCAGCCCGCCGTACCTACGTCCCCCGTTACCGACAGTCCCATTTCCGTGGAGCTACTAAACCTCGACTAGCTTGTTCGCAGGCGTTTTTGCATTCGTTTGAGGAGAGAAGGGGGCCGACTTGTAAAGCGCTTCCTCTCGCCTCAGCGCGCTTTCCTCAAAAGGAAATAGCGCCCCTATAACCGCTGCGGACAGACGGTGACAGGCGATAGCAAAGGAACAGCTAGTTTTCCGTAATACCATGAAAACAGACCACGGAGGTCCTATGAACCTGTTGTTGTCACTGACGCTCTGCCTTTTTCTTTTGCCAATGCCATGCAGCGCTTCACCGCTGGAAGATCTTGATCAGGCCAAGAATGCCATCAGGGAGCAGGATTTCACCACAGCGACCCGTCTGCTGGAGCCCCTGACGCAGGATGAGCAGGTTCGGCGGGACATCCGGGCACAGGCGTTTTTCTATCTTTCTTACTGCGTACCCGAAGACAGGCAATTGGAATATGCGGAAAACGCCCTGCGGCTCAGTGACAGGACAAGTGAATTTCACTACCGCTGTGCTGAAATCCTGTACCGGCAAAAACAGCCTCAGCAGGCTCTGTACCGCCTACGAGATGCGCTGACTCTGATTGCTACAGACAGCCCGGGGCGGACGCCGTATCTGAAGCTGACCGCCCTCTGCTACTGGGAGCAGCAGGACAAAGCCAACGCTGCCATGAACATTTCCGCGGCTATCAACCTCTCTCCGCGCGACCCGGAACTGTATTTGTTGGAGGGCAGGATTCATTCTGCGGATGGCACAGTGCATGACGGTGTTGCTGTGGAGAGCTTCAAAAAGGCCTTATCACTGGGCCTTTCCCAAAAAGGCAGGGTTCAGTGCTACCTCTTTCTAGGAAAACTTCATGAATACGCTCGGGATCTTGATGAAGCTGCACTATTTTATGCAAGAGCGCATGAGGAAACAGAAGACAATCTTCTGAAAAAGAAAATCAAGAGAAAATTACAGTCATTCAGGATACTAAGAAAATGGAATTCATAATAAGGAGATGATAATGCAGATTTCAAAATATTATAGAATAGTTGGTATATGCATTTTTGAAAAGGTAATTATAATTTGTGTTATTTTATTTATTTGTGGAATTTTCTATTACGGGCAGGGGATATTCTCTGCGTGGTTGTCCATACAGTCCATTGAACAACAGATAGAGCAACCGCAGTATGCGGACTTTTCCAGCAGTCTGGCAGCCAATGCCGCCGCCATTGAAGCCTCAGTACAGGACTCAGTTGATAAAGCTTCCCCGGCGCCTGTTGATAAGGAGCGGGCGGAATATGCTCCCCTTCTTGACCAGATAAGCACAAAACTCTGGAATTTTGCCGACAGAACAAAGCAACTTGTGCCCCAGCCTGCTGCCACCGAAGGGATCTTTGAACGCTGTCGGGCTTTACGGGACAAAATCCCCCTGCGCCAGAACCTGGAAAATCTGCTGGCACAGCTGCAAACCCTGCAACAGCAGGCCGACAGTCTTGCCACAATGGATCGGCTTGATCTCCGCTATTTCACTTGGGCGGATTTTCTAAACTTCTATTTCAGGGGCATATCCAGAGCCATCGAAGATATGGAACGCAGACAGGCGGAACAGGTCAGTTATAACAAAATGCAGAAAAGCAAGATTGAAGATGACACCAAGGGGCTTCTCATCATCTTTTCCTTGTTCTGCATGGGTATGATGTGTTTCGTTGTCATTTCCATTCAGCGCAACACACAGGCCATGCTGCAGCTCAAGGATGCCCTTGCCGGTTCCGCCCCGACTTCTGCGCGCTGCGTATCCAGTAACCATATCGAAAACCATTCCCGCACCACTAGCGACAAGGAGGATCCCCATGAATAGAAAAAAAACGACAGTGTGGGCAAAAGCGTTTTGCCTGCTCCTCTGCTACATGGTGTTGCAGCTAGCGGCCTGCGCTCCCAAGCAAAAGATTCCTGAAATCAAAGCGGAATATTATCCGCAGTGTGTGCAGCCTTTCAAGGAACTGGCAGAAGCGCAACGAGCGCTTGTGACTCGAACAGTTGCCTCGGCGGCACTGGGCGCAGCCGGGGGAGCCATTATCGGCGCGCTGGCTACCGGCGACTGGAAGGGGGCGTTGGCGGGTGGCATTACCGGCGGCGTCGTGGCCGGAACGGTAGGTTACTCTACCGGCAAGCAGCAGCAAATTGCCGACGTACAGGAGCGTCTGCGCAGCTACAGGACAGATATGCGCACGGATATTAGAAACATGAGCCGTGTTGAACTGTATTCCATGCTGAGTCTGCAGTGCTATATCCGCGAATTTCGCGGCCTGCTGGTGCAGTATAAGGCAAATCAAATCAGTCGTGAGGAGTTTCAGAAGCGCTACAAGGAAATCAACACGGGTATGACGCAAATCAGCGGCCTGCTGGACGATGCCTATACCCAGGCCGTACAGCGGGATCAAGAGTACCGGCAAGCACTAGCCTCGGAACGCACAATTGCTAAGGGCAAAGCCAAAAACAACAGAACGCTGGAGGCCGCTGCCCGAAAGAACTCTAGACAGACCAAAGCCATAGCGCGTGCGGACAGTCTGAACGAGATATCGGAACTCGTCAGCCAGCAGCAAAAAATTTCACAGGAAAATGTTGTCAGGCAGGACAGCAAACTGGCACAGGTTCTGGAAAACAATACAAATACGAGCCTTGATGCGCTGTCCAATGACTTTGACAGCGACTACACGACAACAACGGTCAAGATTGCCGCAACAAAGGATATGTATGCAAAGACACTTGATATCATGAATGATTCTGCTGAAAAGGCAGGTATCGACATGGTAAATCTGGAGCAGCGCATTGAAGTCGCGGAAGGAACTAATATTCCTCCTTCCATGCAGTGTCTATAGTTAAATTAATGTCCCTTCTTGGAGTGCCAGCCGGCAATGCTCGGTTGGCACTTTTCTTATTATGGGCTTTAGCGCTGTTGAGCGCCTGACAGGCACTCAACAATGTGAGCTTTCAGAGGAGTAGCGTCAATCATAAGGAGAGATGTATCCTGGCTATTTTCAGCAAGAGCCGTAAAAATCTTTTCAAAGACTCCCATTTTGCTCCATCTGACAAACCTGTTATAAAGAGTCTTAGAGCGTGTTTGGAAACTTCAGCTTTTATAGTTACAAGAATGTATGTTGACAAAAAAAACTGCGCGCGGCAGCAAAAACTCGCGAAGACTGTCAAACGATACCCCAGTGCTCTGACGGACAAAGAATGGGCACTTGTACCTCCTCTCCTGCCCCCTGCTTCCAGAGAAGGTCGGAGGCGTAAAACAGACCTGCGTGAGATCATCAATGCGTTGCGCTATCTTATACGTTCTGGATGGTTGTGGAGGATGCTCCCGCAAGAATTCGGGCCGTGGCAAACTGTCTACTGGTGGTTTCGGCGACTGATGAGACGTTTCCTTTTTGCAACGATACTCGATAGTTGTGCTATGCTCGACCGGCATCGCCAGAAAAAGGCTCTCGCTCCTTCTCTTGCAATCCTGGACAGCCAGTCAGTGAAGGCCCCACATGCTTCGGATCGTGGGATCGATGCTCACAAGAAGGTTGTTGGTAGAAAACGGCATGTAGCAATGGATTCCGACGGTCGTCTCCTGCTCGTCAATATGACCCCGGCCAACGTGGCAGATAGTACTGGGGCGCAAATGATCCTGGATGCGATATCGCAAGTGGTCATCAGTAAAACATTTTTTTGCAGACGGGGCCTATGAGCGCAAGGCATTGATGGACAAGGCCGCCTATCTTGGATTTGTCGTGGAAGTCGTGAAACGCACACCAGGACAGACGGGCTTTCAGCCAGTGGCGAAGCGTTGGGTAGTTGATGGTTCGCTGGAGGCCTCTTGTGCGGGATTATGAGCGACGCCTTGATGTGTCTGAGTCCATGATTCAAATAGCCATGGCAAGCATACTGCTGAAACGTTTCATTATTGATAAATGAGTTTCCAAACACGCTCTAAGAGAATATCCGGCATGATTTTTGATTTTAAAAAATCTGATAAGCTCGTCTTATGAAACAGACAGACTTTCGCGATGTGCCTGATGAACTGTGGGAACGTATCGAGCCTCTTCTTGCTCCATTCAAACGAAAAAGAAGTGGCGGCAGCAAACCGCTTTCACAGCGCACGATTCTTGCCGGAATTCTCTACAAATGCCGGAGCGGATGCCAATGGGCCATGCTTCCCGCCTGCTATAGCTCAAAAAGCTATGATTGTTTCAAATACTTAATGATAGTATACATTTTTATATACAATTGATGTAAAATGTCACTAAACTATCATTGTGATATCTTCCCATCATAAAAGATGAGATAGATAGATTCCAAGATGTTAACATAGTTTTTGATAAGGAAGTATGTGTAGGCGCTTCTCATACTATATCTATCCGGAATCCCGTAAGCAGAAAGTAGAGCACCAGCTCGGACAAATTTGTTTTTACGTTATGGCTAAGCTCTAAGGCGTTGAGCGGATATCTGATCAGATTGTTCGTTGAGACGAATTACACATGATTATAATATATTTCTTCCTACTATGACATACTGTAAATACTATATCATCATTTCACAACTATTTCCATCAGCTTGTCATAGCTGTCGACAACATCGTACTGGACATGCTGTGGAGCGATGCTGTCATTTACGGTATGGAAATACTTTCGTGCGCACTTTATTTTTGTTTCTTCGATAGTGCGCAATTCAAAATTCTCCATACAGCCCTTTGTTTCCGCAACAAAGTAGATATGCTTGACGCTGCCTTCCCGGAAGGCAATAGCCCAGTCGGGATTATAGTTGCCTACTGGCGTCGGGATAAAGAATCCCTTGGGCAGCTTGGCATACACCACGACATCCTGGTCGGTATCCAGTTCCTGCACAAACTGCTGCTCCGTCTTGGAATCCATCACAGCATAGTCATAGATATGCTTGCGCAGCCTTTCGCCTGCACGTGAAAGATCCTGTCGGCTCTGGGCTTCCGTAAAGATCAGGCTGTCATAGCGCTCAGTCAGTCTGTCATAGCTCAGGCGCTCTATGATACAGCCCGCCTTTTGCTCATTGATCAGGCGGCCTGCCTCGCTGATAAAACTTTCGGGATTCTGGCGGAACAGGTCAAACGTGCTGGGATGGATGCCCTTCATGATGGCGGCCAGGCTCTTGCGTGTCAGCCCTGTGCTGTCGGACAGTTTGCCCAGCAAGTCATAGCGGACACTGGAGTAAACAGAATTGGCATGATGTTCTGTCCTGGTCTCTGTAATTTTGAAGGCATCCTTATGCCTGACCTGTGTCTCGGAAAGGCTGTCGAGCTGTTCTCCTGTCCGAACCATATATTGCAATGGTGTCACCCGCAGTGAACCATTGAGCGTCTGGATACATTTTTCAATCAGTTCGGCGGAATCGAATTCCACGCGATAGACGGCCTTATGGTTGATCTTTTCCCATAGGGCCTGAAATTCTTTCTTTTTGAAATTGTCGTTGAGCGGGTTTTCCTTGGGGATACGGTCGTTTTCGATAAGAGGACGCTGGCTTGCATCGTAGACAGCATCCACCAGCTGGAAGAGGCTTTGCGCCGCAGCTTGCAACGTGGCGGGCAGGGCTGCCAGCTTCCCATCCTGTCGAGCCTGCCTGTATTCCGCTGTCAGCGCATCATCATTGTCGATATAGTCATTCTTCAGCAGATAGCGGTAGATGTCCTTGGCCATGCCCTCATCGATCTTGACCTTGGCGCCATCGGCGGTATGCAGCACCCTGCCAAGGAAGTATTCCATGTCGGCCTTTTGCGGACGTCCCACCAGGCTCTCGCTGATTTCCTTCTGCAGGCCTGCCACAAAATCCGAATAGCTCTCACTGGCGACCACTGTCAGGATATTGGTATCATGGACAGTGGCCGGATCATCCATGCGGTCTCCCTGCTGATTGACGCACAGGCGCAGACCTCGTCCTACTTCCTGACGCCGGGAAATGGTGTTGTCGCTGTGCTTGAGCATGCACATCACAAAGACATTGGGGTTATCCCAGCCTTCCCGCAGGGCCGAGTGCGAAAAGATGAAACGCACAGGCTCCGTCAGGGACAAAAGACGTTCCTTGTCCTTGAGGATCAGGTCATAGGCGTCCGCATCATTGGACAGGCCTTTGTCTTCACCCCGCTTGCTGATAGCGGGATCGACCATGCGTTTTTTCTTGTCGATGGAAAAATAGCCCTGATGGGTCCGGGCCGTCAGGATGCCATCCAGGTACTCCCTGTAGGCCGTTTCCCCGATGGAAATCCGGTGTTCCAGAAAGTCATTGACCTGCAGATTGTATTCTTCCTCAAACCAGCGGGCATACAGGCCCTTATGGTCTTCCTGGGCATAATCCCGGTATTTAACCACCTCGTCGATGAAAAACAGGCTCAGGACCTTGATGCCTTGCGGGAACAGACGGCGCTCTTTTTCCAGATGTGCCCGGATGGCCTCGCGGATCTGGATGCGGCGCAGCATGTTTTCCTGAAGGTCTCCCAGCGATTCCCCGGCCGTGATCTGAATACCATTGGTGAACTCCACGATATTCGTACGGGCGTCGATTTCACTCACCACATAGCCGTGGTACTGGTCCAGCTCATTGGACAATACAAAGAGATTGTCTCCTTTCTGGACCCGGCGACGCTGCCGGGCAATACCACTCTTTTGACGGATTTCCAGTTCCAGCAGGGCTACCGGAGCCTGTCGGGAAATTTCGATACCTTCAAGATACAGATAGCCGCTGGTACCGGACATGCCCTTGGCGGAAATGCCGCGCACAGCGATTTTCTTTACCAGCTTCTGATTGTAGGCATCCAGGGCATCCAAACGATAGACCTTGTTGTGTGTTGTCCTGTGCGTGGCCGAATAGCGCAGGATCATAAGTGGCTTGAATTTTTTCAAGGCATCCAGCGTCTTGGCACCTTCCATCTTCTGGGGTTCGTCCAGGATCAGGATGGGCTGGTTGGCGCTGATGACATCGATGGGGCGCCGGGACTGGAAGTCATCCAGTTCCTCATAGATACGGCGGTTATCCTTGCCCGTCGCATTGAAGGCTTGGATGTTGATGACCATCACATTGATCCCGGCATCGGACGAGAAGTTTTCCAGTTGGTGCAATTGGCTGGAATTATAGGTGAAGAAGCGTGCCTTCTTGCCGTAGGTCTCCAGAAAATGATCCGCCGTGATGGCAAGGGATTTGGATACCCCTTCGCGGATGGCGATGCTGGGCACCACGATGATGAACTTTGTCCAGCCGTAGCGTTTGTTCAGCTCAAAGATGGTCTTGATATAGCAATAGGTCTTGCCCGTACCGGTCTCCATCTCGATATCCAGATTGATGGGGCAGCCCGCACTGGCAACAAGGGCGGATGATACCGGCAACCCGCTTCCACGCTGGATATTCTGGACATTGGCCAGTATCTGCTCCCCGGAAAGCAGCAAGGGCGCATTGCGAAAGCCTGTCTTGGCCTCGCTCAGGTCTGTCCTTTGATAGCCGCCCGCATAGGCCAGTTGTCCGGGGTCGATGGAGTAGGCCAGTCCGGTATTGGGCATTTGCCCGGCAAAACAATCCGCAACGGCGTTGACGGCGGCGGTCTGAAAAGGCTGTATCTTGAATTTGAGTTTCATACATAATCCGCTAGTTAGGAGGGGTATTGAAGGTGCTATATTATGTTGAGGATGCATTGATAAAATGAATATTATTTGATTTTAGTCTATCATACATGCGGCGATTTTTATCTATGTTGAGCTTTGAAAAAAATATAGTATCGCTGATCATGCCTTCTGAAAAAAGTTCGTATAAAGATAGCCATGTGAGTGCATTTGTGCACATATATGATTTCTGAGAATCATTGAGTATTCCATATTTTAATAGGATAACCCATGCGAGTTCATGTCCAGAATGTAGGATATCCTCAATTAAATTCTCATCATTTATTATTTGGTTTATTTCGGATAACATATAAATAAGCCAGAATACTTCAAGGTCATTTCTATACTTTAGATTAAATTTTAGCAAATTTTTAAGAATTTGTATGTCATTTTCACTGAAGTGAAATTTGTCTTTACTATTGACGAACAGTTCACAAACTTTTGGTAACGAGCGTTCGTCATTTGCCATCATTGTAAGTAGATAAGACGTGCCCAGCTTAAAACTGGGTTCGTTTACTCGTGAGATCAGATGAGGAAAAATTTTAGCTAAATATCGGATAGCTCCCTTTGTACCTTTTTGTTCAGAGTTTATAAAATAAGTAAATATGTCAATTAACTCTGGATTGTTTATATAAGAAGGAATGCAATTTACAACTTTGCTGAAGTTTTCTACTACATAGTAGGGGAATTCAACAATTTCACTTTTTTCGGTGTTTAATGAAAAACCATACTTTTTGAGAATGAATTCTGTATTATTAATTATTTCCTTTTCAGTATCTTCATAGAGGAAAAATTCATAGTCATCCATATAGCGAATAAAGTTATATCCTTTTGATTCTAATTCAATATCGACTCTTGTTAATAGAGCTTCAACTATTATCTTTGATAACAATGGTCCGACAAGTAACCCATTGGTTCTATTTAAATTTTGACGTCGAACAATTGCATCAAATTTGCTATATTTAACAAATCGTGTAGAAGCTGTTCCTGATGTGCTATGCTGAATAAATTCTTCCTGAGCAGTTTCAGCTCCTAGAAAAATTGCAGGCATCATATGTAAATAAAAACTTGAAAAACAGTTTGCAATATCCAATTTTAAAACTTTTTTTGCACCAGCTGATAAGATTATTTTATTTGATATACCTTCTATATATCGATAGTTTATTAATTCATTATAAATTTGGTCATATCTAATTACTTCATTGTTATCATCAATATCTTTAGAGAATGAGTGCTTATTTCTTTCTGAGAATTCGATAAGCTCTTTTATTATTGTATTGTCTCTTATATAGTTGTAGCACGCAATGTGTGCCCCAATTTCTGGGATATGTATTGTTCTTCGGGCGTTATTGCGTGTAAACCTACTCATTGTGAATGAGATTGGAGGAATTAAATCGCAATGTTCCCCTGGAGAATCATATAGAACTCTTTCATCAATTTTGAAGCATGGAGGAAGGTATTCGGAAAAAAATCCATTGACAGCTATTTCTTTTTGAATTTTAGTATAATCACGCAATCTAGTCATAATTAATGTATATACTGATTATGTTGTTGTATCAAAGCCACCTGCCGCCGGATAGCCTCCAGCAGCACGCCAAAACTGTGTGAACGGTTGGAGCCGTCCAGTTTCAGATGGGGGCTGATGGCGCGGGAGCCCGCCAGCTTGCTGTATTTATCGAAAGTGAGTTTCTTTAACTCTTCCGCAGCATTGGCGATGGCATCCGGTGTGCGATACGGCTTTTTGGCCTGCTTTTTGGCCACAGCGGGAAGACCCAGCCCCTGCGCCACAGCGGCCAGATCCCCCAGAAAGAAGCTCTCCAATTCATGACAGGCGATGCGTACAAGGCAGGCATCCCCTTTGCCGCTCTCCTGGGCAAGAGCCAGCAGGCGCTGCTTGATGACGCCGCAATCCCCGGAATCCTTATCACGCAAAATAATGAAACGTGAGCCTGGATCACGCCAGAAGCGGATTTTTTTGACCAGCTGGCGTTCCAGATCCTGCTTGCCGCTAAAGGTGATGTACTGTACCGGCATATCTTCCGGGACCAGTTCTTTCACCACAGAAACCAGCATGTTTTTGGCGGATTCTTCTTCCAGCAAAAAAACGAGTGTGCTCATTGCGGGTCCGCCTTGCCGAACAGTCCCTGATTCCACAAATAGCCCATCTTGTCCCCCTCTTCCATATAGGCGACGACCTGGGCGTCATCGGCGGCACGGCAGATCTTGCTGAAACCGTCCTCGCCCTTTTCCAGCCAGAAAACTTCCCCCACTTCCGTGGCATTAAGAAAATCCGGGGAATGGGTGGAGACCATCACCTGCCCACCCTTGCGGGAATAGGTACGGAACTCTTCGGCCAGTTCGGGCAGCAGACGGGGGTAGAGCTGGTTTTCCGGCTCTTCCACGCAGAGGAAGGGATGCGGTCTGGGATCGTGCAGCAGGACGAGGTAGGCGAACATTTTCAGCGTACCGTCAGACACAAAGCGGTCAATGAAGGGGTCCTTGAAAATGCCGTTGCCGAATTGCAGCACCAGGCGGCCGTCCACGGTATCCTGTGTCGTGATCTGGTTGACACCGGGCACACGCTGGCGCATGGCCTCCAGAATCCGTTCATAGACGTCGCGGTGGTTCTCGAACAGATTGAGCGCCACCTGTTGCAGATTGTCGCCGCTGGCGGAAAGGTGCTCATATTCCCCCACGGCTTCCTTGGCCCCGCGTGCGGCATCGATATGGAAATCGGAGACATGCCAGCTTTCGATCATCTGGCGTAAGGCATTGGCGGCCTTGAATTTCTGGAACTGTCCCAGGCCCTTGATGGCCAAAATGTCCACGGCACCGAGGTCCTGTTCTTCCCGGTTCAGCTCTTCGTCGGTCTTGCTGAAGTCTTCCTCATTGGTGACGGCTTCTCCCTTGCCATAGGCAAATTTCAGGAACTGGTACGGAGAGCCATACGCGCCGCGTTTGTAGCGCAGCACTTCCCGGACAACGGCAGGGCGCTTGTTGTGCAGGCCGATTTCCACCAGATAGGTGACAAGGCGTTCCTTGCCCGTAAGCGGAAGGCGGTACTGGATTTCGAGTTCGATGCTCTCGTTCTCGTGTCCGCGCGAAACCACTTCCTGAAAACCGCCCCGCGCCTGGAGCGCGCGCGTCACATTATAGGTCAGGCAGTCCTTCAAAAAGCCGAACACATCGAACAACGTCGTTTTGCCCGCGCCGTTGGCACCGACGATCACGCAGAACGCCGGAATGTTTTCAATGGTGACGTCCTGAAATACCTTGAAGTTTTTCAGGCGTATCTTCTCGATTTTCATGCTCTTTCCTCCCTACAGGCAGCGGACTTCCGTCCCCGGGGACAACTGGCGGAAAATCTGTTCCACGTTGATCTTGACCGCATCAGAGACGAAGCCGTTATCCCGGAAGACCACGCGCAGGGGAGCGCAGGCGGCCAGCTCCCGCACCAGGGCTTCGTCGATGCCGCGATCAAAGCAGGCCACCAGGGCATTGTCGTCCACAAAAAAGACGGTCTTGCCCTGTATGCTTTCCTTGCGGATGGGCAGGGTCAGCTCCACGCCCCAGTCCAGCAGCACCTGAAACAGCAGGTCTTCCGGCGTACGGCCGGGCTTGATGTTGTCCGTGGTCAGATCCAGCAGATTCTGTTGCAGGGCGTCCGGCGTATAGAACACATCCGCCATGTTGGAGGTATCCACCTTGAGCACGCGGAAGCCCACATCCCTGTTCCAGCCTTCATGGCAATCGCCTTCCAGGATCTTCTTTCCGGCCCGGCGGATGCGCTCCTTGCTGATCTCGGCAATGGTGCTGTAGCCCGCTTTGGCGGCTTCGCTTTGGGCGTCGCAAGCTTCCGGCAACTGCACCATGATGAATTGCCGGTTGCCGCCGTCTTCGGCATTGAGCTGCATCACCGCATGGGCTGTAGTGGCCGAACCGGCGAAGAAGTCGAGGATGATTGCAGAATCGTGGGGAGAGACTGCTGTTGTTGCTTGGATAAAAAATTTAATAAGTGAAATTGGCTTTGGAAAGCTAAATACCTTTCTTTCAAATATTTTCCCGATATCTTCCGTGCCTTCCTTCGTCATCCCTACCGTATCGGGCAAGAATGTACTCACAGGAATAAAGCCAAAGCGTTCTCCAGCTTTCGCTTCATCTTCATCCTTAAAATATCGAAATGCTGGTTTTGTTATGGAAAGAAAATCATAATCTCCAGGGAATACAATTCTATCTTTTTGATAATATTCGTCAAATGTTTCTTTTGTTACAGCCCAGGTTCTATTGGGGTTTGCAGGGTATTCTTTCCCATTTTTCGGATTAACTATTGTAAAATAGCTATTTGGGCGTTCACTTGCTGAAGTCTGCTTCGTCAGATCATGAATCCTCCAGGGGCGTCCTTTCAAATCATCTGTTTCAAAATAGCGTCTTGTACCGCCAGGGATAGCTAAAGATGTTTTGTCTGTCTTAACATAACAAATAATCTTCTCACAGTCTTGAGAAACTCCGAACGGGACATCTGATTTTGCTGTACGTTTTCTCCAGATAAATTGCCCTGCGAAATTTTCAAATCCTAAAACAGAATTACAGAGTTGGATTATATTATGTGATTCATTGTCATCACAGCTAATAAAAATAACCCCATCATCAGCAAGTAGATTTCGAGCAATCTTCAAGCGCGGATACATCATGCTCAGCCAGGCGGAATGAAAGCGCCCCTTGCTGTCCGGGTTGGCCACAAGGCGGTTGCCTGATTCATCTTTTTGATTGGAACGGGAAAGGTAGGCTTCGGAAGTTTCCGCGAAGTCGTCATTATAGATGAAGTCATTGCCCGTGTTGTAGGGCGGGTCGATGTAGATCATCTTGACCTTGCCGAGATAGGTCTCCTGCAAGAGCTTGAGGGCGTCGAGATTGTCCCCCTCAATGAAGAGGTTTTTGGTGGTGTCAAAGTCCACGCTTTCATCCCGGCAGGGGCGCAGGGCTTTGGCAATGGGGGCATTGGCCGCCAGCATGGCCTCGCGTTTGCCCGGCCAGTCCAGATGATAGCGCTCCTGCGGGCCTTCCACGATGCTGCCGGAAAGCTCCTGCCGCAGAAGGTCAAAATCCACGCTCAGGCGCAGGGAACCGTCCTTGCCCCGGGCCTCGGTCACGCAGTTGGGAAAAAGCTCCCGGATACGGGCAATATGCTCCTGCGTCATGTCAGGGCTGTGCATTTTCAGTTTTTGCATGATTTCTTCTCCTGCTCTTCTGCGTGATCACCAAAAATTTTTTCTGGGCATTGGGGAGTGAAGTGCGGTACTCCCCCTAAATGTCTTAATAAATGCGGAAATCTGTTTTGTTCCGTATCATGACTATGTTCTGGCAAGTCAGATTTTATGGATTTTAAGGCCGCTTTAAGACAAGAAATAAAATAATCTTCCCCGCGCTTGAGATAGTGTTCGCATTCATCAAGATCACTGCCGTATGTGCTGATCAATCTGTCATAAAAAATTTTGTGTATCGATAAAAGGGAATTTAGAAAATCATTTTCAAGAATATATATCGGGGTTTGTTTGTTTTCGTTAAGAAAATCGAGCCCGCCGCTTTGGAAAGATTTATATTTATTTTGATCGCTTTCCGCATAATCAACGATACTATCAACAAGCTGTTCGCTTGTATGAATGTCAAGATAGGTTGCTCCAGTTGCAAAATTTTTATGCACCTGCCATGGAAAAACAGGAATAGCGCAATGTGTTTGAAAATTGCGAAGCGACTGAAAAAAATCAGCCTGACCATTTTTAAAGAAGTAGTGATTGATTTCTTTCTTGGTAAAACAGCCGGATTTTTTTATGATATCACGATACGGTGTAACAATCTGTAAAAATGCAAAGAGCAAGAAGTTCGCTTCTGTTTGAAATTCCAGACAAAGTTTATTATCAGAAGCATATTTTTTATGATCAGTAGTTACGAACAGCTCTTTCAGCTTTACCAGAGCCATATGTCCGTAATATAATACCTGATTGGCTGAGAAAAATATTTTCAGCTTTTGTACGCACTCACGATCAAAAATTTTTTGTTGTGCTGCTCTATGATCCCGCAGCCAATATTCTGCTATAAAATTTTTATCATCCCAAGGAAAATTATTTGCCATGTACGTCACCAAAGCACATGTTTTTGTGGCTATTCTTTAAAGCGTTCATTTCCCGATTCAGGGGAATCTTTTTGTTGAACTGCTTTTCCCGGCGCAGGCGGGTTTCCAGACGGGCCATCTGGCGTTCACAGTCGGCAATGGCTTCCAGGCGCTGCATCCATTGGGGCAGGGCTTCATGCTCGCGGCGCGGCCACGGCGCCAATGGTTCCAGCAAGGCAGCATAAAGAGCTTCCATATCCAGTACAAGCGGCAAGGGCCGGCGCGGGGTGCCGGCCTCATGCCAAGAGGAGCAGAAGTAGCCCCCGGCCTTTTCCGGTGCGGTGGCCTGCTTGAAACAGGCCCGCACCTGCACGCGCTCTTCCCATTCCAGTTCAAACAGCAGGGGGGAAGGGATGGCTGTATCCAGGCAGTGCAGGATATCCGCGGCAAGCTCACTGCCCCGGAGGCGGATGCGGAATATCTGGATCTCCGGTACCGAGGCCGTAGGGCGCAGGTTAATGGTCTCCGGGGCCAGTTTGTACTGCCAGATGATGGCATCCACCTGTTCCACAAAAAGCTGGCGCAAGCGTGGTATGACGCTGGCACGCTCATAGATTTTGTTCTTGGGCAGGGTGCGCCCGAAAAGGGCCGCCGCAGGATAACAAAAAAACGGCATCAGATCACCACCAGGAAGGCCAGCAGTTCAAAATCATTGAGCCCGGAAATGGTATCCACCAGCGCGCTGGTCCGCCCCCCGGAAAAGAGGCTGTCCAGATCGCTTTCTTCCTTGCTCTCCACCAGGGACTGGATGGCCGCATTGAGCAGACGGGAATAGGGGGCCATGTCCCGGCCTTCATCCGTGCGCTCATTGAACACGCGGCACACCTCCCGCAGAGGCTCGCCCTGTCCCTTGCAGGCGGCACGCAGCACATCCAGCAGTTTTTTGACTTCCGTATGGGCGGCCAGCACGTTGCCGTCCTCTCCCACATAGAGCAGATAATAGGGATGCAGGCGGTTTTGCCGCTGGATGCGCACCCCTTCATTGAGATTGCGCAGGGCAAAGATCACCCCGGGCAAAAGACCTGTTTCCGGCCGGGCCGGGACCACGGCGTGCAGACCTCGTGGCGCCTGCCCCGGGTCCCCCTGGGCCTTGATATAGTGCAGCAGGTCCATGCGGAAATCATTGAGCCCCAGATCCGTGATGGAAACGCCTGTCCTGACGTCCTCCATCTCGATGACTTCTTCCTGCAAACGGCGCAGCTGCTCCCGCCGGTAGGCCACGTCCGTGCTTTTGGCAGTCAGTACGTTGTCGTCGCCCGTGGCCGTGATATCCGCGATGACCATGCGGCTTTCCACCCGTTCTTTCAGGCGGATGTATTCATCCAGCGTCATGTCGGGCCAGTAGTTGACCAGCTGGATGCGGGCGTTGGGAGAGCCGATACGGTCTATGCGGCCAAAGCGCTGGATGATGCGCACAGGGTTCCAGTGGATGTCGTAATTCACCAGATAGTCGCAATCCTGCAGGTTCTGGCCTTCGGAAAGGCAGTCCGTGGCAATGAGCACGTCTATTTCGGCAGGCTCCTCCGGCAGTAAAAGCGCCTTGCTCTTGGCCTGCGGTGCAAAAAGCGTCAGCAGCTCTGAAAAACCGTAGGCCTTCTTTACGGTGGATTTGGGCGCCCCCTGACCTGTGATCAGCGCACAGTGCGCTCCCTGTTCCCGGACAAGGGGAGCAAGCTGGGTATACAGATAGCGGGCTGTATCCGCAAATGCCGTAAAGACAAGGACTTTTTTGTTGCCTGTCTCTCCGTGGCCATTGATGGGATGAGCCATTTTAGCCGTTATCAGCTGCCGCAAATGTTGCAGCTTGCTGTCGTCGTCGGGCGATACCTTCCGCATCAGCGCCAGAAGCCCCGCAAGGCGGCCCTGATCCGCGGCAAGGTCCTGCTCCCAGGAGAGCGTATCCATATCCGCCAGATTGATGCTGATCTTGCCTCCGGTGACAGCCGCATCCGAAAAACCTGCCAGCTCTTCATCCTCTTCCCAGGTATCAGCGTGCCATTCAGTGGAAAAACTGGCTTTGCCGTTCTGGCGGAAGGCGCTGACCCGTTCCAGCGCCTGTTCGCAGTTTTGCAGCAGCGCCCCCAGGGTCAGGCGGAAGGCTTCCACGGAACTTTCCAGCCGCTTGAGGAGGTTCGTGGTCATCAGGGCTTGCAGGCTGCGCTCACGGTCCGCCTGACGCAGCACCTTCTTTCCCCCCAGACGGGTATCGTACATCGCCTCATATTTGGCGATACGGCTTGGCAGCAGATAGTTCAGCGGCGCGTACACCGCCAGCTTCAGCTGGGAGAGTTCCTTGAAGATCGTATTGAAGTCCGGGACGTCCGCCCGGGCCGTGAGGGGACAACGGTAGGACAGGGGCTTGAGGCGCTCCGGGAACGAACCGATATCGCGGGTATCATAAAAGGTCTGGATGTGCTTGCGGGAACGGGCGATGGTCACGCTGTCCAGCAGCTCGAAAAAGTCATAGTCCAGGCTATCCAGAATGGCCTGTGAAGTACGCTCCTCCGGGGGAAGGCGTGACCAGGCATTGAAGGCCGTCTGTGCCTGACGGAAAATTTCTTCGATGCTGCGCGTGCTGCGCAATTTGTCGCTCAATTGCGCGGAGTGTCCTTCATAGGCAAGGGCCAGCTGGTTGCGCAGATCCGTAAAGCGGTTGTTCACCGGGGTGGCGGAAAGCATAAGGACCCGGGTCTTGACCCCGTCCCGGATGACACGGCGCATCAGACGCTGGTAGCGGGTTTCTTTGTCCTTGTAGACGTCGTTGTTACGGAAATTGTGTGATTCATCAATGACGACAAGGTCATAATTGCCCCAGTTGAGCTTGCCCAGATCGATGCCGAGCGTCTGGCCTGAGGTGCGCGAAAGGTCTGTGTGAAACAGGACGTCGTAATTGAAGCGGTCTTTCAGCAGGATGTTTGTCTTGAGGTTCTGCGTATACGTCACCCAGTTTTCGGCCAGCTTTTTGGGGCACAGCACCAGCACGGACTTGTTGCGCAACTCATAATACTTGATGACAGCCAGGGCCGTGAAGGTTTTGCCAAGGCCCACACTGTCCGCCAGGATGCAGCCGTTGTAAGTCTCCAGCTTGTTGATGATCCCTGTGGCGGCATCGCGCTGGTAATTGAACAGCTTTTGCCAGACAAGAGTATCCTGGTAGCCTGTCCTGTCGTTGGGCAGCACGTCCTCATCCACATCTTCCAGAAATTCCCGGAAAATATGGTACAGTATCAAAAAATAGATGCGTTCCGGCGCATTCTCCGTGTAGACGGAAGCGATATGGTCGCAGACTGTTTCCGTCACGTCCTGGAGCTGGTCGGTGTTGTTCCAAATCTGGTCAAACAGGGCAAGATAGGTTGATGTGAAGGGCTGTTCCTCCAGACAGTTGATCATGCGGGAGACGGCATTGTCTTTCTGATAGCCAAGCTCTACAGCCGTGAACCCTTGAATGCCGCAGTAGACAGTCTCTCCTTCCGGGGATGACACGCAGGCAAATTGCTGCATGGGAGCCTGTGTCCGGTTGGATCGAAACGTGGCTTTGCGCCGGAGCCAGTCAGCGCATTCCCGGGCAATGGCCCGTTGCGTCAGCTTGTTGCGTAATTGTATCTCAAATTCCGTGCCGTACAGGCTGCTTTCCCGATGCTGCCGGGGAATGAAAAATTCACGCCGCTCTTTTTTGATCTTGCCTGCGGCCTCGTCCGGTACAAATGTCGGCTCCGTAAATATGAACTCAAAGGCTTCCAGGTGCTTGAGTTCCTTGCATAATGCCTCATAGGCGTACATGGAGAAACAGGAAGCCGCTATTTTCAGACGGCCCTTTCTTCCAAGTGCTTTTTTGAGGTCATCGCCAAGAAGAATATTGATATTGTCAATAATTTTCATGGATTGCCGGAACTCCTGAAAAATCTTGAGGAAACCTTTGTATACCCTATTCGGCAGGCCAAGGAAAGCAGGGAGAGAATCCCGACTGTCAGGAAGGGGAAACTGATATTTTTATTTATTATTAACGTGTTACGTCTAAGAAGATTTTTGTGTGGACGGGGAGACGGTGATTTTTCTAGGACTTGGAAACTGCTTTTTAATATTTCCATATGAAAAAATATTGACATGAAAAAATTTTAATATAGATATATTTTTATATAAAACGGGAGGTGCGCTATGCATGTTTGCGCGGTTGCAAATCAGAAAGGGGGCGTTGGCAAGACCACCACAGTGCACAATCTGGGAATGGCCCTGAGCCGCCAGATGAAAACCCTGTTGGTTGATCTCGATGCCCAGGGAAATCTGACGGATGCCTGCGGACTGGCCTCTGCCGATGTTCAGGCCTCTTCCTACGAAGTCATGGCAGGAGACAGAGCTGTCCCGGAGGCAGTATTCCCTCTGTCCAATACATTGCATCTTCTCCCGGCGTCGCGGGATCTTGCCGTGGCCGAACTGGCCTTTGCAACGCGCATGGGACGGGAAAACCTGCTTAAAAAGGCTTTGCTGGGTCTCGATTATGACTACATCCTGCTTGACTGTCCTCCTTCACTGGGGCTGTTGACCGTCAACGCCCTGACCGCAGCGCACAGCCTGCTGATCCCGGTTCAGGCAGAATATTATGCGTTGGCGGGGCTGGAACTGATCCAGCAGACGATGCAAAGCGTACGGGAGGCCCTCAATCCATCACTGTCTCTTCTGGGGGGTCTCCTGACTTTTTACGATAAACGTAAGTCCCTGAATCGGGATGTGGCCGAGGGACTGCGGGAAAGTTTGGGGGATATGTTGTTCTCTACCTGCATCCGCGACAATGTCGCTCTGGCCGAAGCCCCCAGTAATGGCAAGAGCATTTTTGAGTACCGGGCGAAGTCCTTTGGCGCACAGGATTACGGCGCCCTTGCCAACGAGTTTCTTACACGCACAAGAAAAATATGATTATTTTTTCATATTAAAAAATAATCATAGCGATATATGAAAATATGGAGATAGGAATATGGGTCTTGGCGAACGAGGAAAGCACCGTATCGAGGGTAATGCTTTGAAAGTAAATGAACTTTTCAAACCGACTGAGACTACTGGCCCGGCTGCATCAGGAGAGTCCCCTGTGGAAAAAGCTGAAATACGCCCCGTTGGCAGACCAAAGGGAGAGGCCGTCAAAGTCAAGTCCTTTGCCTTGCCTGTTGGCCTGAATCAGCGTCTGCGCCGCTTTGCTTTTGAACAGGAGCGCTCGGAGGTTGATGTTGTACGGGCGGCACTGGAAGCCTATCTTAATGCGCAGGATAGATAAGTGCTTGTGCAAAATATAGTCAACAAATGAGCTTGAGGAATAGAAATGAATGCAGCAATTTATTATCCTTCAATAAATTTTGAAGATAAGAATTGGGTTTTAGGCGCCTCGCTCTTATGGGATAAAATATATCGCATTGTTCCAGAAGGTATAGAGTGTGAAGATCCTCAAGAATTAAAGCCTCTTATTGAAACTGGCGATATTGGTGCAGTCCTACGGCCTCAATATAGAGAAGAAGTGGCGGATAAAGTACTGGCTGAAATTGAAGAATCACGTGCAGCAGCTTTTGCACTAAGTGACGAAGAAGAGTATACACGCCTTCACTTAGAAAAACTTGATGTAAAACTAAGAACTATTCTTGATGAATATTGTCATAAAAAGCAAAATTGGTATGGTGTTCCAACAAATTTTTCTACTCACTATATGTGTTGCCTTGCATACACAATGGCCGAAAAAAATAATCTAAATGTTATTTCTGATAGCTCAGGGGCATGGACAAGTGAATCTTGGTTTAGGTATGATGGTAATATTGAAATATATAATGATGAATCTTGTATGGATTCAATATTATCAGTTTTCTCTATCCCTGAAGTTTCTCCTTATAATTTTTCAACATGTAGTTCTGAAAAGATTATTAAATTAAGGGATAAATATAAAGATGAAAGATCATTATTTATGAATAATATTATTGATGTCTATAAAAATTTTTCAAAAATACAAGATGCCGACATAGCCAATGATTACATCCAACACAAAAAAGATGAATTTGATCGAGCAGTAAAAGATTACAGAAAAATTATTTCAGAGAATTTCACTAACAGACTATTAGGGAGCGTTTCTGTTTTGATTCCAATATCGACAGCAGCACTTCCTTTATTCTGTAAAAATTTTATTCCTAATTATGTGGAACAGTATTTACCTTTTGGAGGAGCTGTTCTTGCAGGTATTTGCTATTTATGGAAAAAGAAAAACTCTAAAACTAAAAACGAAAGTGTCTCGTATTTATTCTCTTTGCAAAATGAATGGAAAAATTTATCTCCACAGGATCATGATAATAGATTTTTTTGTGATATGAAGGAGTTTATAGATGACTAACTATGTTATATATTTTATTTTTTTGAGAGAATAGCTCAACATGCATCCATGCGCTCAAACAATTCTTATTTTTTTGCAGAGCAATGTCCCCGGTCATACCGAAAGCATACCCCGCTGTACGCTCGGCATAACGCTCCCAGTTTCTGCCAGTAGGCTTTTCTCGAATTGCAGGGGCACAGTGAAATATGGCCTCCATGACGGCATCATGGCTATGGCCGTTGGCTCGAAGGCGCAGGGCAATCATGGCATCTACGCGGGAGTAATCCTCAATGGTCAAATGCCTGCGAAGATCCTTCAGGTGTGCCCAGTAAGCGGAGACGGCATCGCCGGAGTCTCTGCTCTGAGGATATGGATGTCTTACGCGCGTGGTCTGGCTCTGTTTTTCGGCCTCGACGTACTCTCCTTCAATCCGGCGGGAAAGCAGGAGAGCCTTGCCGCACTGGCGTCTCTCCGTAAACAGCAGCCGTACTTCCAGATAGGTTCCATCGTCGCGACGATGCTTCGGCTTGCGATTTTCAAAGCCCGGCGCACGGTGCGGGTGAATGCAGCCGCAGATGTTTTTGTCGCCATACTTCCGGTTCAGCCGCTCGGTAAGGCGATTTCCCACGTCTTTGTCAAAGCGACTCCCCAATTTGGGAATCGTTAGCAGGCATTGAAAGTTTCCCGGCGAGCTTTCCAGTATGACCGCAGGACGATAACCATCCTTTTGCAGCCGTATCAGGCTTTCTGCCGACATATCATCCACAAGAATATGGTGCTTGTTCTTGGACAGGGGGGTATAGTAGATGTTCTCGCCGCGTTGCTGGAGCCGGAGCATTTCCGGGAGATGGCAAGCAATTTCCTCCGGCGTAAAACCTTGCGTGATGCCGCCTTGCTTGTCGAGAATAAATGTCTTTTTCTCTCCGTTCAGCTCCATTCTGATGCAGGTAACGCGGTAGCGATCCGCATCCACGGCGTCAGCATAGCGCTGGAAGGCTTCCAGAGCGGCAAGCCCTTTCGGCTCTGGGGCTGCCGTCGGCATGGGGGCGGGGGTGTGTCTGTTTTCCTCCAGGGCAGAACGATGACGCCACATGGCGGCCTGCCGATTCAGCCCCTGGGCGCGCAGCCATGCTTCAAAGCGCAACTTCCGCCATTTGTTTATCTGTCTGCTCCGGCGCAGCAAAAACCTTTCCCTTTTCTGCTGCACCTTCAGGCAATGCCGGGCAATGTTCAAAACAGATACCCCATAGCGGGCAAGGCGGGAGAGAGCACTTTGTCTCTGTTCCCTCTGACGCTGCCGCAAAGCTGCTTCCGCCCGTTTTTTGTCCTCTTTTTCTTGTTGTATCTCGGCACAATGCTGTTGATAGTCGTGCCATTCTTTCGTCACAACAGCACTGACAGGCTCCGGGGTATGAGGTTGCTGTGCCGGATATGTTCCCGCAATAAACGGCCCCCATCTGCCGATCAATTTTTTCAAACTGAAAGACCTGTCTACCGAGGAAGCCTTTACGGCAATCTCTCCTACCCAGATGACGGCCCCGGAACCTTTTTTCTCGAAGCGCAAGCCGACTTCCGCGAGCCGTGCGTGCATCTCCTCCCATGATGCGGCATTTTGCATAATGGCATGTCCCCGCTCCTGCGCGATACGTTGCGCTGACTTCTCTCCAGTAGCGCACTCCCTATCCTGTGCACCAGCGCGCGGTTTTATGTCCCGCACAAGGGAGCGGCGTTGGGCTATCTCTCCATTTTCCAGCATGACGTAGCGGGCATTTTTTTCACTGTGCCATCCCTGTTTATGTTCAATACGCGCAAGGATTTTATGGGCTTCTTCGATGTCAAAGCCACGATGCGGCTGTATGACCTTGCCTGTCTCAGCGTTCATGCGATTAACAGCAATATGAAGATGATAATTGTCCGTATTGTGATGTAGCGCGTAGATAGCCTGATGTCCTTCCAGCTCCATTCCGGCCAAAAAAATATCCACGATTTCATCAACCTGTTCTCGCGTAGGCTGCTCTCCTTCCTGCCATGAAAAAATCCAGTGCTGTACCGGCATCTTGCTATGGACGCTTTCACGAGCCAGCGCGATCATCTCGACCTTTTGCCCAACATGTGTCGATGTCAGAAAATTTTTTCCTCCCGCATGCTCGACCTTTTCCTGTGGTTTGCGGTCGTGTGGAAAACGGATGTAGTCCACCAAGTCGCCTATTTGCCATGCTTTCGGTCTGTTAGGAGATGTGCGCTTAACTTTTTTAACGATCATGGCTATGCATCCCCATCTGCTCGATGACGAAAATCAGCAGACGCAAGGTTTGTTCCTGCTGTTCCAGTATCATTTTATTGGCCCCGGCCTGCCGCAGAGTTTCAAAGTTATGCTTGAGCAGTCCTCCAATACGGCGCAACTCCTGAATCATCATAGCGTCAGTCCGGGCAATAAGGGGACGCCCGCCAAAAATCTTTCGGCGGATGTATTCGGAAGTGGACAAGCCTGTGACCTCTACTTGTCTTTGAAAAGCACCTCGTTGCTCTGAGGTAAGGCGGAATGAGATCAAGGCGTCGGCCTTGGGCTTGTGTTTATTTTTTTTGCCTTTCATGCCTTTTGCCTTTGGAATGCGAGAAGCGCAGCGCCGAGCATTCCGGGAGTCCAGAGGGCGCAAGCCCTTTGGCAGGATGGTAGTTGTGTAATACAACTACCATCCTGCCTCGAAAAACCCCTATCGTGAAGTGGCCTGTTTTTATACATGAGAAAATTTCTGGTAGTCTGGCAGACAAAGCTCAACAGGAGGAATGCGTTATGGCCAAGTTTGCCAATATTCGCCCGGAGCAGATAAACAAGGCCAGGCGGATGCTTCAGGATCTGCCGGAAAAGACAGAACGCAAGACGCGACAGGAAGCGGCTCTTTTGCTGGAAAGTGACCTGCGCAAGGCATTGAAAAAAGGCTATGGCCCCAAAGAACTGTGTGTCCTGCTCAAAAACGAGGGAATCATCATTCCTGCCTATCTGATCAGGCAGTTCTGCTCCGAGAATGGCGAGAGTTTGTCCGTACCCTCTTCGGATATTGATAAAGCAGAGGATAGTACTATGTCTTCCTCAGAAGGTGCGGAGCTTCCTGAACAGTTAGACGTTGTAACAGAGCTAGGAGAGGGACTTTCTATCCAACGCAACTATGAGAGGTTTTAGAAGGAATTTTATTGAGATAAGTAAGAAAATCTCTTCATAATAGATGGAACTCCCTGCTATGAAAACTGGCAAACGTATTCCCTAGTTTATGGCAGGGAGTTGACTATGTTACTTATATTTTTTTCAACTTTTATTTGGCTACGCCCGAAAAGCTAACATACTGCTCCCCTTATTTATCTGTTTTTTTGGGGGGGGAGTAAGTCTGCCCAGCCTCTTAAAAAAGTTCTTTTCTATAAAAAATGGCCACTGCCCAAGGCTCCCAGAGTATGGTACATAAGCGGTATTCTTTACCGTTTTTCATCCCTCTAGGAGGCCAAGATGGAGACCGTACGCCTGAGCAAGCAACACCAAAAAATTTTGAAAATGCTCCTTGACGGTCATTCGCTCAAAAAAAATAAGCAGTTGCCTTGGTATTAAAATCGGTACGCTCTATCAGCATCTGGCAGAAATTCGTAAGAGGATGTCATATCACTCTTCCGTGAAGGTATTGTTTTCGTATAAAAATATGCCATGCCAAAACGCTGCCCTCGCGGATATGGGATTTACTCCGAGAGGAAAAGAAGTATTTTTACTGATTCTTGAAGGTCTTAGCAATAGGCAGATTGCTGAACAACTTTCCATATCTCCAAGTGCTGTAAAACGGCATAGAGAAAAAATGCTTTTGCAAAATGGATGCACATCAATGATGGAGCTCGTCGCGAAATATCTTCGTCTTGGCGAGCTTCATGATAGTGGATTGAGCCATGAAACATTATTCCCCCGATGAGTTCCTGACCCTGAAACAGCTTGCCAGGATACTAAAACTTGACCCTCGCACAGTGAAGAGGGTAGCCTCTCAGCTCGGCGGCAGGCGCATGGGACAGTGCTGGCGTTTCAACTGGGGAGCAGTGTTGGAGTATTTCCATGCCGACATTGAGACCAGACAAGGGAGGCCGCTGGCTGGCCCGCGTAGTGCTAGGTGGGAAACAGATCGCTTGCAAAATGTTCCCTCCCGGAAGAAAATTCGGACCACAATGGCGGGCCGCAAAAAAATGGGAAGAGGAACAGCTCGTAAAGGCTCTTCAAGAAGAGAAGACCCGCACGGACTTGGAAATGCTTATGGCTTGGGGGAATGATTATCTCTCCCATGCCCAGCAAACGATGAGCCGTCAGACCTATGTGGAAAAACAGCTTGTCATGCGGGAGTTTTTCGATTTCTGCGGTAAGGCCGGGATTACAGCCCTAGATGAGATCAGCTCCTCGCGGGCATATCGTTTCCTGGCCAGGATTTATGCTGCGAGAGGGGGAAATGTCGCCAACAAATACCGCAAGAATCTGTTGGCGGCGTGGACGTGGGGCCTTGACTTCGTAGAGGATTTCCCACAAATAGCCGCTCCGTTCAGGAAGATCCCTCCATTTGCGGTTTCGCGTAGGGAACGCTATGTTCCTCCAGAAGAAGATATCATCAAGGTATTGCATCAGGCCAGAGGGCAGGATTTGATCATGCTGCTGACCTTATTCTATACCGGAGCGCGTCGCGGAGAAGTCTTTCGTCTGACCTGGCAGGATGTGAACCTGACAGAAGGGAAAATCCGCCTTCTGGATCACAAGGCCGGAAGCGGCAAGGAAAGAGTTCGCTGGTTGAAGCTCCACCCAGAGCTGGTCAAGGCCCTGTCGTGGTGGTATGACTCCCGGCCTTGCAAGGTCGAAAATGTCTTCATGCAGTTGCAGTGCGACTCTCACCTTGGACAACCCTTTCGACAGCGCAGGCATTTTATGCGTGAACTATGCGAAAGGGCGGGAGTCAGGCCGTTCGGTTTTCATGCTATCCGGCACAAGAGCGCGGCCATTGCCTTTATGGAGCTGGGCCTGAATGCGGCTCAGATACTGATGGGACATTACCGGGCATCAACGACTGACCGGTATACAAAAAGCGCCGGGCTGTATACGGATCAGGAAGAGATCGTGACAGCGCTCGGTGGCAGTGGGATTGGACAGGTTGTGGGTGACCTGCTGAAAAAGGAAATCCCTCAAGAAGTGCGAGTTCTTGAGGGATTGTAACCCTGGGCTTGTAACCCTAAAAGCTCGGATAGATAAACAGGCTGTAACCTGTTGAAATCTTTGGCGTCCCCAAGGGGATTTGAACCCCTGTCGACGGCGTGAAAGGCCGTTGTCCTGGGCCGGCTAGACGATGGGGACGCACTATGAAGTTGTGATGGCTGGGCTGCAAGGACTCGAACCTTGATTAGCGGAGCCAGAATCCGCCGTCCTGCCAATTGAACGACAGCCCATCGCGAAAATGGAACCTACGCAAAACCGGCCCCCTTGTCAAACAAAAAAATGAAAAAAGTGGATATTTTTTTGGGGGAAAATAAAAAGATAAATTATTTTAATATGTTGATAGATGACTTTTGAGCATAAAAAAAGGCCGCCCCTATGGGGACGGCCTTGGGGATGGCGGGTGATGCCGTTATGGCAGCCTTACTTCCAGTAGATTTTGACCAGGTTGGTACCGCGCGGGGTGGCCGTGGAGCCCTTGAGCTGGCCGGCGGTGATGACGGCGCAGTCGTTGGGCAGGAAGTCCGGGCAGTTGTGGATGAAGTTCTCGGCGCGGCTCAGGTGGCTGGGGTCGCTGGCCGGGTCGGCGACGAACACGGGGTGCACGCCCCAGACGAAGTTCAGGGCCTTGATGGTCACCGGGTCGGGGGTCAGGGCGTAGATGTCCTGGGGAGGACGGCGGCTGGAGACCTGGCGGGCCGACGCGCCGCTGAGGCTGTGGGAGACGATGGCCTTGGCATGGGCCTTTTCGGCCAGCAGGCAGGCAGAGTAGGCCAGGAATTCCGGGATGCCCTTGTTGGCGGACGGTTCCTCCAGCTTGCGGTCATTGACCAGCAGCTTCTCGGCCTCGTCGGTGATCTTGCGCATGTACTGCACGGTTTCCACCGGGAAGTTGCCCATGGCGGTCTCTTCGGAGAGCATCACGCAGTCGGCGCCGTCCAGCACGGCGTTGGCCACGTCCGTGGTCTCGGCGCGGGTGGGCGCGGGGCTGTTGACCATGGAGAGCAGCATCTGCGTGGCCACGATGACCGGCTTGGAGATGGCGTTGCAGGCGCGGATGATGCGCTTCTGCAGGGCGGGCAGCAGGGGCAGGGGGCATTCCACGCCCAGGTCGCCGCGCGCCACCATGATGACGTCGGTCTCCTTCAGGATCTCGTCCAGGTTGTCCACGGCGTTCTGGCGCTCCAGCTTGACCACCACGGGCACGCGGCGGCCCGAGGCGGCGATGAGCTGTTTGGCTTCGCGCACGTCGTCAGCCGTCTGCACATAGGAGATGGCCACGGCGTCCACGCCCAGGGCCAGGCCGTCGCTCAGGTCCTTTTTGTCCTTTTCGGTCAGGGCGCGCACCTTGGTGGCCTTGCCGGGCAGGGCCAGGCCCTTGCGCGAGGTCACAATGCCGCTGTTGTTGGCTTCCAGCAGCACCAGGCCGTCGGGACGGCTCTGCTGCACGGTGAACTGCAGACCGCCGTCGGCCAGCACCATGCGGTCGCCGGGCTCCAGGGTCTCCAGGATCTCGGGATGGTCGAAGGGCAGGAAGGGCATCTCATCGGTGCGCTGGTCGGAAAGGCCCAGCAGCAGCTGCATGCCCTTGGTGACCTGGATGGTCTTTTCCTGCACGACACCCAGACGGATCTTGGGGCCGGACAGGTCCTGCATGATGGTGATGGGCTTGTCCAGCTCCTTTTCCACTTCACGGATATCATTGATGATACGGACGAAATCCGCGGCCGAACCGTGGGAGAAGTTCAGGCGGAAGACGCTGACGCCCGCTTCGACGAGCTGACGCAGCTTTTCCTTGGAATTGGAAGCCGGGCCGATGGTGGCGACGATCTTGGTTCTCATATCTTTATTCCTTTCATACCCGTGCGGGGGCACGGATGTTCTCTCATAAAGCTGTATGTCCAGAAAAAACTATCCGGGCTTTCCTGCGGCTTGTCAAGCGGCAGGAAGCGTGCGGACGGGCGGGGACGCCCCGCCCCGAGTCCAAGGCAGCCCATTGGAATAATTGACAAACAAAATCACATGATTGTCACCGTCCCGTCATGTTCGCTTGACAGCGGGGGAAAGGGTGGGGCATAAGTGGGAAAACGTGGTAAATAGTGGGCGACAGGTGGTGGATCGGTGGCAAATCTGTTTATCCAGAGCGCATATCGCAATCTTGACGCCAAGGGCCGTCTGCTGCTGCCGCCAGAGTACAGGGATGCCCTGCTGGCCGCCGGGGATGGTTCCTTCTGGCTGACCATAGGTCTGTACGGAGGCCTCAAGGCCTACATGCCTGCGGATTGGGAAGCCATCGTCGAAAAGCTGAACAGCGTCCCCCTCCCTTCCATGAAGCTTTCCCACGTCAAAACGAAGTTGCTCGGTCTTGCGCAGCGGATGGTCCCCGATGCGCAGGGCCGCATACGTATCCCGCAGCCCCTGATGCGTGCCGCCGGTCTGGAAAAGGACGTGGTACTGGTGGGCATGGCGGACAAGTTCGAGATCTGGGATCAGGCCCGCTTCGATGCCCTGCTGGTGGAAGACGTCAGCGATGAAGTGGCGGCCTGTCATCTTGATATAGCTCTTTAGAGGTAAGCATGACCATGCAGCAGCAGGGACAGGAACGAAATGCGGCTGATCTGCACATCCCTGTCCTGATGAAGGAAACCCTTGCGGCCCTGCAGCCCGTGCTGGATGCCGGAAGGGATCGCCCCGTGCGCATCCTGGACGGCACGCTCGGCATGGCCGGGCACAGCTCTGCCATGTTGCAGGCGGCCCCCCAGGCGGAACTCTGCGCCCTGGACCGGGACGAGGAAGCCCTGGAACTGGCCCGGCGCCGGCTGGAGCCTTTTGGCGGGCGCGTCCATACCTACCATTGCCGCTACAGCCAGTTCGAGGAGGCCCTCGACGACCTGGGCTGGGACAAGGTCGATGCCGTGCTGCTGGATATCGGCGTCTCCTCCCTGCAGCTGGACGAGGCGGAGCGCGGCTTCAGCTTTTACGGGGACGGGCCCTTGGACATGCGCATGGATCAGCATTCCGGCGCGCCTTCGGCCTGGCACTGGGTCAATCGCGAAAGCTTCGACCGCCTCAAGGAATGCATCGCCACCCTGGGCGAGGAGCCGCAGGCCGGGCGCATAGCCCGGGCCATCGTGGATGCCCGCCAGAAGAGCCCCATCGATACCACCGCCCAGCTGGCGGCCCTGGTGGAGAAGGCCTATCCGCCCGCGTGGCGCGCCAAGGCCCGTCGCCATCCCGCCACGCGCACCTTCCAGGCCCTGCGCATGGCCGTCAACGACGAGCTGGGCGAGCTGCGCCGCTTCCTCGATGCCATCCTGGGCCGTCTGTCCCTGGGCGGCCGTCTGGCGGTCATTTCCTTCCACTCCCTGGAAGACCGCATGGTCAAGCAGACCATGCGCTACTGGGCCGAGGGCTGCCGTTGCCCCCGGCATGTGCCGGTGTGCGTGTGCCACCATGTGCCGGAAGTCGAGATCCTGTACAAGAAGCCCGTGCAGGCCGACGATGACGAGCTGGCCGTCAATCCGCGTGCCAGCAGCGCCAAACTGCGGGCCGTGGAGAAAATAGCCGAGGCGGTTTCATGAAGAAGCTGTCGGTCGGGCTGCCGTTCCGCGGACAGGGCAAGGTCCAGACCAAAAGCTGGCTGCTCCTGCTGGCGCTGGGACTGCTGGCCTGCATGACCATGTGCCTGATCCTGGTCTGGAGCAATATCGAGCGCATCGATACCACCTACTTCATCAATATCGCCCAGAACAAGTTGCAGGAACGCAAGGCCCTGCGCGCCAAGCTGGAAGTGGAGCGGGAGCGCCTTCTTTCCCCGTACGAGCTGCGCCGCAAGGCGGAGGAGATCGGCATGAAGGAGCCGAAGCCGGGGCAGGTCCGGCGAATGGAAGCGCACTAGCCGGCAAGCATCACAAGCGGGGGACGCATGTTCAAATTCTCATCCGATACCGGAGACAAGAAACGTCGTCCGGGCCGTACCGCATCGCGTACCATACGCAGCGGTGGGGCCCGGCGTGTTTCTGTTGCGCCCAAGAACAGGGGCCTGAGCTGGGTCGACAGGGTGGACTGGGGCAAGGCCCGCATCGCTGCTGTCGTGGCCATCTTCTGCGTCCTGTGGCTGGGCCTGTGGGGCCGTGCCTGGTATCTGCAGATGATCGAGGGCCCGCGCCTGGCCGACAAGGCCCGCCGCCAGCATATGGCCACGGAGCTGGTCACCGGCAAGCGCGGCATGATTATGGACCGCAACGGGCAGGTGCTGGCCCGCAGCGTGGAGGCCCGTTCCGTCTATGCCCGGCCGCAGGAGATCCAGGATTTTCTGACCATGGCCAACACGCTGGGGCCCATCCTCGGCATCGAACCGCAAAAGCTCTATGACGAGCTTTCCAAGACAAAGCGCCGTTTCGTCTGGGTGCGCCGCAAGGTGGACGATTACACCGCCGAGGCCGTGCGCAAGGCGGGCCTGCCCGGCATCGGCCTTTCCAAGGAATACGACCGCGTCTATCCCTTCAAGCATCTGGCCGGGCAGCTGCTCGGCTTCGTGGGCGTGGACGACAAAGGCCTGGAAGGCCTGGAGCGTTCGCTGGACGACCGTCTTGCGGGCACGCCTACCCGCATGGTGGTGCAGCGCGACGCCATGGGCCGCCGTTTTTACCTGCATGAAGAAGGCAAGGACGAGCTCCGCGGCGAGGATCTGATGCTGACGCTGGACGTGCAGCTGCAGTTCATCGCCGAAGAAGCCGTGGCCCGTGCCGCCCGGGACTTCGATGCCCGCTGGAGCGGGGCCCTGGTGGTGGACGTGCCCAGCGGCGACATCCTGGCCTGGGCGCAGTATCCCTTCTTCAATCCCAATACCTACCGGCAGTCCAGCCCCATGATCTACCGCAACCGGCTGGCCTCCGACGCTCTGGAACCCGGTTCCACCTTCAAGCCCTTCGTCATGGCTTCGGCCCTGCAGGAGCGCAAGATCAACCGCAATACGGCCATCGACTGCGAGAACGGCAAGTGGGAGATCAAGAAGGTGACCATCCGCGACACCTCGCGGCAGGGCGTGCTGCCCGCGCACAAGGTGTTGCGCTATTCCTCCAACATCGGCATGGCCAAGATCGGTCTGGAGCTGGGTTCGCCCACGCTCTACAAGTATCTGCGCGCCCTCGGCTTCGGGGAGAGCACCTGCGTGCCTGTGGCCGACAGCCGGGGCATCCTGCGCCAGCCCCGCTCCTGGAGCGAGGCCGACCTCATGTCCGCCTCCTTCGGGCAGAGCGTGTCCGTCACGGCCCTGCAGATGGCGCAGGGCTACTTGACCCTGCTCAATAATGGTGTCTACAAGCCGCTGCGCCTGCTGCGCGAGCAGGTCAATGTGGAACAGCGTTACGAGCGCATCTTTTCGGAGCGCGTCTGCCGTGAGGTCATGGGCATGATGCGCGACGTGGTGGAAGAAAAGGACGGCACCGGCAAGCGGGCCCGCATCGAAGGGGTGGAAGTGGCCGGCAAGACCGGCACCGCCCAGAAGGCCGACCACAAGGCGGGTTCCTACGGCGCCAAGCGTCTGGCCTCCTTCGTGGGCTTTTTGCCCGCCGACAACCCCCGCTATCTGATCGTGGTGCTGGTGGACGAACCCACCAAGAACCAGTACGGGGGCGTGGTGGCCGCGCCCGTGTTCCGCGAGATCGCCTCGCGCGCCATCACCTACAGCGGCGCCATCGTGCCTGATGCCACCAGTCAGGCGGAAAAGGACGACAAGCCGGACAAGGACAAGGGCCGTCAGCGCGGCCTCAAGCTTTCGCGTCTGGATGTGCCCTTCCTGGCCAAGGAAGACGTCCAGACCAGCCGTCCGCCGTCCATGCAGCAGCCCGGCCATCTGGCCAAGGCCTCCAGCCGGGTCCCCGACGTCAAGGGCAAGACGGTGCGCAACGCCGTGGAACTTTTTGCCCGCGCCGGGATCGTGCCGGAGCTCAAGGGGACCGGCACGCGCGTGGTCAGGCAGAGCCCGCCGCCGGGCACGGCCTGGCCCAAGGAAGGAGAAAACGTCACTTACATTCTGTGGCTCTCGGAGAGGTAACCGTGAATCGCGAATTCGAACAATTGCTCGACAAGGTGCGCCGTGAGGGAGGGGAGATCCGCTCCGACTCGCGTGAGGTCGGCAAGGGGGACATCTTTGTGGCTGTCCCCGGGGTCAATGCTGACGGCGCCCGTTTCATCCCGCCGGCCGTGGAGGCCGGTGCGTCCACCATCGTCTGCCTGCCCGGAGGGGCCGAAGCCGAGGCCGCCCGTGCCGCGGGCTGCACGGTGGTCCATCATGACGATCCCCGCGAGGCCTTGTGGCGTCTGGCCGAGGCCCGCTGGCATACCGGCAGCCTGCCGCTGCGCGTGCTGGGCGTCACCGGCACCAACGGCAAGACCACCAGCGCCTATTTGCTGGAGCATCTGTTCACGGCCACCGGACACAAGGTGGGTGTGCTGGGCACGGTGAGCTACCGCTGGCCCGGTCATTGCGAGGCCGCGCCCCTGACCACGCCCGATCCCCTGCGCGTGCACGCCATGCTGGCGGCCATGGCGCAGGCCGGGGTGGACATCGCCGTCATGGAGGTCTCTTCCCACGCCCTGGAACAGCAGCGCGTCTGCGGGGTGCCCTTTGCCGGGGCCTCCTTCAGCAACCTGACCCAGGACCATCTGGATTTCCACCAGGACATGGAAAGCTATTTCCGGGCCAAGTCCCATCTGTTCCTGGAACTGCCCCGCGCCGACAAGGTCATGGCCATCAACGGCGATGATCCCTGGGGCCGCCGCCTGCTGGAGCTGTGCCCGCGGGCCCTGTCCTTCGGCCTGCAGAAGGCGCTCCCGCAGCAGCGTCATCTGTGGGGCGAGCTGTTGTCCGCCGGTACGGACGGCTGCCATCTGCGCATGCATCTGGACGGCCAGCAGTGGGAACTGCGCTCGCCGCTGGTGGGGGCCTTCAATGCCTCCAACCTGCTCTCCGTGCAGGCCCTGGCCCTGGAGCTGGGCCTGATGCCGGACGATCTGCGCCATCTGGAAGACTTCCACGGTGTGTGCGGCCGTCTGGAACGGGTTCCCAATGCCCGCAAGCTGCACGTCTTCGTGGACTATGCCCACACGCCGGACGCGCTGGTCAACGTCCTGAAGGCCCTGCGCGGCGCCGGTTTCAAGCGCATCGTTACGGTCTTCGGCTGCGGCGGCAACCGTGACCGCACCAAGCGCCCCATCATGGGCGAAGCCGTGGCCCGCTATTCCGACGTGGCCGTGCTGACCTCGGACAATCCCCGTTTCGAGGACCCGGAAGCCATCCTCAAGGATGTGCTGCCCGGCCTGCGCGAAGCCAGGGAAGTCGTCGTGGAAGTGGACCGCCGCAAGGCAACGGCCAAGGCCGTGGAAATGCTCGGTCCCGATGATGCCCTGCTGATCGCCGGCAAGGGCCATGAGGATTATCAGATCATTCAGGGCACCAAACATCACTACAGTGATCAGGAAGTGGTGCGGGAGCTGTTGGGGTGCGCCTAGATCTTGCTGAAATCGTTCGTTGTCTGGGCTGTGCCCGGGATGTGAAGGTGACCGACGGCAGCGTGACGGTCACCTCGGTCGTCACGGACAGCCGCGAGGCCGTGGCCGGCAGCCTGTTCGTCTGCATCGCCGGCGAGCGCGTGGACGGCCATGACTATGCCGCCCGTGCCGTGGAGCAGGGCGCTGTGGCCGTGCTGGCTTCCCGCCCGCTGGAAGGCCTGTCCGTGCCTGTCCTGCTGGTCCAGGATACGGTGCGCGCCCTGGGCGCCGTGGCCGCCCTCTGGCGCGGCAAGTCCTCTGCCCGGGTGGTGGGCATCACCGGCTCCGCGGGCAAGACAACGGTCAAGGAACTGCTGGCCCATGTGCTGTCGCGGCGCGGCAAGACCGCCTGCAATGCCCTCAACCTCAACAATCAGGTGGGCATGCCCCTGTGCATGCTCAAGACCGACGGGGACGAGGACTTCTGGGTCTTCGAGGCCGGTATCAGCCACGAGGGCGACATGGACGAGCTGGGCGCCATCCTCCAGCCCGATCTGGCCCTGATCCTCAACGTGGGCGCCGCCCATACCGAGGGGCTGGGCGAACGCGGCGTGGCTTGGCACAAGTCCCGTCTTCTGGCCCATCTGGCCCCCGAAGGCCAGGCCCTCGTGAGCGCCGACTATGACGACCTTGTCCGCGAGGCGCGGGCCGTGTTCGGCGACGTGCTCTTCTTCACGGCCAGCGGGCGTCCGCTCTCCTATCGTGCGGCCTATGCCGGGTGTAGCGATGGGGTGCACGGGCAGTACCGCCTGTGGCTGGACGGTCGTCCCTGTGACGTTATCGCGCCTTTCCGCGGCGATTACGGTACCGAGAACTGCATCGCCGTGGCGGCCGCCGCCCACATGCTGGGCCTGACCGCCGAGGAGATCGCCGCCGGTTTCGCCGACGCGCAGCTGCCGCCGCAGCGCTTTGCCCGCAGCCGTCGCGGCAACTGGGACATCGTGGACGATACCTACAATGCCAACCCGCTTTCCATGGCCCGCATGCTTGACGCCGCGGCGGAAAGCGCCCAGAAACGGCCTTTCGTGGTGGTGCTGGGCGAGATGCGCGAATTGGGCAGCGTGGCGGACAGGGAGCATGAACGTCTGGGCAGGCATCTGGCCCAGCTGCGTCCTGTGCTGGTCTTCTGGCGCGGCGGCCATGCCGATGCCGTGCGGGACGGTCTGGAGCACGGACTGTACACGGGCAAGTTCCTGCCCGTGGATTCCGGCGAGGCCTTCGTGCAGGCCCTGAATGAACATCTTCCCGCCGAGACGGGAGAGCAGGGGGGCCTCATGCTCTTCAAGGGATCGCGCGGCAACCATCTGGAAGAATTGCTTGAAGCTCTGGAGCAGAGCGACTGGCTGCCCGGCAGCCGTACGGAGAGTCTGTAGATGCTGTATAACCTGCTGGTACCGTGGGCGTCCGAATGGACGGCGCTCAATGTTTTCCGGTACATCACCTTCCGTTCCATGGCCGCGCTCATCACGGCCCTGGTGCTCTCCATCCTGCTGGGTCCCCGGTTCATCGCCTGGCTGCGCCGCCTCAAATGCGGCCAGCACATCCTGCATGAAGTGACGACCCATGCCTGCAAGGAAGGCACGCCCACCATGGGCGGCCTGCTGATGCTCTTCAGCCTCACGGTCAGCCTGCTGCTGTGGGCGGATCTGGGCAATTTCTACATCTGGCAGACCCTGCTGGTGTTCTGGGGCTTTGCGGCCGTGGGCTTCTGGGACGACATGACCAAGCTGCGCCATGCCGAGAACCGCGGCATCAGCGGCCGGGCCAAGCTGGCGGGCCAGCTGGCGGTGGCCGTGGTGGCCATGCTCTTCCTGGTCACGGATCCCGGCTATTCCAGCCAGCTGAGCATCCCCTTCGTCAAGGACTGGGCTCCTGACCTTGGTCCCCTGTATCTGCCGTTCGGGGTCTTCGTCATGGTGGCCTCGTCCAATGCCGTCAACCTGACCGACGGTCTGGACGGTCTGGCCATCGGGCCCTGCATCGTGGCCGGTATCGTTTTCGCCATCTTCATCTATGTGACGGGCCATGCCCGCTTCGCCAATTATCTGCTGCTGCCCTATACGCCGGGCGTCGGTGAGGTCACGGTGTTCTGTGCGGCCCTGGTAGGCGCGGGGCTGGGCTTTTTGTGGTTCAACGCCTATCCGGCCCAGGTCTTCATGGGCGACGTGGGCTCGCTGGCCCTGGGCGGCGTGCTCGGCTATCTGGCCCTGCTCTGCAAGCAGGAACTCATCCTAGCCGTGGTGGGCGGCCTGTTCGTGGCCGAGACCCTGTCGGTCATCATGCAGGTGAGCTACTTCCGCTGGACAGGCGGCAAACGCCTGTTCCGCATGGCGCCCCTGCATCATCACTTTGAACTGAAGGGCATCCCGGAATCGAAGATCATCATCCGGTTCTGGATCACGTCCGCACTGCTGGGGCTGGTGGCCCTGTCGGTACTGAAACTGCGCTGATGGCGAGGGCTCCGGCTGCATGAGGCCGGGGCCCGCTCGCCGTTTTTTATCCTGTCCGCCGTGCCTGCCGGTGCAGTGCGCGGCAATATCTTATCCGCGAGGAATGTGACATGGCTCAGAATGAAGATCGTGGCCGGTGCATCAAGGCCGGTGAACTGGCTGTAGTGGTGGGCGCCGGGCGTTCCGGCAAGGCAGCGGCCCGTCTTCTGTTGCGGCAGGGCGCCCGGGTGCGCCTGCTGGAGAGCAATCCCCAGGCTCTGGACGAAGCGCAGGCCGCGGCCCTGCGCGCGGAAGGCATCGAACTGGTGCTGGGGGAACAGGGGCCGGAGCTCTTTGCCGGTGCGAAGATGGTGGTGCCCAGCCCCGGCCTGCCCGTGGTGCGCCTGCGCGAGATGATGGGCCCCCATGCCGATGCGGAAGGTACCGAGATCCTGGCCGAGATGGAGCTGGCCTGGCGCGCCCTTGACGGCGAGCCCGTGCTGGCGGTGACCGGCACCAGCGGCAAGACCACCACGGTCAGCCTGGCGGCGGCCATGCTGCGGGAGCAGGGTCTGCGTGTTTTTCTGGGCGGCAATATCGGCACGCCCCTTTCGGAATATTTGCTTTCCGGCGAAAAGGCCGACGTGCTGGTGCTGGAGACCTCGAGCTTCCAGCTCCAGTGCTGCTCCACCTTCCATCCCCGGGTGGCCGTGGTGCTGAATATCTCGCCCAACCATCTGGATTACCACAAGGACATGGAAGAATACATCGAGGCCAAGTTCCGTCTGTTCCGCTGCCAGACGGAAGAGGACCTGGCGGTTTTGGAGCCCGGGCTGGAAGAGACCGCCGACCGCTTCGGCCTCAGGGCCCGCAAGGTGTGGATCCGGCCCGAAGGCCGCTTCCCGGACTGCCCCCTGTTCGGGCAGCACAACCAGTTCAATGCCGAAGCCGCCTGGCAGGCCTGCCGTCCCTTCGGCGTGACGCTGGAGAATGCCGCCCGCGCGGTGGCTGCCTTCAAGCCCCTGCCCAACCGGCTGGAATCCGTGGCCCGCGTGCACGGCGTGCTTTATGTGAACGACTCCAAATGCACCACGGTGGCCGCTCTGGAAGTGGCGCTGGAAGCCATGGACCATCCCGTGCACCTGCTGTGCGGCGGCAAGTTCAAGGGTGGGGATCTGGACGGCATGAAGGATCTGTTGCGCCGCAAGGCCAAGAGCGTGAACCTGTACGGGGCCAGCCGCGAGATCTTCGAGGCTGCCTGGCAGGGCGTGGTGCCCCTGTGCTGGCACGAGCGCATGGAAGACGCTGTCCTGGCCCTGCAGGGCCAGGTGAAGGAGGGCGATGTGGTCCTGCTGGCTCCGGCAACTTCCAGTTTTGACCAGTACCGCAATTATGTGGAACGCGGCAACGACTTCAAGCGCATCGTGGGAAGCCTGGCATGAAGAACATGTTCCTGAGCAGGAAGGAAAAGAAAAAGGAAGAAGCCGCTCCCCAGGGCGGAGGCATCTCGCGTGCTCTGGGCAAGGTGAGTTTTGAGGGGTTCGACTGGTGGCTGTTCACCCTGATGCTCATCATCCTGGCCATCGGCCTCATCATGGTGCTGTCGGCCAGCGGCATCGTGGCCGAGCAGGTCAACGGTGACAAATACTACTTTTTCAAGCGCCAGCTGATCTTTGCCTGCGGCGGGGGCCTCGTGCTCTGGGGCGCGGCCCTCATGCCCCGCAGCTGGCTCTACAAATTGCAGTATCCGGCCATCTTCCTCTCCCTGTTCCTGCTCCTGCTGACCCTGTCGCCCCTGACGCCGTCCATCAACGGCGCCAAGCGCTGGATCCCTCTGGGGCCCGTGAGCCTGCAGCCCATGGAGTTCGTCAAGATCTCCCTGGCCCTGTACCTGGCCTATTTCATGAGTTCCAAGCAGGCGCTGGTCAAGACCTTCAGCCGGGGCGTCATCCCGCCCTTTGCCGTGACGGGCCTGTTCTGCGGCCTGCTGCTGTTGCAGCCCGACTTCGGCAGCGCCGTGGTGGTGGCCAGCATCTTGTTCTTCATGTGTCTGGCCGGGGGCACGCGTTTCATCTATCTGTTCTTCGCCATGATCCTGGCCTGCGCCGGCGCCATGGCCCTGGCCATCCTGGAGCCTTACCGCCTGCGCCGCCTGCTGGCCTTTCTGGATCCGTTCGCCGATCCCACCGACACGGGCTATCACCTGGTGCAGTCCCTGCTGGCCATCGGCTCGGGCGGCTTTTTCGGCGTGGGCGTGGGCGCCAGCCGACAGAAGATGTTCTATCTGCCCGAAGCCCACAACGACTTCATCATGGCCGTGCTGGCCGAGGAGCTGGGCTTTGTGGGCATCACCGTGGTCATGCTGCTGTTCGGCCTGCTGTTCTGGCGCTGCTACCGCATCATCATGCGCCAGACCGAACTGCGCGACCGGCTGACGGCCTTTGGCCTGACGGTCATCCTGGCCATGGGTGCCGTCATGAATCTGGCCGTGGTCATGGGGGTGGCGCCGCCCAAGGGCGTGCCCATGCCCCTGATGAGCTACGGCGGCAGTAATCTTATGGCCACCATGCTCTGCGTGGGCCTGCTCATGAATTTTTCTCGCACGGCCACGGGCAAGGAGGGGAGCATATGGAAAGAGTCCTCTTAACCACCGGCGGTACCGGCGGGCACATCTTCCCGGCGCTGGCCGTGGCGGAAGCCCTGCGTCAGCGCCATCCCGGTGTGGAACTGCTGTTCGTGGGCTCGCAATACGGCCCGGAACAGCGTCTGGCCCGGGCGGCGGGCATCGACTTCATCGGCCTGCCGGTGCGCGGCTTTTTGGGGCGTGGCCTGCGGGCCTTTGCCGCTGCGGGGCGCATGGCCTGTGCCGTCTGCCGGGCCCGGGGCATCATCCGGCGCTTCCGGCCCCAGGTAGTGGCCGGTTTTGGCGGTTATGCCGCTTTCGCGCCCATGCTGGCGGCCCGTCTGGCCGGTGTCCCCACGGTGCTGCATGAGCAGAACGCCATCGCCGGAATGAGCAACCGCATCCTGGGGCGCCTTGCCCGGCGCATCTGCCTGTCCCTGCCGGGGACCGAGGGCTTCGACGCCTCCCGGACGGTACTGACGGGCAACCCCGTGCGCGCCGCCGTGGTGGCGCTGGCCGGACGGCAGCATGATTTTTCCGGCAAGCGCCTGCTGGTCATGGGGGGGTCCCTGGGGGCCCATGCCCTGAACGTGCATGTGTGCCGTCATCTCGACGCCCTGCGGGCCGCGGGCATCGAAGTGCGCCACCAGACCGGCGTGCGTGACGAGGCCGTGACCCGCGAGGCCTATGCGGCGGCGGGCTATGACCCGGCCTGTGTGAGTGCCTTCATCGACGACATGGCCTCGGCCTATGCCTGGGCGGATCTGGTGCTTTGCCGCGCCGGGGCCACCACCGTGGCCGAGCTTTGCGCCGCGGGCCTGCCCTCGGTGCTGGTGCCGTTCCCCTATGCGGTGCATGACCATCAGACGCGCAACGCCCAGGCCCTGGTGGCCGAAGGCGCGGCCCTGATGCTGCCCGAGGCCCGCATGGAGAGCGACGGCCTCATGGCGCAGGTCACGGACCTGCTGCAGGATACCGGCAGGCTGCGCACCATGGCCGCTGCGGCTTCCGGCTGTGCCCGCGTCCGCGCGGCGGAGCTGGTGGCCGCGGAACTGGAGACCGTGTGCGCACGGTAAGTTCACGATAACATCTTCTTCCGGATAGAGAGAGACATATGGACAGCAAGATTCGGCAGATTCACATGGTGGGCATCGGCGGCGCCGGCATGAGCGGCATCGCGGAAGTCCTGCTCAACCTGGGCTATGACATCTCGGGCTCGGACATGAGCGATTCGGCCGTGGTCAAACATCTGCGCAGTCTTGGGGCCCGCATCGCCGTGGGCCATGCGGCTGAGAACGTGGGCAACGTGCAGGTGCTGGTCAAGTCCACGGCCATTGCCGAGGACAACCCCGAAGTGGTGGAAGCGCGCCGCCGCAACATCGCCATCATCCCCCGTGCCGAAATGCTGGCCGAACTGATGCGCCTGCGCCAGGGCGTGGCCATTGCCGGTACCCACGGCAAGACCACCACCACGTCCCTGACGGCCTCCATCTTCGACACGGCCGGTCTGGACCCCACGGTCATCATCGGGGGGCGCCTCAATGTTTACGGCACCAATGCCCATCTGGGCAGCGGCCACTACCTCATCGCCGAAGCCGACGAATCCGACGGCTCCTTCCTCTGTCTGTTCCCCATCATCAACGTGGTCACCAACGTGGACGAAGACCATCTGGACCACTACGGGACCCGGCAGGCCATCGACGACGCCTTTGTCCAGTTCATGAACAAGGTTCCGTTCTACGGCCTCAACGTGGTCTGCGGCGATGATCCCGGCGTGCGGGCCCTGCTGCCGCGCGTCAAGCGCCCGGTGCTGACCTACGGCTTCGCCGCCGACAACCAGCTGCGCGCCGTGTTGCTGGAATCGGGCATGACCAGCCGTTTCGAGGTCTGGCGCGATGACCGGAAGCTGGGCGAAGTGAGCCTGCCCCATCCCGGCCGCCACAATATCCTCAATGCCCTGGCCGCCATCGGTGCTGCCACGGCTGCCGACATCCCCTTCGAACGCTGCGTGGAAGGTCTGGCCACCTTCCGGGGCGTGGGGCGCCGCTTTGAATTCAAGGGCGAACGCAATGGGGTGACCGTCATCGACGACTACGGCCATCATCCGGCCGAGATCGCGGCCACGCTGGCCACGGCCCGCCAGGTCTTCCCTGACCGCCGTCTGGTGGTGGCCTTCCAGCCGCACCGCTTCAGCCGTACCCAGGCCCATTTCGGCGAGTTCTGCAAGGTCTTCGACGTGGTGGACCAGCTGGTGCTGACCGAGATCTACGCCGCTTCCGAAAAGCCCATCCCCGGTGTTTCCGGCGAGAGCCTGGCCCAGGGCATGCGTCAGGTCTCCGAGACCCCGGTCACCTATTTCCAGACCATCGACGCCATGGTCAAGGGCCTGGACGATATCCTGCAGCCCGGTGACGTGCTGCTGACTCTGGGGGCCGGCACCATCACCCGTGTGGGGCCCGCCTGGCTGGAGGGCGGCAAGGATGCGTGAGATCCTGTCTCCTTCGCTGGCAGAGCGGACATCACTGCATCTCGGGGGCCGGGCCATCGCGGAACTGGTGCTTGAGCGTGCCGAGGATTATCCGCTGCTGGCAGAACGTTTGCAGCAGCTGGGCGGGAGCCCGTTCATCATTGGCGCGGGCACGAATTTGCTTGCCCGCGATGGTGAATTACCAGTCGTACTGCTTCGTTCTGCAATCAAGGAAGGCCCCGAGATCGTCTGGGAATCTGAAGTGCGGGCCCATGTGCGGGTAGGGGCGGGCGTGCCCCTGCCGCGCCTGCTTGGTTTCTGTGCCCGGCGGGGTTTAGGCGGTCTTGAGGGCCTTGTCGGCATCCCCGGGAGCGTCGGGGGAGCCGTGGCCATGAACGCAGGCTCCTACGGTTGCGAGACCTGCAGGAATCTCTTGGAAATCAAGGCCGTTGTCGATGGTCGCCCGCGGGTCTTCCCGGCAGCGGAACTGCAGTATGGTTACAGAACCCTGCTGGTGGACGGCAAAAAAAACGGTTTTCTTGTGCTCGAAGCCACATTTGACTTGACCAAGACTGACAGGGATGGCATTTCTAAACTCATGCATCGCAATATTTGCGAGAAAAAGTCTAAACAACCTGTGACAGCGTGGAGTGCGGGCTGCGTATTCAAAAATCCGGCCCAGGACAAACCAGCCGGCATCCTTCTGGATAGGGCCGGCTTTCGCGGCAGGCGGCTTGGCGGGATGGCTTTTTCGACCATGCATGCCAATTTTTTGATAAATGAAGGGAATGGCAGCGCGAGTGCCGCGTTCGAACTGATAGAGAGTGCGCGGCAGGGAGTGCTGGAGCAGTTCGGCATCACGCTGGAAACGGAAGTCAGGATCGTGCCGTGACCTTTTCGCTGAAAAAAAACCGGCGCAATACGCGCTCCTACAGCGGTAGTTCGACACCTGCTCCCAGTCGCAGCACCGCTTCCCGCCCCAATACCCGCAACCGGGCCAAGCTGGCGAGGGAAAAACGTCAGTTCTCCCTTTGGAGCAAGCTGCAGGGCGGGCGTGTGCAGCGTTTTTTTTGCGTCCTGTTCCTGCTGGCAGGGCTGGTAGCGGCTGTGACGGGCCTGTGTGCCGGGTCCATTTGGCTGTACGGCAAGGCCACGACCAGTGACTTCTTCGCCACGCGGCATATCGACGTGGCCGGGAATGTCAGATTGTCGCGGGAGATGGTCCTGCAGTATGGCGGCCTGAAGGAAGGGGAGAACTCCCTGGCGGTCAGCATCGCGGAAGTGGAGCGCAAGCTGCGTGCCACGCCCTGGGTGGAAGAGGTCTCGGTCAAACGTCTGTTGCCGGACCGCTTCGTCATCAAGATCAAGGAGCGTATGCCCACCTTCTGGGTCCACAAGGACGGGGTGCTGTATTACGCCAATGAATCCGGCGAGGCCATCGCGCCTGTGGAGAGCCGCAACTTCCTCTCGCTGCCGACCCTGTCCGTGGAAGCGGGTGCCGAGGATGACGTGGCCTACCTGCCGCGATTCATGAAGGATCTGCATGCGGGCAGCCTGCCGGTGGAGGCGGGGGCCATTGCGTCGATCACGGTGAGCCCCGCACGGGGTATCGAGATATATCTGGAAGACCGCGAGATGCGGCTTTCCATCGCAACGGATGACTGGGCCGGGAATCTTGCCCGGATCGGCCTGACGCTGGGGGATCTGGCACGCAGGCACGAGCTGAAGAACGTGCGTGAGGTGCGTTCGGTCAACGGCAGTGTCTGGGTGACGCTCAGTCAGCCCATGCGCGGATGATGTTTGGTGAGGAGTAACTATGGCGGATCTCATTGTAGGCCTGGATATCGGCACTACCAAAGTGTGTGCGGTCGTAGGGGAAATGGCGGAAAACGGCCTGGTGGATGTCGTTGGGATCGGCACCCGTCCCTCTCACGGCATGCGCAAGGGCGTGGTGGTGAATATTGAGCAGACCGTGCAGTCCATCCGGGGCGCCATCGAGGACGCCGAGCTCATGGCCGGCTGTGAGATCAATTCGGTCTATGTGGGGATCGCCGGCGGGCATATCGCCGGGATCAACAGCCATGGCGTCATCGCCGTCAAGGGCGGCGAAGTGGGCCAGCGCGATGTGGAACGCGCGCTCGATGCGGCCCGTGCCGTGGCCATCCCTGCGGACCGTGAAGTCATCCACATCCTGCCGCAGGAATATATCGTGGACAACCAGCGCGGCATCGCCGACCCGCTGGGCATGGCGGGCGTGCGTCTGGAGGTCAAGGTGCACATCGTGACCGGGGCCGTGACCTCGGCCCAGAACATCGTGCGCTCCTGCCACCGCAGCGAACTGGAAGTCTCGGACATCGCGCTGGAATCCCTGGCATCGGCCAAAGCCGTGCTGACGGAAGAAGAGCGCGAGCTGGGCGTCGCGCTGGTGGACATCGGCGGCGGCACCACGGACATCGCCATTTTCGCCAACGATTCCATCAAGCACACCCATGTGCTGGCGCTGGGCGGCCAGAACCTGACCAACGATATCGCCTTTGGCCTGCGCACCCCCATTGCGGCGGCCGAGCGTATCAAACTCAAGTATGGCTGCGCCCTGACCGACATGGTGCGGCATGACGAATTCATCGAAGTCCCCACCGTGGGCGGCCGTGATCCCAGCCGCATCTCCCGCCAGATCCTGGCGGAGATCTGCGAGCCGCGCATGGAAGAGATCCTGTGTCTGGTGAACCGGACGCTGGAAAACTCCGGTTACAAGAACTTCCTGGGCGCAGGTGTGGTGCTGACCGGCGGCACGGCCCTTATCGAGGGCTGTCAGGAGCTGGGCACGCAGATCTTCAACCTGCCCACGCGTATCGGCTACCCCCGCAATGTGGGCGGCCTCAAGGACGTGGTGAACAGCCCCAAGTTCTCCACGGCTGTGGGTCTGCTGCGTTACGGTGCGGAAAAGGAAGTTTCCGGCCAGAAAAAGTTTACTCCCACGCACAGCGACAGCGGCGTTTTCGAAGGCCTGCTGGCGCGCATGAAGAAGTGGTTTTCCGACATTTCCTAAAAAAACAAAGCGGGCAAGCTTTTAGAGTATTTGAGGAGAGGGAACTATGTCACAATCCATTGTTGATGATATCGACATCACGCTGGGCAATAATGCCAAGCTTAAGGTCATCGGTGTAGGCGGTGGCGGCGGCAACGCCGTGCAGAACATGATCACTTCCGGTCTGCAGGGGGTGCAGTTCATCTGCGCCAATACCGATATGCAGGCCCTGAGCCGCAACAACGCCCCGGTCAAGATCCAGCTGGGCGAAAAGCTCACCAAGGGCCTGGGGGCCGGTGCCAACCCCGCCGTGGGTCGTGAGGCCGCCCTGGAAAGCGTCAATGCCATCCGGGAAGCCATCGGCGATGCCGACATGGTCTTCGTGACCGCCGGCATGGGCGGTGGTACGGGGACGGGGGCCGCGCCCGTCGTGGCCCAGACCGCCAAGGAAATGGGCGCTCTGACCGTGGGTGTCGTCACCAAACCTTTCTCTTTTGAAGGGGCCCGCCGCCGTCGCTTTGCCGAAGAAGGTCTGGAAGAGTTCAAGCAGCATGTGGACTGCCTGATCACCATCCCCAACGACCGTCTGCTGGCCTTCGCTCCCAAGAAGACTCCCTTCTCTGCCATGCTGCAGAAAGCCAACGACGTGCTCTTCTATGCCGTCAAGGGTATTTCCGACGTCATCCTGGCCGATGGTATGATCAACCTCGACTTCGCCGACGTGCGCACCACCATGTCCGAATCCGGCATGGCCCTGATGGGCACCGGTGTGGCCGCCGGTGAGAACCGCGCCCGCGAGGCCGCCCAGCGCGCCATCAACAGCCCGCTGCTGGAAGACGTGTCGCTGGAAAGCGCCAAGGCCGTGCTGTACAACATCACGGCGTCCATGGACATCTCCACCGACGAGATCGCCGAGATCGGCGACATCATCGCCGATGCCACGCCCGAAGATACCAACATCATCTTTGGTGTGGTCTATGACGAGAACATCGGCGACGAACTGCGTCTGACCGTCATCGCTACGGGTATCGATCCCAGCGCCACGGTGGTGCAGCCCGTGGCCGAGCCCGTGAAAAGCTCCAGCGTGACCAGATTCCCCGGCTCGCAGGCTGCTCAGGCTGCCCGCCCCATGGAAGCGCCGCAGGCTCCTGCCTATGAGCAGCCCCGTCCGCGTCCCGTGCGCCAGCGTGGAGACTGGATCCCCCAGAACTCCTATCCGCAGGGGGGATACGGTCCCTATTCCGCCCAGGACCAGTTCGAGAAACCGACCTATCTGCGCACCGGCGCCACGCTGGGCCAGCAGCCCATGCCCCGGCGCCAGCACAACCCCGGTCATGAGGACTTCACCTACAGTGAAGAAGACTTCGAGATTCCTACGTTCATCCGCACTCAGGCCGACTAGGCCGTGCGGCAGGCCGTTGAGGCATGAACGCATGAGATTTCAGGGCTCACCTCTTCGGCCCTGAAATGCCCGCCGGGAGGCCCATGGGGGGCCTCCCTTTGTACCGTTCCGGTGCACAAAAACGCCCACAAGTTCGTCTTGCGGGCGTTTTTCGTTTTGCGTGCCAGTCTATGCATTACCGGCGGCACGATACCAGGCAGATGATCGACAAAAATGACGGAGCAGGGCGAAGCCGGTGCGGCCTCAGCGGTATTGCCACCAGCGCCAGAGCATCCACAGGGCAAGGCCTGCCAGGGTCGCCGACAGGATCAGGAGATTCTTGCCCGGTGAGGGTATCCAGCCCGCAAGATAGGCGCGACCACCAAAGAAAATGGCCAGCAGGGCGAGGATGGTGGCAAGACTCATGTCGCTTCGGCCGTGATCGCTGAAAAAAAGATCGCTCACAGCAGCGAGCCACTGTCCAGATCGGGAGAGTGGGGCTTGATGTCCAGCAGGGGTGTGCCGTCCAGCATGTCCACGTGCGAGACGTGGAGGATGTTCCCGTCCCGGCGCAGCAACGGTACCAGGCTCATGCCGATGCCGCTTGGACGGCAGGGAGCACGGGTAGTGAAGACGCCGCGCTCCCGGGTCTGCCCGTGCGGGATGACCTGCAGGCGCGGAGCCTCTGCCCTGTGGAAGGCGAAGATCAGCCAGATGCGGGCAAAGCGTTCCAGGCCTTCAAGCCCGGCCGCGAATTCGGGAAAGATCTCCACCCAGCCGGTGAACTCTGCGGCATGGATGGGCTGGCGGGGCGTTTGGGCCGGATCGGTGTGCGGGGTGTGGATGATGCCGATGGGGCGGCAGGTGAACAGAGGCAGCGGCATGGATACCTCCTGTGAGGGGTTTCCCGGGGAATGTTACAAGGCAGGCTGGTGGTCGAAGGACAGTCGCACTGCCCTGGATGCCTTCGTGTGGAAGCTGTGAATGCGACCTGGCGGGCGATGCCGCCCCCAAAACTCGTATTTCCACGAGCATTAGCCGCGCTGGCGGAAAGGGGGCTGGAGCCACGCTATCCCTGCGGACAGGCGGGCGTGCCGTCGGCTTCCTGCGGACGCAGCTGCGGCGCGTGGATGGCCAGCCAGACACAGGGCTTGCTGGTCTCCAGCACACGATGGCGAACATGCTTAGGCAACAGCAGACACTGGCCGCGTTCCAGGGATACTTCACGGCCATCGTCAAAGCCCAGTCGGGCGGAGCCTTCCAGCAGCAGGACCCATTCGTCTTTTTCCTGATCGTACCACTGGCCTTCCGGCGTCACATGGCCCCAGGAGACGATGCGCTCCACCAGCAGCCCGCTGTCTGAGGTGAGCAGAGCCGTGAAATGTTCCGGCGTGCCGGGAAGATGGATGTCCTCCGGCAGCGTGAGCAAAGAATCCATGATGCCTCCGCAAGACACGATGACAGGCGGCAGGCCGTTCGGCCCGCCCGGCAAAAGGATACTCCGAAGGGGACATGACGGAAAGGCCGTCCTCTTGCGGCCCGCGAGCGGGCAGGAGGCCTTCGAAGGGGCAGGAACGGGACAGGGATGCTGCTCCGTTCCTGCTTTTGGCAAAAGCCCCAAAGGGACCTACTCCAGGCCCATTTTCTTCATGCCGGAATTGAACAGGGATTCCATGCTGTTGCCGAAATCCGACAGCCCCTTCTCGATGTCATCCATGGTATTGGAACGGCGGGCCGGCTTTTCTGCCAGCGAGGGGTCGAGGGTCTCCAGATCGTGGATGCGCTTGCGCAGCTGGTCGATCTCGAACCAGGCCAGGTTTTCCATGGCGCTTTGGCTGTTGGGATAGTTCTCGGCCACAGGGCGCATGCTGGCCTTGTACGCCAGCCAGCTGTGCTGGCTCTCTTCCAGGGCTTCCAGGCAGGCTGTGCTGCGTTTTTCCGCTTCGGGGCCGGAGAATTTTTTGCAGATGCCCTGCATGGTCTGATAACGGGTATCCAGCTTTTTCTGCCAGTAATCACGCTCCATATCCAGGCACTGTTTCTGATCCGAGCTTTTGGGATTTTTTTTGATGCAGGCTTCGAACCCCGGAGCGTGTTCGGCCGCCATGGCGGGAGCGGCCAGCAGCAGGGCGGCCAGCAGAGCGGGCAAAAAGCGTTTCGTGGACATAGTGTCTCCTTGTGTAGGTACTGCCAGCATACGGTATGCGGTGGTTCCTGTCAGCAGGTCTACCAGCCGGTACGCCGTCGACCGTGGACCAGCAGGCCGATACCCAGCAGCAGGGTCAGGGCCTCGGCCAGGGGGATGGCCCAGAAGATATGCTCGTCTTCCAGCCAGAGGGCGAACAGGCTCAGGAACAGGGCGGGAAAGACCAGACTGCGGCTCAGCGCCATGCCCACAGCCTGCAGGGAGCGGTTGAGCCCGGTCAGATAACAGGCGATGCCCATGTTCAGGCCGCTGAAGAAAAAGCTCCAGCGGAAGTCGGCGATGAAGTCACAGGCCAGGCTGCCCACAGCGGCATTATCGGGCAGGAAAAGGCGGGCAAGTTCCTGCGGGTAGAGGCTGAAAACAAGGAACATGATCACGCCCAGTGCCAGCAGGCTCAGCAGGGCGACGTGCAGGAATCTGTGCGTCCGCTGGCGCAACCCGGCAGCATGGTTGGCACTGACCAGGGGCGACAGGGTATCGCTGAGGCCGTAAGCCAGGGTCAGGCCGAACCACGAACCGTAGCTGACCACGGTGAAGGCGGCTACGCCGGAGGAGCCGAAGCGGGCCATCATCAAATGATTGATGAGCAGGATGATGCTGCCCACGGAGATCTCGTTGATGCTCTCCGCACTGCCGTTAAGGCTGGCCCGCAGTATCTCCCGCCAGCCGCAGCCCTTCAGGGTCAGGCGCAGCAGGGCACGGCGGGAAAGGAAGTGGATCATGAACAGGAGCAGGGTGCAGCTGAAGCCCAGGCCCGTGGCCAGGGCCGCCCCCTGCACGCCCCAGCCGAAGCGGGCGATGAACAGGTAATCCAGGAAGATATTGACGGCAGCGCTCAGGATGAGCCCCAGAGAGGCCAGGGTGGGATGCTGGTCCACCCGGGCGAACTGCGAAAGGGCGTAGGAGGCGGGCAGCACAGGGCTGAAAAGCAGGATGGTGGTCAGATACTGGTACGCGGGCCGCATCACATCACCGTCCGCCCCCAGCAAGGCCAGCAGCAGCGGCCGGAACAGCAGCGAGAGCAGGGCCAGTACCAGACCGGCCAGCAGGATGAGCAGCATGGTGCGGCCAAAGACCGCCGAAGCGGCCCGCAGATCGCCGCGCCCCACGTGGTGGGCACTGCGGACCGTGCCGCCCACGGAAAGCATGACGCCCATGCCGAAAAAAATGCTGAAGACAGGGCTGATGATATTGACGGCTGCCAGAGCCTGGGCCCCGACATAGCGACCGATGAAAATGGTATCCACCAGACCGGCGGACGAAAGCAGGAGGAAGGCCGCGGACCAGGGCAGGCCATAGCGGAAAAAGGTCTGGGCCACGGGGCGGTCCAGCATGCTGGCACGATTTTGGGACATGGGAACCTCGGGATGGCTGCACAGGGCAGGTCTGGGACTTGTACCATGCGGCCAAGAAAAGCGTCAACGCGCTGCGCGGAAGCGGGAAAAAGCGGCGGGATCCGGGAAAGGGGCTTGACATGGCCGCCGCAAGGATTATGCTCAATTGTGCAAAACGTCCGCAAGCCTGCCATCCTTTCCGGCTGCGTGCCCGTTTTGCCAGATATTGGAGAAATCATGCCGCGTCCCAGACAGTGCCGCTATGTGGCCACCACTCCCAGTGTCACCTACTTCAAGCCGCGGGGCATCCCCATGACGGCCCTGGAGGAAGTCTGCCTGGGCGTGGAAGAACTCGAAGCCCTGCGTCTGGCGGATCTGGAAGGCCTGACCGGCTCCGAGGCCGCCTGCCGCATGCGTGTGTCCCGGCATACGTTCGGCCGTACTCTGGCTGCGGCCCGGCGCACGGTGGCGCTGGCCCTGGTCACGGGCCGGGCCCTGCGCATCGAGGGCGGTCATTATGCCCTGGCCGAACCGGATCACCGGACTGCGGACGCAAAGGAGAATACCATGCAGAAGATTGCCATTTCCAGTGAAGGCCCCACCCTTGACGATCTCGTCGATCCCCGTTTCGGTCGCGCGGGCGGCTTCGTGGTGGTGGATCTGCCGGACATGAGCGTGAGCTATATCGACAACGGCGCTTCCCAGACCATGAGCATGGGCGCCGGCATCGAGACCGCCGAACGTGTGGCCAACGCGGGCGTGCAGGTGGTGCTGAGCGGCTATGTGGGCCCCAAGGCTTTCGACGCCCTGAAAGCTGCGGGCATCAAGGTCTGCCAGGATGTGAGCGGTACCGTCCGGGAAGCGGTGGAACGCTTCCAGAAGGGCGAATTCCCCTTTGCTGACGCGCCCAACAAGTAGAGGACCCGTATGCGTATCGCCATTGCCAGCGGCAAGGGCGGGGCAGGCAAGACCAGCGTGGCGGCCTCCCTGGCCAGCGTCTGGGACAGCCCCCTGGTGGCCGTGGATACGGACGTGGAAGCGCCCAACCTCCACCTCTTCCTGCCGCCGCAGGTGGAGGGGAGCAGCAAGGCCTGGCTGGAAGTTCCTTCCCTCGATCTGGCCGCGTGCAGCAAGTGCGGCAAATGCCGCGAGATCTGCAGCTTCAAGGCCATTGCCTCCTTTGCCGGCAATATCAGCATCTTTCCCGACATGTGCCACGGCTGCGGCGGCTGTTTCGCCGTCTGTGCGGACAAGGCCCTCAAGCCCGTGGGCCGGGAGCTGGGCGAACTGGAACACGGCACGGTGCTGGACGGTACGGTCCGCTTCCTCATGGGGCGTACCCGTATCGGCGAATCCATGACGCCGCCCCTGCTGCGCCAGCTGCGGGCCCGTCTGGACGCCATGCTGGCTGAGATCCCGGCCGATGCCATCCTCGATGCGCCTCCCGGGGTCAGCTGTCCGGCGGTCACGGTCACCCGTGATGTGGATCTGATCCTGCTGGTGGCCGACCCCACGCCCTTCGGCTTCCATGATTTCAGATTGGCGCATCAGGCCTTCCTGCCCCTGAACAAGGCCATGGCCGTGGTCATCAACCGGGCCGGGGCCGAGGGCAATGCCGATGGTGACGCCGCTGTGCGTGACTACTGTCGCGAACACGGCCTGCCCCTGCTGGCGGAGCTGCCTTTTGAACGGGCCGCCGCCGAGCAATATGCCAATGGCCGTCTGCTGGCCGCGCTGTCCCCGGAATGGAAACAGCGTTTCGAACACTTGCGCGATGCCCTGCGCCGTCTGGGCGGGGAGGTGTGTCATGCGTGAGATCGTCGTCATCAGCGGCAAGGGCGGGACGGGCAAAACCACGGTCTGTGCCTCCTTTGCCCATCTGGCCGAAAGCAAGGTCATCTGTGACCTGGATGTGGATGCGCCCGACCTGCACATCCTGCTGCAGCCGGAGGTCAAGGAACGCACGCCGTTCATCTCGGGACACAGCGCCCGGATCCGTCAGGATGACTGCATCCGTTGCGGCCAGTGTGCCGATTTGTGCCGTTTCGAAGCGGTACGTCCGCATGACGGGGGCTTCCTTATTGATGACCATTGCGAAGGCTGCGGCATCTGCGTGAAGCTCTGTCCGCAGCAGGCCATCGATTTTCCCGAAAATCACTGTGGTGACTGGTACGTGAGCGACAGCCGCTTCGGGCTGATGGTCCATGCCCAGCTCTTCCCCGGGCAGGAGAACTCCGGACGTCTGGTGAGCCTGCTCAAGGCCCAGGCCAGGGAGCGTGCCAGAGCGCTGGGGCTGGAGACCATCCTGTGCGACGGTTCGCCGGGCGTGGGCTGTCCCGTCATCAGCTCCCTGTCGGGGGCCAGTCTGGCCGTGGGCGTCGTGGAGCCCACGCCGTCAGGCCGCCACGATTTCAGCCGCGTGGCCGATCTGTGCCGGCATTTCCGCATCCCGCTGGCCATCATCATCAACAAGGCTGATCTCAATGTGAACGAGGCCGATGCCATCGCCGCGGAATGCGCCGAACACGGCCATACCCTGCTGGGGCGGCTGCCCTTCGATCCGGTGGTGACCCGGGCCATGGTGCAGCGTCGCGCCCTGACAGAATTCGACAATCCCCTTGGCAACAGCCTGAAGGACATGTGGTCGGCCCTTCAGGATATGCGCACCGGCCGCTAGGCCGCGCACCTTCGACCAGAAATGGAGCGTTTATCATGAGCTTTCTTCTTGCCGTGCCTTCCTGCATGCCTGGCGGTCTCGATGCCCAGATGGGCATGCACTTCGGCCATTGCGACATCTACACCATCGTGGAAATCGAAGATAACGCCATCAAGGCCGTGGGCACGCTGGAAAACGTGCCTCACCAGCAGGGCGGCTGCATGGCTCCCGTGCAGCACCTGGCCAGCCACGGCGTGAAAGCCCTGCTGGCCGGCGGCATGGGCATGCGTCCGCTGATGGGCTTCCAGCAGGTGGGCGTCAACGTCTTCTTCGCCGGTCAGTACCCCACCGTGGGCGCTGCCGTGCAGGCCTTCCTGGAAGGCAAGCTGCCTCCCTTCACCATGGACTTCACCTGCGGTGGCGGCGGCCATCACTAGGCCGTGGGGTCCGCTATGGATATCCTGATCGTTACCTCGCGCCCCGAACAGTGGGCCCCGATCCTTCCGGTCATGGAAGGGCGCGGTGCGGCTGTCCGGCAGGCGGGTTCCCTGGAACAGGGCATGGAGCTGGTGCGCCAGCAGGCCCCCGCTCTGGCCGTGCTCGACCTGGGGCTGGAGCCTGAGGAGCTGCGCAAGGCTGTCATCGACATCCTCATGGTCAATGCCATGATCCATACGGCTGCTGTCAGCCCCATGACGGCGGCGGAATTCCACGACAAGATGGAAGGGCTCGGCATGCTGATGTCCCTGCCCGTGGACTTTACGGTCCGGGACGTGGAAAAGATGATGACGGCTCTGGAAGGCCTCGCAGGATAGAGACCTGTTGAGCTGATAGCAGGGGATCCTTTGTCGGGCTGCCGCCCGGGAAGGATCCCCTTTGCATTTTTTGCAGGGACCGTCGGTTCTTGCTGTGGATAGCGCAAGTAGAGGAGGACTATCTGCTTTTGCCTTTCTTCTTTCCTGAGGAAAGGGACAGCAGGCCGTGCTTTCAATGTCGCATCCGGGGCGCTGTGTCCGGTGTATTTTTCTCCTTTCCGTGTGTCCTTTGGTGCCGTGACAGAGAAAATCCGAAGCAGGGCGAAAGAGGCGCATCGCTTCCTGGAGAGAAAAGGATGCTTTCTCTAGCAGGGAATGTGGGGCTCTTGCCGGGCAGAAAGGGGAGAAGAAAATGGAAAATGGCAAAGAAAAATCAAAACATTTTTTTGTGTATTTCCAGTATGTTGATTGAATAAACAGTCAGCAAGACGCAAATCCATAAATTTTTTTGCGGAAAAATGCTTGACGGTGGGGTCGAAAAGGCGCATAAAGCCGTTCGCGCCAACGAGCTGGCCACGTCCGAAAGGGCGACGGGAAAAGAAATTTTTCCGGATGGCAAAAAAGTTCTTGACGCGGGTTTGAAAATGAGACATAAGTCTCCCTCGCGCCAACGAGTTGCCCCGACGGGGCCGCGAAAAAAAACTTTCGCGA
>ERZ772882.200-NODE-200-length-86415-cov-5.576552_pt1 | contig 86415 bp, 75 predicted proteins | sample MGYA00580576_ERZ772882 | MGnify/ENA primary metagenome ERZ772882 (study PRJEB29015, sample SAMEA2737658) | human gut metagenome | biome: human gut; feature: human-associated habitat; material: faeces | place: China | collected 2012 ... | reverse complement strand
AATTCTGACATTGGTTTACTAAGTTTACTGTAAACTTTTTTCAGGACAATACATACGGTTGCTCTATCCTTTCCCTATATCATGAACATAGCATGTACATAGCAAGTACATAACATGAATACTGGCAGGTGTACATGCTCCGTTCGTGTTATGTAGGTATTTCATTGTTGCCTGCGGGAAAAGGTAGAGAAGGGATTAACAGGGAGTAGGCCTTCCCCGGTGTAAGGGAAAGTTTGTTACAGGCATACCCATGAGTACCACTTTCCAGAAATACATCCAATCCATACTCACGTATACTTTATTATCAGGCGGAGTTGGACGGCGCACGTCAATCGGCACCTCTTCATTAGATAACCAGAAGAAAGAGCCGGATATTAAGAGTAATTTGCTGCGGCAACCTCCTTACGTCCGATACTGATTTCCCCGTTACTCAGGCAATCCGCATCCCCCAAGATGATAATGCGCTGTTCTTTCCCTCCCATCGAACGAGACATTGCCAAAGCCGTAATATACGAACGTTCAACTTCTCCGACCAAAGGATTAAGAGAAACCGTATCATCTAAAAAAATCAACTGTTCCCAATTCATTCCAACTACCAATCGTGTCACTCACGAACAAAGGCGTAATGGAAAATCCTTTATCTTCGAAACACTCCAATCCTGTCGTACCCGGCATGGTCACCACGTATTCCCGACGAATCATCTGGTTGAAGATATACGAAAACACCCCGGCATAAACCGTACGCCGAAAGGTTCCACCAACGGGTTCATAAATTCCTGAAATTCGTTTCGAACTATCTAGCAAATATATCTAGCCACCTCCGCACGTTTTTCACGAAACGAGTCCCAAACGCACATAACGCATGAAAGAACAAACGGTAAACCTCTTTCAACGCACTTTCTTTACCCTTGTTCAAATTTTGAAGTATATCTGATTCTATATCTACCATCACTTCCGTTTCTATGTTTTACAAATATATTAAAAAACTCAACACTTTTCACATCTCCCAAAAACAAAATACGCTATTCTCCTTTTACGCCACGAAATACAATTCATTGATTCTCAAAGCTCCCGTCTATTCCCATATTTTTTTTGTTAATAGACCTGTTTTTTCCCCTTTTTTATTTTGCGGGATTCAACAAAACCCCTATATTTGCATCGCTTTTGAGAAAATTCCTTAGTAGCTCAGTTGGTTAGAGCGGCGGACTGTTAATCCGTAGGTCGTAGGTTCAAGTCCTACCTAAGGAGCCAACAAGCTGAAAGTCAGTAGAGATACTGACTTTTTTTAATGCTCAAATATTTGATTCAAGTATTGAATATCAATATATTAACTACAAAATATCATTAATCACTATATATTCCAACAATAAAAATTAAAGGGATTACAAGGGGAAATATCAATAAAAGTGGTCACCTTCATCAAAAAAAGTGGTCACCTTTCTTCAAGAGATAAGCTATTGTTTTATAGGCTATTAAATCCAATATATTATAATAACAAGAGTAACCATTGGATCAACAGGAAAATCAAGTATCATATTTGCTATCATACCCATTTTATTTGCTCCCATATTAAAATACCGTGTACCTGTCATTTAAATCAATTCACGTGAAAAAGTAGGTGAACACCCTGTTCTTCGTGGTGTCAACATCATTCTTTTCAAGCAAAAACTTGGTCTAGATGAAAAAAGAAAATAGAGTCCTTGATATAGTATTCAAATAAGTAGTTTTTTCCGGTATATTTGGGGAACACCGACGCTTCTCTTTCGCTCACGAGCGGAAGTGCACCGAAGTTGTTCCGAAAGAATACCGAAATTATTACCTGTTTTCACCGGAACCACAACGGTTGATCACCGAATGATATTATAAAAAACACTTATTTATCATACAAAGGCATCATTCCAGCCCTGTATATTTCAACAATAATAATCATATACCCTCCTCCTTCGGTTTCCGATAAGGAATTCTAAAATAAAACGTCGTCCCTTTACCTAAAGTTGACTCCACCCAAATCTGACCTCCCAGAAGTTCAATAATAGCCTCACAAATGGAAAGTCCCAACCCGGTTCCCTGCTTAAACTCATTCACTTTATAAAAACGATCAAAAATATGTTCCAGATTTTCTGGAGAAATACCTATTCCCGTATCCTTAACCCAGCACTCCACCCACACACCATCCGAAGTAATCTTGGCACCAATGACAATATGCCCTTGCGTGGTAAATTTCTTGGCATTCCCGATTAAATTCATAAATACCTTTGTCAATTTCACCTCATCCGTCATGACCAACAATTTTTCCCGGGGTCCTTCATTCACCAATTCAACACCTTGTGCCATATTTAAACGCCCGATATCCAACATAGAATGAACCAAAAAATGTAAATCACAAACACAAAGAAATACCTTATCCATCCCGGCCTCCAAACGGGACAAATCAAGCACATCATCCAGTAACCCCAACAAAGCCCGGCTATTACTCGTGATCATATCACTACTCAATTTTCTCTCCTCCTCGGGTAACCCTTCTTCCACCATCAAATTAGCAAAACCAACAATACTGTTTAAAGGAGTCCGGATCTCGTGCGAAATATTCGCCACGAAAGCTGATTTCAACCGATCAGACTCCTCTGCCTTACGCATTGCTATCGCCATTTTTTCCTCCACGACCTTGTAACGATTAATATCTATCCCCATCCCGTACACGTATTTCGCCTTCCGCCCATTACTCATTTCCACGGTTTCAACAATTCCCCGGTTCTCCAACCAACGATACTCCCCGGGACATAAGTAATCCACTCGAAAAATAACTACAAACTCTTTCAGTTCATCCTTGGTTATCCCTTCCAGACAAGCCAACAACTCCCCCCGGTCATCCGGATGAATATGAGACATGTATTTTTCAATCGTACTCAAATCCCGACTTAAAGTCTCATCCTTCGGGAAACTCTCCCCAACCGTCATGATATTATTATTCACATCATAACACCAAGAGTAAGCTCGCAAGGCATTTATCGAAATACGTAAGAAGGTTTGTTGCTGCCACTCTCGGGTAACATCACGCAACATAATCACCGCACCGTTCACCTCCCCGCTTTCATTCAACAAAGGAGAAACACTCCCTGTCACTTGCTGCACGGGAGCCCCACACGGGATTAAGACCGTGTTCAACGCCAAGTCCCGACGCATTCTCTCCCCCATCACCTTCTGCACGAAATCTTCAATTCCCTCCCCTCCCCGATTCCGATTGATCTCGCAAACCTCCTTCAAGGGTTTACCAATCACATCTCCTTCACATCCCAAACCGACCACAGAGGCATGGTTCAACTCAATCACCCGCAATTCCTTATCCACCACCAAAATACCTTCACTCATTGAAGACAATGTATTAGACAATATTTCGGTCTTCTTCTTCAACATTTCGGCCATCCGTTGTGCTGCTTTCTCTAAAAATATACTTCGATGTAACATCTTCCGGTACCTCAAGTGAGATAACACCAGAAACAGGACAAGTAACAATAATAATATAAAGGTAATTCCCGCAATCAGAATATAATTTCCGTAAGTCCGCCAAAAAGCATCCCGTTCATTAACGATCAAACTTTTAACCGGAAGGTTCTTGCGTTCTACTCGCCAGCGTTTCAATTGATTTTCATCAAAAACCGGAATAGGATGAACCGTATCTATCGGTATGGCTTTCGCCTGTTCGCCATTCAAAATTCTCACCCCGATTTTTCCGGCTTTTGTTCCCATCTGATCGGCAAACGTCACGATTCCTCCAAAAATTCCCTTTCCCAAACCGTTATCCATCACCGTCAAAATCGGAACCGGACATTCATGAGCATACATGGAATAATAAATATCCGGATCAAGATACACTCCCTGTTTACCTTGTTGCCAAGTGGTCAAAATAACAAAAGAAAGAGGATAAACCTCTTGTAACTCCTTTAAAAAACTATTCACGTCCAAGATCGAATCGCCTGCAAAAACAACCGGGAAACGATCCTTATATTTGGCTAATTGTTGTCGAGCTAAAGCCTCATGCGCTTGCCCCGCTCCCGATTGATCTGAAAACACGTAAACTTTTCGAGCCTCCGGGAATAATTTCCGCCCCAACAGAAACACTTTTTCATAATCAATATCACAAATAACTCCCGTCACCTGATCAAAGTCAAGTTTCTTCGAATATCGCATAACTCCACAAAACACGACAGGCGTTTCCTTTACCAAAGGTATATCCAGAGAGAAAAGGGCGTTATTGGCCTCTTCATCCGAAACAATAATCAAATCTAACTTTCCCTTAACCTCCCGTAACTGTACTTCCAATAAGGAATTCCTCACCTCCGTATTTGTCAGTCGTTTGGAATCCAGATAAATCACCCTCAGATCTACATTGTAACCCGCTCGGTCAAGCTGTTTTTTCACCCCGTTCAACACCTTGCGTCCCCAGATTTGCTCCGAATGATACGAGCAAACAAACAAAACCCGCCTGATCTCGGGAGGTACACCCGTCTCCCCTTCAGCATATTGGACACATCCCAACACCCCGCTCAAAAAAAATAATATAAATAATAAAAAGACTTTCATACGCCAATATATTTTTCCGGGATCCTACGCATATTTTCAAATGTAAAGGTAACATTTTTATCACAAAACAAGTATAATCACATCTATTTTGCAACATTTACTACATATAAAACACTTCTAATATCCAAATATAATTCCCGGATCATTCCCCTAACCCCTTACTCCCACGCGGGAAAGCTCCCTATCGCATATATTTCTTTAATCCACAACAAAAATCATTGTTGTTTTTTCAAATATTTACTATATTGCAAATCAATCTAAAACCAATAAACATCATGGCAACACTAGAAATTCAAGGAAAGACGTTCGAAGTGGACGGCGACGGTTTCCTCACCGATCCTTCAATCTGGAATGAAGACGTGGCAAAACTCTTTGCCGAGGCAGATGGAATCACAGAATTAAATGACAAACATTGGGCAATTATCAAAATCATTCGTGATAATTTTGAAGAAAAGGGGAATGCCCCGATGGTTCGTACCATCTGCAAGGAGACCGGATTAAAATTGAAAGACATTTATGAATTGTTCCCATTAGGACCAGCCCGAGGAGCGTGCCGGGTGGCCGGGTTACCAAAACCCGACGGGTGCGTCTAATACCCACGACCATGTCTTGGTATATTTGGACCTCGTTAGCTGCACTTCTTTTTTGTGTAGTACTACTGGGGGAATATTTCGTACGACTTTTAAAACACGGTTCTCCCAAGGACCTTTCGCAAAAGTCAGGGAATATTGCCCAAGCAGTCTGTTACTCTTGTATTGGAGCTATGTCACCTATGCAAAAAGAATCAGCATATTTACACCTGCCCACTTACACGGCAGGTATATTTTTTCATATAGGAAACTTCCTGGCAATAGCCGTGTATCTTCTTTTCACGCTTGCGGTTATTTTCAATTTTCAGATTCCTATTGAAAGCGCAACAAACCTTGTCGTCATGATCTTGGCTGCAATCATCTTTATTGCTGCCGTTTGCGGAATGGCTTTATTCATCAAGCGACTAGCCAAAAAAGAGTTGAGAGATCTATCGTGTGCAGATGATTATATTTCTAATCTTCTCTGCACCATCACGCTCTTCCTGACGACTTATTCCTTGCTGACCTTACAATTCGGGGCAGTGTATTATGTTATAATGGCACTTCTTTTCGTGTGGATGCCCTTGGGCAAAATCAAACACGTGCTTTACTTTTTCTTTGCCAGGTATCATTTGGGCTTTTTCTACGGCTGGCGTGGAACATGGCCTCCTAAAAAAGCGATTCAATATGACAAATAATATCTCGAACGAACAAAAAGCCAAAGCCCTCGCCATCATTTCGAACACGAATGACAGCAAGCTGGAGACCCATCTAAACGCTTGTGTACGTTGTGGTTTATGTGCATCGAGTTGTATGTACTACCTCACGATGAAAGAGGGGAAATACATCCCGGCACGAAAAGTAGACCTCGTCAGTTCCATTTACCGACGCCACAAGACTTGGCAGGGAGCCATATTCCCGTCGCTATTCCAAGCCCGGGAGTTAAATCAAGAGACATGCGACGAGATGGTCGACTCCCTGTTCGGAGCCTGCACCATGTGCGGACGCTGCGTGAAACATTGCTCGATCGGGGTCGACATTCCCTTCCTTGTGAAAAAAGGACGTGAAATGCTTGCCGTCATGGGACTCGTTCCTAAAACCCTCCAAGCAACTGTCGATGCAGCAGTAAATACCGGAAACAACATGGGTATTCCCACGGAAGAGTTTATTGACACGATCCAATGGATGGAAGAAGAACTCCAAGACGAACTGGAAGACGAAAAAGCCGGTATCTTTCTTGATCAGCCCGACAAGAACGTTTTTTACACCTTGAATCCCCGGGAACCGAAATTTTTCCCGCTTTCCATCTCTGCCATGGCAAAAGTATTCTATGCCGCAGGAGAAGAGTGGACCCTCTCGTCTAAATATTACGACGTGACAAACTACGGGTATTTCAACGGTAATAATGAAGAGGCGACTCAAATCGCCCGGAATCTTTACAACGAGATTCACCGCCTGCACGGCAAGCGCCTCGTACTCGGAGAATGTGGCCACGGTTCAAGAGCCATGCGCTGGGAAGGCCCCAATTATCTCAAAACGCAGTATGATTTTGACACTCTCACGGTAGTGGAACTCATCGGGGAATATATCCGAAGTGGAAGAATAAAACTCGACAAAACGCAGAATAGCAAAGTCGTCACCATCCATGACCCGTGCAACTTGGTTCGAAACGGGGGACTTCTCAATGAAATTCGTTTCGTGGTCAATGCCGCAGCAGAAAACGTGGTGGAAATGACACCCTACGGCACGGATAACTTCTGTTGTGGTGGCGGTGGCGGAGCCCTCGCAATGAGCGAATACAACGAACGTCGTCTCAAAATCGGCAAAATCAAAGCCGATCAAATCACCGCAACGAAAGCCGAGATCGTCGTGACCCCATGCCACAATTGCGTGGACCAACTAACTCAAATTAATCACACGTACAAACTGGGTATCACCATAAAGACAATGGCAGAATTGGTCGCTGATGCCCTGATAATTGAAAATTGAAAATGAAAAACAATTCACTTACTTTTTCAATTTAAAATTTAAAACCTAAAATTTATAGAGCTTATGAGCAAATTAATCTACCTAGACAATTCAGCAACCAGCTTCCCGAAGCCGGATGTAGTTTATGATTTCATGAACGACTTTTATCGCAAACATGGTGTAAATCCCGGACGTTCCGGATTTGATGCAGCCGTCGAGACAGAGGAAGTCGTGAACTCGACCCGCAAAATGTTAACCAAGTTATTCAACGGTGGAAATGATCATAACAGACTAACGTTCAGCTACAACGCCACAGATTCTTTGAACCTGATCATTAACGGATTGGTAGAAAAAGGAATTCACGTAGTATCTACCATGTTGGAACACAATTCCGTGTTACGTCCGCTCAACATGCATCATCAAAACGGAACCATCGATTTAACTTACGTGCCTTTTGATGAACACGGCTATGTACATCCTGACGATATAAAGAACGCCATCCGCCCGAACACGAAATTTGTTGTCGTAACCCATTGTTCCAACGTGCTGGGAACGATTCAGCCGCTGACCGAAATCGGGAAAATCTGTAAAGAAAAAGGCGTAATTTTCGTGGTTGACGGCAGTCAGGGAGCCGGCGCCGTAGACTTGGATATGCAAGCATCCGGAATCGACGTGTATTGTTTCACAGGCCACAAATGTCTCATGGGCCCGACAGGAATCGGTGGCTCATACGTGCGCGAAGGTATCGAAATCAAACATACCCGTGCCGGGGGTACCGGGGTCCGTTCTGCTTATCCCGTGCATCTGGATGAATATCCTTACCGCTTGGAATACGGGACCCTCAACTTGTTAGGTGTTGCCGGATTAAACGCCGGGGTTAAATGGATTCAGGAACAAGGGATCATGAACATCCATCATCGGGAAATCCAACTCTGGGATAAACTTCGTAAAGCTTTACAAGACATCGAGGGAGTAACCACCTATTGCGCCAACAGCATAGAAAACCAGAATCCGGTATTAAGTTTCAACATCAACGGTTTCGATTCCGGAGACGTGGGAACCATGCTTGACGTGGATTACAACATTGCCGTACGTACCGGGCTACAATGCGCCCCAAAAGTACACGAGGTCATCGGTACATTCGATATTCATGGAACCGTCCGTATGAGCATCGGCGCTTTCACGACAGAAGAAGACGTGAATGCCGCTATCGAAGCCGTGAAAGAAATCGCAGCAATCAGGAACTGACTCGAAAAAAGAAGGAGTTGGTCATCTCTATTGATATTGATAGGATTCCAACTCCTCTCCCCAAAAGACACAAGTACACGCCTCTATTTTCCTCTCCGCCTAAACCACACCCCCAAAGCTATCAACAACAATATTCCAGGATAGATCCCCATAAAAGCAACACTTACCCATTTTGAATTTTGTCTAGTAATATCAATCCACTCATCTGGAAGCGAAGGACGGGGAAGCATTACCGGAGTATACCCATCCGTAAGCCAATGGACGGTTGCTCGCATTACCTCCAAATTAGAAACATTCTCCGCAGATTTAAAACTTATCCCCGCATTACTGAAATAATCCGCATTCCCATAAACAACAATTTTCTGCTCCTTATTTCCAACAACCCGCTGCAACGATAATCCGGTTATATAACTCTTCTCCACTTCCCCCACTTTAGGATTTAAACGAACGGTATCATCGACAAAGTTTGTTGTCTCCACTTCATTCCACACCCCGGCATCTGCCGTCACGAACAAGGGAGTAACCTCGAAACCACAAGCCGTTGTATACTCCAAACCACTACACCCTAAACCGGCAATGTTCACCTCATACGCCATACAATCTCGTAACCATCCATCTAAATGGGTTGTCGAACTTCCCAACGAACGGGCAAAAACGACATCCGGAGTAGTCCTATTATTGGGAGCGACCAAAACCCCGGGAACAACCTTTACTCCCAACTTTTCCAATTCGATTTTTATATCTTCTGAAGTTTGAGGTTTCAACATCATTAATAAATTCCCACCTCGATTAATATAATACTGTAAATTAAGTCTTGCTTGCTCTGTCATTTTTCCCCGGATATCCGCAATAATCATAATATCTATATCCGCAGGAATCGTGTTCTCCAAAGAAATTTCAACCGGGGCAAGACCGTTATTCACTAAAGAATAGCGAAACGACTGCTCTCGAACAAACACCCGATAATCGCGATCCGCCATTTTCGTCATACTTCTCCCGCCTGATCCAGTTACAAATCCCACCTTAGGGCGTTTCTCCAAAAAATTCCGAAACATCACATAGTAATTCTCTTCATTAGGGAATTTATCGATATCATTGTACGTGGGTAATATTTCCCTTTGCCCATTCTCTCTTTCAAAAACCCGGATAATATCTATACCCTCCGCTAAAGAATCAATCGGGACGTTCAACTTATTTGCAGGTAACACCTTATTCAGATTTTCATTTCTAAAATCCACGTTAAACAAGACATCGCTCATATCCGCACCTTCCGGATAGTAATAGACATATTTCATCTTTATCTCCGGTTTAAAACGGACATAAGGCATCAAGTTGACTGCCATGTCTTCTTTTATGAATCCAGAACCCACGTATCCGAAATCATCGCCTAAAATATTTCCGTACGTGGTAATCGTCATCCCTCCTTCTAGGCGGGCAAGCAACTTCTGCGTATCCTTTACCAGAGACATTGACTTGGTTTGAGTCGCATCATAAAAAAACATCAATTTCGGACGAGAGGTCAAGTAACCCAAAAACAACACCCCCGAAAACAATACCAAAAACTTACTCCAAGTCACAACCCACTTGCTTTTCTGCCGTGCAGATTGCAATTGAATAATTGTCAATAATAAGAAGAACGCTATCAATATCAGAAAATACAGGACATCTTCACTACATATCAAACCATCAATAAACTTTTGAGCCCGTCCGGATATCGATAACCAATAAGTGATTTCCCGTACGAAATCTATATTTTGCCACAACATCCGTACATAATTCAGTATCGCCAAAACTGACAATGTACACAAAGCTGCCACCAACTGGTAAGAAGTAATACTCGACATAAACAATCCGATAGCGGCATACACGCATATTAACAAATAAATTCCCAACAAACCGGACAGACAAAGCCCCCAATCCAAATGGGCTATATGTATCCCGGAGAAAACAACAAATACCGCGAGGATGATAACCAAAACAAAGGCATATACCATTGTAGACAGGTATTTACCCAAAATAATCTGTACATTGGTAATCGGTGAATTATACAACAACTTAATCGATCCGCTGCTATATTCCCGACTCATCAACCCCATGGTCAACAACGGAATATAAAGATAAAGTGAAGATAACATTTGCGTAAAAAGCCCTTCTCTCCCCGCGAACGCAGAAGCAGTTAAGCCGGAGGCACCACGTCCCAACATGGACTGATACTTTATCATCCCTTCAAAAAAAGCGGAAAAATGCATACTGGCTTGAAAGGCAAAAATGATAATTATCATCCAAGCAATCGGAGAGTAGAATAATACCTGCAATTCCGTCTTAGCTATTTTATATATTGTTCTCATACATCTAATTATTATTGTTATTCTTCGATAATTCGGCGAAAACGGTATCCATAGAAGTTTTTTCCATGTAAATCTCTCTCAATTCCCACCCTTTTGCCACACTTGTTTCCACCACTTGATGAATCAACTCATCCTTATTTGTAAAACAAATCCTGAATGTCTTCGAATCAATCAATTCGACTTTCCGAATCCCATGAATCAACTGTAAGTCATCAATTCTCACTTCATTCGCAAAAGAGACATACAACGTATCAGACGCAACGGTATTATTAAATTCCTCTACCGTACCGGAAAAAACGACAGTTCCATGCTCAATCATCCGGATATAATCACAAGTTACTTGGACTTCCGGCAAAATATGCGTGGAAAGGAGTACGGTACGCTCTTGCGCAATTTCCTTTATAAGATGCCGGATTTCCACGATCTGGTTTGGGTCCAATCCGTTTGTCGGCTCATCCAACACGACCAATTCCGGCTTATGGATAATTGCCTGGGCTATACCCACCCGTTGCTGATAGCCTCCCGACAAATTACGGATCAACCTGTTTTGGAAATGTTCCAATTTACACTGACCCATAACTTCTGAAACGGCATGAGCAATCTCTTTGGGTGCAATTTTCCGTAAATTCGCACAATATCTCAAAAACTCTTTCACTGTCAGTTCTGACTGCAAAGGCGGCTTTTGCGGTAAGAAACCGTTATGCATCCTAGCCTTCACCGGTTCCCCCCGCAGGCTGATTCCCTTGATAAAAATTTCTCCCCGGGTAGGCTTCAACACGCCACACATAATATTCATCGTGGTAGATTTCCCGGCACCATTTGACCCAAGCAAACCATAAACACCATTTTTACTAATCTCAAAGTTTATATCTTTTATTGCCCATTGGACACTATAACGATGAGACAAATCTTTTACCAAAACAACTGGTTCTCCCATACAATACAAATTAATCTTTCAATTCTTTCATTAAAAACAAGTATACACACTTTTCAAACAATAAATTCACCGGGCAGCATCTCTCACGCAACGTAAACTTAACAGTTTCCTAGGCAATGTACTGAAACGTCCTAACTTAGAAGAGTTGTAACGAATCTGGCGATAAATAACCGCATTCTCTTTGTCCGTATCTTTCGTTGACGTCCAAAAGAAACCATAAAATCCCACAAAATCAGGTGTATAACTATTCAGCTCTATCCCCAAACGATCTGCCTCGTAATTAATAAATCCTCCCGGCCTCAACCATATACTTTCCTGTTGTTGCAATATTGCCCCCTCTTGATCTCCCCGCCATCCAAACTTCAACAAATCTTCCTTACCCATCCCCATCATTTCCTCCAAGTATTGCCAATCTTCATCGGAAGGAATCCTCCATCCTCGCGGGACAACCGACTCAGCCGACTCATAATCATACAAATACCCGTATTTACTATAATTATACTCTTCTTGCTCCTTACGTTCCTCTGCAGTAATCAAATTCTCCGAGTAGATTTGACATTTTCCTTTATCCGTTTTCAAACGGATATTTTCCACCATCCACTCCAAATCGCCATAGCGAACCCAGTGATAAACACTTCCATCCCGTTCATCAATAAATTTTCCATTCTCACTCGATAGTAACACAGTAGAAGAATCGTCATCCCCACATCCGACCATCAAGAATAAACTTCCAATCAACAACTTGTATATATTTCTCATCATAAATTTTAAACTACTGGTTTAACAACTCTAAACGATACCCTAAATCCTTAACAATTTCCTTAAGTAGATTATATTTTTGAATCACGAACGGATATTCCTCATTCTCCCCCAAAAACGTCTCTTCATCCTCAAACAACGCATTTATAAAAGCTGCCAGTTCCTCGTGCTTTAATGGGAAATAAGCATAACCATAAGATATATATCCCTCCAAGAATCCCAATTCACGCAAATCCTCAACATAATCGATATCCCAACCGACCTCTAAATCCCCTTCTCCATAATACTCCTCCCCGAAAGCATAAAATGCCGCTAATTCTGTCGTCATCACAGTTAATGATGACTCGATCATCCCCTTAAACAACTCACGCATGAATTCCCGTTTTCCCACGTCATCCATCTCCAATACACCCCCCAAAGACAAAGCAAGACACCTCACCCCCGAATAAAAATCAATCGCCGTCCGACTTCCCCATAAACCGGAACCGATGTCATCCCCTTCCTCTACCAGAAATCTTGTTCTAAAAACGGTATCAACCAGTAGAAAAGAATAAGGGTAGGCCCTTTCCTCCAATAAAGGTAAAATATTCTCCTTTACAAATCCGGTTACATTTTTCTTATCCTCTAAATCAGACAAATAACGAAAAGTAAATTTATCGCTCGATGCTGTTACTACCCCATAACCCAATTCAACTGTTTCAAAAGCATAAATCGGGAAACCATCTACATCATGCCCTAGCATTTTTTTACGCAACGTATCATTAAACAACAAATAACTTCCCGTTTCTTTCTGAAAATTTCGTCTCAATACAGACTCTTCATCCGTTGCATCATCCGGCACCTCAAAATAATTCTCCACGCCATTACTGGCAAGCAATCCCTTTTCCTTTTCACAAGCAATTGCCAACAACAAGAATATAGCAAACCCTAATATCCTATACATAATCATCTGTTTTTAATTATAATTAATTATTTCGACAACATTTCTTTCCCCACGGGCATTATCTTGCATCAACTCTTCAAAAGTCAACACATCTGCAGGTATCGGCATCACGTAGGCCGGATCTCCGGGTTTCAACTCATAAACATGCGTTGCCAAAGGGACCCAATAACTTCCGTCATAATAATACGTCGTATACGTGTTACGTACCGCTTTCTCCAAAGGGAATCGATCGCACACGGAATAACGTCTTAAATCATACCAACGGTGCCCCTCAAAAGCAAGTTCTCTGAATCGCTCGTCACGAATTTCTACCACCAGCTCCTTTCCGGAATAATGAATCTCCCCTGCATTCCGGATACGATGTTTCCGTAAATAATTCAAAGCTTCACAAGCCCCCTCATCATCCCCTTGATAAGCTAGAGCCTCAGCCAAATTCAAATACGCCTCCGCCGTTCTATACGTACAGACATCAGACATCTCCCCTCCGTCATAAGCATACTTATTACAAGGGAAATAAGGCGGATAATTGGTATTCAAGAACACCTCCAAGCGTAAATCATTCACATTCTTTTTATACAAATTAATCAAATCCTCAGAGGCACTCATTCCCTTTTGCCTCATGCTTGTATTACCGGCAACCCAATTATCCCCGGTAGAGAAAATGGTTTCCACGGACTTAGGACTCATGAAAGCAATTCCCGATGTGGCGTCAAAAACATTCAAATCCAACAACTGATCGTTTTTCTCCAATACCTTATTAGCATAATATGCCGCATTTTTCCAATCTCTCATATAGAGATACACCCTACTCTTCAATAAATAAGCAGCAGTAATATCCGCCCGGAAAACAGATTTACGTGGAGTTTTCTCTAACGCTTTTTCAGCCTCATCCAAGTCCTTCAGTACTTGGTCATACACCTCCAGGACGCTGTTTCTGGTAAATTTCTTATCTTCGATGTATTCCGTTAATTTCAACGGTACCCCCGGATCTGTCTGCGCCGAAGCAACGGTATAAGGTCGCCCGTAAAGGTTCACTAACCAAAAATAATAAGCCCCACGCAAAAAATAAGCCTCCCCCCGGATGCGGGAAATCTCCCGATCTTCAAAATCATTTTTCCCGCTCCAATCGGCAATTTCGGCTATAATCATATTGGCCACATTAATATGCTCATATAACCGTTTCCAATCAGAACTCTCATTCGTGATCTTAACTAAATTGTCAAATCCAATATCCACACGTTTTTGCCAAGTATAATAACCAAAATAATCATCCCGACAAGAGCTGTTATACTCCTCTCCATAAGCGTACTCAATATTTTCCCTCATCTCATCACCCATCATATGCACGTAGGGCGTATGTCCTGTATAAAGGAAACTGCTAAAATCAGATTCTAGGTAAGCCCCTCCCGGTAACAACTCATCCAAATCCGTATACGAATTCACGTAAGCCAAATCTTGCGAATACTCTTTCAAAAAGTCTGAACAAGAGACGAAAAGCAACGCAATTATCCCAACAATATATATTCGTACCATAACACTACATCAATTTAAAATGAAACATTTATACCTAAGGAAAAAGTAGGTCGATCTGACAACTGGACCTCCGCAAATCCGGATTGAATCGGGGCTTGTCCTTTCAATTTAGGCGAACAAATCGTAAACACATTGGTGGTAGAAGCCGTAATCGACAAACTATTCAAACGACCGGATCTCAACCATCTCTCGGGCAAATCATAAGAAAGGCTCAGGTTTTGGCATTGTATATAATTTCCACTCACCACTCGCTGGTTACCGTAATCATACATTGTCCACGCATTCTCTCCCACGATCACACCATCCCCAACCGTAACACGCTGATTATAACGATTACTCTCCGGAGTATTGGCATTCACGAGATTAGGGATATTCGTGTACCGTTCATCACCGGCTTGCCTCCATCTCTTGTTGAAATCCTTATTCACGTTATACAAAGACGAAAATCCAATTCCATCCTTATACAAACTGAACAGACGCACCTTTGCTCCTAAACTATAATTCAAGGACAATCCCAACCGAAAACTCTTGTACCGGAAAGTATTGTTTAAACTTCCCTGAATCTTAGGATCTCTTTGCCCGGAAGGAGTCAGAACCGTGGTAAACACATCATACTTACTCTTGCCGAGTAGCTCTTCACGTCTCTCCTGCATCGTGTCAAACATCGGGCCTCCATCTCCCGGATTCAAACCGATAAATTTGTAAGAATAAAATGTTCCGACAGCATGGCCTTTCGTTAAAGCACTTCCCGTCAAGAAATCACTCAAATCGTACTCCTCATCACCGGGATTCGTGTTCATTTCATTGAACACCTGAGAAATCGATGTGGACAACGTCCACCTGAAATCATCCGTTGATACCGGAGACAACGAAATGTCCACGCTATAACCGCTATTCCTGATCTCACCCGAATTAATAACATAAGAAGTCCTGCCATTCACGGTTGATATGTCCTTCGTCAAAAAAGCATCTTTCGTCAATTTGTAATAGAAAGAAGTATTCACCTGCAAGGCATTATTAAACAAGCCGAAATCCAATCCTGCATTAAAAGAACTCGTTTTCTCCCACTTCAACTTCGGGTTCGGATATACCTCAACCTTCGATATTAACTCGTTATAATGAGCATCCATCGGATATTTCCTCAATATCATCACCGGAGATTGTCCGTCTAACATATTTCCCTGATAACCGTAAGACAATCTCATAACCAAATTACTGATCCACCGGGGATCTACATTCACGTGATTGGAAATATTATAAGAACCGGAAACAGACCAAATGGGTAATAATTTCTCGTTACTCCGATCCCCGAACTTATTCGACCCGTCTATACGCGTATTGGCATTCAACGTGAATAAATCCTTGTACGTATAAGATACGGACACGTAAGCTGCCAGCAAATTCGTTAAATCATCCGCAACACTAGGATGATTATTCCCTAACCATTTTTTATATTCCGGATAATTATCAACCGCTATACCCGATGCAAATTGTTTACCCCGCTCATCATAATAACCACGGTCCGTACGAGTATAACCGTGAGCATGCGTAGAACTGGCTTCAAATCCCCAGTCTGACATAATGTTATGTTGTCGCTCCACCCCGAAAGTGTTATTCGTACCAAGCTGCAAACGAAACGTGTATGAATTATTCCGATTATAATTCTTGGTCAACTCCCCACCATAAGGACAAGTCGAATAAGTATATTCTCCCGTAGGAGCCTCCTCCCCGTACTCAGACTGCCGTAGATTAGCGATATAATTCGTTTTATCGGCATAATACCCTTCAATTTCCGCATTAGACATGGAATAAGAAAATATTCCCTGAAGATTCAACCAGTCAAAAACACGGTATTGCAAATTCAAATTACAACTGAATCCCGCATTTGCCTGTTTGGAAAAACTATTATCCAACTCATTCAATATATTAAAATTATAATCATCCGTTGTCGGTCGATAATAATAATACTGTCCGGATTCGTCATACACGGGGATTGTCCGGGAAGTCGTATAGGCATAATCTATCACGCTTATTCCTGATTGAGTATAATTTCTTTCCCCCACGTTACCCAACAAGTTCAAAGACACAGACAATTTATCTGAAAAATGGGCATCTAGATTTAAACTTGCCGTATACCGTTCATTATCGGCTCCTTTTATGACGTCATTATCTATCGCATACCCGAGAGAAGCATAATAACGTAATTGCTCGGTTCCCCCTGACAAACTGAGCGTATGCTGATGAGAAAAAACATCCTCCGTCAATACCTTAAACCAATCCGTATTCAATGTCTCCAACTCCTTTACTTTTTGAGTAAACACGTCACTGGTAATCGTCCCATTATACATTTGGGCTGCCAAAGCTTCATATCCCAAAGGTGTCATTGTCGTTGGGAACACATGATGTGCGGCCACTAAATCCCGTGAAAAATCAACACGTTCTTTCGAATTCATTACTCGAATACGGCGATCCGTGTAACGCGGGCGTAGTTTAAAAGTCCCTGTCACATTGTAACGCACAGACATATCTCCCACACTCCCCTGTTTTGTTGTAATAACAATTACCCCGTTAGCCGCTTTTGTCCCGTACAACGCTGTCGCCGAAGCATCTTTCAAGACATCAATACGATCTATATCCTGAGGGTTCAATCCGGCAATGGCATTACCGATACGATTAATATAATCCGGATCGTTCAACTCCTCTGCTGCAATAGGCACCGGGTCATTCACCACAATACCATCTACCACCCAAAGAGGTTCTCTATTCCCGATTAACGTTGAGGTTCCCCGGATACGGATTCTCGGTACAACACCCACCTCTCCTGAGTTCGTCACCATAATCATATCCGGAATCCTCCCCTGCAACATCTGATCAATGGACATTGCTCCTTGAATCATGACGTCACTAGCTTTCACGGAACTGACCGCACTTGTCAACTTTTTCCGGTCAATCACCTGATATCCGGTAACGACCACTTCATTCATCACCGCAACATCTTCTTCCAAAATAACTTCAATATCTTTTTGACCGGAATACACTAATTCTTTAGATTTCATCCCGATAAAAGAAAACTTTAATACAACATTTTCCCCTCCGTAAAATTCCGCCTTAAACACTCCATTATCATCTGTCACTGTACCGTAGCCAGTTCCTTTTATCAACACAGTCACCCCCGGAATAGTTTCCCCATGCACATCTTTCACCACCCCACTAATAACAACCGGATGAACTTGTACAGTCTCTTTCTTGATAATAATCAAATTATTTTCCAGTAAATACTTTAGTCCGGTATCTTTCAAACAGGCATCCAATACCTCTTTAACCGTCTTGTCCTCCATTTGAATAGTCAGATGGGTAATCTTCTCAACGTCTTCCATTTTAAAAACGAAGGAATAATCCGTCAGCCGTTCTATCTGGGTCAATATCTCCATAAAAGACACATTCTCCATACGTAAAGAAACCCGTTTCCCCTGACCTGAAACAGAGAAAAAACTGACTATCAAAATCACACACACAAAGAAACATTTCAGCTTTGATAAAAGCCACCCTATTTTTCGTTGTACACGAAAAACATTCATTCTGTTTTTTTTCATACTTTTGTTTTGAATTTAATTAAGCATCTTATGATGTTTGCAGGAGGGACCCCTCAATCCCTCTTGCTTTTTATTTTACCATAGAATTATCGTACACGACAATCTTACGGCCATAAAACATAAATTTAACCCCGTTGGTCTTTTGCAATTTATCCAATACCGTTTCTATATCATCATACCGATCCATGTTCACATAAAAACGAGTTTCCTCCACCCCTTTCTTTCTATATTCCACCTCAAAATCATACCATCTGGCGAGTTCGCAAAATATCTCTTTCAACGATCTATTCTTTAATATCATTCGCCCGTTTTTCCAACAGATAACCTCATTCACATCAACCCGTTCAACTTTCAACTCTCCGCTACTCTTTGTATATACAGCCTGATCAGATGGATTCAGTATGACCTCTTCTTCACTCTTGGTGTACTCCTGACTGACTTTTCCGGAAACCAAAGTAGTAACCACATTTTCATCCTCAGGATAGGCTTTCACGTTAAAGCTTGTTCCCAATACGGTAATTTCCATGTCTGCCGTTTTTACGATAAAAGGTACTTCCACATTACTGGCAACCTCAAAATAGGCTTCTCCCGTCAGAAAAACTTCCCGTTTCTCCCCTCGAAAAGATTCCGGATAAACTAATTTTGTCAAAGCATTCATCCAAACTCGCGTTCCATCCCCCAACACCACCTTAAACTCACTTCCTCTCGGTACATCCAATGAATGCATTTCGACACCCTGATCTTCTGCCAATTCTTTATTTTCGTAATGAACTTCGCAATCATCATTCACAATCACACGGCTATTGGAATCCGCATAAACAACCTTTTTTTCCGTTCCGTCCAATATAACCTTCTTATTCTCCCCTATCGACAATACCGCCTGATACTTATCACGTTGTTTTGTCAATTCTGAAAAAACTTTTTTCTCTACGACAGAAGCCACCGGCAAATGATGTAACGAAAAAAACACAATAGAAACAAACGTCACAACCACAGCAGCCGCAATACCGACTGTCCACAAATTCCGGAGTCTGTGTAATTTTTTCAACACCCTTTCTCTTGCTTTATTCGTATAAATGGAATTCCACGCTCCAGTTATCTGCAACACATATAATTCCCGGATATACCTTTTGAAGAAAAATTCATGCTCTTTATCTTTTTTAATCCAGAGCAAAAGTCCCTTTTTCCCCTCATCATCCAAATTATTCAAAAAATATTCGGTGATTAATTCTTTTATATATGACTCTTCAACATTCATGGTTTTGACTTTATTAAGACAGACCATCAAAACCCAAAATGGGTGAGTAACTTTTTCTATTTTTTTGAGTCAAGCACGAATTTAATAAACAAACACAACACACTCGAATTAGCAAATAACCGTCGCAATTGTTTCAATCCATTAGCCAACAAGGTCTTTACCGTATTCACAGATATTTCATTTTCCTCTGCCACCTCTTTGTACTTTTTCCCTTCAATCAAGATTTGCCGAACAACAATACTGGTTTTTAAAGGCAAATCATCTATGGCTTTATGAACGGTAATGATTAATTCCGGATCAATCGTCTTACTTTCTTCTTCAATAGCGTCATATCGCAAAACCTCCAATTCAGAATAGACCTCTTTTTTAGCATTCAGACTATTAACACAAATATTCCTTACAGCTCGGAAAAGGTAAGTTCCTAAAGCCTCTGGTGCAATATTATTATACGTCCGTTCTTTCATAAAACGATAAAAAATATCCTGCACCAGATCTTCCGCGTAAACCCTATCCTTTATTAAAGAATCAGCAAACAAAACTAAAGGTCTGTAATATCTTTCAAATAACAAACTTCCCCCTTTATTACAATTCTCCTGCAATACCTTTACTATAACGCTGTCTTTTACCACCATCTACTGAATTATTATTAGCAAATATACGGTTATCTGGCTTACTTGCAACAAAAAAGTCTAATTATTTGGTCCTCATTTTATTTTTTACACTAATATATATATACCTAATGATAAACAATAAAAATTTACCATTATAGTATTGATAAATCAAAAAACGACACTGCCAAATTTAAATTAGTACGTAATCTTCATTTTCGAATACGTTGTAAATAAAAATTCATTACTTTTGAACCCATTAAAACAAACATAAAAATTAGCTATATGTACGGAAAATTTCAAGACTTTTTAAAGACTGAATTACAGTCAATAAAAGACGCCGGCTTATACAAAAGCGAAAGAATTATCGTTACCCCGCAAGATGCAGAGATTAAACTTGCCACGGGAGAAACTGTATTAAACTTTTGTGCAAACAACTATTTAGGACTTTCTTCTAACCCGACGGTGATCGAAGGAGCCAAGAAAGCATTAGACAGCCGCGGTTACGGTATGTCCTCTGTGCGTTTCATCTGCGGAACCCAAGATATTCACAAAGAACTGGAAGCTAAAATCTCTCAATTCTTCGGAACGGAAGATACCATTCTTTACGCGGCTTGTTTCGATGCAAACGGTGGTGTATTCGAACCGTTATTCAGCCAAGAAGATGCCATCATCTCTGATGAATTGAACCACGCTTCTATCATTGACGGTGTTCGTCTTTGTAAAGCCGTACGCTATAGATACAAACACGCCAACATGGCTGATCTCGAAGAGCAATTAAAGATTTCTCAAGCCCAACGCTACCGGATTATCGTTACCGATGGGGTATTCTCTATGGACGGAGATATTGCCAAGATGAACGAAATCTGTGACTTGGCAGAAAAATACAATGCATTAGTAATGGTTGACGATAGCCACGCTGCCGGCTTTATCGGTAAAACAGGTCGTGGTTCTGCCGAACACCATAATTGCATGAACCGCGTGGACATCTTCACGGGTACTTTGGGTAAAGCACTTGGTGGAGCTATGGGTGGTTACACGACCGGTAAAAAAGAAATCATCGACATGTTGCGTCAACGCTCAAGACCTTATTTATTCTCTAATTCCTTGTCTCCGGCAATCTGCGGTGCTTCTATCGCCGTGTTTGACATGCTGTCAAAGAGCACTGAATTAAGAGACCGTGTCATGGATAACGCAAACTATTTCCGTGCGAAATTAACCGAAGCAGGATTTGACTTGAAACCGTCAGAATCAGCGATCTGCGCTTTGATGCTTTACGATGCAGTTCTTTCTCAACAATTCGCTGCCGAATTGCAGAAAGAAAACATCTACGTTACCGGATTCTACTACCCGGTTGTACCGAAAGGACAAGCCCGTATCCGTATCCAACTGTCTGCTGCTCATACCCGTGAACAATTGGATCGTGCATTGGCTGCCTTTATTAAGATCGGTAAACAATTGGGAGTTATCAAATAAACAAAAAAATTCAACATACAAAAAGAGGCTTCTTATCTGGGTTCAGAAAAGAAGCCTCTTTTATATATCTATCCGGATATAATTAAGAATTTATATACGAATTTACTGTAATAGGGATAGCAAAAGTTATTTCCCCAATAATATGCCCTCCCCCCTCTCTGCAAAATAGTATATAAACTCTTAAGAAAATTACTTTTTCTTATTCAGCAGCTACAACTTTCCATTTCAAATCGCCATCACCTTCAATTGCCTGCCATTTGTACCCTTTACTCGGATTATAAACGGCTCCAGTCTCATGATTATAAGCCTTACCGCTGAATTTACCACCTTGGAGGACAACACTTCCCACGGGCAGTCCAGAATCATTGTCTCCCGACACGACCGCACTAGTTCCTTCCGCTTTACTACTAGACCAATCATTAGCTCCAATAAACTCCCCCCCCGTAATCGTGACTTTCGCACCATTAGTTATATACAACGCATAAAAAGCATCTTTCTGTCCTTCCGTATTTACCGTATAGTATTTACCGCTCGAAATGATTACATCTTGACAACCTTCGACAGAAATAGCACCCTGAATACCCTTAACTTCACAATTTTCGATTCTCACTTTAGAACCGAACAAACGCATCGCATAAGCCCAATGCATTCCATTATCCTTATTCGAAGAGGTCGACTCAAAATAACTGCCAACAAGAGTGATCTCCCCGCTCGCAACATCACGCCCCATACCACAGACAGCGAACTCACCCGAGTATATCTTGGCATTCTTGATCGTTACATCCGTATCATTCCAGTAAGCAACCGCTGCACTATTATAAGGACGCCCGGTGTTGGTACTCCCATGCCAATGGTACTCACAATCGTTAATCAAAGTAACTCCCTCAATAATACAAGCACCATTCATAACATGAATCAAGGATTTCTGATAACCATTACCAAGACTACCATTGTCCTCCGATGTATTGTCGATCGTACCTTTACCGGTTAGGGTGAGCCCTTTTTCAGCAGTCAACCAGTTCGAATTACCAAGTTTAACGGTTACACCTTCTTTGATATCAATTGTTTTATACTCTTGGAAAGTAAGTTCCTCTACGCTATTCGTAGAAAGGTCGATACCGGAAACGACCTCGATATTAGCAACGGCCGAATTTGACAAAGCACCAACGAAACTTTCTGCACAACTTACCTCAACATCAACTTTTTCTCCAATCTTAGCTATTTGGAACGTACCCTTCGGTCCGGGAGTGTCGCTGACTTTTATGGATGAGTAACCCTCCGCAACAAAATTCGTGGGTTGGTCATGGTCATCACCACCGGACGGATCGAAATTCTCAAATTTTCCACCAGTGCAGACAATCTTACCATTACTACCATTCTGCAGGTTCAGCACGTAATAACGACCATTATAGGCAGCTTCTGAACGGAATTCACCACCATTGATATAAACTTCTCCACCGGTACTATAAATACAACTGTTCCCTAACCCGTCAGCATCAGGACCAACAGTGAATCTACCGCCATTGATAGTTACTTTACTACCTTTTTCGGCCCAAACAGCAACGTTATTACCTCCGCTTCCGCCATCAATATTACCAACGCTATTGATTATAGAACGAGTAAATGTACTACCAGCATCACCATTGATGGTCAATTCCCCGTTTGCGGAAACTTTGATAGCTGCACCATCACTCGAATTTGTAATACTACATCCATTCAGGTCAATCGTAAGGGCTTTTCCTTCTGCAACGACAAGTGTTTCGTCAAGCTCAACATTCGCTGTTAACGTAACCGTTCCTCCTGCTTCTGCCGCCAAAAGAAGTTCACTGTGATCATGATCGGGAGTTTCAAAATCCGGACTAATAACTATTTCAAAATCGGCAGCACTAGTCAATAAAGAGCCGAAAATATTCGTACGGTAATTCCGTTGTACAGGTACATTGCTTACTTGGATCGTATTAATATCTTTTGTCCCGTCATTAAGAGTAAATTCACAATCAACCAAAGCTTTATCTTCAGCAACAAGTAAATAATTCATTGCCAAGTAATCATAATTTCCCTTGTCCTTCACCGTAAAAAACGACGGATTAGTCGGAAGAGTTGCAAAATTATAGGTTACATCAACTTCACCGTCTACAGATCCATCCATGAAATTCAATGAAGAATAAGCTTTAACCTTTACTTGAGTCTGCTTAACCTCAAGTCCTGCCTTTTTAGCTGTCTCCGTATCATTTGTTCCGATATTGAGTTGAGCAAACGGACGTTTTAACTCGATCGTTTTATTCAGTTGATTTGTTATCGCTAAGCCTTTTTCTACATAAAAAAAAGCATCCCGTTTCTCGTCATTGGAAAAAGCACCGGTATACGAAACGCTGACCTTTTGTGCCTCAAAATCCAATGTATAAGGAGAATCAGCGGCATCAGCCCAAAAAATAATATCATAAGTTTTACCCGTAACCAAACGCAATGCAACCTTAGCTGTCAGATTCTCAAATGTTACCTTGTCATCACTTGTAATAAGTGGCTTTTGTGTTCCTGTTTCATAAACAGCATAAGAAAGAGTTGTCGCCGTTGTTCCGTCTCCGATTGCACGACTTTGTAAACCTCCGGGCAATTGGGCCATAAAAGTTACCCATCTTTCATCTCCGTCCTGCAAACTGGATAAATCCTTTTCAGAACATGAGGCAAAGAAGAACATCGTTAGAATCACCAATACTGATAATAATTTATTCATACTGAAACGATTTAAATGATTAATAATAATTAAATATATACTGATAAATACCTTTTTCATTTTATTTCATAATCCCATTCTCCGTCAAAACCGGGATTAATTCCGATATCACTGGAAGCCTGAGTTGTCAAAAATTTCCCCCTCACAATAGTCTGTTTACTTCGTACAATCGGCACATCTATCGAGGAAGATCTTGAGATAAGAGTTCCATCCTTATCGTATACCTCGATTTGTACAGGAACACTCGATTCGGATCCGTTGACAAACACATAATCAAAACCGAGTTCCGCTTCCGTATCATTCAAACGGGTTAATGTTCCATCGAAATGAACACCCGTTATCGCATCAGCTGGTTTATCGGTAAACATATTGAACGAAATTGGTAAAAAACCCGTATAGTAAAATACAACTCTAAAATCATTTAAATTTACTGTACGCAACAATGCCTCATCCTCCACTTCTACTGTATTTCCGACCTTTTGCATCACAGGCTGCATTATACGCAAAACAAAATCATTCAAATCTGTTGTCACAAATCTGTACTTTGCTAACGGACGCTCCATATACACAGTCACCTCCCGCATATCCCCAGCCTTCACTGCTAACATCTCACTCTCCCCGCAAAAAGCATCGCGAAAATCAGTGTTTCCCCGATAATCTTCTTGCAAAACAATCTCTTCAAAAGAATCTGTATTGTAATGTTTCCCACGTTGAGACCCCTCGTCCACGTAGTCCGTCCAAATCATAAACTTGTAAAATCCTGCTCCAAGGTCGATTTCAACAGTATGATTAATTTGGTCAATTTCATCTTTTGTCACGCAAATACAAGTATCAGGTTCACGACTAAATCTCTGTTCATCTTCCGAACGGTGAACATTAATGACATACCTAACATCATAATTTTCCTCTGTCTGGACAGCCCGACTTATATATTCCACTTCTTTGTGCAATGGAAGCAACGTATCATAATTCAAATGTAACAATACTTTCGCCGTTTGGGAATCTTCTTCCTCTTTTGGAAACTCATGTAAATCACACGAAAAAATCGAAATCATCAACAGTACATGAAACAATAATGATAAAACAACCTTTATTCTTTTCATTTTTGTTTCGTTTTAAAGTTCAACTTATATGAAAGGGATATGGCAACCTGATCAATTCCGAAAAACACATCACGAACACTGGAAGACAAGCGACCATCAGGTTTATTATGAAATTTGTCATAATACAAGGAATAAACTCCTGCACCCAAAGAAAATTCCGCATTCCAATGATTACTTTTACCTATCGGAAGACGATACCCTACACTCACCCCTCCCCCTAAAGCTGGATGGGCAGCAGAATGATCTTGAATTCTCCATTTCCCGTTCAATGCAAAATTGTAATAAGCGAATCCCGCATGTACTCCCATAAAAATACCATCATTCCCGCCAAACCAATAACGGAGTTCAGGCTGAACACAAAACGTACGAAATTTGATTGTCGAAGTAAAATAATTGACTCCTGAATAATAAACGGGTAAAACAAACGACCAATACTGTCCCCAAGCCAACTCAACGGCAAGATTTGAAATCAGCATACCCCATCCCACAGCATTAGTCTTTAGATAAAGACTATATTCATTTCTTTTTTGGATATCATCACCTAAACTTCGGTTTACTCCTTCCTTCGCCCCGAACTCAGATGGAACTTTTTTTAACAACAATGGTAACGAAGAAATCGGAACCGTTATCGGTGTCATTTTTTTCGAAAATGTCTTGTCTTTTGCCAAAATGAATAGTACACCAGCATTACGCATAGAATCAAAAAAACGTTTATACATTAATTGCCAAATCCGACCAGCATATAACGATTGAAGCAAAAGGACACGATTGTCTATTTGAAGCCCCTTACCATAATTACTAAATTCTTCCTCATAACCAAGAATTTCCACAACTTTTTCTTTATAAGGTATATTAGATTCCCGTGTCATGGACGTAAGACGAGACCAATTAATATACTGACAATCTCTCACAACACATCGATCCGGAATCTTCAGACGTTCCCGCACAAAACTTTCCAGCGTAGCAAGACGCTTTCTAGCAAGTTGCTTATTCAACTGATAACTTCCCTCTGGAGAAGCCGTTCCATAAAAAATAACTTTTTCTATCAGAAACATACTATCCTGTTCCATGCATTCCAAAAATGAAGCAAGGCGTGAAAGTTGAAAAGCATTATCCCTAAATGTCGAATCAATTTGTGTACCTCTTACACAAAAATCAAGTTGCACAACCATTCGCCCCCCTTGAGCTAATATTCTTATATTTAACAACACAATAAATACAAGCAATACACACATCTTAATTCTCATATTTCACTCATAATTTATTCAAAACACTTTTAGTAGATCATTAACTCGCTAGAGAAAAAATAGCAAAGAACGATCATTTAATGATTTATACTTTTAAACGTACCGAATCATCCCTTTAAACAAGATAATTTGCTAGCAACCAATGTTGAAGTTGTATGATTTTAATTTGTATTAGTCGATATTATTCCGTAATTTTGCATATCATTAAACGATCGTTTAATACTACAGATTTTATAAGATAAAATATATACTATCTCCCTGTTTCGCTAGGCTAACGCCTTATTTCCCAAGCATTCTATCATCATTCCCCATATTGTCAATATACATCAGAACAGCCTCCACTTACAAGTAAAATCAATTCTTAGTTCAATTTTATCGAAGGTGGATGCAGGATGAATGCAAGATAAATGCTTTATGGTGATAATGAACTATAAACAGACTACTTGTAAAATAACTATAAAAACGGGAGAAACCACAACCCAACCCCGAAAAAGCATTAGAGAAATTTAAATATGAAGTGGGAATAATCCCTTTCTGATTTCTAAGGAAGTGATGGAATATAGCCCTTCAACAATTCGTAATACTTACAATACCTGTTCAACACACACTCCCCACACAATGGATTTCGACTTTTACACACCAACGCAGCATAATCTAAAATAGCCCAGTTCAATTCCTTGCACCTACGCACCTCGATAATATCATTTGCCAACTCTTGAATCTCCTTATCATGTCGCACGTCAATAAAATCTCCCGGCTTAAAATAACGTTTCAGCAAGCGGGACATATTCACATCCAACAAAGGTTTGCGATTTTTCAAGATAAACAATTCGAAAGCATTGGTAACATACAACCCGATAAAACCGGAATCTCTCAACTCATTTTCGTCTCCCGGAATCCTCCCTCCCCTTCGCCGGATATCTTCCCCCAATTTATACAACCGACGGGCCCGGTGACGATATAACCCAAGCGGTTTCATAATCTCTTCCAACTCTTCAAGCGAAGCATTAGCCAAGGCATTCCAATCGGGGAATTTCGAGAAAAATGTATCGTAATACTTTGCCACCGTTTCCGCTTTCGTACGCTGCAACAATATCTCGGAAACAATTTGCTGGTACTTCGTCGCTCGATCTTCCCGCCACGGGAATATCCGGTGATTCTCGTCGAACCACTTCAACAACCGATGTTGCAGATATTGAACCATGACTTCCCGCATAAATCTTAATTTACATTCAAGTCTAACATATATTTTGCTATTTCTTCTTGACAAACAAAAATAACAATTCTCATTCAAGTTTTTTCACTGGATATTCAAAATCAGTAAAAATGGTACACATATCTGTAATTTATCTACACACAATCCCCGCCACCCCCTATATATTTGTATTACAAAATAAATGGACAACTTTATAATATATCATGATGAAAACAATGTATTTTTTAATAATTGCAACAGTTATGGCAACATTTAGCATGAATGTAGAAGCACAAAAGACTTCTAACGGAAAGAAAGTACTGGTCGCTTATTTTTCACGTAGCGGAAATACCAAAGCGATAGCGAGTCATATCAAAGAGCTGACAGGGGGAGATTTATTCGAAATTCAGACAGCAAAACCATACCCGGCAGATTATCACGCTTGCACGGAAGTTGCCAAAAAAGAAAAAAATGACAACGCCCGCCCCGAATTAAAAGAGAAAGTGAAAAACATAGAAGAATACGATATTATCTTCATCGGTTTCCCGAACTGGTGGGGGACAATGCCCATGCCGATCCTTACATTTTTGGAAAGTTACAAATTGGAAGGAAAAATCGTGATCCCATTCTGCACGCACGGTGGAGGCGGCGAGCAAAGTTGCTTTAGAGATTTCGTGAAAAACACGAGCAAAGCCACAAATAAAAAAGGATTTATCACTAGTGGAGGAGCGGCAAGCTCGGCACGTCCGCAAGTAGAAAAATGGTTGAAAGAAATTGATATTATAAAATAAAAAATCATTTTAAACTTCCTCCCCCTTCGGGGTGCTTCCCCTCAGGCAGGAGAAGAAGGAGATGTCCGAAGGTCGGAGGAGTTTACATAGCGACAAGCGGAACTCTACCGACTTTACGAATCCCATAGCCATGACCATCCCCCCACAGAAAATAGAATCTATCAGTCAGCTAAACACGCTAATCGGGCAAAAGACATTGCACCCGCTCCTAAGCATTATTGACCTAGCCGAAGCTACACGCCTCGATCAACTCTCTATTTCCGGTGATTTCTACGCTCTATTCTTCAAACAAGTACAATGTGGAGATTTCAGATTCGGCCGCAGGTGTCATGATTTTCAATCCTGCACGTTAGCATTCAAAGCTCCCGGGCAAACTATTGACATCAACCGACATGACGCTCCGGAACAGACCAGCATTTTAGGCATCACATTCCACCCCAAGGTTTTCAACGAAACACCATTGATCTGTAAGAAATCCGAATACTCGTTCTTCTCCTACCAGGAAAACGAATCCCTTCATTTATCCGAACGGGAAAAACAAATTATCCTGGGATGCATGAGCAATTTTCAGAAAGAATTACAAAGAGACATTGACCGGTTCAGCCTCCGATTGCTAGCCGTACATCTCGAATTACTCCTAGATTATTGCCTACGGTTTTATGAACGTCAATTCATCACCCGTTGTAATATAAATAATGATATTTTGGCGTATTTCAATCAACTTTTGGAACAATATCTCCAAGCGGAACACGGGGTAAAAACGGAATTACGCTCGATCGAGTACGTTCATGAAAGAATCCCCCAATCTATTGCCTATCTCAATGATCTCGTACGGGTAGAAACCGGGAAAACTCTCCGGGAACACGTGCGTCTGAAAAAAATAGACATGGCGAAACACCTCGTAACAAGCTCGAATAAAACAATTTCAGAAATTGCACTCGCATTAGGCTTTCCCAATACCCAAACATTTCTCTGCCTGTTTAAAAAACTTGTAGGTTGCTCTCCAAACGAATACAGACAGCAAGGGAACAATAAACCCAATTAGTCCCTACACGCACTCTTTAAAATTGATTCTCAGAGAAATAATCATATTTTTTTTGACCAAGCCGTTGGTTTTTATCTTAAAATTTCATAATTTAATACCGCAAATTCAGAGGCGGTGACAGATATTTATTTTCGACTACGTAAAATGATTCTCAATAAAGAATTATTTCCGTTTTTGTGTTGAAAATATTTCATTTATTGCCCGGAATGATATAAATTTGACAAATCAATGCGAATGTGTTAAATATTTAACTAAAACAATATAAAAATGCTTCCTATGAGTAAATTTATTTCTATCGAAGAGGCTGTATCAAAAGTAAAAGATGGTATGACCATCATGGTAGGCGGATTCCTCGCAAACGGAACCCCTAACAAAATCGTTGATGCGTTAGCAAAATCAGGTGTTAAGAACCTGACGTTGATCTGTAATGACACGGCTTACCCGGACAAAGGAGTCGGTCAATTGATTGCCAACAAACAAGTAAAAAAACTTTTCGTGTCACACATCGGGACGAACCCGCACACGAGCGAACAAATGAATAGCGGAGAACTTGAAATCGAATTCTGCCCGCAAGGTTCATTGGCAGAGCGTGTACGTGCAGGAGGTTGCGGTCTGGGAGGAATCCTAACTCAAACCGGAATGGGAACCATCGTGGCTGAAGGGAAACAGATCGTCAACGTGGATGGCAAAGACTATTTGTTGGAAAAACCGTTGAGAGCCGATATCGCATTGATTGGTGCCAGCCTTGGAGACAAAGCCGGAAATCTGGTTTACCGGGGAACATCTCAAAATTTCAACCCGTTAATGGCTTCTGCCGCTGACTTGGTAATTGCAGAAATTAACGAACTGGTTGAAGTCGGCGAAATCGCCGCAGAAAACGTGAAGACACCGTCAATCATGGTGGACTTCATAGTTAAATAATTTACGATTGACGATTTTTGATTAAAAATTATCAAATCGCCCGATTAATAAAATTTAAAATTCAAGGAAATGGAAAAAACGATGATAAGATTAAGAATGAGTGCAAAAGATGCTCATTACGGTGGGAATTTAGTTGACGGCGCACACATGGTGCATTTGTTCGGGGATGTGGCCACGGAATTATTAATCATGCATGACGGTGACGAAGGCCTGTTTGTTGCCTATGACAACGTGGAATTTTTGGCTCCTGTTTATGCCGGAGATTATATCGAGGCTACCGGGGAGATTGTAAAAGTAGGAAACACCTCCCGCAAAATGATTTTCGAGGCAAAGAAGGTAGTCGCTGCTAGACCTGACATTTCTGCTTCAGCTGCAGATGTACTGGAAGAACCGATCGTGGTTTGCCGTGCAAGCGGAACCTGCGTGGTAAAAAAAGAAGACCAGAGAAAGAAATAATCTAAATTATTATTATGGAGAAATTAATTATCACAGCAGCCATTTGCGGGGCAGAAGTTACCAAAGAACAAAACCCTGCCGTTCCTTATACAGTAGAAGAGATCGTGAGAGAAGCAAAATCCGCTGTAGACGCAGGCGCAGCTATTGTTCACCTTCACGTTCGTGAAGATGACGGAACCCCGACCCAAAGCAAAGCACGCTTCAAAGAGTGTATCGACGCTATTTATAAGGTTTGCCCGGACGTTATCTTGATCCCCTCTACCGGAGGAGCCGTGGGAATGACCGCAGAAGAACGTCTTCAGCCGACAGAACTTTTCCCCGAAATGGCCACTCTGGATTGTGGTACCTGTAATTTCGGAGACGAGGTTTTCGAGAACACCATGCCTATGATGAGAGATTTCGGAAAGAGAATGTTGGAAAACAATATCAAACCGGAATACGAATGTTTCGAAATGGGACATCTTGACACCGTATTAGCCATGGCTAAAAAAGGTCAGGTTCCCGGAGCCCCAATGCAGTTCAATTTCGTTCTCGGCGTTCCCGGATGCACTCCTGCCACGGTACCGAATCTTTGCTGGCTTGTAAACGCAATCCCCGCAGGTTCTACGTGGACGGCAACCGGAATCGGTCGTCATGCCTTCACGCTTGCAGCTCCCGCTATCGCAATGGGCGGTAACGTGAGAGTCGGTTTTGAAGACAATCTTTACCTGGAAAGAGGTGTACTGGCGAAATCCAATGGAGAATTAGTAGCAAAAGTAGTTCGTATCGCCAAAGAATTAGGCCGTCCGATCGCTACCTCCGCGGAAGCAAGAGAAATTTTAGGATTAAAACCGTTAAAATAATCGATTTATAAATTTTCAAATTTAATTATACTATGCAAAAGAAAGGAAATAAATACGGAACCCACCGTGTAATCGAACCGAAGGGAGTATTACCTCAACCCGCTAACAAGATTGATAACAACATGGACGAGATCTACGATAACGAAATCTTGATCGACGTTCAGACGTTGAATATTGACTCTGCTAGCTTCACCCAGATCGAACAACAAGCCGGTGGCGATAAAGCAAAGATCGCTGAGATCATGATGGACATTGTTGCAAAACAAGGAAAACATCGCAACCCGGTAACCGGATCAGGCGGTATGTTGTTAGGTACGGTTGAAAAAATCGGTGATGCCTTGAAAGGTAAAATTGATTTGAAAGAAGGTGATAAGATCGCAACTTTGGTTTCTCTTTCTTTGACTCCCCTCCGTATTGACAAGATCAAAGATATTCGCCCGGACATCGATCAAGTAGACATCGACGGTAAGGCTATACTTTTCGAAAGCGGTATCTACGCAAAGATCCCAGCTGACCTTCCTGAAAACTTAGCATTGTCTGCATTAGACGTGGCCGGGGCTCCTGCTCAAACCGCTAAATTGGTTAAACCGGGCGATACCGTGTTAATTATCGGTGCAGGTGGAAAATCAGGTATGTTGTGCTGCTACGAGGCTAAAAAACGTGCAGGCGTTACCGGTAAAGTAATCGGTTTGTGCCACAGCCAAAAGAGTACCGAACGTTTACAGAAACTTGGTTTCTGCGACTATGTATTCTCTGCCGATGCAACTCAACCAGTTCCGGTAATGGAGAAAATCGAGGAATTGACCAATGGCGAAATGTGCGACGTTACGATCAACAACGTGAACATCACCGATACAGAAATGACTTCTATCCTTTGCACGAAGAACACAGGAGTTGTTTACTTCTTCTCTATGGCAACCAGCTTCACGAAAGCAGCTCTTGGAGCAGAAGGTGTTGGTAGCGACGTGACCATGATCGTTGGTAACGGTTACACGAAAGGACACGCAGAGATCACACTTCAAGAACTGAGAGAAAGCGAGGCTTTGAGAAAGATCTTTACTGAACTTTACGCTTAATAATTTAAGATTTATGATTTACGATTGGAGATTTTCAATCGTAAATCATAATCCGAAATTTAAAATCTAAAATTTAAAATTAGTCGATGGACAAGGGTTGTAGATACGGAACACACAGGGTAATTACTCCGGAAGGCACACTTCCTCAACCGGCATTAAGACTGGATAACACGATGAGCATTTATGACAACGAATTGTTGATAGATGTGCAAACATTAAACATTGATTCGGCCAGTTACACGCAGATCAAAAGCGCTTGTAACGGGGATGCGGACAAAATGAAAGAAATGATTCTTTCTATCGTGGCAGAGAGAGGTAAAATGCAAAATCCTGTTACCGGATCGGGTGGTATGCTCATCGGAACGGTGAAAGAGATCGGGCCTAATTTCCCGGACAAATCACTGAAAATCGGAGACAAAATTGCCACGCTGGTTTCCTTATCCCTGACTCCATTAAAAATAAACAAGATCAAACATCTTGATCCGGCATCGGATCAGGTAGACGTGGATGCACAAGCGATCCTATTTGAACGTGGCCTATACGCCGTGCTACCGAATGATATTCCGGAAAAACTGGCATTAGCCGTGTTGGACGTGGCAGGAGCCCCGGCTCAAGTGGCCCGTCTGGTAAAAGAAGGAGATACGGTATGTATCATCGGAGGGGGTGGAAAGTCTGGAGTACTTTGTTGCTACCAGGCCATGAAAAACGTCGGACCTTACGGAAAGGTCATCGTGGTGGAATACTCGGAAGAGAACGCCCGAAGAATCAAAGATATGAATCTCGCCACTCACGTTATTGTCGCCGACGCGACAAAAGTGATGGACGTGTATAAAAAAGTGACTGCGATTGCAGGGGAAAGAGGTTGCGAGGTAACGATTAACAATGTAAACGTTCCCTCAACAGAAATGACCTCGATTCTAGTCACGAAAGGACAAGGATGCGTTTATTTCTTCTCCATGGCGACCAGCTTCACGAAAGCGGCACTGGGAGCTGAAGGAGTAGGAAAAGATATAAATTTAATCGTGGGAAACGGATACGCCAAAGGACACGCCGAACTGACACTGAGTATCATTCGGGAGTCGGAAGAAATCCGGGAACTATTTAACAGACTGTACGTGAAATAAAATCGCAATGCGATTTTATAGATAAAAGACAAAAATTAAAAGCTAAAAGTTGAAAAAAGCATTGGCTAGAGCAGTTGAAAGCTAGAATTAAAAAGCGCTCGCACTTATGGTAATTTAAAATTTAGAATTTAAAATAAATAAACAGAGATGGCTGAAAGCAGACGAAAAGAATTTTTTCCAGAAGTAACAGATGAACAATGGAATGACTGGAAATGGCAAGTGAAAAACAGAATTGAGACTGTGGATCAATTAAAAAAATATCTTGATCTGGATCCCAGCGAAGAAGAGGGTATTCGCAATGCATTAAAAATGTTGAGAATGGCAATCACCCCGTATTATTTAAGTTTAATCGACAAGAACAATCCACATTGTCCTATCCGCAAACAAGCGGTTCCTTCAGCCTTGGAACTACACAAAGCGAGTGCAGACTTGGAAGACCCGTTACACGAAGACAGCGATTCTCCCGTACCAGGATTAACTCATCGGTATCCGGACCGGGTGTTATTCTTGATCACGGATCAATGTTCCATGTATTGCCGTCATTGTACCCGCAGACGTTTTGCCGGACAAAAGGACAGTGCCTCCCCGACCGAACGCATTGATAAATGTATCGAATACATCGCCAAGACTCCACAAGTAAGAGACGTGCTGTTATCCGGTGGTGACGCATTGTTGGTAAGCGACGATCGTTTGGAATACATCATCAGCCGCTTAAGAGCCATCCCTCACGTGGAAATCATCCGTATCGGTAGCCGTACCCCGGTAGTATGCCCGCAAAGAATTACCCCGGAACTGGTAAATATGCTGAAAAAATATCACCCGATCTGGTTAAATACTCACTTCAATCACCCGAATGAAATCACGGAAGAATCAGCTGCCGCTTGCGCTCGTTTGGCGGACGCAGGTATCCCGTTAGGAAACCAGACCGTATTATTGAGAGGAATCAACGATTGTACCTACGTGATGAAAAAATTGATGCACGGATTAGTAAAAATGCGTGTTCGTCCGTACTACATCTATCAATGTGACCTTTCCATGGGTATCGAGCATTTCCGTACTCCGGTTTCCAAAGGTATCGAAATCATCGAGAACTTACGCGGACACACTTCCGGATATGCCGTTCCCACGTTCGTGGTTGACGCTCCCGGTGGTGGAGGTAAGACTCCGGTAATGCCGAACTACGTGATCTCACAATCTCCGAACCGGGTTGTATTGAGAAACTACGAAGGTGTTATCACCACCTACACGGAACCGACAGATTACAAGGAAGAGTGCCACTGCCCGGAATGTGAGCAAGCTCGCAAAGAAGGTGTTGCCGCATTGTTACATGGCGATATGCTCTCTATCGAACCGAAACATCTGGCTCGTAACGAGAGAAATCATCACGAATAAAATAATTTTAGATTTTAAATTTTAGATTTTAAATTCTTTCCGGAATTGACAATCTAAAATTTAAAATCTTTAAATATTGAATTGAAAGAGCGTCGTATTGTGCGTGAAAATTTAAAGTTTAAAATCTAAAATTTAAAATTCAAACCGTGTTTATCGAGGAGATTCTAAAATACAACAGTATAGCAATCGTGGGTCTGGCTAAAAATGCCGGAAAAACGGAATGCTTGAACTATATTCTTCGGAAAGTGAAGAATACAGGAAAGCGTTTCGCCCTTACCTCAATAGGCATCGACGGGGAAAACAGAGATCAGGTTTGCCAAACGCCCAAACCGGAAATTGAAATCTTCGAAGACATGATTTTCATCACGTCTGAGATGCATTACCGGTCCAAACGTCTGGTGGCAGAGATCATGGATGTCAGCACACAACAAACCTCGTTAGGACGTCTGGTAACCGCCAGAGCTGTCAGTTCGGGGAAAGCCTTGTTATCAGGGCCTGCCGACACGGGATCATTAAAAGCCCTCATCCAAGGGATGAAACGTTTTGACGTGGACACCACCATTGTCGACGGGGCTCTCTCCCGACTCAGTCTCAGCTCTCCGGCTGTGACGGAAGCCATGGTGTTAGCCACGGGAGCCGCAGTATCCTGTAATATTCCTCAACTGGTTAGAAAAACAAAATACGTGTATGACCTCATTTGCTTGGAGACAGCAGAACCGGAGATGATTCGGCAACTGATTGACATCGAGCAAGGCATATGGTCCATTGACGAAAACGGGAAAGTTCACGATCTGAACATTCCTTCCGTGTTTATGCTTGAAAATAACAAAGACGAAGTTTTCAAGTACGGGAACACGTTATACGTGGCAGGCGCCATCAGTGACAAATTATTGCAATTCCTACGGCAACAGAAGCAAATCAAGGAGATCACACTGATTATCCGTGATTTCACCAAAATGTTCGTTTCCATGGAAACATACTATGCCTTCCTCAAAAAAGGCGGCACCATGAAGGTATTGCAAAAAAGTAAACTATTGGCTGTTTGTATCAATCCCCAATCCCCGGAAGGATATTGTTTGGATTCCGACGAATTGAGAATAGCCATGCAAGAGAGCTTGGGTATTCCTGTTTATGACGTCAAGAGAATTGAAAATTGAAAGTTGAAAATTGAAAATGAATTTAGATTGAAGGAATTAAAAAGCGACCGCCCCGTGCGGCTGGAATCTAAAATCTAAAATCATTAAATCTAAAATTAATAAGGTGTTTTTAAGAAGTGCCATAGAAGAAATTAACGGGTTCAGATTCATGATCGACAAACTGGAAATTCAATCCGGTCTGGCGAAACGAATCTTGAATACACTACCTTATTTGCATACCCCGGAAACGATTGCCCAGGAATTGGACAAAACCGAGGTCATGCGCAATATTCTACAAACCTCCGAACTAACAGACACCATTACCAAGATCAAAGTCAAACTGATGCAAGTGAAGGACATCCGGGGAACAGCAAACCGGGTGACGGAATCACAGATACTGGATGAAATTGAACTATTTGAATTAAAAGCCTTTTCTTTGCTGGCCATGGAGATACGGGAATTACTCCTATCAGCAAATATCACGGTTGTTTCACTCCCGGACTTGGAACCGGTAGTAAACATTCTGGATCCCGAAAAGATGCGTATTCCTCATTTTTACGTGTACGATGCCTATTCCCCGGAACTGGCAGCCCTGCGGGCAAAAATGAAAACGCTTAAAATGGATGAAAAAACAGAAGAACGAGTACTGGACCAACTTCAATTCGAACACACGGAACTAGAAGACCGGATCCGGGAAAAGTTATCCGAACAGATTCATCCCTATAAAAAAGAAATTAACGAAGCCCTGGTAAACACGGCTACTTTAGATATCCTGTTGGCAAAAGCCCAACAGACCATTGATATGCAGTTATGCAAACCGGAAATTTCCACTAGCACGACTCGCTATATAAAAATATTCAACCCACAGGTAAAAGAGGTACTTTGGCAAGAAGGTAAGAAATTCCAGGCGATTGACATTGACATCGAGCAAGGAGCCTGTTTGATTACCGGAGCCAATATGGCCGGGAAAAGTGTTATACTAAAAACAGTGGCACTGGCACAGACACTATTCCAATTCGGTTTTTACGTTCCGGCAGAACAAGCCGAGATTGCCTTGGTGGACGAAGTTCTCCTTTGCATCGGGGACGAGCAATCCGAATTAAGCGGCCTATCCTCGTATGCCTCGGAAATGCTACGGGTAAATGCCATCGTTCAAGACGTGAAAGCAGGTAAAAACGCCTTGATTCTGATTGACGAGCTAGCAAGAACCACCAACCCCACGGAAGGAAAAGCGATCGTGAATGCCATGCTCGATTTCCTGACGGATAAAGGAACCCGTTCCTTGATTACCAGCCATTACAGCGGCATCAAAGCTCATTGTAAAAAGATGCGGGTAAAAGGATTTGTAAAAGAACACGTGAAAGGTCAATTGACCATCAATAATATAAACGAGTTTATCGATTACTCGCTAATCGAAGACACTCACGACTCCGTGCCGCAAGAAGCCATGCGCATCGCCCGCATTCTGGGCGTTGACGAAGAATTATTGGACAAAGCAGAGGAGTTTTTGGATGACGAAGAGAAGAAGAACAGAAATTAATAACAGGACAAAGATATGCAGAACAGTAAACTAGGGCTTGATTTCACCAAAGTGGCACACGCGAAGGACGTGGCCCGGAAGATAGCCGACGATGTACAGAAATTCGTGGAACAATACTCTACCGTTGCCGTTGAGCGTACGCTATGCCGTTTACTCGGTATTGACGGGGTCGACGCTAACACCGTGCCCCTACCCAACGTGCTGGTAGACGAGATCAAAGACAAAGGCGTGTTAGGTGAAGGTATTCTATTCTTCCTCGGAAACGCTATCGTGGAGACCGGTATGAACCCGCAACAAATAGCAGAGAAAGTTGCAGTGGGAGAACTGGATATCACCACGTTACCCGTCCACCCGACAGATAAGATTAAAGCCGCATTAAAACCTCACGTTGACGCAAGTATCAAACGGATCAGTGATCGCCGTGCCAAGAAGGAAAACTACTTAAACACGATCGGGGAAGGTCCGAAACCTTACCTCTACGTAATCGTGGCAACCGGAAACATCTATGAAGACGTGGTACAGGCACAGGCTGCCGCACGTCAGGGAGCTGACATTATTGCCGTAATCCGTACAACAGGGCAGAGTTTGTTGGATTACGTACCTTATGGAGCTACCACAGAAGGATTCGGGGGAACATTCGCTACACAGGAAAACTTCCGTATCATGCGTAAGGCCTTGGATGAAGTGGGCGAAGAAGTAGGCCGTTACATCCGCTTATGTAACTATTGTTCAGGTTTGTGCATGCCGGAAATCGCGGCCATGGGAGCATTGGAGGGATTGGACGTGATGTTGAACGATGCCCTGTACGGCATCCTGTTCCGGGATATCAACATGCAGCGTACGCTGGTTGACCAGTTCATGTCAAGGGTAATCAACGGATTCGCCGGGGTAATCATCAACACCGGGGAGGACAACTACCTGACAACCGCTGATGCCGTGGAACAGGCACACACCGTGCTGGCATCCGACTTGATCAACGAGCAATTGGCCTTGATCGCCGGACTGAAAGAAGAACAAATGGGATTAGGACATGCTTTCGAAATGGACCCGTCTCTTGAAAACGGATTCTTGCTGGAATTGTCTCAAGCTCAAATGACCCGTGAGATTTTCCCGAAAGCCACTTTAAAATATATGCCTCCGACCAAATTCATGACGGGAAATATTTTCCGCGGACATATTCAGGATGCTCTTTTCAACATGATCGGGATCTGGACTTCTCAAGGAATCCAATTATTGGGTATGCCGACGGAAGCAATCCACACGCCCTTCATGTCCGACCGTTACCTTTCTATCGAGAACGCCAAATATATCTTCGGTAACATGAAGAACATCGGCGATGAAGTAGAATTTAAAAAGGACGGTATCATCCAGAATCGTGCCAAGGAAGTATTGAACAACGCTATCGCATTACTTGAAAACATTGAACGTGAAGGTCTTTTCACCGCTTTGGAAAAAGGGATCTTCGGTGACGTGAAACGTCCGAAGAATGGTGGTAAAGGACTTGACGGAGTTGCTGCCAAAGGCACCAACTACTACAACCCGTTTATTGAGCTTATGCTCAATAATAATTGAAAATGAAAGGGGCAGCCTTATCATTTTCGATTTCAGATTTTCAAGAGAGCGAATAAAAATAAAATTTAAACCGATGCGATTGATGATTTTCAATTTTGCATTTTCAATTTTCAATTCATTATGAGTGGAGGATTATATTCTACTGAAAAAAATGATTTCGACCAGACGCTGGATCTGAAAAAAATAAAACCCTACGGGGACACGATGAACGACGGGAAAACTCAGTTGAGTTTCACGTTACCCGTGCCTGCCGGGGATGAAGCTATCGAAGCCGCAAAACAATTGTTGAAAAAAATGGGTTTCGAGAACCCGCAAGTGGTATTTCACAAAGAATTGACCGAAGGATACACCTTCTTCAACTGTTACGGTAGTTGCACGCACACCGTGGACTTCACGAGCATCCATGTTCCGAAAGTAGAAGGAACGAAATGGGATATGCACGAAACGGACGAGTTTATCCGTGAAAACATCGGACGTCCTTTGATTGTCGTGGGTGCAAGTACCGGGACCGACGCACACACCGTGGGGATCGATGCCATCATGAACATGAAGGGATTCGCCGGTCACTACGGCTTGGAACGCTACGACATGATCGAAGCCCACAACTTGGGAAGTCAGGTACCCAATGAAGAGTTTATCGCCAAAGCTATCGAGTTGAAAGCCGACGCTCTTTTGGTATCCCAGACCGTTACCCAAAAAGACGTTCACATCAAAAACCTGGTCGAACTCGTGGAAATGTTGGAAGCAGAAGGCTTGCGGGATAAAGTAATCCTGGCTTGCGGCGGTCCCCGAATCTCTCACGAGCTGGCAAAAGAGCTTGGTTACGATGCGGGATTCGGCATGAATACCTACGCGGATGACGTGGCTTCATTTGTTGCCCAAGAATTTGTTAGAAGAAAGAATAAATAATTAAATTTACGATTTATGATTCATGATTTACGATTCGCTATTTAAGAATCTAAAATCTAAAATCTAGAAATCTAAAATCAAAACGGTATGGATAAAGATCAAGTAAGAGAAGTTATCGCGAAACGGGTAGCTCTCGAATTAAAAGACGGCGACGTGGTAAACTTGGGAATCGGACTACCAACGATGGTACCGAACTACTTGCCCAAAAACGTACACGTGATCCTGCAATCCGAGAACGGATTATTAGGTATGGGTCCGAAACCGGAAGAAGGTAAAGAAAATCCGGAACTGACGGATGCCGGCGGTGGCTACATCACGGCTATCGAAGGTGCCTGCAGCTTTGACAGCGCAACCTCTTTCGGACTTATCCGCGGCGGACACGTGGATGTCACCATTCTTGGTGCTTTACAAGTTGACGAGAAAGGGAACTTGGCAAACTGGATCATCCCCGGTAAAAAAGCCCCGGGCATGGGTGGAGCCATGGACCTTCTGGTAGGTGCTAAAAAAGTGATCCTTGCCATGGAACACACTGCAAAAGGGAATCACAAGATTTTAAAAGAATGCACCCTGCCGTTGACGGCTGCCGGGGAAGTTGACATGATTATCACCGAAATGGGAGTTATGAATGTTACCCCTAAAGGTATCGAACTGGTAGAATTAAACAGTGAATTCTCTTTGGATGACATCAAAGCAGCTACAGGTTGTGAATTAATAATTTCCCCGGATTTAAAACCGATGAAACAATAAAAATCATTAAAATCTAACAATATACAATGGATTTCAGTCTATCAAAACAAGAGCAACTCTTCTTACAAATGATAAGAGAGTTTGCAGAAAAAGAGGTGAAACCCCTGGCGGCAGAAGTGGACGAATCAGAAAGATTCCCGATGGAAACCGTTCAAAAAATGGCAAAACTTGGTATTATGGGTATCCCGTTCCCGGTTGAATTCGGTGGTGCCGGCGGTAGCAACATCCTTTACACGATGGCCGTAGAGGAATTATCCCGTGTATGTGCCACAACCGGCGTAATCGTGTCTGCACACACTTCTTTATGTTGTGCCCCGATCATGGAACACGGTACTCCCGAGCAAAAAGCCAAGTATCTTCCCAAATTGACTTCCGGTGAATGGATCGGAGCATTCGGGCTGACCGAACCGAACGCCGGAACCGACGCATCCGCACAACAGACTTTCGCAGTAAAAGAGGGAGATCATTACGTGTTGAACGGATCTAAAATCTTCATCACCAATGCCGGTTACGCACACGTGTATATCATCATGGCAATGACCGATAAATCCAAAGGAACAAAGGGTATTTCCGCCTTCATCGTGGAAAAAGATTTCCCGGGTTTCTCGATCGGTAAGAAAGAGAAAAAAATGGGTATCCGCGGTTCTGCCACCTGCGAGTTGATCATGGAAAACTGTATCGTTCCTGCCGAGAACTTACTCGGACAAGAAGGTAAAGGTTTCGGTATTGCCATGAAAACACTTGACGGCGGACGTATCGGTATCGCTTCTCAAGCATTGGGTATCGCTCAAGGAGCTATGGACGAGACCGTGAAATACGTGAAAGAACGTAAACAATTCGGTAAAGCCATCGGACAATTCCAAAACACCCAATTCCAACTGGCTGACTTGCAGACTAAAATAGAAGCTGCCCGTTTGTTAGTAAGACAGGCTGCCTACAAGAAAGACTTGAAAGTGCCTTATTCAGCAGATGCCGCTATGGCCAAATTATTCGCGGCAGAAACGGCCATGGAAGTGACGACCAAAGCGGTACAATTCCACGGAGGATACGGATACACCCGTGAATATCCGGTTGAAAGAATGATGAGAGATGCCAAGATTACTGAAATCTACGAGGGTACGTCAGAGGTTCAGAGAATGGTGATTGCAGCAAATTTATTAAAGTAAAAGACAGTTGACATGAAGATCGTTGTTTGTATTAAACAAGTTCCGGATACCACGGAAATCAAACTGGACCCCGTTACAGGAACCCTTATCAGAGACGGTGTACCCAGTATTATGAATCCCGATGACAAGGGTGGACTTGAATTTGCCCTTCAATTAAAAGATCAATATGGAGCACACGTAACCGTGATCACCATGGGCCCCCCCCAAGCAGAAGCTATCTTGAGAGAGGCATACGCTATGGGAGTGGATCGTGCCATCCTGTTAAGTGACCGGAAATTCGGTGGAGCCGATACGCTGGCCACTTCTAACACCATTGCCGCAGCCTTGAGATCTCTGGAATTCGACCTATTGATCACCGGACGTCAGGCTATTGACGGGGATACCGCACAAGTTGGCCCGCAGATCGCAGAACACCTGGATTTACCGCAAGTAACTTACGTGGAAAGTTTAACTTTCGATGGTAACAAGACTTTCACGGTGAAGAAATCCATGGAAGACGGTTACCAGATGGTACAGGTAGACACTCCTTGCGTATTCACGGCATTGGCTTCCGGAGTGAAACCCCGTTATATGTCCGTGAGAGGAATCGTTGAGGCTTACAATCACCCCATCGAAACCTGGACCTACAACGACATCACCGTGGATGATCAGAAGATCGGATTGAACGGATCACCGACCCGCGTATTCAAATCATTCACCAAGGGTGTAAAAGCTGCCGGACAAATCTACGAAGTAGACCCTGCAGAAGCTGTAGACATTATTATCAGCAAATTGAAAGAAAAATTTATTATCTAATGAAAGAGGATAGATTTAGAGTATTTCAATCTAAAATCTAAAATCATTAAATCTAAAATTAGAAATGGATAAGGCACAATATAAAAACGTTTACGTCTTCGTTGAACAAAGAGAAGGCGTTATCCAAAACGTGGGGCTCGAATTGTTAGGCAAAGCCAGAGAATTAGCTGATGCTTTAAATGAAAAAGTATATGCCATGTTATTGGGACATGACCTGACAACTCAGGCTCAGGAATGTATTGCTTACGGAGCCGACACCGTGTTGCGTGTGGATGCCCCGGAACTGGCTACTTACGTTACCGAACCTTACGCACAGGCTATTTACCAGATCATCCGTGACAACAAACCGAGCATCGTGTTGATCGGGGCAACCACCATCGGTCGTGACCTCGGTCCTCGTTTGTCAGCCCGTGTAGAAACCGGATTGACGGCAGACTGTACCGGTTTGGAAATTTCCGAGGAACGGGACCTGTTGATGACTCGTCCTGCATTCGGTGGTAACTTGATGGCAACCATCATTTGTAAGGAACACCGTCCGCAAATGTCAACCGTTCGTCCGGGTGTAATGCGCATGGGCCAACGTGACGAGAACCGGAAAGGAACTATCGAAGATGTAAAAATCAATTTCGATAAATCCAAATTCCGTGTACGGGTTCTTGAAACGGTTAAACAAACCAAGAACTTGGTAGACATCACCGAAGCACATGTATTGATCTCCGGAGGTCGTGGAGTAGGTAATGCAGAAGGTTTCGATATGTTGCGTGCTATGGCAAACACCATCGGTGCCGAAGTATCCGCATCCCGTGCCATGGTTGATGCCGGCGTATTAGGCCACGAACGCCAGGTAGGACAAACCGGTAAAACCGTACGTCCCGACTTGTACTTCGCCATGGGTATCTCCGGAGCCATCCAGCACTTGGCCGGTATGGAAGAATCCGAATACATCATCGCAATCAACAAAGACAAATTTGCCCCGATCTTCAACGTGGCAGACTTGGGTATCGTCGGCGATGTTCGCAAGATCGTTCCACTTTTAACTGAAAAGTTGAAAAGATAAAATAAAGGGAAGTGTCAATGCGACACTTCCCTTTTTACCTAACCTTCATCAAAAAATCACGAATCCCCAGATATTGTATCCCCTCGTAAGTATTCCCATGAAACAAATCTTGCGAGACGACAATCTTGGGATAATTATCTTCTATTTTTAAAAGATTACCAAATTCCCGTTGGATAGTTGTCTCATCATTTAGCTGTAAAGCGACCTGCACATACACCTTTTCACCCTCCCGCTCACCAATAAAATCAACTTCTTGTTTCTCCAATACTCCCACGGAAACCTTATATCCTTGATATAACAAATGATTATAAACAATATTCTCTAATATCTTCCCCTGATCTTGAAGTTTAAAACCGGTTATAACATTTCGAATTCCCAGATTTTCAAAATAATACTTATTCCCTACCTCAAAAATACGTTTCCCCACAATATCATACCGATCAACACAAGAAATAATAAAAGCATTTGTAAAATGGTCTATATAAGTCAGAATTTGATTCACTCCCAACGTAACTCGTTGCGATTTCAAATAATCACTTATCCCTTTAGCCGAAAATATACTTCCTACATTATCTGCAAGAAACAAAAGTAACCTCTCTAAAAAATCAGTATTCCGTAAGGCATAGCGGCTAACCACGTCCCGATAAACAATCGTGGAATATATACTCTTCAAATATTCAAAAACAATTTCATCTTCCAATTTCAAATGCATCAAATAAGGCAACCCTCCATATCTGGTATATAACCCATAACTTTCATCCGAATTTTCCAGTTCATGAAACTGTAAAAACTCCGGATATGACAAACTATATATCGTGAACTCGATATATCGGCCCCCTAAATAAGTGGCCAATTCCCCGGACAACATTTTCGCATTGCTTCCGGTCACATATATATCGTTATTTTCATCCAAGGCCAACGAGCGCAGAGCTTTCTCGAATTCACTCACCTCCTGTATTTCATCAATAAATATATAATTTTTCCTGTCTTTTAAACATTTACTCACCACGTAAGCATGTAGCTCCTTTGCAGATCTTATGAAATCAAAAGTGATATCTTCCAAATTTATATAAATGACATTCGCCCCCGATTCCTTTTTCCGGATCAACTCTATCAGTTGAAATAAAATATAACTTTTCCCCACCCGACGTTGCCCGGTCATCACTTTGATCAAAGACGTGCCCATGAATGGCTCTATTTTCTTCAAATAATGCTCTCTATATTTTATATTCTCCATTTTCATTATAATTAAAACTCTCCCCAAAAATACGAAAAGTTTTCATCATACTGAAAACTTTCAACGAATAAAGCAAAAGTTTTCATCATACTGAAAACTTCCCCTTCCCACTTTATAAACCTTACAAACTTTATAAACCCCAAAAGGGGCAGCCGAAGCCACCCCTTTCCCTTATCGTCCGGAACGTTTCCGTTCCCATCGATTCTTACACCAAGCCACCACGACCGAGCTAATCACTCCTCCCACGATACTCAATACCCCCGTCACGAAATCATCTGCCACCTGCGAGAGAAAAGCATTAAATCCCAGCGTGAAAAATATTCCGGTAAAAAAATACACGCTCATCATACCGTCAAATAGCGACTGTCCGATGCAGCACTCCCGTTCCTCAAGGTTGCGAAACAATACACCTTCACGTTAGCCTCGTCCCAGTCCTCGGGAAGAGCATAACTCGTGTTACCATTTTCTCCCCGATCTCTCAACGGAACGATCTTGGCACGATTCAACACGGTTTCCAGCAACACGCCATACACTTTATCATCCGCCAACGCGTACCCCTCCTCTTCTTCCTGCATCTCCTGCTCGAAAGAATACATCTTACTCTCCGAGGCGTACGTCACGGTCACTTTAGGCGTGTACAACAAGCCCTCGGCCATTTTTAACCGATCAAACACGATGGTTGCCACGTGCTTCTCGTCCACCTCCACGGCAGCCTGATTCACTTTCACGAAAGCATTCGAAGTCGTACCATTTCCCATTCCCACGAAACCTTTCCGAATCACCGGAATCAACCTCCGAGACAACTGAACCAACACCTTCATCTTCGCCCGTTGATCAAGTATCTCCGGAGTCGAGTTATCCCTTCTTGAAAAGATCTTCGCCTTCGCGATATTCTGCTTGTTCGTGTAACACATCGTCACGTTACCAACGGACTTCTTTACTTTACCTAATAAATAAGAATTAAATTTTGCCATAACATTAAAATTTAAAAATGAATAAATCAGAAAATTTAAAATGATCTCACACTCCCCACGTGGGCCCTACACGAAAAATGCAAGCAATTTATTTCAATTTAGAATGTAGAATTTAAAATTTAGAATGAAAACTCAGCCCGTGCGGCTGGAATCAAAAATCTAAAATTTAAAATTTAAAATCAATAATACTGAATCCACTCCGCCACCCTCAACGCCGGTCCCGGATCCACCTTCCTTGGCGTCACGTCCGAATGCCCCACGATATCCCCGATCGGATAAGTATCCACCAGCACGCTACACACCTCGTTCAACACCCGCATCTGCACGTCCGTGTAATCATGCCAGTACGTCGGCACTTCTCCCGAATCCTCCGTGTACACCTCCTTCACGGGAACTTCCCGACTACACTCTGCCACGAACTTTCCCCCTTCCAGTCGCAACTGCCCCAAGTTATCCAGCTCGATCCCAATCGAATAATGATTCAGTTCGTTCCTTCCCCTGTAACTACTCTTCCCCGCGTGCCACGCCTCGATATTAAACGGCACCAGTTGTATCACCTGCCCGTCCCGCCCGATCACCACGTGCGCCGAAGCCTTCACATCCGGTCTCACCAAGAATTTTGCCGAAGATTCAGCATTCGTACCTGCCGTGTAATGTAAAATAATCATATCCGGCACTCCCAGTCCCCGTCTATTCTTCGGACATTCCAGATGGCTCACACCACCTCCCACCAAACGATGGTTTACAACTGAAAATGATGAATTAGAACTTGAAAATACTTCCATAACAAAGAATTTAGAATTTAAAATGTAAAATTTAGAATGAAATCAAAAAGCATTCGCCCCGTGCGGCTGAAATCTAAAATCACTAAATCTAAAATTAGCGTGGTTTTCGTGCGAATGCCTGCATAATTTTTTCCCCACTCCTACCCACCACGTACCCACCCAACCCGATCTCCAATAAATCCCAAAACCGGGAAGTTTCATCCAGAATCGGCAAACTGGTAAAAGTCCCGATCAAAATAATACTGGCAAACGTCAACATCACCAGCGGGCGCCACGATCGCTGCAACCAATTCCCCCTCACCTCCTCCTGCACCGTGACAGCTCTTGCCTGTGTTAATTCTCTCTCCAATTCTTGAATCAATTTCAACAATCCGATCTCCAGCTCTTTCTTCTCCCTCGCCGGGAGTGTTAATTGACCAATCAACTCACTGATCGAATTAACAATTCCACTTATCGGCTTCATCCCCGTTCACAATTTAATGCATTGCGAATTCGAGAATCGTTTCCCATCCGAGGACACGAAGAAACAATACAAATAAATCCTCACCCCCTTGCCACGTTCTAACGGGAAAATTGCTTTTCCTGCTCCCCGTAACACCTCCAATCCCTCCAACAACCTCGGGCTAAATGAACGATTCGAATAAAGCACGACCACATTCAAACGATCTGTCGTCTCAAAATTATATGCCTCCTCGTCATTCTCCCAATCCAACGTGACCATCCCCTGCTCATCCATTCTCCCCTGTAGATTATACGCCTGTTGTCGTTTCCCGGCAGAAAAATGCAACTGCGAAAAATCACCGATCTTCCCGTTTGCCCGAAACGCTTTCAAATTCTTCTTCATAAAAAGTGCGTAGCCACTACTACAGATTTTGTCTGCCGAAAGATCCAAAATTCCCTTCAGGGGTGTCTCCTTTATCTTTTGGTAAAAACGCACGGCCACCCGAAAACGGGACCTTACCTCTTGCTGTTTCGGCGTGTTTGGATCAATTCTATCGGGAACACTCCTCATATAAGATTTCCCGTTCAACTTGCAGAAAACGACATTCCCTACTCGCCCCTTTATTCCAAATTCATTACGAACTAAAGCCATACCTATTTTTTTTAATGAATACTACTTTTGTCTCATCAACTCTCGCTGATTTCCGAATGCAATATTACAGCTATTCAACTCCCCGCTTGTTATACGTCACAGTTACGTCTAACGAAATAATCCACAACACCATGATTATCAACACTCTAAAAAGTATTCATTCCCCACTTTCAAAGCAACAAAAAAGGGTAGCAAAAGTATCTCAAACTCTTACTACCCTAAAATCTTACCAACTTTTCACTCTAAATTCTAACCTACTTGTACTCCTGTTCCCTCAATTTCTCAATCAACCTCTCCATTTGGTCTAAAACCGTCTTTTCCTTATACCGTTTCAACACCCTGCTTTTCAACTGTCGAAAATTTTTAATCCGTATACCCCAAACCTGTTCGGCAATAGCCACCAACTCTCGAAACTCCAGTAACTTTCCCGTCGGCGAATAAAACTCCCCGAGTGCCTCGAAACCAATCAACAGCTCTATCACCTTCGTCGATACATTTTTCGTCTGCCAAAACACCAACGCCTCCTTCCCCTCATTCTTCAAAAACCTAGCCGGATTATCCATCCTCTCGTGGAAAAGCTGCCATTCGTCCTCAACCACTTGTAATCCTCGCCCGATAAAGCATAACCGACACGCCCCTTTTTTCCCCCACTCCATTGCAGTCCTTGTACATCTCCAATAATGCCTGCAATCGAGTCTTCGTGTAATTCAACGCACGACACGTCGACAAATAATCATCTCCCAAGTCACATAGCTCTGCAACCTCTTCAACAAATTTTCCTAACTCATCCTCCAAATCCTCTTTTGTGATTTCCTCAAATGATTCTCTCGCCAATAAAGCAAAGAACCTTGTCTCCAGTAATTCTGTCATAGTTTTAAAATTTAGAATAAATAAAAATTCCCGGGCGTCATTACCCGGGAAATATTCTTAATTTTAAAATCGGAATCAGGAAATCACATTTTATCTATCCCAGCGAGAGCCTCTACTATTCGCATTCCTTTTCCTACTTATGCAGTTCATTGATACATATAAAATTCAATCATATATACCTCATTTTATAGCGTTTTTAATTTGTTCAACTATATATTGCACCTCATCATCCGTTACGCACGGTCCTGCCGGAAGACAAAGACCAACTTTGAAAAGTGTTTCTGAAACACCATTTATGTAGGCTGGAGCATTAGCATAAACCGGTTGGCAATGCATCGGCTTCCATAGAGGTCGAGTTTCGATACCAGCTTCATCAAGAGCAATACGCATTGCCTCAACATTAATATTAGGTTCAATAACCGTGTGTACACTCTTTGTTGCATGAATTACCCCGGCTGCCCCCCCTACTGTACGCATAATTGCTGTCGAGTATGCTTTTTCCTCACCTTTGACATTAAGTTTCTCGTCAAGAGTAACCGTACAAAGCCAAAAATTACTATCGTAGCGTTCTGATGGTTTTTCGTGAAGCGTGATACCGTTAACATCTGCAAGCAATTCTTTATAGAGAGCCTGTACATGCTTGTGATGATCTATATGCTCTTGTGCAACACTCATCTGTCCGCGACCAATGCCGGCGCATATATTCGACATACGATAATTGTAACCAATACGTTCATGTTGATAGTACGGATATGCTTCGCGGGCCTGCGTCGCATAAAACATCACTTCCTTTTTACATTCAGCATCAGGGCAAATCAATGCACCTCCTCCAGATGTTGTGATCATCTTATTACCGTTAAACGACAATACGCCATATTTTCCGAAAGTGCCAAGCGACCGACCGTTAAATTTAGAGCCGAAGCCTTCAGCGGCATCTTCAATGATTGGAATATCATAGCGATTGGCAACATCCATAATACGATCAATTTGATAAGGCATACCATAGAGTGCAACAGGAATAATTGCTTTAGGTTTTTTACCCGTCTTGGCTATACGATCTACGATACACTCTTCAAGCAATTTCGGATCAATATTCCACGTATTTATCTCTGAATCAACAAACACCGGAGTAGCTCCAAGATATGCCACTGGATGTGATGAAGCACAAAATGTAAACGACTGAACAACAACCTCATCCCCTTGTCCTACACCACATGCCAACAAGGCAAGATGGAGTGCAGCTGTTCCTGCAGAAAGGGCCACAACCTCTTTATTGCCACCAATAAAACTCTTAAGATCTTCTTCAAATCCATTTACATTAGGCCCAAGAGGTACGACCCAGTTGGTATCAAACGCTTCTTTTATAAAATCTTGTTCTTTACCACTCATATGGGCAAGACAGAGATATATACGATTTCGCATATTCTGTTTCAAATTAAAAAGTAGGAGTAATTAAAACTATATAAAACTCGAAATAACCGGCTATTATAAAACACAACTTGCAATCCTAGGCTCAAAACAGCAGCAAGGTCTCACGCAAACAATTCGAACTCCGCTGGCTCTTTGAGGACCGACTTTCATAAAGGTCGCAAGAACGGTTGTATTTCCACCTAATCCCAAAGGCCCGACACGAGATTCATTTATGCGGTTCGTAATTTCTTGTTCAAGTTCCGATTGCTTATCATAAGCACCATCCACTAACGCTTTCAACATAAGCGAAGTCGCTTCATAATGAGTACGACCGATACCCACCGCCAATGTAGAAGGAGTACATCCAAGTTGCGCTGTTGATTCCTTTGCCCAGTCTACAATTTGATCAACAACAGTCTCTACTTTATGCTGGTGGAACACACGATGAGTATGAGATCTGATCTCTGGACCGCCTCCGAACATAAGGATATTAACTTTAAGCAAATCATCCTTAACATTTTGAATTAGAATCGGCGCAGGAGCAAGCATCCCCGAATCTTCATAAAGCCCCTCTGATTGCGAAATACGCTGTTTATCATCACCTTTAACAGCCATTGGTCTACCAGGAAGTTTTTTAAGGCCTTGATAAACACCTTCCTTTATGGATTCTATCGTATTTCCCGTAAGAACCGCACTAGGACCTATCTCTATCAATATATGAGGAATTCCCGTATCATCACATAGTGGACAATGAGTTTTTTCAGCAACTTCCGCATTCTGAAGTACGGTCTGTAACACCCACTTTGCATGCGCATTAGTTTCTTTATCAATTGCCAAAGAGTAAGCCTTTTTCTTATCACCAAGGAATGACGAACCGGCCTTTACAAGAGTATCACAAATTTTATCAATGATATTTTGATTATATTCCATCATTACACTCCCATTAATATACACTATTATTATGTGCAGCTGCAACAATTGCAGGATAATCCTCTACAGTTAATTCGTAAAAAGCTTCCATGCCAAGTTCAGGAAAAGCAACCAATTTTTGCTCTATAGTATTATTCCCAAGAAGAGCTGTCACCGGCGGGATAACAGCATATACAGAATTTTCCTCTTCAAGGATTTTAATCGTATCATCCCCGATCTTTCCCTTACCAAGATGTATCTTTACTCCCGCTTTAGAAAGTGGACCGAAACTGTGTTCTATCTCTAATTTATTACTCGACGTAGGGCCTACTCCGGCGGGGCTGACTGCCGTGTGGAAAATAACACTTCCCCGTAAAAATATTCCCATTTTATCCAATTCTCCAGATTCAATCATTTCACAAATTTTGGGCAAGACCGCATCTCTACCACAATATATCTTGCCAGAGATTAGAATCAAGTCTCCGACTTTTAGGTTTTTAGCAACATCTTCACTAATAGGAGTTCTTATCTTTTTCATTTTTCCGAAAAAAGATTTATAAAGTCATTTTCATTTTCTATAACACCATAACCTCTTGAACGCATATAGATTTTTTGAGCCCACGTGGTATGAGGTTTAACCTCGTTCATCTTATTACCACATTCCCCCTTAAACACGCCGCCCTTTTCACTACCCAGAATACTCACTGCATCATTATACTCTTCTTTAGTAACTGCCTGCAGTGCATTCACATACTTGATATGGGAAGGATGAATAACAGTCCTCCCTACAAAACCATTTGCCTTATCAAGAATAACCTCGCGCAAAAGTCCATCTATTTCATTATTAACAATAGGGATACGTTTCATCAAACAATCGTCGATATTATGAGTTGGGAGCGTCTCGAACATCATTTGTTTACTGACTCTAAAATACTCCCATACCGGACCGGAAATAACATAATCGTTGTTACGACCGAATAAATTAACGATATCAGCAAGAATCTCACGAACCGTCATGATATCATAAATGGAATAATCCACCCCGCGCCTCACCCCAAAGCAAGAAGAAAAATCAGTAGCACCAACTCTAACCTGAAGAATAATTTCCTTGTATTTATCCAGAATTTTCTTGATACCGACGAGTTCACTTATTCGAGATTCGCGATATGCTACTTCAGGATCTTCAATAATAGGCATTCCGTAAATAATCTCGCCGAATTTATCATTGAGTTTTTGAAGATAATACAAATATACCTCCGCATTGTGCGCATTGAACTTTGGAAAATTGAATCCGGTTAATACCTTGACATGATGCGGAGTCAATTGCTCTGCAAAATGCTCGAATTGTTGTTGATTACGAACACGACAGAAGATGAGAGGAAGATAATCATATGTCACCACACCCGTATCAAGAGCCGTACTTAGTGCATCTAACACATGCAGGACATTCTGTTCTGCAGCCGGAACAAGTTCCTCCGAACAAGCATCCTCAAAACAGAAAACCATAGATGTCAATCCAAGCATTTCCTTATTAAGAATTTTCATGGTAAAATCCTTAATACCGGGCATATACATCGTGGCCCCCAAACAATACTGCAATAATTCCTTATCGGAATACTTATTAAAATCTTCCGGTTCAACGACAAAGTTGAAATCTGGGTTATATCTGTGATGTCTCATTATTATTAATGAATCGAACCTTTCGGAGAAACGATAGCTTCCGGATAATAATTATCAATCATTCGCTTTACAAGAGAAACTTGTTTTGCTCGCTTTTTAGCATCGGACTCGGTGCTATCCCAACTATGCGTGGCGGCAACAGATCCTCCCGTCTTAAGATATATAGGTGCGGCCACTCTAATCATTTCAGGTACTTCATAATGACGTATAAAACCTCCTGTTGATTTAGGATTTTCCGTATGAATGTCTATTGGAATATCAATCGCTTGACGCATAGAGGCAAGCATCTGAAGTTGAATATCTCTCACCGGATTAATTGAACTGGCACCAATAATTTCCAACATTCTGGCAGAGCATGGATTACCATGCCCGGCATGTGCCGAAACTTTAAAATGTATATCAACAGGAAGCTCTCCCGCACGTTTCATCTCATTTAGCACCCATAGGCAACCTTCATCATATACAAGAAATGAACGACACCCGAAAGCAACTGCACGTTTCACATCTTCTATAGCACGAACGATTTGTTCCTGACCGCGAAGTCTATATCCCATCCTCACCCCTTCTTCTGTATGAACAGAGGCACTGGTGTCTGTTGTTGCTCTTGGACCAATAGCAAGGATAAGATCCGTCTGACCTTGTTTCGCTAATTTTACCATTTCTATTATTTCGTTGTCGGTAAGCAACATAATCCCCTTTGTCTGGGTTACACGATGAAGATTTATATCATATCTATCCATTTCTTCCAATAACGCAGACATCACTTTAGGGCCTTGAATACCTGGTACTTCAAACCGATATTGAGCACCATCTGAAAATCTTTTTCCAGATGTAGGAAGATCGTACGCATCTCCCCCGGGAAGCCCCATTGATCTCAAAAATTCACGTGTCTTTTCCATATTATGATTATTTATTTAATTTCTGTTTTAACAGATGGATCATCTCATGACTTGACATATCAATTGCTTGAAGGTCACTTCTTATTCCACTGTGAATTCGGGCATCAATAAACGATGGACGTCCACTGCCAAGACACTGTTTTACAGCCGTGGCTAATTCTTTTGCAGTTGTAGCAGGATGACCGACGGTAAAATATCCACAACTTTCAGCGATTCCTGTAAAGTTTATCATATGCCCTACCGAAGGTTGACCACCTACCGATTCATGGGCTCCATTATTTAGCACCACATGCACAAAATTAGGAATATCCATTTTGCAGACCATAGTCATAGCTCCCATATGCATTATAGCCGCAGCATCACCATCCAAACAAACAACCTTTCTCTCAGGTTTAGATAATGCAATCCCCATGGCAACTGATGACGCATGTCCCATAGAACCGATATTCAGGAAATCGAAAGCATGAGATTCCCCCCGAATTTCACGTTGAGCATATAGTTCCCGGGTCGCACGACCTGTTGTTGCGGAATAGATGGTATCACAAGGCATATTATCCATTACAATAGCAATCGCTTCCTCTCTGCTCATAGGATAAGAATCATCTGGATCATTTTTTTTCTTTTCTGTCAAAACACCATTCGGGACAAGAAGTGCAACAGGCGCATTCCTTTCTTTGGCTCTTGACACAAGGTATGTAATATCATCTGCTGCCGTTTCCTCCGATAAGACCTTGTAGGGGATTTCCATGTCATCGAGCATTCTACCGCTGATTCTTCCTTGTATCGTGTGTTGCTCACGTTCTCCATCCTTCGTTCCGGGTTCTCCTCTCCAACCGATCAAAAGGATCATTGGAACAGCATAAACATGACTGTCTGCCAGAGACACAAGCGGATTTACACAATTACCCAACCCTGAATTTTGCATATACACAACCGGTATATTTCCGGTTGCAAAGTAATATCCCGATGCGAAAGCAATGGCGTTACCTTCATTGGCTGTAATTACATTCCGTTCTACAGGCACATTCGTTTTCAAATAATTATTAAATCCGTTCAAATAAGAATCAGGCACACCGGTAAAGAATGTTATATTATGCTTCTCCAGTTCTAAAATAAAAAATTCGATATTCATTATGTCTGTGTTATTTGCCTTTGTAGTATGTAAAATACTCCGGTGCATCAAATCTGCATAATTCCCAAGCTTTTGAAAAGGCTGAAACAATACTTTCAGGTAGAACTCCCTGCTTGATAGCTTCAATATTCTGCTGTAATTGCGAAAATTTAGAGAAGCCCATAATTAACCCGTCTCCACGAGTTGCATTGAGCATTGAATGAAATGCCATCCAACGATATGTAGCCTCAACGATATTGATGCCTTCTTCTTCACAAACCTCTTTCACGATCCGGATACCATCAAAATAAGATGGTTTCCAATATCGATTTTGATAATTGGGACGATTGGTAAAGCGCCCATAACTTGGAGTATCTTCAAAATTCTTATACTTGTTAGTCAACATTCCTCCTGCAAGAGGATTGTATGCATTAAATCGCATATGATAAGCATTGAGACATTCATTCAGCTCTCTTTCTGCATTTCTGGCAAGAGGATTATAAACACCTTCATAAACCGTCGGAAGAATCCATCCCCGTTCTTTGCTTATATGATATACATAAGCCACAAGCCACGCCGGGAAATTACTTAAACCTAGCTCTTTAAATTTACCTTCGATATAAAACTCATTGCAAACTTCAAGTGCTGACTCAACAGGTGTATTTCTATCCGGGAAATGCAAATAAAGGGTATCAACCTTATCTACCCCCATTCTCCTTAAAGATTCGGGGAATTGCATACGAACGGCATCCCCGTCAAGTTTTCCCGTAATACGCGGATTGACCTTCGTCGCAATCTTGATATTTGTTGGCTTAAGCTGATCCACGCACAAGCCGATTAGCTCTTCACATTTACCATTATTATATACGTAAGCAGTATCAATCTCATTGTAACCAAACTCAAGGTAGAATTTCATAATATCTACAACATCATTTTCAAAAAGTTGCTCCCCAAAAGTCATCGTGCCTAAAATAAGCTTCATATTAAACCTCCTCTAATAACTAAATATCACTCTATCATTTCAAACATTAGATACTACCTCAATAAGTGAAGTAATAAGGGTAGTTCTGTTTCAAGTTTCATGACGGCATCCACTATCTTATTTGCTTCTTCAAACGTTTTTTCTCCATACATTGCCAGATTAATAAACTTTGCGATCACTTCCTCATCTGACAGAGGATTCTCCGGTTCTCCTTTAGGAAGAATACTTTTACCTTCAAGTATTGCATTTCCTTTTAAATGGACTTCAACACTTGCCCTTGTTTCTTGTGGAAATACCGCTGTCATTTGCGCATCTTTCTCAACAACAACTTTCTTAGCAAGAGCCCGTATGGACATATCATCCAACACATCCGGGGCAAAGGCATCCATCCCTGTTTTGCCCGTCAAATAAGTTACCGCAAAATTGTATGGGATACTCATCTTCGCAGAAGCACTGCCTTTAATATCCGTTTGGTCATGATTTTTGACTGCCAAAGAATAAGTCTTGATTTTTACACGCTCAATCTCCTCTACAGAAACAAGTCGTTTCTTTCTCATATACATGGCCACATCAATTGAAGGATGGGTATAACGGCAAGCAGCATAAGGTTTGATATACGCTTTTTCAATAGCATAAGTACCATCCAACAAACAAGGTACGAAATCTACCTTTTCACTTCCGTACATTTGGCTCAGATACCCAGCAACCCCGGAAAAGGCATCTTCCGGTCCGATAAATCCGGCATTTGCCATTTGTACTGCCACCAATCCAAGAAGCGCAGTTTTACCCACATTATATGGCTTTAGTTGTGAACTATCCTCCAACACTTTAAGAGTCCCGCTCGCCGAAAGAGCCGCCGTTGAAAGAGCTTGCTTTTTTTGAAATTCATCAAATCCAAGCACAATGGACGACGCCATTGCTATGCCAAGCAAACCACAAGTTGCCGTAGCGTGATAACCGCGATACTTGTGTGTCGGTTGTATACTCCTTGCCATAGTAAAAGAAGTTTCATACCCTATAACAACTGCACGAAGTAAATCTTCACCACTCATTTCATATTTCTGCACTAATGCCAAAAGGACTGAAAATATGGGTGATCCGAGATGGATTATTCCGGCATTCGTTCCATCATCAAAATCCAAAGCGTGCCCATTCAGCCCATTGATAAATACGGCATTATTCATACTCATCGGAGTAGACATACCAACGGGATATATTTCTCCCCCTTGCTCGCAAAAACTTCCTATCAAACGCATCAACTTGTTGCTCTGTTCACGTCTTCCTGCAAGCGTCACGCCTATATAGTCCAATAACGCCAGTTTAGCACGATGAATAACATGAACAGGAATTTGTTGCTCTCCAACGACATTTATTTTTTCAATAAATGATTCTAAAACATTCATATTATGAATAAATCAACCTATTATAAATGATTATCTAATTTATGTAAGTTCCAAGAAATATCCTCTTTGACCACTCTTGCAGGATTTCCTGCTACAACCGCATAAGGAGGCACATCCCTTGTCACAACTGATCCAGCACCTATTACAGCTCCATTCCCAACATGTACACCTTTCAATATTAATGACGACATTCCAATCCAAACATTATCACCAATATAAATCGCCTTAGTATTACTCTTATTATTTATGTAATGATAATCCGTATCCATAATCTTTACATCCCAAGATATTGCACAATTATTTCCAATGTGTATATCATTCATACAAACAATTTCCGAACGACGATTAATAAACGTGTTGCTACCAATACTTAAATGCGAGGATGCTGATTCCATGTAAATTGAAACCCCTTGATAAATTGAGACTCTCTTACCAATCTCAATTTTAGAACCTTTCTTAACATACAATCTACTAGAGCGATAAAATTTTACCCCCCCCAACTAAATGCCTGTAATTCAATACATTATTATAATAAATCAGGCGAAATAATAAACCACGTAAGATTGCAAATATTGCATTTAGTTTTAAATTCATGTACATTATTTTATATCAATATTCTATAATAATTCAAAACCTATTTTTTAATTTATCCCAATAGCCTTTTATCATTGGGATAGCTAATGTATAGCCGCTTGGTTTAAACAACCGAGAGAATCCCCAATAAACAAGCACCCCAACTATTATTTGAAGAATCAATACCGGCAGTACTCCTAAAGATAGATATTCCACAAGCTTCACAACCCAAAACATAATGGTAGACATCAACAAGGGAACCATTATATCTTCAACTTGCATTCTATAGGAATAAGCAAAAAGTTTCCTCCCAATAGAACAAGTAATCAATGTACATAATATCTCTGCAATCAATAATCCCACAACTATAATCAAAATAGAGTCAAAACAAAGGACCGTTAAAGCTAAAATCAATATAGATACAACCGTTTTGACTATCTCTAAAACAACCAATGTATTACCTTTACCCATTGCTTTAATTGCTTGCAAATGTGCCATTTGTATCGGATTAAGAAGCCATATGAAACAATATAACATCACATATTGTATACAACCATTCCATTTTTCTGTCAGAAGGAACGGCACCAATGAATTAGCGACCGCAGCCAAAGCAAATAATGTTGGAAAAATTAAAAAAGAACTGACCTGAACAAAACGTCTTACTATATCTCTTATTTTTTCTAATCGATCTTGATGCTGGGATAAAACAGGATACATTACAGCTGTAATGGATGACTGCACCACGGACATCGGAGCATTTGTAATTCTTTGCCCTTTATTTACATATGCCAAATCAGTCGGACCATAAAGCTTTCCTATAACCAAGGTTCTTAATTCTCCACCCATAGTCATAATTAGAGAAGTTAGCAAAAATTGTCCACCCAACGCAATCGTAGATTTCAATTCGGCAAAAGTTACCCCTCCCTCCAACTTAAGGCCGGAAGAAAAGGCAAGAGTAATTGTACAAATTAGATTGTATACCATATATTGGACTACCAGTGCCCAAACCCCATACCCTAACCATGCCATTAAAATCCCAACTCCTCCTGAAACCATTACAGCAGAGAAGGTTGAAATAAATAGTTTTTTAAATTCAAGATTCCTAGAAACATATGCCTGCTGAATATTTCCTATCGCTGCTATTATTATAGATAAAGACATCACTCTAATAATTTTAGATAATCCATCCATACCGTAATAGTCTTGAATAAAAGGAGCAGCAATGAAAATAAAAAGACATATAATTAACGAAACAATAAAGTTGAAAAACAAAATAAACGTAAAGTCCTTATTGGTCGCATTTTTTCTTTGTATAACTGCAAATCCGAATCCATTTTGAACAAAGACATTCGCTATTGTAATAAAGACTGTTACAATAGCTATAACACCAAATTCTTTCGGCTGTAAAATTCTCGCCAAAATAATAGTCGTAAATAATGTTATTCCATATCGTCCAGTCTTCTCCGCAAGCGACCAAACAAAATTATTTGTTATATTATTAGGTTTGCCCATTACCCCTCTCTATTAATATCATGAATAAACCACCATCCACACGGCAGAGCAACGAATCTATCATAAAACGCTGTTACCCCATTCATCTTCGGCGTTTCACCAAAAACCGAGTAAAAACTATTCGGAAGATGAACTCCCGAAGCATAAAAACCTTTCTCTCTAAATGATAAAATATCTCCTATTTTATCCTTCGAAAGAACACCAAATATCCAAAAGTTGGGTTCTATTTCGTCTCTTTCCAGTGTCTTTACTCCCACCAGCTCTTTCTTCCAGTTCCCAGCATTCTGTTTTTGCCGTGCTAGCAAGTCATTAATATCATCCATCACACAACAACCGATATAGCTATTGATCTCGCTCATTGTTGCACCATACCCCTTCATATAGATGTCACAACCCGCAGCAATTTCTCCATTTGAATCTCTAAAGATATTTCTACGGATTCCAAAATCCCTCATCAAGAGAGCTTTCTCATAAAGCCGTTTATCTTTAAAAACGATAGCACCACCATCAACCGTATTGGGAAGGCGTACCGTTTGAAACGAGAATATTGAAATGTCTGTACCAAGATTTCCAGCATAACTACCTTTATACTTTGATCCGAACGCCTCGACACAATCATCAATTACAGGAATAGAATATTCCTTACCAATAGTATTTATCTCATCGACATACCCAATGTATCCGCAATAATGGTTATGAAAAATAAGCCTTGTCTTAGGCGTAATTTTTTCTTTAACACTTTCCGGCAACAAGGTACCCGTATTGGGATCAACATCAGCCCAAACAACCTTTAATCCAAATGTCAGCAAGGGCATATTGGATGCCAGACAACTCATGGGAGATGTTATAACTTCATCCCCATATTGTAAATCTAATGCCGTAAGTGCCACCTGAATTGCAGAAGCATATGAGTTTGTTGACAATAGATTTTCCACACCGATAAAAGAAGACAATCTCTTTTCAAACTGATGCCCCCACTTACCATAAGCTAATGCTCCTGAATATAGAATTCTTTCTATCTCAGGAAGGACCTTTGGCATATATGGTTTATACAATGGAATCATACACGAATACATCAATTACCAACCTTTTCTAATTACATCAACAATTTTTTGTCTGTCTTCTTCTGACACCCACCATCCGCAAGGAATATGTACAAAACTCTTATACCATCTTTCCATGTTAGGAAGTTCACGTTTGGATTCATTAAAAATACTATGAGTGTCACTACGGTGATGTAGAGGAGAGGCGGATATACCTTCAGCTTCCAACATTCTGCAGAAGTTATCTCTTCCTTCGACCTTCATGGTGTATAACCAGTATGAAGCTTCTGTATTATTATTATAACGTACAAGTTCAACTCCCGGTATCCCTTTTAATGTTTCGTCATAAAAAAGTCCATTATTAATGTATGAACCGATGAGCTTTTCTATATTCTGCATCTGAACAAGACCAATAGTTGCATTGACATTATTCATAGCATATTTATATCCGACCTCTGTAATGTCGTTCTCCATACGAGATTTATTCTTTGATAGACCAAACCAACGCAATCTTCTAGCTCGATCCATCTGTGAAGGATCTTTCATTGTAAGAAACCCTCCATCTACAGTAGTCATATGCTTAATGGCTTGCAGCGAGAAAATCGTATAATCAGCATTACAGCCTATCATCTTACGATTGTATTTACTACCTAAAGCATGGGCTGCATCCTCTATAATCGGAATATTATACTCCTTGGAAATCTTATTAAACTCATCCATATCACACACCATTCCCGCATAATGCACCACGACAATGGCTTTGGTCTTTTCTGTAACAAGTTCCCTGACTGACTTGGGGTCAAGAAGTCCGTTATCCGGGGCCACATCTCCCCAAACGACCTTTGCACCTACCATTTTAATAGACGTATTGGTAGGTTCTGCAGTCATTGGAGTACTAATTATTTCATCTCCGGGCTTAATTCCTGCTAAAATATAAGCAAGATGAAGAGCGTCAGTACCTGAATGAAGAGCTATTGAATTCTCATTACCAACATAGGCTTTAAACTTATCTTCAAAATCATATACCGGCTTACCTTCAGCGACATAACCGCTGTATAATATTTCCTCTATCGCAGGCATAAGGATATCGCGAGACGGGAAATATGGTTTAACTAATGGTATCATTTATTATATTTTTTAGTTTTACTTTTTTCCCCAACCTTCAAGCTGCTCTTTCACATATTCCGCAGTAAGGATTTTTCTTACCGTTCCCTCCACATCCAGAAGAGTAGTATTATGGCTATTATAATCATCGTCCATTTGTACTTTCGTAAAATCGCCACTTTGAATATAATTGTCATAATTCAAATCACGATTATCAGGAGTTACTCTAAAATAATTACCCATATCTTCCGCTCGCACAAGTTCTTCTTTAGTCATTAAAGTTTCATACAATTTTTCACCATGCCGACTACCGATAATGCGAATCCCCGTATCTCCAAAAAGTTGCTGAACGGCCAGCCCTAAAACTTCAATTGTTGATGCATCTGACTTTTGAACAAACAAATCACCTGGACGAGCATGTTCAAAGGCGAACAATACAAGATCCACAGCCTCATCAAGATTCATTAAAAATCGTGTCATGGACGGATTGGTAATCGTAATCGGCTTACCAGCTTTAATTTGCTCTATAAATAAAGGGATAATTGAACCCCTTGAACACATCACATTTCCATACCTAGTACATGAAACAATTGTTCCTCCTTTTGTATACGCTTTCAATGCATTAGCACGTGCAACTTTCTCCATCATTGCTTTAGATATCCCCATCGCATTAATTGGATAAGCAGCTTTATCAGTAGAAAGGCAAACCACATTCTTTACCCTTGCCTCAACCGCTGCACGAATCAAATTATCCGTACCGATTATATTGGTCTTAACCGCCTCCATTGGAAAAAATTCGCATGAAGGAACTTCCTTGAGAGCTGCTGCATGAAAGATAAAGTCAACACCATCCACCGCCTCCCTTACACTCTCGTAATTACGGATATCTCCAATAAAAAATTTAACCTTGTCTGCACATGCTGGATGATCTGCCTGAATATAATGACGCATCGCATCCTGTTTGGTTTCATCTCTTGAAAAAATACGAATTTCGCCAATATCCGTTTCTAAAAATCTCTTTAAAACGATTGTTCCGAATGAGCCGGTTCCTCCGGTAATCATCAAGGTTTTCCCACTAAAATAACTACTCATTTTTATTTACAATATTAATTTTATTTTTCATCGACACTGTTTTTACTACAAAAAAGATTTATAAATTCATGACACACTTTATTTATTAACATGAAAATAGTGGGAGACATATAAAAAATGAAACATTTTAAATGTGTCATCAACTTATCATCTTTATAGTATTTAGACACCTTTGCTGCTCTATAATTTTTTCTACATATCTCCCGACATTTACCAATCTTCAATTTTTTATCTGTTATAATCTTACTTGTAGACATACGCTCACAAGCAATCATGGAAGATTTAACCCACCTGTAATGCATGAAATCTAAATACTGAGGACAAAACTTAGAAATATAATCTTGATAAAAATTATTTATATACATATAATCATTCCAATGCATCTCATTATATTCTCCTCGCGAGATGCTATCTGGTTTCTTATAAACGTAATATAGCACATTTTCTATATAAGCGTATTTTTGGCATTTAACTATAACTTGCATTAATATAATCACGTCAATATGTTGCATCCCTTTTTGGCATTCTACCCCCTCAAATAGGTTTGTTCTAAAAAGTTTATCACACTCATTTCGAAGAATATTTCTTTCGAAGAAATAATCATCTAATATTTCTTCAGTAGAACCAAGAACATTGATTTTCAAATCATCCGAATATTTTTCTACTTCGGGATTATTTTTACTATCAAAAAAATATTTCCGCCGACATTGTGCTATATCTGCATCAGTTTTTGAGATGGTTTCAATTAAGAATTCCACCATGCGAGGATCAATAAAATCATCAGAATCAACAAAAAGAACATATTCTCCAGTTACGTACTTAAAGGCATTTAGATATGCACCCGCAATACCTGTGTTTTCTTGATGAAATACTTTAACCCTATTATCTTCTAATGCAATTTCATCACAAATTGCTCCTCCTTTATCTCTAGATCCATCATCAATAATTATTACTTCTATATTTTGATATGTCTGGTTTATCACACTACTCACAGCTCTATATACAAGGCTCTCCATATTATACAAAGCCATAATAATACTTACCCTACCCGCTTCTATACTTGTAAATTTTTTAATATCGATCTTTTCCATTATACAATCTCCCGTAAATCACAATATATTAGAATATAATAAAATACCGTACTTTGAATCGAGATCCCTGAAACTAAACTCAATACGATTATATAAAAGGCCATCCACCTTTGCCAAGACTTCAGAAAAAAAGCCGGAGATAGAAATAACAAAGTGAATAAACTTACTCCTATCAAACCATATTCATATATAATCCTAAAAAATGTTCCCAAGAACCCCCAAGTGTACCACCTAGATATATATTCTCCTGTACCGAACCACAACTCTGATCCAGAAAGAGAGTTCCACATAAATACCACACCGCCTGTTCTACCCGCAATTGCATTATAATCAGAACGTTCTCCCAACCCAACGATTCTTAAAACTGATTCTCTAAAGGTTTCTGACACATTAAATGCAATAATCAAGACTACAATAAAAAAAAGAACACCAACAAAACCTTTCAAGAAATTCTTACTATTAAATAGTACTTTACCATATGAAAGCAACCAAACTGCCACAATAGTTGCGATACCAATTCCGGATGTTGAAGCAATAATACCTATTGAAAGAAAAATAGCTAATATTAAATCCTTTTTCGTTCTTGTTTCAGATAAACGGAGGTACATAATAGCAAGAACGACATATTGTGCGTATATCGACGGCTCTAAGAAAAAAGCAGCCGGTCTAAACATTTCATGTCCCCCAGCACGATACGATGAATCCACTCCGTATTGTTCCCAAACAGCCGGTTCCATCAGCCCTGTTGGACACATGAGTATTTGTTTTCCTAAACCATAATAAAAGAAAGCTTGAATCAATACTCCTATCGTAGCAATACATGATATTGTGACGATAACCTTCCATAATATTTCTGCGTTAAATACCCTGTTATGCGTGGCAAAAGCATAGATAAAAAATAAAAATAACACAACAACCTCGCCTAATGTAACTCCATGATCTATCAACATATAAAACAAATAGAGAAATAATATTCCCTGATGTTTAAATACGAAACGTTTCTTACTTATCAACTTCAAGGCAACATACGGCAACAATAAAATCAACACGATATATGTTGGAGAGATAGAAAATATTTGCTTATAAGAGAATAAGATTGGAATAAGTGCAATTACTATTGCACAAACCACCTGCATTATTGCCTCTTTCTTTATTTTCAATCTAATAACCGTCATACACAAGCACGATTGTCCACCCCATAATAACGACCTAGCAGTTCTTTACCTTTTTGTTTTGTAACAATCTAAATAGGTTATACACGCAGTAATACGTTTTAATAGCACCGTATCCAAGTAAAAATTTCTTTAATTTGGCAGGTATAGATAACTCGTTATATTTAATTTCTCTTATACAACGATTGAATGGTTCTGTTTTAATAAACAGTTTTGCTTGGTGTATTTTTTCTTTAGTTTCATAAGGACAATCAGTATGAAAGAACTTCAGAAAAAGAACATCTGAAATTATTCCAAATAAAAAACGTTTGCAATCGTTAGACAAAACAACATATTCTTCTTGTTGTTTTAGAGTCCCGATTTCCTCATCCATACGAAGTGCCATCGGCATGAGAATCTGCGCTAATTGTACTCTGTCACGATCCGCTCGCTCCGAGTAACGATTACATACACTATCCGCATTAATCCTGTAGTAGTAAAAAATATCATTCACAAATTTTAATTTTCTCAACTTTTCACAACAGAGGAGGATAAACACCTTATCCTCACTTTTCGGCAAACCTATGGGATATCTGAGTGAATTATCAATTAAAAAACGGCGTCGAAAAACTTTGTCTACCGAATAATATGTAACACTTGAATTATTACGTGGAGGACGCATTACTAATCTATAAAGGTACTCTTTTTCCCTAACATCAACAGTATCATATATCTTATTGGGGATCAAGTCATAATTTAATGCAACCACCTTATTATTATATGCCCTAACCAATCGAAACATGAGTATATCATAATCACAATCTGCTACATAATTTGCAATCTTATCATAACATCCTTCTTCAACCCAATCGTCAGCATCCACGAACATAATCCATTCTCCCTTTGCAGCCTCTATACCGACATTGCGAGCAACAGAAACTCCTTGATTAATTTGATGTATAACCCTTATACGGCTATCTTTCTTCGCATAATCATCGCATAAGATACCGCAATTATTCGGACTGCCATCATCTACCATAATTATCTCGATATTTTGAAAAGATTGATTGCGAATACTTTCAATACAAGTTTCAAGATAATCTTGCCGAACTTTATATATAGGAACTATAATACTAAACAAAGGTGTATTCATAATACTCGTCGAGTCAAATTACGACAAAATCAAATATTTATAATATCGTGTCGTATCAAATCCTTCCCTTTATTATCAACAGCTTTCACCACAGAAGCTGCTATTTGATGCTTTCTCCTCAATTCTGCTTCCGTATCAGCTACAACAGAAAAATACGCTACCCGATCACCACTACTATTTATTTCATCAAACTGATAACCGGCTGATTTGTAAATCTCATAATGGTCTATAACTCCATTTTTCAAAAGTTCTTCAAAACCTTCTGTATGGTCTAATATACCGGGATTACAATATAAAAATTCATCTACAATAAAGGTATTCAAAGGTTTCATAGCAACATGAGGTTTCTCTCCAAGAGTCAAATCCAACACAGCCTTTACGACATCAAATCCACACACTTTAGGAAGTAACCGATATTTAATACCTCCTCCGGTTCTCGCACAAAACTCTAAAATATGGATTTGTTCGTCATTGATTTTCATTTGAATCAACATCGGAGTATCAACTAGTCCAAAAGCTTCCACAATCTTTTGAGCTACATCTTGAACTCTCCCTTTCGTAGCTAAAGAAATTTTTGCAGGATAATTGCCCCGGCAAATAATAAATTTTTCTGAATTTGGAATTTTATCCAAACTACGAATACACAGAATATTTACTTTCCCGTTTTCAACATAAATATCCACGCTAAGTTCCAGACCATCGACAAATTCTTCAACAATAACAGTTTCTGTCCGACTCAAATTTTTAGCATTTTCAAATGCCGATAACAATTCATCATAATTCAAAACCTTTTTTACCCCGCGAGAACTGTAACAATCCACAGGCTTAACAATCAATGGGAAATTAAGTTCCCCAATAACCGAAAGAGAAATTGACGAACCCACAATATATTTAGCTGTCGGGATATTATTTTCCACGAAGATTCGCTTCATGTATTCTTTACTGGAAACATTCTTTGCCGTTTCATAATCTATATAACATGGCAAATTTAGTTTTTCAGACAACTGGGCAGCGACAAGCAACATCTGATCTGCACATACAGATAATATAAAATCTACTTTTTCTGCTAATGCGATCTTTTCTATCCCGACAACATCTAAAGTAGACACTTTATAAAATACATCTGCATATTGCACCGCTGCAGCCTTATCATTAGCATCTGCAAGAATAGCTGTAATATTCCTTCTCTTAAGCTCGTGGATAAGAGCAATTTGCGGTTTACCTCCACATAGTACTAATGCTTTCATTTATATCCGATTAGTTGCGATATTCCCTAATTAACGAGAAGGCTTCTGCGGCCTTACAACACATCACGGAGCCTCTCAATTTTGCAAGTGCCGTGATAGCCTCAACAGATCTAGGATGCGGAAAAGACCTTATCTGAGAAACATGACATTCAATCGCTGCTATTTTTTTCTCCAAGTAAGGTTCTATATTAACATACGTATCAGGCAAAAAGGCATTCTTACAATTGGCAATATTCCATTCTGTCTCCGACAAGGTTTCGTACGAATATACTTTCTTGACAATATGCTTTCCCGTAGGACGGACGGCCACCATTACGGCTTCAGAAGAAAGCTCGTGATCCTTTTGCATATCTCCATAATGAGGGATATATACTATTTCCGGCCTTACTTCATTTATAACCTCAACGATACCCTTATTCAATTCATATCTAGGAACCGTTTCTAACATCACAGCCGGGAATTGTAAAAAATATGTTCTTATAATTCCAAGGCACTTATTCGATGCTTCTACTTCTTCCATTCGATTATGAGGTTGAGACTCGAGTAATTCATCACTTACTTTATATACGGGGGGCTTACCTCTTGTGATTACGCATACATAAACCTTGTCGCCTTCCGCAGCATGACGTGCAATTGTGCCACCACAACCCAATATCTCGTCATCAGCATGAGGGGCAAAAACTAAAATATTCATATACAGATAAATAATAGATTCATTTCAATTTAGCATTTTCTCTATCCACCTCATGTTTAGGACGAGTTTCGTACAAATTCGTACCATTAAATCTGACACGATCCGCATTAGTACGCATATCGCTCCCTATAAATACGGCTTCAAATGCTTTTATAATCATTTTTACATCTATCAAGAAACTTACATTTTCAACATAAAAAATGTCATTTTCAAATTGATTGTACCAAGTCCACGTATTACTGGAAATTCTGTCATTACCGTCCACTTTCAAGCAGACAAGGCCAGGTTTTACACTATGACGATATTTATGACGCTTGTTGTACAAAGGTAAATACTCTACAAGCAATGGCCGAGGACCTATAATAGACATCTTTCCCGTAAAAATACAGAACAGTCCTGCAAGTTCGTCTAACGAATAGCGACGCAATATCCTGCCAAACGGAGTAACACGGTCTGCAGCCGGTAGCAACTTACCATTCTCGTCACATTCATTTGTCATGGAACGAAATTTTAATAAATCAAATAAAACGCCATCTTTACCCGGCCTTTTCGATTTATATATTACCGGTTTCCCATGATAGATAAGTTCCAAAATAACTATAGCTAAAAAAACAGGACTCAAAAGCAGAATGGCAACACCACTAATTATTATATCTAGCAGCCTTTTAATATATTTTGTATAAATAGTTGATTTTACTGTAGGTATTTCCCACACGGTATCAGAATCCATTACCACATACATTACAATTTGTTTATAGACTATTTTGCAGGATTTCCTTTCACAACACTATTCTCAAGAACATCCTTGACAACTACCGCCCCCATGCCGACAACGGCCTTATCACCGATGTGTACACTATCTCTTATCGTAGAATTTCCTGAAATCAAGACTTGTTTCCCCGTACTAGAACTACCAAACATTATTGTTTCACCAACAATAAAGGTATCTTCTCCAATGCTCACATTATGAGAAATAAAACAACTGCTATCTATTTTTGAGCCTCTCCCGATTCGAGTATCATCAATGGCTCCCCGCGCAATCACGACATTGGCACCAATTTGAACATCATCTTCAATTGACACTCCTCCAAATTGAGGGATTGTTATTGCTTCTCCATTATCATTGCGACTTGTTGTCAAGCCATCGGCTCCGATAACAGTATTATCACGTATTACAACATGGTCTCCAATAGTAACAGAACCAACAAGTTTAACACCACTCGCTATATACACATCATTGCCAATAACAACATCTTTTCCTATATAAACATCTGGAAATATCACACAATTTTTACCAATAACAGCTCCCATTTCTATATAGGCTCCATTGATTACCTCATATTCAGACGGAAGCGGTAGATTGTATATGTTATTATTCAGGAAAAAGTTCGCATAAGCACTTCTTGGTTTTTCTACAGGCACAACAGCATGTTTTAAAGAAATAGATTCTGGAATATCTATATTTTTAGGCCAAAACACCAGACAATTTTTTACAGTTTCAAGCCTCTCTGCCCTATTCATATACTTTTCAGTAACAAACATCACTGCGTTATCTTTCGGAAAATTTAAGCTAGCTGGTCTTAACACGCTAAAATGCTTATTTACATCATATTTACTTACATCAACATCAAAATAATTTTTCATCTTTAAGCCTCTTATCGTACAAGTGAATTATATTTCCTTATTTGAATATAACGGAACCTTACGATCCATTATACTTACATTCTCACCAATAGCATTATACAAATTGTGCCTTCTTGCGTGCTCTGCTCTTTTTATGGAACTGGATATCATCCACAAACGTAGCGTATGCCATAGTCTTTTCCCTTTCATAACAATTTATCTTTCGGTTGTAACTAATATCATAGTTTATTCGCATTGCCCCGATAATCATCAGCAACAAGTTCCCGTGATGCCTCTGGTTATTGACTATTCGTGGAAGAATTTTTTAGCACATCCAAAACGTAAATTGTTATTTCCACTTCCCATACACCGCATTACACTCAACAAACGCTCGTTTGGCTAGGATATTAAAAATCTCTACATCGAAACGAATATCCTCATCAACATGGTGAAAACGCTCTATCATCTCATCTTTCCATTGTTTTACGCGGGTTGTCAAACGAACTCGTTCCTCTTCCAAAGAAATTTGCTCTTCTAGCGACAATTCCATAGCCCCGACAACATCCTCATAAAAGCAGATGGCCCTCCACCAATCCCCCAATTCCTCACAATTAAATTTCCGACTTACGCCCAAAGCTTCCGTTACGAGATTTTTAGCTAATACTATGCATTCATCCTCTCCCGTAAAATAGTAGCAATTACAAAGCAATCGGCAAATATTCGGTGTACGACAAGGCAACACAATCTTATCACTTCCTTTAGGAATAAGAATTTCATAAGCAACATCCAATGCCGAATCCAAGAATTTCACATCCGAATACAACAAGTAAGCATCCATCAAATCCACCACATACCCAGCACGAGTATCCACCGGAAGATCTTTATCCTTTAATAACTCTTGAATAATTCGGGCAATCTCTCGTATCCGATCATGAATATCCCAAAGACTACCATACTCATCTTCTAACCATGGATACACCCGTACCATTGAGTAAACCGACAAGTAACCATGCAAGAGTCCCGACAGAGACGAGGGGGGACAATCTTTCAACGCCAATCCACACACCTGCTTGTACACTTCTCGAAATAAATTCTTTTCCATTATTTCCTATTACTCTATTTTTTCCAAAAACGAACTAGGTATATAAGACGTAGCAATAGATGCCACTCCATCCAATCGAATGACAACCCGCTTGTGTCCTTTCAAGCGCACCAGTTCCCCTTCCAAACCTAACAATGGTCCTTTAATTACTCGTACACGATCTCCTCTTTTCAAGTCTTTATTCAGCACCTCTACGCCATCGATAGAAAAGTCTAACAAGAACATGAAATCTTCCATTTGTTTATCTGGAATAATCAATGAACAACGTCCTTCACGATCTTTCAAATAAACAATATTCAACAAGTGATCGTTCAGTAAAGAGAAACTAGTCGTTTTATCTGTCCGGATAAAGATCAATCCATGAATTAGAATTACCCTAATCTTCTTTCGACCGAGTGGAGTCTCACGTACTCGCTCTTCCTGTGGCAGGTAATTTTCTACCCCTAATTCGTCTAGTTTCTTTTTAATGACCAATTCTTGATTTACACGGGTATAGGCGGCATACCAGTTTAATTTATCAGTCGTTATCATTGATTGTTTTTTAACAAAAGCTCGTGTTTATACCGGCAATTTCGAAGATTACGACCCGACTGGATGCGCTTCGCGCACTAACCCTACCACGAGTCCTGATTTATTGCCATGTGTTCTGTACGCTATACTTAAACAGCAATAACGCATAGAAGCTGTCCGCATAAACATCATTTCCTATAAAAAAACGATCGTTTAATGATATTAACACCTAATTGATTTTTACAATTTTCAACAGACACGTTAACCAACTGATTGTTAAATCGAAGAAAAATATTTCACATCCATTTGCTCTATATAAAAATTTAGTATATTTGCAGCGCAATAAACGATCATTTTAAGATATATAAATTACCCTTAAATCAAGCTCCACTGCCACCATTACAATAAAAATAAATTCAAATTATATTTACCAACACGTCACCCCTATTCCTACCCTAAACTAACCCAAATAAAGAAGTAATCTAACCCAAATAATCCCCTTTATTCAGAGCTTATTCGAAGCTCACACGTAGCTCATGCATTATTGATTGAATAAACTCCGAGTAAGCTTCGAGACAGCATCGAAAAAGTGGGATTATCTCCCTAGCATTTCCATTATTTCTCTTGAGCTTCTCTCTAGAAATTACAAAAAATCTTAAAACACCCCAACAGGCGCAAGTTTTCACCTAATATCCTTGTCAAATTTGCAAAACGACAATACAGAAATATGAAAAAGCGCATCACACAGATACTCTTCAGTCTCCTTACTTTTTGCACGAATACAGACATTTACGCCCAAGAAAACGAGAAAAAGGCCAAAAACCCATGGAGCGGTTCAGTTTCCCTCAACTATGATTTCACGAACAATTTCACAGGAAACGTAAACCTAGGATATACCCAAAAGAACTGGGATTTATTCCTGGATTACTCCGGCCATTCGGACCGGATTGAAATTAGCAGTGAACTATTCCGCTCTTTTTCAACAGAAACATCTCAACTATTAGAGACAGAACAACACCATTTAAGCCATTCCATAACCCTCCAATTGGATATGAGACCCTCTTCTCGTAATCTTTTCCTATGGAGTCTCAAACTACAATTCCCCAAGATCACGACAAACCGGGACATAAATAACCGCACGCAAGCAAACGAATATGACCTACACCACCGAATAGCATTCAGCCGGAAAATAATTGAAGGTTCTTTATTCTACAAACACGTGTACGAAAAAGACAAACACGAACTATCCCTAAAGGGCATCTTTTCCCACACGAAAGATTCCCGTCCAAGCACGTATCAAATTGATGATCTTCTCGCTTACACCTCTACCGGAAACGAGCAACCCGAATTCGTCCGCTTGCAAATGGACTACCTCTACACGTTCGCAAACCAAGGACAACTCAAAAGCGGAATTCAATTTTTCTCCAGGTGGAATAAAACCCGGTACCATCTTCACGACAAGAAAAAAAATCCCGATAATTGGTTGTCGAGTTTAAATCCCAACAACGGCCTAAACCATAAAGAGTACATTTACACGATACATCTCTCCTATTCCCAACAACAAGGAGAATCCTGGCATTATAAAATAGGTGTACTCGCCGATTACGATGTTACCCACACCAAACTCGCAGAAGCCACTGACAAACATAATTCTGATCAACTATACCTTTATCCCTACCTAACCCTCCGGTACATGCCTTCTGACCAGCAAGAACTGGCCTTTCATTTTACCAGAAAAGCCACTCTCCCGGATTACACCCAACTAAACCCGTTTACAAGCCCGATCGATCACCAGACCTTCGAGCAGGGTAACCCGCTGTTACGTCCCGAAGTCACGAATCGAGCCGAGATCAACTATCTTTTATCAAGAGAAAAGCTCCAACTGAACGGGAATCTTTATTTTACTTCCACGGAAAAGTTTATCACCCCGATCACGTTATTCTCAGAAGACAACACCCTAACACTGTCTTATGCAAATGGTAACATGGAGAATAAGGTCGGCCTGGACATCAATCTATCCGGCACTCCCACCTCATGGATGACGATCACCCCTTCCATATCCCTCGTCCACTCTCATACCAACGGGAAATTTCAAGGAATAGACCTTCATGCCGACAATTTTTCCTGGTCGGGGGACCTGGAATTAACTTTGAATTCCAAAAAACATACCGAGTTTCAAGTTCTCTTTTCCTATCAATCACCTACAAAAATACCCCAATTCAAAGTGGAAGAAAATTACTACTTGGACTTGGCTATCAAACAGGGATTTTTTAATGACCGCCTTCAAATCAGCTTCTCCGTTTCTGACGTATTCGACACGTCCGAATGGCAAGCCCGTTCAAATACAGGATCGTATCGCCTGGCAAATTATAGTAAAGAAGCCACTCATGCTTACTGGATCGGGTTAACATTCAATTTTAACAACTTCAAATCCCGTCCGTCAGCAAACGATTCTCACCCGCAAAAACGTCAAGTAATACAATTAGGACAATAAAATATCACAGGAAATTTTACTTTTCATCACAGCAAGCAGTTCATTGAAAAGGATATAATTTCATTAATAATAACTACCTTTGTGACTGAAATTCAGAGCATCAATTACAATGGCGAAGATTATTGTTCAAAATACCAATAATGCGTAAATTTGCAATATGGACGAGAACAAAAGTATTATAGTTCTGCATGAAAAGCAGTTTGACGAAGTGATTAGCATCATTCAATTGCACCAAAGCAAAGCCTCTCGTATGGTGAACGAGGAATTGCTACAGACTGCATGGTACGTGGGAAGCTATGTATCAGCAAAGCTGAAAAGTGAAGAATGGGGAAGCAAGGTGGTGAGCCAACTATCAGAATACATTCGTGCTCGCCGTCCTGATTTAAGAGGATATAGCCGAAGAAACATCTACAATATGGTTCAGTATTTTGAAGAGTATTCCACGCCTCAATTTAGCTTAACGGTAGAGAAATTTCTGTCACATGAATTCGTGCAGTCAACAACTGCACAATTACAATCGGCTCATTTAGAAGCCCAAGATGATAACATAAATGAAGGGGAAAATAATGAGATTGTGCAGTTGTCAACTGCACGAATGCCTCAAGTTCTTACAATGACCACTTTCACCAATCATACGATGATACTTAGCCGTTGTCGTAATAACGAAGAACGATTATTCTATATATTATACGCTCACAAAGAACGTCTGAATGTAAAAGAGTTAGATCGCAGTTTAACCAATCAGACATTTTCAACGCTGCTTAGTGATAAGAAGAATCTATCAAAAGGATTATTAGAGTCTTATCCGTATGCACCTGTAATATTCAAGGACACAGTATTCCTTGACTTCCTTGGCCTACCCAAGAAGCATAGCGAATCAAAACTACGCAACAGATTGATTGAGCACATGAAGCAGTTTATCTTAGAATTAGGTAAAGACTTTTTGTTTATGGACCAAGAGTATAGCCTACCAGTTGGCGGTTCTACTTTCAAGGCTGATTTATTATTCTTTCACAGAGGCTTACAGGCCTTAATAGCGGTAGAATTAAAGAAAACAAAGTTCCATCCAAGAGACCTCGGCCAACTAGAATTTTACTTGGAAGCACTTGATAGAGATATGAAACGTACTAACGAGAATCCTTCTATCGGCATTATTTTGTGCCCAGAAGCCGACGAGGTGGTTGTAGAATATGCGATGAACCGAAGTATGAGTCCAACAATGGTCGCTGAATACAAACGCTTATTAATACCAAAAGAATTGATGCAACAACAACTCAATGAATTCTGTAGTTTCTTTCTGAAAGACAAGGGAACAAACATAGTTGTTTAGACAAATCAACCACCATTCAAAAACAAAGTTCACAAAATTTATAAGATCCATTGCTCTCAAATGCAACTTTATGAACCTTACAAACTTTATGAACTTTATAAACTTTTTATTCCCTATTTCCGGTAATCATAGAAACCGATTCCGGTCTTACGTCCTAACAAGTTAGCACGAACCATTTTCCGTAACAGCGGGTGAGGACGATACTTGGAATCACCGAATTCATTATACAGCACCTCCATGATAGCCAGACACACGTCCAAACCGATCAAGTCACCTAACGCCAAAGGTCCCATCGGGTGGTTAGCCCCTAATTTCATGGCCTCGTCAATCTCTTCCTTGGTAGCAACACCGTCTGCATAGATACCGATACCCTCGTTCACCATCGGGATCAAGATTCTATTTACCACGAAACCGGGAGCCTCGTTCACACTTACCGGGGTCTTACCCACTTCTGCAGCGATTGCCATCACCTTGTCGTGAACTTCCTGAGAAGTCAACTGCCCTTTAATCACCTCTACCAATTTCATCATCGGCACCGGGTTAAAAAAGTGCATTCCGATCACTTTCTCCGGACGGCTGGTTGCAGCAGCGATTTCCGTGATAGAAAGAGAAGAAGTATTCGTGGCCAAAATAGCCTCCGGTTTACAGATAGCATCCAAAGTCTTGAATATCTCGTTCTTCGTAGCCATATCCTCGGCAACCACCTCGATCACCAAATCGGCATCTTTACAATCCTCGTATGCCATCGTGTCTTTGATGCGGGCATTGATAGCATCCTTCTCGGCAGCTTCCATCTTGCCTTTTTCTACCAGCTTGGAAAGGCTCTTCTCGATAGCCTTGTGAGCTTTACCTAAAGACGCCTCTGAACGCCCTTTTAACAACACGTCATGCCCGGCCTGAGCAAAGGTTTGGGCAATACCATTACCCATCGTACCTGTACCTACAACGCAAATTTTCATTTCCTCTTAATTTAAAACCTTCAATTATATAATATCAAATTCTCTATTATCGTACAAACGCCAGCTTTTTCAGCTTTTATCTTTTCTTGAATTCCGCTCCTCTTTTGCCTAGAAATGCCTGCATTCCTTCTTTCTGATCCTCGGTTGAAAAACAGAGTCCGAACAAATCACTTTCGATAGAAATACCCGTGTCAATATCCGTCTCTACTCCCCGGTTAATCGCCTCTTTCGCGTAACGTACAGCCAGCGGAGCTTTCGAAGCAATCTTCTTCGCCATAGCCATACATTCATCCATCAGTGCTTCCGGTTCCACCACCTTGTTCACCAACCCGATACGATAAGCCTCCTCGGCAACAATTACGTCAGCCGTGTAGATCAGTTCTTTTGCCTTACCCAAGCCCACGATACGCGGTAACCGTTGTGTACCGGAGAATCCCGGGGTAATTCCCAAACTGACTTCCGGTTGACCGAATTTAGCCTTCACCGAAGCAATACGGATGTCACAAGCCATGGCCAATTCACACCCTCCCCCCAGGGCAAAACCATTCACCCCGGCAATAACCACCTTGTTCAACAATTCGATTTTACGGAAAACAGCCGCTCCCAGCTCTCCAAACGCCTTCCCCTCCACCGCATTCAACGTACTCATCTGGGATATATCCGCACCTGCCACGAACGAACGTCCTTCACCCGTCAAAATAACAACATCAACACTGTCATCCTCCCCGATAGCCGTGAAAGCAGCATCCAATTCTTTCAAAATCGTCGAATTCAAAGCATTCAACGCCTCCGGGTTATTAATCTTAACCGTGCAAATATTATCCTGTTTCTCGACAATTAGTTTCGTATACGCCATAACTTTTCTATTTTGATTCATTTTGATAACACCTCTTGTTTCTGTATCTTTGTAGGCAAAAATAACCTTTAATCAAGAATAAACCAATCTTTTTGATATGAGTTTTTCAGACATTAGTATTCAAGAACTTGCAAGTGCTTTCATGGTCCTGTTTGCCGTAATTGACATCACGGGAGCCGTGCCTATCATTAACGATATTCAAAATAAAGGACACAAAATTAGTGCCATAAAAGCTGCTTTGGCATCATATATTCTTCTCGTGGCATTCCTTTTCGTCGGGGATGGCTTGCTCAACTTGTTCAGCGTGGACATTTCCTCGTTTGCCGTGGCCGGTTCTCTCGTGATCTTCGTACTGGCAGTAGAAATGATCTTCGGAATCCCTATTTTCAAAAATGACAGTCCATCAGGAACGGCATCCATTGTACCGTTAGTATTTCCCTTGATCGTGGGAGCCGGAACATTAACGACTTTGTTGGCTTTGCGGGCGGAATATCATACCATCAATATTATTATCGCCTTAACTCTAAACATTATTGTTGTTTATTTTGTATTAAAAAATGTATCGCTAGTCGAAAAGATTTTCGGGAAAGGAGGAGCTTACATATTACGTAAATTCCTGGGAATCATTTTACTTGCCATTTCCGTTAAACTCTTTACCAGCAACCTCACATCATTGATTGATATTTTCAAATAGCAAGTGGCAGGAATATTCCTGCCCTCGCTTAATTATATATACTTTTGTCCCCGGTAAAAACACGTCAAACAAATGTCAAAACATACATCGAACCGGTTCTTCGATTAGGCTGGACGTTCTAATTCCTTGCAATAAATACATAAAATAAGCGAGCCAAGTAATTTTGGCTCGCTTATTTTTTTAACCTTTATCGACAATAGCGATTAATATAAGCATTCACGCTTGTTACACCCAACGATTTAGCTTTCCTCCAATCGGCACACGCCTCCTTGCGCTTTCCGGTACTGAAATAAGCAATTCCCCGGTTTGCGTAAATAGCACCGTTATCCTTGTTTAGCTTGAGAGAATAGGTATAATCTGGTATCGCCTTCGCAAATTCACGCTGTTTCAAGTAACAATTTCCCCGGTTCAAATAATAAGCATATACCAACTCGTACTCTTCCCCGTTTTTCTTGGCATACTGGATTGCCAGAGAATACTCCTTTATGGCTGCCGCATAATTCTGTTGATTCTGGTAAATATTTCCCAAATAATAACAAAGCTCATCATCTTCCTCAAATATCCCCTTTCCTTTCACAAGAAACTCCTTAAGCAAAGAAATCTGGTTCGTGTGAGTACAAGCCGTATTCAAGGACGAGTAAACCTCCCTCAATTTCGGATTCAATCGATTAGCCGCAATCAATTTTTGAACAGCATCTTTATAATTTCCATCCTCAATATCCGTGTTTGCCTCGTTCAACAACTCAATCGGTTTATTGACCGCACTCACATCAACCTGACCAACCGCAACATGAGTCACAGCGACCAAGGTCATCAACAATAAAGTGACTTTTCTCATAGTTTGGATATAAATTAGCGTTTGTGTGTTTCGAATCCCAAAAATAATGAAAAGGAATTAAAAAGCAAATCCACCTCGCTAAAAAAAGTCTACATAGTCCACTAAATTCATAAAGCTTGTAAGGTTTATAAACCTTACAAGCTTTATGAACTTTCCTCCCTCTATCAGAACGACACCATCAAGCGCATCTGCAACTGATGGAAATTCTTATCCAACGGGAAATAAACATTCTTTAAATTACTATACTGGTACTCACCCATCACCTTCACGTACTGGTTGAACGTGTAGTTCACGCCAATCGTGGCCGCATGTAACCGTCCCCCGCCAATACTCGTTGACACGGCCGGGTAATCTGCCACCACTCCCCCGGGATAAAATACCTGCTTACCAATTAAAAAGAAATCACCTTTATTAATGTCATTCAAATCCGTGTAACTGTAACGGGCCACAATCTCCAGATCTCCTCTCTCGTTACTTCCCCGCAACAATCCGTACTCGTCGTCATAACCGTATCCTTCACCGCAAAGCAAGTACCCCATTTCCACGTACGCCCCTTGGAACTTGGAAGTCCGTATCGGGTTTCCAGCCTGCCAGGATGCCAAGGTTGTCCAGCTCCAAACGCCTCCCAACTGATTCTCGAACAAAGCCTCGTCATTTCTTTTCTTGTACAATCTCTTGTAAATATACTCGCCCCGCAAAAACATATTACTGGTAACCACCAGCACTTCCGGTCCTACCGTGATCGTGTTCTTCGCCCAAGGCACCTGCGCATTCAGGAATTCCGTCGTACCGTCCACGTAAGTCTGCATATTCGACTCCAACTCCACATTCGTCTTGAACACGTTATTCACCACCTCGCCCGTGTTAATCCGAGAGTAACGAAAAGAAGCTCCCACGTGCAAAGTTATGAACTCATTATTAAGCGGCTTGTACAACCAGCGTCCACTCAAGCTTACTCCTTGAAAACCGGAAATCTGGTCATTGTACTTGTTCTCCGCAAAAAGCCCTTGATCCGCAAAGAAAGTGACATCATAATACTTGTAGGTAATCCCCAAACCACGTCCGGCCGATAAAGCCATGGCCGGAGCCGCTCGGGAAATAAAATGGTAATTATACAAACTCGCATTCAGACTCATACTCGACGGTTCGTTGAAATAACCTGCCTTCACGCTATGAATCCCGTACGCCGATTCGTGGAAATTATATCGCACGAAAATATTCTTCTGCTTGAAAGTTCCTTTCGAAAAATCGAAATCAGCGTAAAAATACAACGGCCCGTACGTCAACGACGTCCGTATACGAGCATCCGTGAGCGCTGCCCCCGACTTCATCGGAGTGTACTCCGAATGATAATAAGCCACGTCAGCAAACAAACGGGCGCCTGCCGTGAAACGAATTCCTTTATCCTTATTGATATATTGCAAAAGAGGATTAGCAACATCCTCAGCCTGAGCTTTCACCATATTAGACGACAACACGAGGGCGACTAATACAACAGGGAATAATATATATTTTTTCATACTGGTCTGCATTTAAACAATTATTTAGTAACCTAATCTCTCCAACACCACCTTTGCGTCAACCAATGTCTCGGAAGCCGGACTCTTTCGCCAGCCTTGAGTAATCATGTAGTTGATACTCATATCAGAATGGTTCGTAAACAATGCATCCAGATAAGGTGCTTTATATTTCCCGTCAATCTCGACTCCGAAATTATATTGTCCGAAATACTTGGCCATCTGGTCATACGTGTCAAACGTGTAGGGATGATTCTTCATTCCCGCCTTGTGAATCAAGTAATCCTGCCACGGTTGGTTCAGCTCCGGGTAATTATTCGGGGCTCCGGCAATACACGGTCCGATAAAATGAGCCTTGTACTTCACACCCAAATTAATAAACGAGGCATAACCCAGCGGATCGTCATACGTGATATCCGTCGCTCCCGTACCTTTCCACAATAGGAAACACATCGGGACCTTGCCCTTAAAATGCTCGGCTACCCTCACTAGGCTCTCCAACGAGAAAGTCTGCAGAATCACCTTGCCATTCGTGTTCCCCGTATTCACCTTGCCATTCACGTAGAACGGGTTGCTTTCCGGTTCCGGTTGCGTGATAATATTCATGCCCAAACGATCCAGTTCCTTGTAAACCATTTCCTCGAACCCGGTAGGATTCAGCCACGGCTCCTTGAACTCGATATAAATTCCCGGACGATTACCCGTGTCTTCCGGATCATCCACGTAACCAAACGTGTACTTGATCACGTCGGCCGTACCGCTTAAACTCTTGATCTTCTCCCCGGTCTTCTGTCCCATCGTGAACACTCGTTTTCCCTGCGCATCCCGTTCCAGCATTTTCCCCTTGGAATAAGCCACGAGATCCTCCAATGTAGAAATGTATTGATGTTGTGAGGCAAAACTCGGGCGAGCCTGTTCGATACTCGTTTCATTAAACCACGTTCCAGCATCCAGCATCATCAACTCCTCGTAGGTATAATAAGCCGGAAGATTCGGTACAAAATTCTTGGCATCCTCTTTCACCAACGCCTCTGCTTCTGCCTCCGAGTAACCAATTTTCTGGTAATACGCTTTTCTAATCTCGTAAGGGATAGTCTCCCCGAACACGTTCTCAATATTTGTGGTTCGTTTCAAGTTGTCATCATGCAATGCCAACACCACTCCATCTTTCGAAACCTGCATATCACATTCCAGATAGTCAGCCCCGATTTCTCTCGCCCAACGATACGCAGCCTCCGTCTCTTCAGGGGTCCAGAAGGTCGATCCCCGGTGAGCCACAACAGCATACTCCGGCACGTAATCCCGCACTTTAATCATATCGGGAGTCAAATGATCCAATTCAACCTTGTCGACATCGACATTTATATTGTTGAATTTTTGATCTTCACACGACATGACCAAGGCTATCAACCCGCATGCCATCACTGCATGAAAAAACTTTTTAATCATAATTTTGAATTTTAGAGCGTTTAATGTTTGTTAGTACTCTCTTTTACCAGATATTGTTCTTCTTTCACTGTAAATGCCGTAAAAACAAATGCTAGAGCACAAGCCACCAGCAGGATAATGAAACTCCAGTCCCATCCGAGATGATCCACCACGTACCCCAACATAATATTTGCCAACAAAGCCGTTCCAAAGAAATAACCGAAAAAACCGGTCAGTCCGGCAGCCGTTCCCGCCGCTTTTTTGGGAGCCAAATCCAAGGCGTGTACCCCGATCAACATCACCGGCCCGTAAATTAAGAACCCGATAGCAATCAGACATATACTATCCATCACCAGATTATGTTCCGTCTGCCAGTAAATAAACACGAACAGGGCCACCAACACCATGTAAATCATCGTCGTGATCGCCCGTCGTCCCTTGAACACGTAGTCACTCACGATACCGCAGATAATCGTGCCGGGAATGGCTGCAATCTCGTAAGCCGAATAAATCCAGCCTACCGCTCCGCTATCGTACCCTTTCACGTCTTTCAAGTAAGTCGGCGCCCAGTCAAGCACCCCGTATCTCACCAGATAGATAAAAGCATTAGCGATAGCGATATACCATAATATTTTGTTATTCAAAACATATTTGAAAAAAATCTCTTTTGCCGTCAACTCTTCCTCCGACTTCGCACTGTAATTCTTCGGGTAATCATTACGATATTCCTCGATCGGCGGCAAACCACACGATTGCGGCGTGTCCCGGATCAGAATAAATGCAATCACGGCAACCACCAAGGCCACAACAGCCGGAAAAATAAACGTGGCAGATTGCCAGGATCCGAACCACACCAATCCCACGGAGAACATGATCCCGACCAAACTACCTCCCACATTATGGGCCACGTTCCAGATTGACATTTTGGTCCCCCGCTCTTTCAAGGAAAACCAGTGCGTCATCACTCGTCCACTAGGTGGCCAGCCCATTCCCTGGAACCAACCGATCAAAAACTGGGTAATAAACATGACCACGATTGAAGAAACACCCGCACTTGTACCCAAAAACAACGTCACAAGTGCCGATAACACCAATCCCAACGGCAAAAACTTACGGGCACTACTCCGGTCGGAAACCCCTCCCATCAAAAATTTTGATATCCCGTAAGCGATAGCATTAGCCGAAAGAGCCACTCCTAAATCTCCCTTGTCAAATCCCAACTCCTGCAAATAGGGCATTGCCAGAGTAAAATTCTTACGTACTAAATAATACCCCGCATACCCTATAAATATACCTAAAAAGACCTGTAAACGTAACTTCTTGTACGTGGGGTCTATTTTTTCTTTAGGCAATAAGGGTTTGTGAGGCTCAGGCTTCAGAAAACTCCACATGATATTAATTTTTAATAAATATTATATTGATTCCAATCTGATTATCGTAAACGTTTCCATTACGACTCGCGGCTTTTTCCGGATGAAATACACCGGGCTAAGATCAAAACATGATCTTAGCTGCGATGTAATTTTCTGCCAGTTCAGTGAACTCTTTCACTTCTTCACCAATCCATACCTGATCCTTCCCAAGTTCTTTCGCCATTACTTCTGCCACCAGCGGGGCTGCCTTAATCGCCTCTCTCGCATCAACAAACAACAATCGAACCCTCCGTGCAAGAACATCCTCTACCTCTCTGGCCATCTCCTCCCGAACTGCCCAAACAACTTCGGCAACGGTATAATCATATTTATCTGACAGTTTCTTTCCGTATTCCGGATTTTCAGCAATCAACTTCATAATCGCATCCTGATCACTACCATAAACGTACATATGATCTTTCAGGTTCAGGTTCTTCCGGTACCCGTGTATATGGAATTTTTTCGTCACGCAGGGTCTGGCATCCACCAGTTTCATGGCAATCGCTTTATCCACAGTATCTTCGGCCATCAAACGATAAGAAGTCCATTTACCTCCCGTGATAGTGATTAAATTATTATCAGAAACTATAATCTTGTGTCCGCGAGAAAGTTCTTTCGTACTCTTTCCCTCGTGTTTCGGGGCTGCCAACGGCCGTTGCCCCGCAAACACGGATTCAATATCAGCATACGTCGGGGCCGGGTCCATGTATAAAGAAGCCGTTTTCAGAATAAAATCAATTTCTTCCTTCAACGGTTTCGGCTCTATCTCCGGAACCGGACGCATAATATCCGTCGTTCCCACAACAACCTTATTGTGCCAAGGTACGGCAAACAACACCCGTCCATCACTCGTCTTCGGCACCATGATCGCATAATCACTCTGCAAAAACTTCATATCTAACACCAGATGTACTCCTTGGCTCGGTGTCACCATCTTACTATGTCCAGGAGAATCCATCGCCATCAGGTCATCCACGAGAATTCCACAGGCATTGATCACACTCTTCGCCTTCAACTGCATCTCTTTTCCGGACTCCATATCCACGAACTTCACCCCGGCAACCTTCCCGTTCTGGTCATGCACAATCCCGGAAACCTTCGCTTTGTTAAGTATCACGCCCCCATTATCCGCACAGGTCTGAGCTAAATTAATTGCCATCCGTGAATCATCAAACTGCCCGTCATGATAAACAATACCTCCCTTCAATCCTTTTTTCACCGATGTCGGTAAATACTCCATCACCTTCTTGGGGGAAATAAAACGACTTCGCCCGTACCCGAAACCAAAAGACAACAGATCATAAAGCGTAAGCCCGCAGAAATACAGGAAATTATCCCAATATGTATAATTCGATATTACAAAAGCCTGATCCTTCACGAGATGCGGGGCATTAGCCTTCATTCGCCCTCTCTCCCTTAATGCTTCTAATACTAAAGCGACATCGCCTTTTTGAAGATAACGTACACCACCGTGTACCAGTTTCGTACTCCGACTGGAAGTACTCTTGGCAAAATCTGCCATTTCTAAAAGAACAACGCTATATCCTCTTGTTGCGGCGTCAACCGCCACACCTAAACCCGTAGCTCCCCCTCCAACCACAACCATATCCCATACTTTCTCAGGTTCCTGAAGTTTATTCAACATATCTTTTCGATTCATAACACAATTATTTATGTATTCAACAATCTATAAAATCCCAATAACGTTCCGCAAGCATACTATATACTTACAAACCGAAACTTCATTTTCCTAAATTCCGTTCTTTGTTATTGGTCTCTATGGCTCATTTCGCATTACGAATAGTGCCATATCTTTCTTTGGTATTGATCTTAATCTACGGAAACTCAGAGCAAAAGTTTCTATTTTTTAAGAAATATATTTCCCCAGTTTAAAATTAATTACAACACTTGATAAGTAATATTCAATAAAACAGATGTATATTTGCAGTGGTGGAAATATGATTATCGAAACAAAATGAAAACATTATCTCTAAGTGAAAGGCACAACTACATATTAGAAACATTACGCCAACAAGGTTCCATTTCTGTTGTTGATCTCGCCAACCAATTAAAAGTATCTTCTGTAACGATTCGCAAGGATCTTACCTTACTTGAGGAAAAGGAAATGCTCTATCGCACACACGGTAGTGCCATTTTAATCAACCCTTATATCAATGATCGCCATGTAAACGAGAAAGAAAAGTCCTATCCCGAAGAAAAACGACTGATAGGTAGATATGCTGCAAGTCTAATTACAGCAGACGACTCTATTCTCATTGCATCTGGAACAACAATGCATGCTTTAGCCCGGGAAATCGTGCCTCAAGGCCATCTCACGGTAATCGCTGCAGCTATAAACGTCACAAACATTCTAGCTCGTAACAAGAACATAGATATAATACAACTCGGAGGTTTCGTACGGAATAGTTCTGTCTCTGTCGTTGGAAATTATGCAGAAAAAATGCTGGAAAACTTTTCTTGTAGTAAACTCTTCATGGGAGTTGACGGGATAGACCTAGATTATGGATTAACAACCACGAATATGATGGAAGCTAATTTAAATCAAGTAATGATACAAGCTGCGCAAAAAGTAGTCGTTCTGGCTGACTCTTCTAAATTCGGACGTAGAGGTTTCGGAAAAATATGCGATCTGGATGCCGTTGATCACATCATCACGGATAAATATGTACCTAGTAAAACTCTCGAGGGATTGCGTGAACGCAGTATCGAGGTAACTGTTGCCGAATAAAAATATCAATTTGATTCAAATAAAAAACCCATTGATTTCTCAATGGGTTTCATTTTGTAGCGAGATCCGGGATTGAACCGGAGACCTCATGATTATGAATCATGCGCTCTAACCAGCTGAGCTACCTCGCCATAAAAATCGCTGCAACAAGTTCCAGCGATTTTGAAAATTCGGCATCGACCTACTCTCCCACCTGGAGGCAGTACCATCGGCGCTGACGG
>ERZ772882.194-NODE-194-length-87400-cov-4.594745_pt1 | contig 87400 bp, 97 predicted proteins | sample MGYA00580576_ERZ772882 | MGnify/ENA primary metagenome ERZ772882 (study PRJEB29015, sample SAMEA2737658) | human gut metagenome | biome: human gut; feature: human-associated habitat; material: faeces | place: China | collected 2012 ... | reverse complement strand
CACGCAGCGGTACTAAGGCTGCAAAGGACGCAGCCTAAGGACCGGCGTGTTTATACGGCCCTTTCAGGAATCCTTACCGTGCCGCAGGCCGTCCGGAAGAGGCACCCGGGCAGACGGAGCCGTTCACGCAGTAGGTTTATCTGTACGCGGTCCCCGCCGGGAAGGGAATCCGAAACGGGAAGATGCGCTCCACAAAGAATGGCTGAACTGCAACATATATGGTATAATTTTTAATGTTATTTTCATATTTCTTCCGTAAAATGAAAAATATAAAGGAGGAGCCTGCTATGCGACTGCTTATTGCCGAGGACGAAAAAGACTTGAACCAGGTCATTACAAAGACCCTGCAGAAAAACCATTATTCCGTGGATTCCTGCCTGGACGGGCAGGAGGCTCTGGATTGTCTGGATATGGCCGAATATGATGCCATAATCCTGGATATCATGATGCCCCGTGTGAGCGGGCTTGAGGTACTGAAAAAGCTGCGTTCTGCCGGGAATAAGACTCCCGTTCTTCTGCTTACCGCAAGGGACAGCGTCCAGGACAGGGTTGCCGGCCTGGATACCGGAGCCGATGATTATCTTGTGAAGCCTTTCGATTTTGAAGAACTGCTGGCGCGCATCCGCGTGATGCTGCGCAGGGAAGGCGGCCGGATTGATAACTGTTACCGGATTGCCAATCTGAAGGTGGACTGTGATGCAAGATGCGTTTTCCGGGAGGACATCCCCATTGCTCTGTCCTCTAAAGAATTTTCCATTCTGGAATACTTAATCTGCAACCAGGGGATTGTCCTGTCCCGTGAAAAAATAGAACAGCATATCTGGAACTACGATTATGAAGGCGGTTCCAATGTGGTGGATGTTTATATCCGGTATCTCAGGAAAAAAATCGATGACGGCTTTACCCCAAAACTGATCCATACAGTACGCGGCGCAGGCTATGTACTGAAAGAGGCCTGAACGTATGAAAAATATGTCCATCAAACTGAAAATCACCTTATGGTACACTTTATTCATGACACTGCTTGTTGTGGGAATCCTCTGGCTGCTTCTTTTTATCACCAACAGCCGGCTGCTTTCCAATGCCCGGCTGCGCCTGAAGGACACCGTTACCAGAAGCTTTCACGAAATCGATTATGAAGACGGTGTGCTGGAATTTGATAATGATATTAATTTTCTTGGAGAAGGCATCTATATTTCCGTATATGACGCCCATGGCAAGCTGCTTTACGGAAGGATTCCTTCCCTTTTCAACGGTGCCCCCGTGCTTGTCATGGATGAAATCCAGCAGGTGGATTCCGGCCAGACGCTCTGGTATGTTTACGATTATTGCCAGAAAATCGAAGGCTACGGCAATCTGTGGGTGCGTGGCATCGCTTCCCAGACCCAGACAGACGCCGCCCTCCAAATCGTCGTGAACCTGGCTTTGGTTTTTCTGCCTTTCTTTGTCCTCTGTATCGCTGCAGGCGGTTATTTCATTATCCGCCGGACACTCTCCCCCTTAGCCGACATGACGGAAACCGCCCAGAAAATCAGCAGCGGAAACGACTTATCCCGCCGGATCCGTCTGGGGACCGGAAATGACGAGGTCCATAAAATGGCCCATACCTTTGATAAAATGATGGATAAGCTGGAGGATTCCTTTGAAAATGAAAAGCAATTTACCTCTGATGTGTCTCATGAACTGCGTACTCCGGTCACAGTCATTCTTTCCCAATGTGAATATGCCCTGCAGGAAGATACTCCTGCTCAGGAAATTAAGGACTGTATCCGTTCCATTGCCGCCCAGGCACGGAAAATGTCCAGCCTCATCTCACAGTTGCTCACCCTTGCCCGGGCGGATAAAGGGATACAGAAGCTACATTATGAGCTGCTGAATTTAAGCGAACTGGCGGAAATCATAACGGAAGAACAGAAAGGAATTGCCTCCAAAAAAGGGATTACACTGGAAACCTGCATTCAGCCTGATATCCTTTTCCGCGGGGATGAAACAATGCTGATGCGGCTCTTCATCAATCTGATTTCCAACAGCATCACCTATGGGAAGGAAAATGGCCTGACCCGTATCTCCCTGTCCAGTGACGGAAATCTAATAACCGGTTCCGTCTCCGATAACGGCATCGGCATTGAAAAAGATAAGCTGGATAAAATATGGAAACGCTTTTATCAGGTTAATCCTGCCCGGAGCTCCGGCGAGCGGGAAGGCGCAGGCCTTGGGCTTCCTATGGTCAAATGGATTACCGAAGCACACGGAGGGACTGTCTGCGCCGAAAGCACTCCCGGCTCAGGGACCGTCTTTACATTCACCTTTCCTCAAAACAAGTGAATTTCCTTTACATCATTTTCTTCCGGAAGTATAATAAAGAAGCAGGGGAAGACACCCATTACACAAAACGAAGCATAACAATATTACAGCATCATTCAGAGGGGAGGACACCCATTATAAAAAACATTTCTGTAATTGATGCGCAGGGTAACGAATATGAAGCGACCTGGCCCAAACGTGCCAAAGGTCTTGTCAAAAACGGCAGGGCACGCTTCGTCAATGAAACTACTATCTGCCTTGCGTGCCCTCCGGAAAATACGGAGGCTGATTTTATGAATATGGAAAATACTTTTAACCAGACGTCTCAGCCGGAGGCTGAACCCGCCGCTGTGCATAATACTACTTTCTCCCCAACTGCTGCAGAACCGGACATGTCTTACATCATCCGGAAAATCGACCAGATAATGGCCGATTCCCAGTATATCAGGGATGCGCTGGCACAGCTTGAGCATGCGGAAGGAGCCGCCGCCATGGCGATTGGCAACATTGTTGAAAACAGAGAGAATACCAACCAACGGATGATTGAGCTGCTGCAGAAATTATTGGACAACCTGAAACCTCAGCAATTGGATACCGATGTGGCAAAGCTGGATCGTATTCAGCAGATATTGGCTGCTGTCGATATGGATGAGGATTATAAATTCGATATACTCAATCAGGTAATCCAGCGGCTCTTCTAAGTTTCATAACAACAAAGACTGCCGGCCCTAATCATTTTCTGTGATTAGGGCCGGTATTTTAATTTTATCATTAAATTTAATCTTTCTTTAATCTTGACACGTTATCCTTAGTTTATCAAAAGGAAATCATTGAAAGGAGAAACAAATAATGAAAAGAAATTTATATATCCTGCTTCCCGCACTTGGCTTATCAGCCGCCCTTCTGGCCGCCTGCGGCAGCCAGAGCACTCCGGATTCCGTAACACAGCAAATCACCTCCAACCAGGATGCCCTTGCTGCAGGCGCGTCTTCCTCCACTGTCCAGATAACGGAAAACAAAGACGATGATGCCTCGCTGCCCGCAGCAGGTGAGACAGTCCCCCTTGCTGCGAACGCTTCCCTGCAGGCTGCGGCAGTCAGCGGACAGACGGCTTACATCAGTGAAGCAGATGCGAAAAAAATAGCCATGGAGCATGCCGGAGTCAAGGAAGAAGATATTTCCTACTTCAAGCTGAAGCTGGATACGGATGACGGGATCGTGGAATACGATATAAAGTTCTATGTGGGGAACACGGAATACGAATATGATATTGATGCCGTTACCGGCACCATCCGCAGCTTTGATACGGAACTGTCTGAAAAGCACCATCAGAATGGCACCCAGGGCAGCAGTAATGCCGCCGCTCCCGCGGGTTCCATCAGTGAAGCCGATGCAAAGAAAATTGCCCTGGAACAGGTACCTGGAGCCACCGAAAACAATCTTCGGCTCAAAACCGATTATGATGACGGAAGGATGAAATACGAAATAAAGATTGTCTATAATGAAATAAAATATGAATTTGATATTGATGCGGCCACCGGAAAGATACTGGAATGGGAATCAGAATCCATATATGACTGATTCCGCTATACCCTTACTTCTTTGCCGCCGCCCCCAAAATCCCCCTGCCTGCATTTTTCCGCAGACAGGGGGATTTTCTTTTCTCTCCCCTTGTGTTATTGCTTCTGCAAATATGGTAACATAAGTCTGATGACCACATAACAAATATTTCCGCACCATTAAAAAGACATTTCATAACACAGTCCTTGCCCGGAAAGAGGAAATTTATTATGATAAATTTTTACGAAAAGAGGCGGCGCCATGATCAATATAGCAATTTGTGATGATGAAAAATTCATGTCTGATGAATTATCCGGTTTACTTTATGAGTTTTTTTCTCCCCAAAATATAGAAATTAAAATCTGTCAATTTACAAACGGCAGCGCCCTGCTGAAGTCCAATAAACCTTTGGATCTCATTTTTCTTGATATCCGGATGAACGGGACAAACGGCATGGATGTAGCGAGGATATTACGCAGCAGAAATTATAAAGGCTATTTTATATTTGTTACCGTTATGGAGGAGCTTGTATTCGATTCCTTTGAAGTACAGGCATTTGATTATTTTGTAAAGCCGGTTAACCATGAGCGGTTCCATAAAACCATGGAGCGCTTACTTTCCGATATGCAGAATTCTTCTGAAACAAACCTTTTTATACAAAGAGGAAATGAATGGAGTATTATTCCCTTTGATGACATTATGTATTGTGAAATTATCAACCGGAAAATTTATCTGCATTTAGAACGGCAGGAGGTTATTGATTTTTATGAAAAGATTGAAAACATGGAAAAAAAATTAGACAATCGTTTTTTCAAGTGTCACAGAAGCTATATAATCAATTTAAAGTATGTAAGGAATTATAAAAAAGATACGGCCTACTTATGCAATGGGGAAGAAATCCCTGTCTCCAGATTACGGAACGAAGAATTTACCAATGCCATATTGCAGTACATGAAAGAATGGAGATTTTGAATGCCTATCTTAATTGATTTTTTCAATATTTTCATAGTTGGTATCGCTGAAAATATCATAGAACTTTATTTTTTTGCAAAATTAAATGGTAAGAAAGCAAAGCTTTCCCATTACATACTGTTATCCGCTATAAGCAATTCTTTCGTAAATTTAGTGCCTGCAGCCCTTCCTGCAAAATTGTTAATTAACGCTGTATTACTGGTGTTTTTCGGTGTTTTTATTTATAAGGCGGGCATCAAAACTGCTGTCCTGTATACTATTATCATCGTTGAAGTTATGGAATTATGCTTCGGTATTTTTAATTCGTTAACCGGAATTTTATCACCATTGCTTTATCCGGTAAATCCGAAGGCTGTCGGCCTGATTTTTATGATTATAAACAGTTTTTGCTCATTGCTGCTGTCCTTCCTTTGTTATTCTGTTATTCATAAATATTTTGTATATTCGGAAACCGAAAAAAACCGGTATATACTTATGCTTTTCATGCCGCTGCTAATGATACTCATGTTAAGTGAATTTATAAGCAATTCCGTTTACAGCAACACAATTGTACTCAGCCGAAGAGGGGAAATGAACAATACAAACCATATACAGATGCTTGTCATTCAAGGCTTTGGTATTTTAAGCCTGTTCTGCATTATCTATGTCTTCCAAAAATTGATTCACAGCTTCAGAATCAATATGCAGCTGTCTATGCTGGAGCAGGAAAACCACCATCAGAAGCAGTATGTATCAGAGGCAAAATCAAGGTATGAAAAGACACAATCCTTCCGGCATGATATAAAAAATCATCTGTCTGTCATTCACGGTCTTTTAGAAAAAGGAGAGATTAAAAAAGCAGAAGAATATTTGGAAAATATGGAAACTTTGATGGATGGTTTATCCTTCCCCTGCCATACCAATAATCCGGTTCTTGATATTCTTATCGGCAACAAACTGGGAATCGCAGAAGATAAGGGAATTGCTGTTTCCTGCTCCTTAAAACTTCCTTATCCATGTACCATAACAGACATAGACCTATGTATTATATTGTCTAACGCATTAGACAATGCGATTCACGGATGTGAGAAAGCAACAGCAAATCCCGACAAATGTATTGAGCTTTCAGGACATATGCAGGGAGATTTCCTTTTACTTGAAATAAAGAACAGTTACTACGGAAAAGCTCCATTGAAAAAAGGAATTGGTTTATCCAATATCAAATCCATTGCTGATAAATATAACGGGGCCATGAGTATAAACACCCAAAAAGAATCCTTTTGTCTGAATGTGCTGCTCATCATTCCACAACAGGAAGAAAACATTTCACGTCAAAGGTATTGAATCATCCGTTCTGAGGCTTAAAATACAGGAAAAGGAGGTAATCGCCATGGAAACAGGTGTAATACAGAACAGTACAGTCTTTCAAAAAAATCCATCGGAGCCGGCTATGGCATCCCCTGTCCGCTCTCTTGAGGACAGGGATAACACAGATAAACCGGCTTCCCTCCCATCACCGCATGATGAATATATCAAAAGTGAAAACTCTTCAGATACAGCAAGCGGCCTATACAAGGTTGTTCCGGACGAGGATGGCAGCTATAAAATTTTATATGATGATCCCAAAGCGGAAGCTTCAAAAAGTTCAGAAGAGGAATGTACTGTTAATACCGATAAGGCTGACCGAGAAATAGAAAAATTAAAAGAAAAGAAGGAACAATTGGAACAGCAAATCAACTCCGCTTCCGGTGACGAGGGTAAGGTAAGGGAACTGGAGAAGAAACTGGCTGCCGTAGAAAAAGAACTGGCCCAAAAAGATAATGACGCATACAGACGTCAAAATGCCGTAATTTCATAAAACAATACTTTCCCCGGAAATATAAAAATCATGTATCCCGGGAAAAGGAAGGCCCCTGCCCGCATTCCGCCTGCGGACAGGAGCCTTTTTTCTGTAATTTTCCGATATTCTCTTATTTTTCCGGAGAAATAATATATTTCCCCTTCGCCCGCAGCTGAGGCTGGCTCAGGATATCGCCCAGCCGGTCCAGCCCGCAGACATCATAGATCATGCTGCTCACATCCAGACGTCCGGAATCAATCAAATCCAGCGCTCTTTTCTGTGTATAAGGATTAATATAGGAAGCCTTGAGTACAAGCTCCTTCTGGAAAATCTGAAAAGGCTTAACAGCAATGGTTTCTTCCGGTTTGGTAAGCCCGAACATCATCACCACCGCTTTCTTCCCCGCAATTTCAATTGCCTGTTCAATGGTTGACGGACGGCCCACGCATTCAATCACTGTCTGCACCCAATTCATCCCTGAACCAGCCAGCGCCACCTTTACATCTCCATTGACAGGATCGATGCAGATATCCGCACCCAGCTTCTTTCCCACCTCGCGCTTTCCTTCCACAGGCTCCAGCAGCGCCACCTTAGCCGCTCCGGCCAGCTTGGCAAGCTGCACCATGAGAAGCCCGATCATGCCTCCGCCGATTACCACCACCTGATGTCCCGGCCGGATTTCACACATATCCAGGCCATGCAGACAGCATGCCACAGGCTCGGCCATAGCCCCCTGTTCAAAGGTTGTATTTTCTCCCAGCCGGTAAACCTGCTTGTAATTAACCGCGCAATACTCAGCAAAGCCGCCGTTTACCGTCGTGCCATAGCCAATCATATTTTCACAGAAATGAGCCTCCCCGTTCCGGCAGGCATCACAGGCGCCGCAGTAACAGTTGGGATCGATACATACCCTGTCACCGGCCCTGTACTCCGTGACCTTGTCGCCTGTCTTCACCACCACACCGGAAAATTCATGCCCCAGAATGGTCGGCGGCGTCACCTCCGCGGCCCCCTTGTCCCCTTCGTAAATATGTACGTCCGTTCCGCATATACCGCAGGCCTTCACCTGAATCAATACGTCTTCCGGCCCCACTTCGGGCTGCGCATACTCTTCCACTCTTAAATCATGTTTTCCATAAAACACTGCACTCTTCATGCTTATCCCCTTTCCTGTCCCTTCTACATTTACTCCTGTAAATTAATCCCACCGCTCCGGAAGAAGCTCATCCAGCGTAAGCACTTTTCCCTTCAGCCTTATCCGGCAGGATAAATTATCATGGTTGATCTGATACATAAACTCCCGGCATCTTCCGCAGGGCGGAACAATTCCCGCATCCTGGCTTACCGCCACAAGCTTCACAATCCGGCTTTCCCCTGCAGTAACCATGGCCGCAATTGCTGCATGCTCCGCACAAAAGCCCATGGAACAGGGCGTATCAATGCATACTCCCCTGTATACATTTCCCAGATCCGTGAGAAGGGCCGCAGCCACACTTCCTGCATAAGAGCTGTCCGACAGCTCCCTTGGATTTAACGTACGGTATGCAATGTCCGTTAACTCATCAAATTCCATTTGTTTTCCTTCCTCCACGCCTTTCCTTTTCCGTCCTCCGGTACTTCATAAAACCTGGCTTTTCAGGAATTCCATCAGCTTTTGGTTGACGGAATCATTCCTTTTCACCGCCTCCAGGCCTTTTCCCAGAATATCGGGACATTCGCCGCAGATATCAATACCGATAATGGTGTGACAGCGGATCAGCAGACGCAGAATCGCTTCCAGCATGGCAATACTCATATTTCCCTGATCCCAGTCCGTGATCTCCTCCTGGGGCCGAAGCACGTCCTTGTCAATGGATATGTATATGGGCAGCTTCACATGCTCCCCGGCAAAAGCCTGCCAGTCCTTTGTCATTCCCAGGAAATCCGTGGTAAAACACAGCAGGCGATCGCGATAGTCTTCCCCGATAGCTTCCAGGGCATGCTTATCCATGCCAATCATGACCACCTTCCGCAGAAAAGAGTTCGTGTCCAGCGCATCCTTTACCCAGGAACCGCAGGACAGCAGCTCCCCGAAGCGGGACGGCTGCATATCTGTATGATGATCAAACAGAACCAACACAAAATCCTCCCGGATTTTGTCCGTCCAGAACTTGCTTATATAGTGGAAATTACCGGAATCGATAAAGTGCACTCCCATCGGGGACAGATCCTCTATCCGCTCCCGGATTTCCCTGCCGGCCTCTTCATCACAATATCCGTTCACTCCCTTAAGCCCCGTGAAATCCATCCACAGATGAGGTTCCTTCCGGTAAAAATACTCCTGTTCATAAACATGGGTAAAATTCATCATCACCACAGGCGCAGCTGCCTGCTGCCATTTCTTTTCCCTATTCCGCATTTTCACTCCCGTCCGGCTCACACCTCCCTTCCCGGCCGCACATACATAAGGCTATCCGGCAAGGGGATCCTTCCTGTTGAAAATTTCCACGTTCACCGCATTATCCTGTTTCGCCACAATGGTGGTGCATACTGCGTCCCCTGTAATGTTCACCGCAGTCCTCGTCATATCCAGGATCCTGTCAATCCCCATAATCAGCCCGATTGCCTCAACCGGCAGCCCTACAGAATTGAAAACCATGGATAAGGTTATCAGGCCGACGCTTGGCACGCCTGCGGTTCCTATGGAAGCGAGCGTGGCCGTGGCTATTACCGTGAGAAAATCCGCCGCAGACAGATGGATATGGAATGCCTGTGCCGCAAATACCACAGCCACTCCCTGCATGATCGCCGTTCCGTCCATATTGATCGTAGCCCCCAGGGGAATCGTAAAGGAGGATATTTTCTTACTCACCCCCATTTTCTTATGAAGGGTATCAATAGAAAGGGGAATGGTCGCATTGGAGGTCGCGGTGGAAAAGGCAAACGCCATGACCGGGGCAAATTTTTTCAGGAACTTCACCGGACTGAGCCCTGTGAACAGCTTCAGAAGCACCTGATATACCACGAGCCCCTGTACCGCCAGCGCCAGGAAAACGGCAAACATATATTTCAGCAGGGGAACGAAAGCATCCAGCCCCAGGCCTGCAAAGGTTCTGGCGATGAGGCAGAACACCCCCACAGGTGCCAGCTTCATGACTCCCATCGTCATATCCATCATTATATCATTAAACTGGCTGAAAAAGGAAGAAACCGTATCCGCTTTTTCTCCCCTGTGGGCCAGAATGACACCAAGGATCAGGGCAAAAAGAATAATGGGCAGCATTTCTCCCTCTGCCAGTGCCCCCAGAGGGTTGGTCGGGATGATATTCAATATTGTATCCACGATGCTCGTTTTTTCCGCAATCACCGTTTCCGTCCCCTGGATTTTCCCCAAATCAAGCCCCAGCCCCGGATTGATCAGGCCGGCGAGGAAAATCGCCACACTGATGGCCACCGCTGTGGTCAGCAGGTAAAATCCAATGGTTTTCACGCCCACCCTGCCCAGTCTTTTCGTATCGCCGATAGCCATACTGCCGCAGACCAGGGAACAGAAAACAAGAGGAACCACCAGCATCTGCATCAGCCGGATGAACCCCTGCCCGATCACATAAAAAATGCCGTTCACGATGACGGTATCCCTGAAATACCCCTCAGGAACCCACAGATTTAATACCAGGCCGGTAAACGCCCCGCATAATAATGCAATAAAAATAACCGTAGTGAGGTTCTTTTTCTTTTTTTTCATTTATCCCCATTCCTTTAAAGCATTTTTCATATATTCGTCCAGCGCTGTCTCCCAGGAAACCGGAAGTTCTATCCCATCGAGACGGAGCATCAGATTATCCAGCACCGCATACGATGGCCTGCCGTTCTCCATATCCTCATCTCCCGCCGCGATTTCCGTATTTTTCCCCGCAAGCTCCATGATCCTCCGGGCGAACTCATATCTGCTGCACATGCCGCCGCATACCGCATGATAAAGCCCATAGGCATCCTTTTCCAGAAGCCGGTAAATAACCTTTGCAAGCTCTTTTGCACTGGTGGGCGAGCCCATCTGGTTTTCCTGCACTCTGATCACCTTTTGGGTTTCCGCGCTTTTCAGCAGTCTGGTCACAAAATTATCCCCGTTTCCGTAAACCCAGGAGCTGCGGATGATCAGATAGCGGGGCGCAATGGTTTTCACAAATTCCTCTCCCGCCAGCTTGGATTTTCCATATACGGAAACCGGCGTGGGCACGGAGAATTCATTATAAGGCTCCTCCGCCCTCCCATCAAAAATATCATCCGTGGAAATCTGTACCATTTCCGCATGCACGCTTCTTGCCGCCACGCTTAAATTTCTGGCCCCAATGGCATTCACTTTATATGCCAGATCACTGTTTTCCTCACAAAAAGCAATGCCGCAGATTCCGGCGCAGTTGATGATCACATCGGGACGGTTCATTTCCACATAAGCCCGCACCTCATCCATATTGGTGATATCCACCTCATCCCTGTCCGTCAGAAGCACATCCAGCTCCGTAGTATCCAGCATCCTTGCAAATGCGCTGCCCACCTGTCCCTGGGCCCCTGTAATCCAAATCCGTTCATGTTGTAACAGCATTCTGTCTCTCCTCTTTTATCTCCGCCCGGGTGCGTTTTCCCTCAGCCGGCATCAGGCCCCGGCCCATCGTTTCGGATGGAGTTAAAAGACTCAGGCGTTATTTGCATATCGTCTGAGTCCTCCGAAGCCCGCCGTCCGTTAACCCGGGACGCACAGCTTTTTTCTTATTTCCCATACTGTATGGGAAATTGTAATAATTTATTATAAAAAAACAGGCTTTTTACGTCAACTCCTATTTTAAGCTTTTCCATTTGTCTTACTTTCCTGAAAACGTATACTGCTAGTATTTAACTTAATTGCTATTTTTATCCGTCTCACCGTGAACCGGATCTTGCTTTATCTGTCTGTTTCACATGCCATATCGCCGAAAATCTTTCCAAAATCCGGCCTAAAAGGCGAAAAAATGCCGAAAAATTTAAAAAATGCAAAAAAGTTATCCTTCCTAATAAAAACTGGTGTATAATACAACCAAATTGTTCAGAAAGACAGATGTGTTTCTGTCACAGACAATTGTTCACGACACTAATAAATGAGGAGGAACTAATTATGAAAAAGGCACTTAGTATCTTTTGCGCAGCTGCTATGTGTACCGGTATCCTTGCAGGATGCGGAAACACAGGATCCACTGCCGAGACTACTCCGGCTGCCCCCGCAGAATCCGTACAGGCTGATTCCCAAGCTGCGGAAACTCCTGCGGCAGATGCTGCAGACAATGCAGACAACACAGCCGCCGGCGGAGTTTTCAAAATCGGCGGTACGGCACCGCTCACAGGAGCCGCTGCTATTTACGGCAACGCTGTTAAAAACGGCGCGCAGATCGCGGTCGATGAAATTAACGCAGAAGGCGGAGCTGTTCAGTTTGACCTGAAATATGAAGATGATGAAAACGATCCGGAAAAGGCAGTTTCCGCATACAATGCCCTGAAGGACTGGGGAGTCCAGCTTTCACTCGGCTCCGTTACCACAAAACCCTGTGAGGCTACTTCCACAGATCATTTTGCAGACCGTATCTTTTCCTTAACCCCTTCCGCATCTTCCACGGCTGTTACGGAAGGAAAAGATAACGTATTCCAGATGTGCTTCGCAGATCCCAACCAGGGTACTGCATCCGCAGATTATATTTCCGAAAAACAGCTGGGTACAAAGATTGCGGTTATCTATCGTAATGACGATGTTTATTCCAGCGGAATTTATGAAAAATTCAAGGCTCAGGCAGAATCCAACGGCCTGGAAATTGTATCCGCCACAACCTTCACCGATGCAAGCTCCAATGATTTCTCCGTTCAGCTGGGAGAAGCTAAAAATGCAGGAGCGGATCTTCTCTTCCTGCCCATCTATTATCAGCCTGCATCCCTGATTCTGAAGCAGGCAAGCGACATGGGCTACACCCCCACCGTATTCGGTGTTGACGGTATGGACGGTATCCTGACTCTGGAAGGCTTTGATACCTCCCTGGCAGAAGGCGTAATGCTGCTGACCCCCTTCAATGCAGATGCGGAAGATGAAAAAACAAAGAGCTTCGTAAGCAAATATAAAGAGCAGTTCGGCGACGTTCCCAACCAGTTTGCAGCGGATGCCTATGACTGTGTATACGCATACAAGACTGCCCTTGAAAATTCCGGAGCAACAGCCGATATGACGGCAGAGGAACTGTGCGAAAAGATGATCCAGTCCTTTACCTCCATGACCTTTGACGGACTGACAGGCGAAGGCGTAACCTGGGATTCCACCGGCGCAGTTTCCAAGAGCCCTAAGGGTATGATTATCGAAAACGGCGCATATGTGGGTCTGTAATTCAACGGACTGCCCATAATACAAATACCGCAGGGGAGCGCGCTATCATCAGCGATAGGTTGCTCCCTTGTTCCTTTTACAGTCGTTGGTGCAGGGCGGTAGTCTGCCCTGCGGACCATCGCCCTGGGCCAGCGACACCAAGAAAAAGTGAGGTGTATTCCATGACCTTTTTATCTTATCTGATCAGCGGCGTCAGCCTGGGCAGTATCTATGCTATCATCGCACTCGGTTATACCATGGTTTATGGTATCGCAAAAATGCTGAATTTTGCCCACGGTGATGTCATCATGGTGGGGGCATATATTTCCTTCTGCACCACCAGTTATCTGGGCCTTTCCCCTTTTATATCCGTGCTGTTTTCCATTATTGTCTGCACCGCCCTGGGCATTGTTGTGGAGCGGCTGGCATACAAGCCCCTGCGGAAGGCGCCTTCCCTGGCCGTACTCATTACAGCCATCGGCGTATCTTACTTTCTGCAGAATGCGGCCCTGCTGATATGGGGATCCAGCCCCAAAACCTTTTCTTCCGTAGTAGGGAACTGGTCCCTGAAGCTTTTTGACGGAGAGCTGACCATTTCCTGTGTCACCATTGTCACCGTATTGGCCTGTATCGTTATCATGATAGCCCTGACCCTGTTCACTACCAAAACCAAGACAGGAACCGCCATGCGTGCCGTATCCGAGGATAAGGGTGCTGCACAGCTCATGGGAATCAGTGTTAACTCCACCATTTCCATAACCTTTGCCATAGGCTCCGGACTCGCGGCTATTGCCGGCGTGCTCTTATGTTCCGCTTACCCCACCCTTATGCCCACCACAGGCTCCATGCCGGGCATCAAGGCTTTTACCGCTGCTGTCTTCGGCGGTATCGGCTCCATTCCCGGGGCTATGCTGGGCGGTATCCTTCTGGGTATCATAGAAATCTTTGCCAAGGCTTATATTTCCACCCAGCTTTCCGATGCTGTGGTTTTTGCCATGCTGATACTTGTCCTCATCGTCAAGCCTGACGGCCTGCTGGGCAAACATATCAATGAGAAAGTGTGAGGTAGATGGTATGAAATCTATAAAAAAACGGATGGCCGGCAGGCGTGACAGCCTGATTTCCTTCGGCATTGTTATCCTCGCCTACATCGTAATACAGATCATGATATCCACCGGAAATATCTCTTCCTCCCTGAAGGGACAGCTTGTTCCCATCTGTGCCTATATTGTAATGGCGGTTTCCTTAAACCTGACCGTAGGCTTTCTGGGCGAACTGTCGCTGGGGCATGCAGGCTTTATGTCCGTCGGCGCCTTCACCGGCATCGTTGTGACCACCAGCCTTGCCCAGGCGATTCCCTCCGCCCCTCTCCGTCTGGCCATCGCCATGATCATCGGCGGTATTTTTGCCGCTGTGGCCGGCGTTATTGTTGGTGTGCCGGTTTTACGTCTGAAGGGAGACTACCTGGCTATCGTCACGCTTGCCTTCGGTGAAATCATAAAAAACATAATCAATGTGCTTTATATCGGAATGGACGGCAATGGCCTCCATTTCAGCCTTCTGGAACAGCGCTTCGCCCTGGAGGACGGGGGAAAAATGATTATCAACGGGCCCATGGGAGTCAGCGGGGTTACCAAAATTTCCTCCTTTACTTCCGGTATTATCCTTATACTCATCACCCTGTTCCTCATCCTTAACCTGGTTCACAGCCGGACCGGACGCGCCGTCATGTCTGTGCGCGATAACCGTATCGCCGCAGAAAGCATCGGTATTTCCGCCACCCGCTACCGGCTTCTGGCCTTCGTTATTTCCGCAGCCTTTGCCGGTATGGCAGGCACCCTGTATGCCATGAATTTTTCCACGGTAACAGCGAATAAGTTCGACTTCAACACCTCTATCCTGGTGCTTGTTTTCGTCGTTCTCGGCGGTCTGGGCAATATCTGGGGTTCCATCATAGCCGCCGCCCTGCTTACGGTTCTGCCTGAGCTTCTGCGCGGCCTTAACGATTACCGCATGCTCATTTATGCAATCCTGCTGATCGTCATGATGATCTTCAACAATTCCGGCCTGAAAACGCGCCTTCTGGAAAAAAGAGCCGCACGCCGCGCCGGTGACCCGCAGAAAAAGACCGAATTATCCGATAAGGAGGAGGTATAACTATGGCAATGCTGGATGTGACAAAACTTAGCATCTCCTTCGGCGGCCTGCGGGCTGTAGATGAATTGACCATGCAGATTGAAGAAGGCGGCCTGGTAGGCCTTATCGGCCCCAACGGAGCCGGTAAAACCACCGTGTTCAACATGCTTACCGGCGTATATCTTCCCACCGAAGGCGGAATCCGCCTGGACGGGAAAAACCTGATAGGCAAAAAGCCCGCGGATATCTGCAAAATGGGCGTCGCCCGTACCTTTCAGAATATCCGCCTTTTCCCAAAACTGTCCGTACTGGATAATGTAAAAGCCGGACTCCATAACCAGGTTACCTACTCCCTGGCAGAAAGCATGCTGCACCTTGGCGGCTATTCCAAAAAAGAAAAGGATATGGATCAAAGGGCACTGGAAATCCTCAGTGTATTCGGGCTTGACAGCTCCGCCAACGATTTGGCGTCCAACCTGCCCTACGGCAAACAGCGTAAACTGGAAATCTCCCGTGCGCTTGCCACCAGCCCCAAGCTTCTCCTGCTGGATGAGCCTGCCGCCGGTATGAATCCCAACGAAACCGGAGAACTGATGGAAACCATCAGCCTTGTCCGTAAAAAATACGGTGTGACCATTCTTCTGATCGAACATGATATGAAGCTGGTACAGGGTATCTGCGAATACCTGTATGTATTGAACTTCGGCAAACTGCTGGCAGAAGGAACGCCTGCCCAGGTGCTGAACGACCCGGCGGTCATCAAGGCCTATCTGGGCGATTAAAGGAGGTCTTAATTTATGTCAATGCTTACCGTAGAAAATCTGAATGTATATTATGGCATGATCCACGCATTGAAGGGCCTGTCCTTCCATGTGGAAGAAGGAGAAATCGTCGCCCTCATCGGGGCCAACGGCGCCGGTAAAACAACGACCCTGCAGACCATCAGCGGTATTCTCCAGGCCAAATCCGGCTTCGTCAATTTCCAGGGCAAAGAGATAACCTCCGTCCCCGGAAACCAGATTGTAAAGCTGGGTATGTCCCATGTTCCGGAAGGCCGGCGTATGTTCTCCAATCTTACCGTTTATGAAAACCTAATGATGGGAGCATATACCCGCAAGGATAAGAAGCAGATCGCAGAAACTCTGGAAAAGGTATATGAACGTTTCCCCCGGCTGCAGGAACGTACCCGCCAGCTGGCAGGGACTCTGTCCGGCGGGGAACAGCAGATGCTGGCCATGGGCCGCGCCCTTATGGCACAGCCCCGCATTATCCTCATGGATGAACCTTCCATGGGCCTGTCTCCCCTGTTCGTCAACGAAATTTTTAATATCATCACTGAAGTTAACAAGCAGGGCGTTACTATCCTGCTGGTGGAACAGAATGCGAAAAAAGCGCTTTCCATCGCCAACCGCGCTTATGTCCTTGAAACCGGACGAATCGTCAATGAAGGAGACGCCCATGCCCTTCTCGATGACGAATCCATCAAAAAAGCCTACCTGGGTGAATAGTAAATCAGATCAAAGGGGGATTTTATATGGAGAAAATAATTATTACCATTGCCCGCCAATATGGTAGCGGCGGCCGTACTGTGGGAAAAATGCTGGCAGAACGCCTGCAGATCCCATACTATGACCGGGAAATCATCTCAATGGCCTCCGAAGACAGCGGCATCAATGCCGCCCTGTTCCAGGATGAAAAAAAAGTACATAGCCTGCGCGCCCTGCTGACGGGCGGATATCACAGCAATAAGCTGCTCTCCCCGGAAAGCGCCGGCTTCACAAAAGACGATAACCTGTTCACCTACCAGGCCAAGATTATCCGCCAGCTGGCAGAAGAAGGCTCCTGCGTCCTGATCGGACGCTGCGCCGACCATGTCCTGAAGGAAATGCCCGGTGTGGTCCGCGTGTTTGTCCATGCCCCGGCAGACTTCTGTCTCCGGGAGGCCTTGAAGGTCAACAGCCAGCCTGAAAACGAGGTGGTGAAGCTCATTGCCAGAACAGACGACTACAGGGCCCGTTATTATAAGTATTATACCGGAAAAGAATGGAAGGATGCCCTGAATTATGATCTGTCCCTGGACAGCTCCAGGCTGGGCTTCGACGGTACTGTGGAGGCAATATTGGCCTATATTGAGGTACGTAAGAAATTCGATCCGCAGATGCAGGGATAACGGCATTTTTAAATTCAGAGTATAAATTTTACAGCAGCCCCGGTCATGATTTCTCTTCATGTCCGGGGCTGCTGGTTAGTTTTTTAGAGAAAGGGATAGTATCACTATACTTTACTCGGAGCTATCCTACGCTCAAATTCCTCTATTGTCTCGGCTTTTGCAGCTAATTTCAGCCATTTGCTGAGGATTTCAGAATCATGCTGATCTAATATCTTTTGCCTTAACTGTTCTGAGACCTTTCCTGTTTCTTCCAACAATTCCAAAATAGAAGCCGCTTTTCCTTTTTCGATTCCAATCTCAAGAATATTCATCTTCACAGCCTCCCATTCTTCCGATTGCTTCACTTCATTCACTATCCTGTCCAGACTTTGTATTCTCTTATCCTTTACGATTATTTCCGGATTATCCAAAGTCGTATTTTTCATGTACTGCAGGAGACTGATTAATTCAGGCCTTCCATTCCTGCTCGTCATATTCAGAAAAATCTTTTTTGTTCCGTCATCCAGATGCAGCCCCGGTACTTCTTCACATTGTTCTGTAAATGTATACATGGCTGAATCACATCGGAATATATCATCGCGGGTAATAAAAATAATAATTGTGGACGGCAGATGTTTATATTTCGTCTTCTTTCCCGATTTTAATACCGGTGTATCCAGAAGTCCCTGATAAAAACGAGATCTCTTTCTTAAATTATCCTGCTTTGCATCATTCTGCATTTCCGTATTAATGTGACGGTTCTGTTCATCACGCGCCCATGCATCCAGACGTATAGCACGTTTCCCTGATTTATTCAGGACTACCTGCTCCACCTTTACCTCCTTCAGCCTCAGATCCGGCTCATCAAGGATGATGCTCAGAGTGTTTTCGTAAGCTGTCTTGTTCTTCATAACAGACAGAAACAGCGCAAAATCACTCAGATTAAACGCATAATCCTCCGGCAGGGCCTCCAGGGTTATTTTGTTACTGCTTTTTTCGTTCATAGGCGTTCCTCTCTTTCATTTACGCAGAAAGAAGACACGCCGTTCCTCCTCCCTGCTTATTTTGTTGTCAGCAAGGAGTTCATGCATAAAACATGCATTAGATACCGTCCGGCAGTTGATTCACTGCTGCGGCACGGTTCAGAATCTTTCAGAAAATCAGATGGGTTGAATTCATTGCCTGTATAAATTTTAGCATACCAAAATAAGCTGTGCAACGATATTTAAAACATAATTTTCTCCAATATATAATTGTCGTTACTGTGCATTTACTGCACAGTACTGAGTGAACAGTAACTAATTGTCATACAGCACAGAAACACCATATAAAGCAGAAAGCTTTATTGCCCTTCCTCCAATACACCTGTATACTGTATGTAGCAGAAAAGTACAGCCCTTCAGGAGGACAGCCTATGATTTATTTCATGAAGAATAATATTGTCATACGCAGGATGCAGGATACGGATCCGCAAATTTTCAGTAATGAAGAATGTGCGCAGGGCTGGCATGCTTCGCCCCAAAAATATGATATGCGCATTTCAGATGAAAAAAAGGGAATCTCTGTCGCACTTACAGCAGAATATCAGAATCATCCTGCCGGCTATATAAATGTATACTGGAATTGTACCGCCGGACCTTTTGCAGATAAAAACATTCCTGAAATAGTGGATTTCGGCGTTCTGGAAAAATACCGTAATAAAGGAATCGGAGGTCTGCTTATGGACACGGCAGAAAAAATAGTACTCACCCGTTCCAAAATTGTATGTATTGGAGTCGGTCTTCATGCAGGGTATGGCAGTGCCCAGCGCATGTATGTAAAAAGAGGATACATACCGGATGGCTCAGGGGTATGGTATCGGGATCAGATTTGTACGCCATATGGTGATTGCTGTAACGATGATGACCTGGTTTTATACTTGAGTAAGGAACTGGATTGATTTTAGAAAACTGTATTTATTTTGTAATGTTTAATGCATTATACTGTGAAAATTCCTTCAAAATACTGACTATTTTTTCACATTAAGAAAACTAAAACAAAAAGTCAAAATCATAGGAGATAAAATGATAGGAATATATGATTGCTTTGGCTATGGTACAGGTTATGAAGTGTCATTTGAAGAAAGATATAAATTGATTAAAAATGCCGGTTTTGATTGTGTGATGCTCTGGTGGAGTGATAAATTTGGCAGAGGTATGGGTTATCAGAAAGATGTTCGATTTGCAAGAAAGGCAGGATTACATATAGAAAATATCCATACACCAGTTCATGAACAAAACTGTTTATCTTTAGATAATTTAGATGGAGATAGTGTATTTCAATCCTATTTACAATGTGTAAAAGATTGCTTCGAATATAATATACCAACAATGGTTATTCATTTGCCAAATGATGAGAGTCCAATAAACAATTTAGGTATCAAAAGACTGGAAAAGATTATTAGCGAGGCCGAAAAGCTGGATGTCAAAATTGCCTTTGAAAATCTGTGTAATATTCAAAATCTCGAGTTGGTATTAGGTGTATTCCACTCAAAGAATGCAGGGTTTTGTTATGATAGCTGCCATCATATGAATTACGCACCTAAAGATGATTTACTGAAACGATATGGAAAGCGCTTAATGGCATTGCACTTGCAAGATAATGGCGGAAAGCATAATCAACATCAATTGCCGTTTGATGGGAATATAGATTGGGTTAATATTATGAAAGCAATAGCACTTACTGGTTATCAAGGTGCCACAACCTTGGAACCTATGAATTGGGATTATGAGAACCTGTCAATTCAGCAGTTTTTAAATTTAGCTTATCAAAAAGCGAAAAAAATTGATGAGATGAGAATGGCATAAACTTTAATTTTTTTATAGTTTAGGAGATTTCCAATAAGTAAGAATCACAATTATCGCCGCAGTGATAAGTATGCTTCTCATTGTCTAGCCTGCGGCGCAAAATGATACCCAGCTTTACAAAATATTTTTGCTGTATAACCAATAAAAAATATACTTTATAAGAGGATAAAAATGTTACTTAATTAAATCTATCATTCAGAGATACCTTTATTTCTCAGGGAATTCTCAGCTACAGATGCATTGCTGCGCCTGAAGTCAATAGGTATGGACTGCGGTTGTGAGTATACTAATTTTCCGGCATATAAACATAGTATAAAATATAACCGTTATGAACACAGTCTGGGCACGGCTCTCATTATATGGCATTTTTCTATGGATATGAAACAGTCTGTTGCAGGACTGTTACATGATATCAGTACACCTGTTTTCTCTCATTCGATTGATTTTTTAAACAACGACTATCTTCTTCAGGAATCCACAGAAGAAGATACAGAAAAAATAATTTATCAATCCGGTCAGCTTATGCAGTTACTAAAAAAATACGCAATTTCCTTGGAGGAGGTCTGTAATTACCATATATATCCCATAGCGGATAATAATTCTCTAAAGCTGTCGGCTGACAGGCTGGAATATTCGTTTCGAAAATTTCAGAGTTTCGGTTTAAAATCATTAAATGATATTATTTCTTATTATTCGGATCTTATCATTGGGATGAATGAAGATCAGGAAAATGAAATTATGTTTACATCTTCAGAACTTGCATTGGACTTTTCTTTATGTTCTCTGAAAAATTCAATAAATGACGTATCTGATGATGATCGCTTCGCTATGAAATTCCTTGCAGATATTCTCCATTATGCATTAAATAGAGAAATTCTTACCCGGGAAGATTTATATACCACTGAATCCCAGGTTATATCTAAATTAATGTCTGTTCAGGAAACAAAAAAAGCCTGGGAAATATTTAGAAATCTTTCCCGGACAAAACGTACTTTAGATAATCCCTGCCATAACAATTCTCTTCCTCAAGACATTGTTCCATCCCCTTTTTCTCAGTCAGATTTATTACCTTCACCTGGTTGGATAACTCTGTCCGCTAAAAAACGATACATTAATCCCTACGTCCAATCCCACGGACGTATAATGGAAATATCAGATAAACTAAATCAGGAGATACAAAAATTTCTTGACCTGAAAATGGATTATTGGATAACAGCCACAACAGATATTCCATAGTTTACTATAGAATAATCTACTCATAACAATGTCACAAAAGCAGCAATTTAGCTCGCCAGATTTCTTCTTGGTTTTTCTTTACTTTTTTTCAAATCACTGATATAGTCATGCTTTGCAACCCTCAGTTGACTAAATATACGGTACTGCTTCTGGAATGCAACCACAGCTTTTGTTATCCTGAAACCACCAAAAAGGAGGGACTAATCATGGATATTTCAGAAAAAATCTTAAAATTACGAAAGGCAAACAATTTAACGCAGGAGCAGCTGGCGGAACAGCTTCAGGTTTCCAGACAGGCGGTGTCCAAATGGGAATCAGGCCAGGCTATCCCCGAGTCAGATAAGCTGCCGGCTCTGAGCGACTTATTTCATGTAACCATTGACTACCTGCTGAGGCCGTCTGAAATTGATGAGCTTTCCATTAAAACGGAAATCCTGGAAAAACAGCAGAAGGAAATCATACGAAAGGAACGGAAGAAAGATACTTTTTACCATTGCTTATTCAGCTGTCTGGCAATTTATCTTGTAACCTTTGCCGTTTATTTAATCGGTCATTTTTATTTTGAAATCTGGAATCCTTCCGTTATTTTTGCTGAATTTCTGATTGCAACAGCTATTGCAATCTTTGTATGTCTCCGATTCCGCAGTAATAATGCGAAAGAATGCGAGTAAAATTTTCTTAATCGGGAAAAGTTCCCCGCGGATTTGAAATACGATTGACTAAAGGCCATTGATACACAAAATCAGTCAAACTCAAAAATCGTTTCCTCCTGTGAGCACAATGGTGTATAATAGATATTGGTACGAATCTTTCTGCAAAGGACAGATTTACGTTGAGATACCAATTATCAGGAGGAAACATATGCTGAAACAATTATCAATTTATGCCGAGAACAGAAAATCTACTTTAAAAAATATTACCGGAATCCTGGAAGCTGAGCAGATTAATATCCTCGGCTCCGTTACAAACGACAGTGCGGAATACGGCATTGTCCGCATGGTAGTGTCCGAACCGGATAAAGCCGCACAGGCTTTGGAAAAGGAAGGCTATCTCTGTAAGCTTACCGACGTGACCGGAGTGGAAGTAGCCGACGAAATCGGGAATCTGCATCATCTCCTGCAGGCGCTTTCGGAAAGCAATATTAATGTGGATTATGTTTATTTATCCTTTAACCGGAACTCCGGAAAACCAATCCTCATTTTCCACACAGATGATATCACTGAAGTAGAGGCTTGTCTGACCACAAAAGGATTTACTGTGGTACAAGAAGGGCGTTTCTGACATACTTTTATCGTTAAATAATTAAGCCATACTTATGAGGTATATGCCATACCATTCCTTTCAGGATAAAAATCGCCTTGCTGCAGCAGCAAGACGATTTTTTTAATTTTCTCTATCACAGGGCGGCTCATAAAATGACTCAATATCCACATATCTATTATCCAATTGACTTTCATAAGACATCCAATCCGTGAAAAGATCACATTCACCGTATTCATGGATCCTATACTGTAAATTCAGAAGCATTCTCTCATGAACATCAAAATTGATGGGGGCCATTTCCACCATATCTCCATATTCTCTATGCATTCCATATCCCTGTCTGGCCTTGCTTCTCAGGAAAAATAAATTCTTTGCATAATATTCTTTTAAATCCGCCAAATCAGATACCGTCTCTCCATTATAATTGAGCTTATCAGAGAAAAAATATTCTTCATCATTTATAATCCGTTTTCTTATTTCGTACAGGTTCAGTACTTCTCCCGAAGAATCGCAGCAATAGCTTCCATAGGTAGGATCAAGCATTATCCATTTATTCCATTCCGCAATAAAAGCCTCTGCCACCACATGGTTATCCCCGTCATCTGCTGCCTTAGGCATCATATATACCACTCTTGCATAAATCCCCGATGCCAGTAGACATTCGGACAGAATTATGGACATTGACAGACAGTTAATCCCGGTATTATGCTTTTTATAAGCCAGAGTGAGTAAATGCAGGGCATCCTGAGGATCCGAATTATCATAATTTCCTTTATGTCTTATGTTCTTATTCACCCATTCCAACAGATTTACCGCCTGTAAAAATGTGCTGCCCTTTCCGGCAGTTTCACGAATGCCATATTCTTTTTCCAGGCTTTCATATTCTTTGCAACTGAATGCATACTTAATCTCAGCCGGATAGTCTGAGCGAAAGCTTTGATTTTCTCCTAACAGCGCCGGATAATCCATCCCCATAACTATTGCCCGCCTTTCTGCTTATTTCCTGTCAGCTCAATTGTAACACAGCAGGGAAGGCCGCACAATTGCAGAGTATATCAAAGCGTAAGGCATAATAAATGCTTTTTATTCTGTACTGTCAAATACTCACTCTATAATCCTCACATTCTGCCTGTCCGAAACCAATATAGCCTGCCGGTTGTCAATCTGTATCTCCCCGCAGTTTTCCACGTCTGCAGGCCCGGCCTTCATCCCCTTTTCACAATGCACCCGAACAGGACATTCAAGTATACCCAGGCTGCCCTTCAAATTTCCTGCCGCCGCCAGGCTTCCGGCACTCACCCCGACATATACACCGCCCTGCTTAATAAAGAAAATCAGTGTATTCCGAAACCCTTTTTCGTTTATTCGTTCCAGAAGATATTCCGTATTACCCCCGCAGACATAGACCGCATCATATCCCATCAGTTCCTCCCGGCTCATATCCGCATGAAGATCATATACCCGGATATTATCCTTAGGTATCCCGCAATCCAGCAGGTCATGCAGACATTTGGGAAGCACTTCAATCGCGTCCGCGTCAATAGCTGCAGCAGGTATAAAAACCGCTTTTATATCCTCCGGTTTTTTCCCCGTTAAAGCAAGAAATGTTTCTTCAATCCTTTTATTCTCAAATCCGGCTGAAGTCAATAATACTTTCATATCTGCCTCTCCTCCCTATCGGCTCTCCCTTTCATTCCGGCCAGTTCATCTGTTCCTTTGTAACGCCCCGTTTTTCACATTCCCTGCATACTCTTTCCTTATCCGGAAGATTCCCGATTTCATATCGGAGCACCAGCCCGTTAAATACTATATACTTCATATTTCCTGATTTAAAATCTGCAAACCAGGCTTCCCCGCCGTCTGTTCCTCCCGACAGTGCCCCGGACAGCAGTTCCGGAAAATCAGGGCGGGAGGAAGTAAAATAGATGGCCGTCCAATACTTCGGAGCCCCTCCCGCATTCCAGATTTCTACTTTATTCATGGATACGGCATCCAGAATCTCATCCCGATCAAGGCTCTCTTTGATGATTATCCCCTCATAGATTCCGGATTCCGCATCATTTATGGCATTTAATCCACAGGTGCCGGTCTTTTTCACCCCGTTAACCACAAGTTCATCTTTTAAAAGAACATCCAGAGAAACCTGAAACGTATTTGCAAGAAGCAACAGCCTGTCCGTTTCAGGCAGCGCTATATCCGCCTCCCATTTAGAAATGGATTGTCTGCTGACTTTGCAGATTTCTGCCAGTTCCTCCTGGGAAAGCCCTTTCTCTTTACGCAGCTGTTGTATTTTTTCTGATAGCTTCAATGTTTTATCCCCCTTTCTTTTTCTTATTATAAAGTAAATCTGCAGATTTTCCACCAATTGCAGAGTGCATTTATGCAACCGGGAAGTGACCGGCGGCAGGCTTTTCCTATGACTGACGGATTTCTCTGTACGAAAAAAGCGCTCCTCAGAGCGCCTTTCAGATTTACTAACAATATCCCAGCTGGGAAAGAATATTTTTTGGCTGGTCAATAAAAACCATATCCGCATTGTCATCCAGGAAATGTCTTTCTTTATGAATCATAATAAGCCATTTTCCATGGAAATATTTAATATAATGGGCGAATACCTCCGAATTCAGAGTGGTTCCCAAAAGCAGCAGTACCTGCGCATCATGAATCGCCTGCGAAGCCTGGGAAATCAGATGAGGATCCGTCATTTCACCGAAAAAGAACAGACCGGGACGTATGGGAATGCCGCACTTCTCGCATGCCGGAATTCCTTTCATGTGCTTAATATATTCCACAGAATATTCCCTCCCGCAGCGGAGACAGTAATTGTGATAAATACTTCCGTGAAGATCTATCACATTTTTGCAGCCAGCCCTCTGGCTTAATTCGTAAATGTTGCTGCTGATCACGCACTGCAGCTTTCCCGCCTGTTCCATTGCCGCTAAAACTCGTCCTGAATCTGTGGGTTCCGGCGCATTTATAATCATTTCCTCTTTGTAAAAATCAAAAAACTGCTTCGGACGGGTATGGTAAAAAGCGCTGGTGAAAATCTCTTCCGGCGAATGACCATATTTCTTTTCTATATCATAGGCTTTATCCGCATATTTTACTCCGACAAATCCCCCTTCTTCCATCATCCCGGATCCGCATAAAGCAACCGTATAGCTGCTTTCATCCAGAATTCTTCTTAAAATGGCTATTCTATCATCCACTTATTACCTCCCGGGGAATTCCATTCCACCTGTTGCTTGCTAATGAATACTTCTGACTGGGTTATTATATAATTATTTCCCCAATTTTACTATTCATAACATGGAAATGGAAAAAACTGCTTTAGCCTTCGCCGTTTCCTCCCCTCTTTTTTTCCAGCTCCCAGAAAAGGAACAGGGGGATTTTCTGCAGCCAGCCAAGACCGGGAAATTTTTTTATCTGATTTTGTGTTGGGATCGGTTCCGTTAAGTCAGTGACCGAAAAGCCGCATGCAACGAAGGCCTTCACGTAATCCTGAAGTGTCCTGTGCCTCCATATTACAGGCTTATCCACATCCTTATATAAGGCTCTTTCCCATAAAACGGGATGAAAATAATCCTCAACCGTCACTTTCTTTTCCGTATCATCTCCGCTCCAGGTTATTTCCTTTCCATAAAAACAAGGGTGCAGAACGCTGGCGATAAGCTTTCCTCCCGGTTTCAGCACACGCATGATTTCTCTGAGCGTACCCTGCAGATCTTCACAGTCCATAAGCATCATGGAACAAAGCACTCTGTCAAAGCTCTCTTCCGGAATTCCATAAAGGTCGTCGCTGTTCCGCACAAAATGCCTGATGTCCAGACATTCCTCCAGGGCCTTTTCAGCCGCATATTCAATGAAAAAGGAAGAAGAGTCCACAGAGTATACTCTGGCCCCGGCTGCGGCCAGTTCCCGGGAATAACCGCCTTCACCACAGCCCAAATCCAGTATATCCATTCCTCTTACATCTCCCAGATATTCCGGTGTATAGGGCATAATAAAAAACATCCTGAAATCGTTGGACTGAGCAAGGGCAATCCACTCTTCATCTTCCTGTTTCCACCCGATAGCAGAGCTGTTCTGACGCATAATTCTCTCCTTTCACATATAATTCTGCAGCTATATATTTGATTTCTGTCTTTTTTCTGGCAGGGATATACCGGTACTTCTGATTTGCCGGATATCCTGCCATAAGAGTTCCATATACCTTACCAGCCTTCCGGAATTTCCAGAAGCTCCCTGCATTCCGGCAGAAGATTGAGAAAACGGGTAAGATAGCTAATCCTATGAAGAAGAGGAAGAACTGGAAGCAGCCGCTGCCGCCGCAACAGCCGCGCACATCGCCGCCTGCTGTGCCACAATCATGGATATAGTCCCGTTAATTGCCGCCGTCTGCAGCGTATTTCTTTCCAGATATTCAGCCTGCACAAGCATTCCCGCATACATCAGACGCTGGCGTTTTCCGACGCCGAAAGCGCCGAAGCCCTTCTGCCCGGCCAGGAAATCATCCGCTTCCATCATATCACTTACGATATCCCTTACATCCCCTTCCGACAAAGCAAGAACTCCTAATGTAGGCAGTTCATAGCTGGTGCCATATTTATAGCCTCTCTCTTTCAGCCTATCAAACAAGGCCAGAGTCTTACTGCATTTTTCTGCCGCCATCCCATCTCCCAATGCAAGTACCTGACTTAAGGACTGAACTGCATTTCCGGAAAAGAAATTAGGCTTTAATATCTCATAACACTGCTCCATACCAGTGATCAACTGTTCATTCGGCTTCTGCGACAGAGAGAGAAGTGCGGCAAAGGCACTGTCCTCTCCGGATGTCAGCATAGGATGATTTGCCTTCATTTCTTTGTAAATTTCTTTTGTCCGCCGGGCAATATATTCGTAATTCTGCTCCTCCGCCAGCTGTGCAATTGCCACAGCGGCCACCGGAAGATAATGGGAAGCCATAAAGTTCTCCTTCAAAAGCTCATATACCCGCAGTGTCCGGGCCAATGCGGCATCCGGTTCTTCACTCACTGCCATAATGGATACTACCGGAAGCTTAATAATGCTGCGGAAACCGGAGAACACACCTGTCTGCTGCTTCAAAATCCCCACACAATTCTTCAGCAGTGCTCCCTCCGCCTCTTTTTCGTTTAAGGTAAAAATAGCGGCACAAAGGGGATACAGATAAGCGTTTTCCCATCCGAAGTTTTCCTTGATTCTGTCTCTGTTGCGTATAAACTGCTCACATCTTGTCTGAATACTGTCTTTCATACACACTCCTTGTCTGCGTCTGCGCGCCACTCTTCTTTTAACATTCCATATTCATAAGTATCCTGCCATAAAGGCTCCCCTGCTTCATCGCAGAAAAAATAAATATTCCGGATAAGCGTCCCTTCCCTCCTGAAGCCCAGACGTTTCAATAATTTCCAGGAAGACTGATTCTGAGGATTGCACATGGCAACAAGCCTTCTTGCTCCCCACTCTTCAAAAGCCTGGGTAATCAGGGCTGCAGCGCTTTCATAGGCATACCCATTCCCCCAGAAATCACTGTTAAATACGTAACCCAGCTCCCAGGTATCATAATCGCCTTTGGACAAATACAGATTCCCGATTACCTTACCTGATTTCAGGGCAACCGCAAAAAAATCCGGATCTTCCGCCCTGCGGGCCGCCTCTTCTGCCGCTGCCTGTCGGGAATACAGGGTGTAGGGCTCATATTTTACCACCTCTTCCCTGGAAAGATAATCATATAAATCCCCTTTATCTTCCTCAGAAAAATATCTGATAAAAAGACGTTCTGTTTCCAGCAGCATAAATTAAGTCTCCTTTTCTCACAATATCCATGCGACAAGCAAAAGAATACAGGCTGTTTCTACTCATAGAAAGAAAACGCATACAGCAGCGCCAGCATGGACACCCCGCAATGTATTTCTTTATTTTTGAGCATATACATTATATCGCCCCTTTTCTTCCATTTTTTACAATTAACTTCATTTTCATCAAATAACTTTTCTTCCGACTTGACTTTCGCGCCGTAAATATGTATCAGAAGATCCGACATATCGTTATTCGGGTTCTCACTGCACAGATAAACCAGCTCCTCCAGTTCACATCCGGTTTCCTCCATACATTCTCTCCGGGCTGCTTCCTCCGGGCTCTCCCCGTCTTCTATCCTTCCCGCGGGAATCTCCCATTCAAGCTGTCCTGTGATATATCTCTTGGACTGAATCATAAGAATTTCGTCCTTATCATTGCAGATGACTACACAAACTGATTCATGCGGGAACTGAAGCCTGTGGTAACTGTCGATTATACTGCCGTCCGGCATTTTTACCTTATCTTCATATAAGGAAATCCAATCGCTCTCATAAATAGTTTTGCTGGCAAGTCTTTCCGGCATCATACGGATTATTCTCCTCTTCCTGGCTTATTCATTGACTGCAAACTACGACTGTTGTTCTGCTCTTCAGGTTCTTATCACAACACTATAATATATATTCAAATACATCAAATTCCTGATTTACCCCATCTATTTCTGCTGACCATTTTGTAACACTTCGAAAACCGCATTTTTCATATAAACGGCGGGCGGGAACATTTTTATAATGCGTATCCAGCCTAAGCGTTTTTGCTCCGGCCTGACGGCAGTAATTTATTCCATATGTTATCATCTGTTCTCCCAGTCCCTTCTTTCTGTATGACGGGTTAACGACTAAAGTATGCATGACCATTACTTCTTTATCATCACACTGTATTCCCCATGGGATTTTCCTGTATTCCGGATGCTGCTTATTATCAAGGATAAAGGAACCCTCTGTTTTTCCGCTAAACTTAAGAACAAATAAAGTATCTTTCTGCAGCGCCTCCAGGGCATCCCTTCTGACAGGATATTTTCCCTTTTGCCAATTGGGAAAGCAATAATTTACATTATCTGAAAAATATGTATTCACCGCATCATATAATTCTGAAATAGAATCAATATCCTCCGATACTGCTTTGGTAATCACTGTTTTTTCCATTCTGTTTTCTCCGTTCTTCCTATACTGAAACCAATTGGGAAAAAAATATGACATAATATTACACGCCCCGTGACTTCAAATCCCGGTCCTCTTCTTCCCTGGCAGCCGCATGGGCTTCTTCCAAATCTATACCGTAACAATCCGCAATACGGATGAGCTGACCAAATATATCAGCCAGTTCGTTCCCTATATTTTTTTCCAGCCCCACAGGCCTTTCTCCCTTGTATGCATAATATTCCTCTTTCAACATAATGCACTTGGATAAATCTCCCACCTGTTTGCTCAGTTCGATCATTGCCCCGTTTACTCCCCACGGCTTTCCTTCCACCTTTTCAAACCTGTGGTATATCCCTCTGTAAAGCTCAATTGCTTCCTGAAATGACATTCCCATACCGATAAACCTCCTTATTTTTTTATTATATATCCATTATCACTAAGGACCCGCAGTGCGTCCTCAAAGTTTTCTTTTTTTGTAAGTATGTAATCTGTGTTATATGTGGATATCGCAAAAACCCCTATTTTATTATCTGCCAGAAGGGTCGTTATCCGGGACAGGATGCCAATCAGGGAAAAATCAAGAACACCCTGTATCCTGAAGGCCTTCCATCCGTCATCACGGCTAAGGGTATTGTCCGGCACAGATTCGGTGCTGCATACAAGAGACAGTTCCTCATCCGTTTTCCCGATAAAAATGTAATCGTCTTCAAACTTTATTTGTGATAAATTCTCCGGTTTACAAATGGAAAAATCCTGATCTATAACTTTTATTTCCAATTCAGACACCCCTTTCCTTATTTTCGGTTCCTTGCTCCGGATACAGAGTCTCTATATACTCCACAGGAACCTTTGGGGTCAGCCAGACCTGATTTTGGGACAGATAAAATTTATACCCGGCATCCCGCATTCTTCCGGCGTAAATTTTCAATACTACCGGTTTTCCATGTCGTTTTCCAACGTTTACCGCCGTTTCCGTTGTGGAGCTTAAGTGAACATATATGCGGCTCCGGCCGGTAAGTCCTTCCTCCATAATGGCATTTAAAAAGCGATCGGCCGTTCCGTGATACAAAATCTCTGGAGGCTCCGCTTCCTTTAATTCCACATCCACCGGAACGGAATGTCCCTGATTCGCACGGATTCTGACTCCTGCCTCATCATAGGAATATCTTCCCTTCTCATCCGTTCTCACTATTTCTGAAAGACACTCTTCATCAAATTCCGGCCATTCTTTTTTTAATGTATGAATCACTTCGGTGACAGGGGCCCATCCATGTTCATCAATGAAATCTTTATCATGTCTCAGTAAATAAGACAATTTTTTGCTTGCTCTTGTCATATCCATATATTTATTCCTCATTTTTATTTTTCGTCACCTATTTTATTTTTTCCTATACATAAAAAGTAGCACATATGTAATGACTTTTGCTCCCGCCATAGTTCACTTATCCGCTCCACCCCAAACCGCCTACTGATTTAGGCCTATTATACACTATTTCGTTCAAGAAAGGAAATTCATTCGATTCATACTTCTTTCCGTTCTTCTCTAATAAATATTGGAAGACATTTTTTCCATAAAAAAATCTTCTTTTCATTACTATGACATACTGTTGTCACACTTTATCCGGTATAATAAAGCTAAATACTCCAGCCGAAAACTATATTCACACAAGAAAGGATCCTGGTAAAAAACTATGCTTACTCTCACAAACAAACAGGCCCGTCAATTTATCCTCCTGAAACACGGGCTGCTTGGCGCCCACAAGTTCATCGGAAAACAGGGTGCGCTGGAATTTGTGCGCCAGGCCGGCTGCATCCAGTTCGATCCGGTTGATTCCTGCGGCAAAAACGCGGAGCTTACCCTGCAGTCCCGTGTCAAAAATTTTACCAAACAGACCCTGTCCGAACTGCTTTATACGGATAGAAGCCTGGTCGATTTTCCCGACAAAAATCTCTCCATCTTTCCGACCGAAGACTGGCCCTATTTCCAGCGCTACCGTCAGGCTGCAAAGGATGGCGGCAGGAATTTTCCGGAACTGGAAGAACTGGAAAAGCAGGCGATAGAATATATCCGTATAAACGGAGCCGTAAGCTCTGATGATTTACCCATGCAGGGCAGCATACACTGGCATTCCTCCATTCACTGGAGCGGTGTCTGGAACGGAAATACCAATGCCGCAAGGGCCGTATTGGAACAGCTTTATTCCACAGGCGTACTCATCATCCATCACAAAAACGGAAGCAGGAAATATTATGATCTGGCCGATAAATACCTGCCCGCACAGCTTTTGGATTCCCCCGATCCCCTGCCGGATGACTTTGCACATAAGAAATGGCGTGTCCTGCGCCGTATAGGGGCTGTCGGGCTTCTATGGAACCGTCCGTCAGATGCATGGCTGAATATCTGGGATATGAAATCACCGGAACGGATTCAAATTTTCAAAGAACTGCTTTCCGAAGGGAAAATTCTTGCCGTTCAGGTGGAAGGTATTTCCGCCGAACTGTATTACCGCGCCGAGGATCACCCTCTTCTGGAAACAGTCCTTGAAAACCGGGATTATAAACCACGATGTGAATTTCTCGCGCCTCTGGACTGCTTTCTGTGGGACAGAAAACTGATAAAGGCCTTATTCGGCTTTGAATATTCCTGGGAAATTTATACGCCTGCCCCCAAACGCAAATATGGATTTTACGTACTTCCCATCTTATATGGCGACCGCTTTGCCGGCCGTATAGAAGCGGTTTGCCAGTCGAAAACCAACGTACTGCTGGTCAAAAATATATGGTATGAAGATGGCGTCAGACAGACTAAAAAGCTGCTGTCGGAAATAGATAAAACGCTGAAACGCTTTGCCCGATTCAACCAATGCGGCAGCATTCAGTTTGAAACGCCTGAATGCCGGAAGCTTTCCTGACAGGAAATATTTTTCTTTCCTGATATTACTATCCATCGCTTCTCATGCCCGGCCGTTTCCGGTATGATGAATAAAAAGGGGGATAGTATTATGAAAATACTGTTAGCAGAAAATATACGTTTCTTCCGCAAAGCATCCGGGCTGACTCAGGAGCAGCTGGCGGAGGCCATGGGTGTCACCGTGGGTGCCGTCTCCAAATGGGAAAGCGGCGCCACCACGCCTGACCTTTCTTCCATCCTGGAGCTTGCGGCCCTATTTGCCGTTTCTGTGGATGTGCTTCTCGGTTACCAGCTGCAAAATACAGATGCCCGTCAGCTGGCAGAAAAAATCCATGCGCTGATGTTAGATAAACGCTATGAGGAAGCCCTTCGGGAATCCAAAAAGGCTCTGTCAAAATATCCTAATCACTTCGATATCGTCTACCGCTCCGCTGATTTATATCACGCAGCAGGGATAGAACAAAGGAATCACGAGCTCCTTCATCAGGCCCGCGGGTTATTGGAACACAGTCTCCTGCTTCTGGATCAAAATACCAATGCTCAAATCGACGAAGCTGTAATCCAGATTCAAATTGCAAAGCTCTATGCCGCCGCAGGGGAAACAGACCGTGCCCTTACTCATTATAAAAAACATAACTGGGCAGGAATAAATAACGGGCGAATCGGAACTCTCCTTTCCTCTGCAGGCCGCTATGAAGAGGCACGGCCCTACCTTTCCGCTTCTGCACTGGAGCAAATCACAGAACTGATCCAGGTAACCATAGGTATGTCTGCCTGTGCCGCTCAAACCGGCAGCCCGTCGGAGGCCTTTGAGGTACTGAGCTGGATGCGCCAGGTTCTTGATGGTTTAAAAATTCCCGGCAAAGTCTGCTATCTGGATAAAGCAGATGTATTTCTGCTGCATCTGCAGGCACAGCTTTGCGCGGATGCGGGAGATCTGCCCGCCGCAAAGGACTGTCTGCAAAAAGCAGTCCGGCTCGCCCGTCGTTTCGATACCGCGCCCGTCTATACCATGAAAAATATCCGTTTTTATCATGAGAAAGAACCCCTGCTCCTTTCCGACAGCTTCGGCGAAACAGCCATGCAGGGGCTGGAAAACAGCATTCTCCACGGAACTGCTGAAGGCAGTCAAATACTGCGGGAGATCTGGAGGGAAATCATAAATGAATCCGAATGACAGAAAACAGCGGCGCAGGGCTCTTACCCGATGCTTTTTCTTCCATAACCGCACAGCAGCCTTTCTGGCAATGTCCGCAGTGATACTGAATATCCCGCTGAACCTGGCTGTTGCCTGGCAGATGCAGCAGCTGATTGATATCGCCGCAGGCTCTCCTTCCGCATTTACCCTTCCCAAAATCAGCGCCTCCCTGGCTCTGTTCTTTGCTGTCATGGCGGCAATCATGGCGCTTGGCAGCTATGCCCGCCCGCTTTTCATAGAACGCGCGGTTCGGCAATACCGGGATTACACCTTTGAACAGCTCACCCGGAAAAGCACAGCCGCTTTTCATACCGAGAATACCTCCGCTTATCTTTCGGCCCTGACAAATGATACCATAAGTATTGAAACCAATTATCTGCCCGCCCTGTTCACCCTCCCAGGTAATTTATTGCTGCTTATCGGTTCTTTCGCCCTGATGCTTTATTACAGTATTCCCCTGACTCTGGCGGCCGCTGCAGCAGCCCTGCTGCCGCTCGCCGCATCTCTGATGGCCGGCAGCCGTCTGTCCTGTCAGGAGAAAAAGGTATCGGACCAGAATGAAAGCTTCATGGCCGCCCTTCAGGACATGCTGTCGGGCTTTCCTGTCATAAAGAGCTTCAAGGCCCAACCGGAGGCTGTCCGGCTTTTTTCCCTCCGCAACGCTGCCAGCCTGAAAAGCAAATGCAGCGCCAACCGGACAAGAATCATCCTGCAGAATATTTGTGCTGCCGCCGGACAGCTGGCATTATTTCTCGTTTTTATGCTGGGTGCACTTCTCGCAATAAAGGGATATGGCGTCACCGCCGGTGTGGTTTTAGTATTCGTACAGTTAATGGATACCGCGGAATCCTCCATATCACAGCTTCCTCAAATCTGGGCAAACCGCCGTTCTGCCAATACTCTGATTGACAAGCTGGCAGCCGCCTTATCCTGCGGCAAAGAACAGGATGGGATTCCCGCTCCCCATACGCTTCAGGACTCCATAACCTTACAAAACCTGAACTTTTCCTACTCACAGGAGATACCTGTGCTGCAAAATATCACCTACTGCTTTGAAGCCGGCAAAAAATATGCCATTGTCGGCAATTCCGGCAGCGGAAAATCAACCCTGCTGGAGCTCCTTCAGGGAGGCTATACAGGTTATCAGGGACAGATCCGGTATGACGGCAGGGAGCTACGCTCCTTCAGGCCGGATTCCCTGTATAACCTTATTTCCGTCATACGGCAGAACGTATTTCTCTTTAACAGCTCCATCCTGGATAATATCACCATGTTCCGTGATTTTCCCGAAGAAAAAACAGCGCTTGCAGTCCGCCGCGCCGGGCTGGAATCCCTTCTTGCTGCCCGGGGCGCCGATACCCCGTGCGGAGAAAACGGAAGCTCTCTCTCCGGCGGTGAGCGGCAGCGCATTTCCATAGCCCGATGCCTGCTGCAAAGCACGCCTGTATTACTGGCCGACGAAGCCACGGCATCGCTGGATTCCGCAACCGCCTTTGAAATAACCTCCTCCATCCTGTCACTGGACGGAATCACCCGGATTCTTGTCACCCACCGCCTGGAGGAACCCCTTCTCCGCCGTTTCGACGAAATCCTGGTATTAAAGGATGGACGACTGACAGAGCATGGTTCCTTTGACAGCCTTATGGAAAATAAAGCTTATTTTTATTCCCTGTTTACCATATCCCAATAAAATGCAATATGATATAATCTTCTAAAGGTTTTCAACAGAGGATTGGAATGCTTCACAGAAAGGAATCGTGGAAAATGATCCGAATCGGCAGAGGTGGTTTATGGAATAACAGCTATAAGGACGAAATTGTTTTTTGCAAACAGAATCATTTTGATTTTATACAGATATGGTTTAAAGACGGGGAACTGCTTGTAAATGACCTTCCGTCCCCCAAAGAAGAATATATTAAAAAAGCCGGGTTCCCTGTCATCCTTCATGCGCTTTTCGAGCCTGATGATTTTGAACGGTACGGGAACCGGCTGCTGGATTTGGTTTCCTTCTTCGGAGACAAGGAAGTGATTGTACATCCTGTCTGCAAAAAGAAAGCTGTGGATCAGCGAACAGAGTATGAGCTGGCTGAAAATGTACTGGATTTTTCTCAAAAAGCCAAAGCAAGAGGTATTATCTGGTATCTGGAAAACAACAGTGTTTTAGACATCTTTCACTACAAAAAAGATGAGCTTGAAATAGTTTATAAAGCCGATCCCTATGTGGAACAACTGCTGGATATCGCCCACATTGATAACTATCAGCACCTGGAAGATATCATATCCGTTAAATTCCCCAGGTGCCTTCACGCCGCCGGAAAACATTTTGCCGTCCCTCATGAACATCTGCCCTTAACCTGCGGAGATATTGACTACAAGCTTGTTTTTCAGAAATATCTGCATGGATACAGCGGCCGGATCATACTTGAGGTGGATGGAAGCGGCGAAGAAATGGAAGCCTCCAAGCGGATACTGGATGAGGCGGTTTTATATGCGTGACCTTTAATTTACTATATAATCAATCACATACTTAGTTAAATACATATTTTAGGTTACCTTTTACACTCCCTTTGTGCCTAGTCTGCCCTGCAGACTCTCTGTCGGGTATTACGCTCCACTCAGGAACTTCGTTTTCTGTAGGGAAGGTGTACACTATAGAACTATATTCTCTCTTTTACTGAATTCCTGCCTGCCGCTGTAAACAATTTTATTTCATGCAGATATGTATCCAGATTGGAATCGAAGGCTCTTTCCTAGCTATAGGCAGAGTTTGAAAAGAACGAGAAATAATGTCAGCAAGAAAAGGAAAAAACGTGAAAGCGGTGTTGAGCTTTTTTAGTTGACTCTATTATCGATAAAACATATAATATAATTGAACTTAATAGACATTTTTATTTAGGAAGGGATACAAAGAAGGCAGAAACATTGGAAGAATATAGATAATTACAAATGATAGAACAAAACATACCAAGCAATATTATTAAACAGTTTACCGGAAATTCCGATGAAGTATTTGGACTCAATCAAGAAATGTATGATAAATTTTAGATACCAATAATCAGACTGAGTATTTATAGATTGAAAAGGGAAATGGAGTATAGATGGCAGATGATAATACCATCTTGATTTATCAGGATGAAAATGAAATAACAAAAATATCAGTTCGGTTTGCTGATGAAGATTTGTGGCTTACCCAAAATCAACTGGCTGAAATTTATGATACGACGCAGCAGAATATCAGCCAGCATATTGAAGGTATTTATCAGGATAAGGAACTCGATAGAAAAGCAACTAACAAGAAATTCTTGTTAGTTCGAAATGAGAATGTTGGAAAGTGATTTTGACAGAGTTGTGAAGCAACTTATGAAAAAAGATAAGTAAATTTATTTGTCCCTAAATTGAATAAATTCTGTAACAATTAAGCAGGTGCGGACAGTTATCCTCCTTCTGTCCGCACCTGCTCTCATTTAATAAAAACCTTCTGGGAGCAGCACTTTCCTCCCCGCAGAAAGGTTTCCACCAGCTCAACCCTGACCGGCCGTTCAAAAATGGTACTCCATACCTTCTGATGAAAGCCCAGCGTACAGTTACAGAAAACCGGCGAATGAACATAACCCGCTCTCACAATAGAACAGTCACAGCCTTTCCCCCTGTTATAGGTCAATAAAAAACCGTCCTCCTCCGGCACACATTCCGCACCCGTGTGCCGGCTGATAATACGCGCAATCTCTTCCATCCGCTCAACCCCGGCCAATTCTTCTTTCAGTCCTCCCATACCCGGAAGCGCATTTCTCTCCGCACAGCGCCCTCCGCATTTTTTCAGTAATCCCTGGCAAATCTCCTGGTTTTCATTGCTGCTGATTTCGCCCAGCAAATCTTCAAGCCAATTACCCATTTCATCCATAAAGCAGTTTCCTCCTGATTAAAATACTTTTATAAATGTACCATAAAACAGTTCCTCTTTATTGTTTAAAAATACTTATCATATTCTCCCTGCAAAATTACCCCTTCCAGCCCTGCCACTCTCGGCCAAAGCCCGGTTTCCGCCACAATAAAGCCCATGATCATCCCCATATGGGTATGCAGATGGCGAAACTGTGCCAGTATCAGCGTAAATTTTGTATACTCGCAGCCCTCCGGCTTTTCCAAAAGCCTGCCGTCTTTCAGGGAACGGACATACTCCTCCGTTTTTCCCCGTATCTGAAAATAGTAGGCGTCAATCTCTGCTCTTTCCAGATGCCTGTCAGATACCACATCAAGATTATTCAGATTTTCCACATGTATGGACGGTTCCTTAAAATCCCTGTCTCTCGGATTGATAAACCACAAATCAAGAGAATGCAGCATATGGTAAATATGTTTCCAAACCGGCATCCCGCAATATTCTTTATCCCAATATTCATCCGGGACACAGTCAATCACATTCTTCACTTCCCACAATGCCCGTTCCGTCTGATCAGTGATGATATCTGTTAAATTGTCCTGTTTCAATGCGCTGCCTCCTTTCTTTTATATCCATACATACTAAATATCAATGGATTTTCCGCATGACAGATAGCCTACATCAGGGAGCTGGCGGACCAGAAATTGATATGCTTCTGAACCTGTACAGTGGCAAGTATAAAACCGGATTCCATCATATTTCTGCAGCTCCTGTGCTATATTATTTAATAAAGAAACCGGTTCTGTTTTTTTCGTCAATGGATTAAATAAATGAAAACCTCCGATACAGACCTGAGGGCTGAATGCTGCTGCCTTCTCCATGATATTTACGATTCCGGTATGCCCGCAGCCTGTTATAAGCACCGTTTTCTTATCCCTTATAAGCAGATTCTGCTCATGGAGGAAATCATCTTTTCCCGACTTATTATATAACGCATCATTCGCACCGGAATAACACTTATCCCGGCGGCTGACGGTAAACAGGCTCAGTTCTTCATCGATTTGATAATCACCTTCTGTCAGTACAATCTGCGGATTGCTTTTCAGATCCGCATCAAGACCTACATTGACTTTCAGAAAAAGGAATTTACTGTAATGCGGTTCAAAGGCCGTCCTCTGCACATATATCCTGGCTTTTCCATTCACCTGCAGGAAACGTTTCAGCGCCCCTCCGTGATCCATATGTCCATGAGAAATAACAACCGTATCCACCTCGGATAAATCAATATTCATAATTTCCGCATTTTTAAACAGCGTATCGTCCGGGCCTAAATCAAATAATATTTTATGCTTCTGCGTTTCTATGTACAGGGATAACCCATGTTTGGGAATTGTCCTGCCTTCGCTTTTATTTTCAACTAATGCTGTGATTTTCATTTTGGCTCCAATCTAAGTAAGTTTTTATTATAAAAGTGGCCTTATTTTTGATAGTTAATTTCAAGGCAATATGATAAAATATCACTATGCAGCCCTTCATAACAAGGCGGCCATACTTACCTTATTACAATATGGAAAGGACTCCTGAATATGATTTTATCAGATAAAACCATCCTCAAAATGCTTGAAAACAAATCCCTGACTATTACCCCTGTGGAGAAAGAGCAGATACAGCCTGCAAGTGTGGATGTCCGTCTGGGCAACACCTTCAGCATAGTGGAGGATATGTCCCGCGGCATACTTTCCCTGGACAACGAAATCGTATATAAAACAATTACTGCCGATACCTATGTCCTTCTCCCCGGCCAATTCGTTCTCGCTTCTACTATGGAATATTTTGAGTTGCCTGATAATCTGACCGCTTTCGTTGAAGGCAGAAGTTCTCTGGGCAGGATCGGATTGTTTATACAAAATGCCGGTTGGGTGGATCCCGGCTTCCGGGGCGAAATCACACTGGAACTGTTTAACGCCAATCGCTGCGCAATCGAACTTAAGGCCGGCCGCAGAGTCGGACAGCTTGTATTCGCTCAGCTGGATGATACTGCACTGAATCCCTATTCCGGAAAATATCAGGGACAGCGGGGTGCTACCGGCTCCAGGGTATATATGGATATTGAGGCGAAATAATTCATCCTGACGGGTTTGCTCTTCCTTTTACAGAAAAGCCATTCCGCTGTTTTCCATTTGGCACTACCGCTTATTTATTTCATCTTCTAAAAAAGTTTTCGCTATATCCATAGCTTCGATCATTTTACTAAAGCGAACGTAATGGGTGGAACCATCCTCAAATTTCAGCCGCGCCTTTTCGCATTTGCTGATAATGGATTCAATTGGGGCAAGCGCCTGCTGCAATTCCTCTTTCCCGTACCCATCACGCTTTTCCTCCCCGGATATCAACGCCTTTGCGATATATAACGCTTTTATTCTGTTTTTAAGAAGGGAATGCTGCGAAGTTCCTTCCGCAAATTTAGGCCAGACCTTTTCGCATCTGCCCACAACAGATTCTATCACGCCCAATGCCTGTTCCTTTTCCGTTTCGGTATATGTATTCATTCCGTATCCTTCTGTTTCTGGCCGGATGGAGTACTAGGTTTCTTTCTTAATTTCAGTACCACACCCTTTCTATCCGCGGCAGCCTGAAAATAACCTGCCGCAGCAGCCGCTTTTTCCTTCCCTGTATTTTCCGGATTTATCTCAGTTTTAATATGCTCCATCACTTCTCTGATATCCTGCAGTTCCAGCAGATTCACCGCAATGCTGTAGAAGGTCTTCCTGCGTCCGTCATTATAATTATCCAGAAGTACTTTCAAAATCTCTGCCTTTTCTTCCTGTTCCGCCTTATAAGCCTCTTTTCCTATTTGTCTGGCTTTTACGCTATCCTGAATCATGTTCTGGTGTGTAATAAAAGAATCGAATTCCGTCACATGATCATATTTATCACAAGGAAAACTTTCACACATATAGCAAAACTCCACAGAACCATGCTCCCCAGCGCACTTAAAGAACGAGCAGGGCTGGTTTCCCTCTCCTCCTCCGCATCCGGGACAATAACCGCTTAGATGCATGGTACACAAGCTGCAGTTCAATCCGCAGAGAGATAAATAGGGATAGGATCTGCCATAATTTTTCATTACTCATTCTCCTTCAAATCAATCATCATAATGTACTCTTCCTCATTTTCATCAATGATTGAAAAACCTGTCTTTTGATACATTCTAACTGCATAATTGTCTTTCTGTACAGCCAGAGAAGCCTTTTCACAGCCTTCCCGCTTCAAAAGCTCAATCATTTGTTCCATCAGAGCCGTCCCGATTCCCTTTCTCCTGAAGCCCCGGCGGATGGAAACTGCAAATTCCGGAATGCTGTCATCTATGCTGCCATAACCCTTAATAATTCTTGTCCAGACAGCGCCGACAATCACATCATCCGCCACCGCACACAGACAGTGATCATGCTTCTTTTCTCCAAAATCCTCGATGTAAATTCTCAGCGCAGGCTCCTGAATGATTTCCCTGGGCAAAAGGTTGTTTTCATCTCTCTGAAATATAGCTTCATAGAGAAAATCCGAAAGCAGCTCATATTCCGACGGATCCATTTTTCTTATTTTTATTTCCATTTTCTTTTTTCCACTCCATAAGGAACTCCTTCTCCCCGGTTCCTTCCTCTGTCTGCTCCTGAACCATATAAAAGCCTTCCCTTTTGTAAAAACAGAGTGCACGCCGGTTTTTCTCATAGACTTGTAAAGTCAGCGTTTCCCGTTCCTCTTTCACATAATCAAGAAGACGCCTGCCAACTCCATTGCTCCTGCAGCCCTTACCGACAAAAATTCCGGCGACATAATCCCCTGTAAGGCCTATGAAGCCTGCTATTTTCTTTGCCTCTTCATAGACATATATCTCAGCCTGCGGCAGCATTTCCTCTACCTTACTGTAATTTTCCTTCCAATAACGGCTGTCTATAAAATCATGGGCCTCTATGTTAGACTCCAGCCACAGTTCCATGACAGCATGCAGATCCTTTTCATTAAATTTTCTAATCATGAAATCTACCGCGATTCCTTTTCTACACGACTTTACATATTCCCATTCCCTTATTCCTGCGGAAGTATCATCTCATCCTCCATCCGGACAAAACCGAATTTTTCATACAGATATCTTCCCGCCTTCGTCGCTTCCAGCGTAATATGGCTGACCCCTTTTTCCTTTGCTTCCTCAGTCAGCAGCTGCAGGACATGGCAGGCGATACCCCTTCTCCGGTAATCCGGATGAGTATACATGTTCATGATATAGGCTTTTTTTCCTGTTGTATTGTGAAAGGTAGGCATCACACGATAAAAGCTGATACCGCCCGCTCCGACAAAAATTCCCCTGTCAAAAACAAGAAATGCCGAATGGCTGCCGTCTTTTAAGGCAGTTAAATAATAATCATACGTTTCTTTTTCTACTGCGGACATATCTGCATCTTCTTCCAGTTCATTTGCCGCCCGCAGCACCTGGATCCTTGTTTTGGTGAGTATATCAATATCATCAAATGCCGCTTTTCTGTATGTCAGATTCATTTATTCTTCCTTTGTACTTTCATTCGAATTTATATATGCATCCAGATAATCATCATTCCACAGCTGTACTTCAATATAGCTTCCCGGGTTTCCATAAAAACCGGGCAGGGAGAATATATACTCACCCACTCTTTTCCCTGACTTTTCAATCATATCCAGGAATGCCGTCTTATTCCACACAATTCCTTCCGTCATTCCCATATCCTTTAAATGCATGCTGTCCCTTGGTGTAAAGCTAATCTCATCAGCGGCAATATCCCTTAACGGAATGCGTATACTGTCCGCCGTTCCGTAAAAGGTCTGAAAGCCGGGATCCTCTCCCAGTACAAAATATATGGGGTGCCTGTTTTTCGGCTTCCCGCCGCCCTGACAAAATTTTTCATACAGCCACTCTTCTGTCGCCTTCCTTTTCTGGTAATAGCGCGCAAAATAATCACCGTAACGGTTATTTTTTGAAGTCGTCTTTTCTGCCAATTTCCCCGCAAACGCAAACGCTTCTTCTTCAGGCAAACGCATAATATTCATTAACGGCAGACCGCCCGCTTCTCTGTAATTGGTGATATAAAGACTGCCTATATCCAGTGTTTGCATGGATTTCAGGCGTAAATAATCTGAGCGCAGAAGGCCGTAGCACAGCAGATCCGTAATGCCTTTCTTTCCACACCAGGCCCTTCTCAGCCTTCCTTCCCCCTGTAAGCCGCATCTTAATAAAACCTTACCCGCTGTCCGGTTATTTCCCTCACAGCAGGCTGAAATACGTTCAGCCTGCACCTTTTCAAATAAATAAGGTACCACCGCACCTACAGCTTCCTTCATATATCCCTTATTCCACCATTGCCTGCCCAGACCAAAGCTCAATCGTGCACAGTCGGTGTTCTTCTCTATCTCAGCCTGCAGGAAGCCTATAGCCTGCTCCTTTTCTTTTAACGCAATCGCCCAGTGATAGAAATCAGGGTTCTGATATGTCTGGCATACCTGAAGAATATAGCGGCCTGTTTCCTCCATACTTTTATGAGAATTCCATGGTAAATGGGAGGTCACTTCCTCATCCCCTGCCCAGTTATTATACATGGCATATGTATCGTTTAAAGTAAACCGGCGCAGTAATAGCCTGTCCGTCTCTATTTCCTGTGTTCCTATATCTCTCATATTATCCCTCCTGGAAATCCTCTGTCATTATATAAGTAAGTTCGCTATTCCCAGGGAAAATACCTGAAAAACCGTATCCGTAATATTATAGTTCTTTTACAAGATAATGCCGCTTGCCGGTAACCGGATATTCCTCCCGCACAAATACCTCTTTATATCCCATCTTTTTATAAAATTCAGGAGCCTGGAAACTGAAGGTATCCAGGAACACATATTTACAGCCCCTGTCTGACGCCGCCTGTTCCGCCCGCTTAAGCAGTTCGCTTCCCATATTCTGTCCGCGGAGCGCTTCATCCACAACGAGATATTCCACATCCAGCCAATTCCCATGTGTCATGCCTATTAACCCGCCCTGACAGTTTCCGTCCTCATCTTCCAGAAAAATCCCCAGTTCCCTTGGGTTTTTATCTTCAAGATGAGACAGATTATAAGCAAGAAGCTTGTCAAATACATTCTTGCGTTCCTCTTTGGTAATTTCCTCTGTTTCCCTGTAAATCATAGCATTATCCTCCTTATGCCTAACCTACTTGTTTGTTTTCGTTCAGTCCGGATAAATTTCCTTTGCATCCTCCGGCAGCCGGCGTACATGCTCCAAATAAGCTCTGCCGTTTTCTGCCTCGGTATCATCATAGGGATATTCCATTGCCTCAGAAAGCTCTGCAGCAATTTCATGGAACAAATCACACATCCCTAAAACAGAATCCCATATGGCTTCCGTTTCTGCGGAGGAATATGTAGCAAGATATCTCCTGTAAATATCTTCCGAAACATACCGCTCCATATATTTCGCACATTTTCCAGCACTGACTGAAAAATGGTTATCAACACCTATTTTCCATTCTACAATCCGGGTGAGCATAGGGCGGACATATATATTCACCATATCCATTACATAGGGTATTTCTTTTCGCCAAAGACCTTTTGCCACATTGTTTAGGCACCACCAGAACTCATTGCAGGTATCATGAAATTGTTCCGGAGTGGGCTTCTTTACCCAATATATCTCTTCTGTTTTTACCGGTTCGGACGGCAGCAGATTATCCTTATCCACCAAAACCCGATATAATTCCAGATCTCTTTTCACCGTTTCCATTGTACATACATGCAAATCCAACCGGTTCCCATCGGCAAACTGCATCAGCCACCCGTAACAGTTTTCCACGTCAGAAGGGAAATAGGCACTGTCCTCCGGATACTGCATGTACAGACGCTTCCCGAAACGGTCAATCCAGGAGGGATCCTCTCGGAAGGATTTGGTTTCTTCCACCACATAGACAACATCATAATCCTGAAAAATATCCGCCTGCACAGTTGGATTGACACGTGATCCCTCCAAATATGCGGCGCGGATTCTTGGATCCTCATTCGCTGTATTTATAATTAAATCAAGCATTTCTTTTTCTGAACGCATATCTTAATCCTCCATTAAACAAACCTTGTATCGTATTATAATTTCTTTTCCATACATACGGAATCATTCATATCCTTATACTGGCCATAGTTATTTATTATGTGAAATCCAAACTTCATATATAACTTCATTGCCGCTGCCAATGGTCTTCCTGTTTCCAAAATTATTTTTCTGAAGGCTTGTTCTTTTGCCTTATTTTCTAATACAGATAATATTTCTTTTCCTATTCCATAGCCTCTGAGCTCTTCCTTAATAAACATTCTTTTTATTTCTGCTGTTTCCTTCAGATTTCCTTCCCCTTCTTCAGGAATATATCTTTTAAAACTCCCGCATCCTACGGGTATCTTTTCCCCTTCCTTTATTTCATAGGCAATTACTATATCATGAATATTATCCGTTAAATTGTATTGAAGATATTGAGAACGCTGAATCTCCCCTCCTACAATATCATTCAGATGTTCATCCAAAAGGGAACATAATAATACAAAGTCGTTATTCGGTATCTTTACATACTCATATGCAATTTTCAAGTTCTTACCCCACTTACTGTTTAAAATAAAAGCAATGCTTTAATACCGCTGCCATTCCAAAGCACACTCATCAATCCTGCGCACCACACTCTTGGTATAAACTTCAAAATATTTAGGCCAGAACATATTTGCCGTAGGATTAAAGCTTTCATAATCCACACCCAGGCGGAGGAAGCCTTCCTTCTTCAGACAAAGAATCATATAGTCCAGCAGTCCCTGATAAATATTCCTTCCCCGGTATTCCGGCAGACAATAAGCACCGCAGATATTCCGCATATCCTCTGCCTGTGTGGCGAAATTCTCCCCTCTGTCCGTCACCTCCACATAGGCTGCCACCTTTTCACCATCCATGGCTGTAAAAAACCTGGAACCGCTTTTTTCTTCCTGAAGCTGCTCCGTATCCTCCTCCTCTTCCCGGACAGGATACCCCATAAAACAAGGACTCTTGCCCATGTGTTCCTTCAGCATTCTGTGAAGTCTGTTCACCTGCTCTTTTTCCTTCCCGTCCTCTTCCTTAAAGGTAATTCCGACCGGCGGAGTATAATTCCCCAGCGGTTCCATCATACGTATCGCATCCGCACAGCGGCGACCGAAACCATAGTCAAAAAAAGCGGAAAGAGCCGTTTCTTCATGGGCATACAAAGCTATGGAATGATAGGCAATTCCCTTTTTCACCCACTTTTCAGCAGCGGCCTGATACATCCTCTGATACACTTTTCCTCTGTTCTCTTTTACAGAACCATGCGCATGTATTGGTGAAAAAGTTCCTTTTGCCAGCGATTGGAATGCATGCTCCCATGGTTCATGACAGCATAAAAATCCCAGCATTTTTTCTCCTTCGAATGCTGCCACTCCCAGACAGTTATCCGCAAAAGGTGTTAAATCCGGCAGTTCTGTTACCTCCGGTAAGGAGGGTACTTTTCTTCTCTCGTCCTCATAACCGGCCATCGCAAGTTCAGCGGCGGCCTCCGCATGCTTCCTCTCAAAATCCACTATTATCATAAATTATCTTTCCCCTCTTTATCGTGTCACTCTTCTTCCGGTACCCTCTCCAGCATAAATACCACCGGACGGACTCCGTCTGTACAGCACTCTATGGACTTATTTTCATGCTTGTACCAATATTCCTATATCTCTATTCTACAAGATACCTGCTATCCCCATTACAACCCCAATCACAAAAAACAGCCCGCCGATACCGATAAAAATACCGCAGAATAATTTTTTCATCCCTTCATCCCGCTCCGCCCAAATCTGTTCCGGCTTTTGGGTATTGTAATGAATCTCCACTTCTTCTCCTTCCTTATAGCGGCAGGGATTGCTGCCAAAAGATGAGGCTACCCGCCTTACGCATCCATTTGCATAATATTCGAATATCGGATAATAACAGCCTCCTCTGTCATTTCCTCTTCGCCATTCAATACCTGCCACCCTCGCGGTGGTGATTGCTGAAGCATTTTCCCTTCTTTTGCGAAAGAAAACCACCGCAATGAATCCAATAACTAAAAACAATAAGCCTATCCCGCCAAAAATTACCGAAATAAAAATCCTTGCATCCAACATATAAATCCCCTCTCATTTCCGGCGCAGTCCGATTACCCGCCCTGTCTTTTTCATCTGGAAATTCCCGCAACATGGTTAACCTGTATCCGGTAATTCCGTTTCTGCATTTCACGGACAAATCCTGCCTTATCCTTTAACGCTATCACCATTTCCTGCCTTTTCCCCTTAATGACCAGCCGGTCCAGAGAAGCGGCACTGGAAGCAATGGGATTATGGGAACCATGGATTTCCTCTATGTTTTCAATTGCCATGGAATCCTTGAAAAGCCCAAAATACAGTACCAGATTTAATTCATCAATAACCACATAATTGCGTATGAGCATCGGCAGATAAATAACATTACAGAATATCAGCACTCCTAAAAGAAGCACAATACTGTCTCCGCTGAAAAACAATTCATAAAGCAGCAGCGCATTCGTCCCAATAACGATAAGCCAGTACCACCATGCAATTTTTCCTTTGAATACTATGTTTTTTCCGGTTTCCAAATCCTGCATTCCCATATTACTCCTGTTCTGCCATGAAACACGCGTCTTTTCTTTCCAGTATACCAAAAGTTTATGGGTAATACTATGAACTTTTACATAAAAAAGAACAGGTGAGTGATTCACCTGCTCTGTCCGTCCTTCTTATTTCCCGGTACCGGATAACCATTCCCCTGGGCATCCGTAGTAAGGTCATTCACCTCTCTGCTGTTATTCTTTCTCAGCTCCCGGTTCATAGCCCCGGCCTCATATGATCCTTCCGGAATGGTCTGAAGCCTTTTATCATCCTTTGCTTTTTTCATCAGCACCTCCTTATTCCTTTTATGTCTACAGTATTCCCATTTTTCAGGAAATAATAAATAAGGTGCTGCCGTAATATTTCTACCTGTTTTCCTCAATCGCGTCTATGGCATCAATCACCGTTCCGCGGAAACCTCTTTTTTCCAGTGCGCTCACTCCACGGATCGTGGTTCCTCCCGGAGAACAGACCATATCCTTCATTGCTCCCGGATGTGTTCCCGTTTCCAGATAAAGCTTTCCTGTGCCGACTATCATCTGTGCGGCCATACGGTATGCCGTCTCTCTGGAGATTCCGTATTTTACACCGGCGTCTCCCAAGGCCTCCATGTACATGGCTGTCAAAGCAGGTGTACAGCCGCTGAGTGTCCCGGCGGAAGAAAGGTGGACGGAATCTACAAATTCAATCAAAGATATTTTCTGAAAGAGGGAGACAAAGGCATCCAGCTCTTCTCCGGAAAGAGAATGCCTGCTTTCGCATACAAAAATTCCTTCGCATACCGAAACCGGGGTATTAGGTATTGTACTGATATGATGAGTTCCCGGCTCCAGAATTTCCTCATAGCGTTCAAAATCATATCCGGCAGCTACTGAAATGACTGTTCTTTCCTTGAGCCTGCCCTTTATCGGTTCAACCACCGCTTCCACCATATACGGCTTTACCGCAAGGATAACAAAATCGCTGTTTTCGATCACTTCTTCAGCAGTCCGCAAAGGAACAATCCCCTTTTTTTCTGCATTCCTGCACAGCTTATCAAAATTTCCGGCGCAGGCACACATCCGGCTCCCCGCCGCTGCCTTTGAAGCGATTAAACCTGTGGCTATAGCCTGTGCCATATTCCCATATCCGATAAAACCGATTTTCATTTCCTTCATTTCCTGTTACCATCCTTATCCGCCGCTTTTTGTCTTACTCTTCCTTCACCTGTTTACTGCAATAATTTGTCCAGCTCTGTATTCAGCTTTTGCTTCAGTACCTGCAGTTCCTTATCGGACGGCAGGTACTGCTCTGCGTACATTTCCTCCCTCGGAAGCTTCCAGACAGGGCCCGGCACCGGAGTATCTCCCTTTCTTCTGGGAAAAATATGCCAGTGCATGTGCACATTTTCTCCCTGGCCCAATAACTCATAATTCAATTTATCCGGGCCGAAAGCATTGTATACCGCTTCCGCTACCAAAGACATTTCATTCAGGAACGTTTCCCTGAAAGACCTCTCAAGAAAATGGATTTCCGTGGCATGTACTTTACAAAGAAATAAGGTATATCCCTTAATTCTCTGATAGTCCCCGATTACCACATAACCGGTTTCCAGCTCTCTGACAAAATATCTGTTTTTACCCTCTATGGTTTCTTGGATTGTTTGACACACTCCACACATAAGCTTTCTCCTCCGTCTCACTTTATCTCATATTTGGCAAATGCTTTCTCCGCATCCATATGAACCTCTCTGAAAAATAATACAAGCCAGACCATGTAAGCCCCGACAGCGAAATAACCCGAAAGGAACCAGGATCCAAGGGCGCCGATCAGCATAATAACTGACCAAAGCGCAAAATGATTCCTATAGTCCTTTGCCATCCTTTTCCTGTCATATTTTTCCTGTTTCCATTTCGGAAGAGTATTAAACCCGCTGATCAGTTTTGCCGATTTCTCCTTAAAAACGGCAAAAACCAGCGCCAGTACTGCAAAACACGGAACTAAAATAATACACATATAAAAACCGATAAGCATTTAAACCCTCCTGTATGGAATGTCACCTTTTGAAATTAACAATTTTGGCCTTTTCATATATCTCAAACATATTTTCAAAATAGGAGGGATCCTGCGTTTCCTGCTCCCCATTTTCGGAATCAAAGTATGTATATGAAGCATTTCCGTCCGTATCAAAATTTTCATTTGCATATTTAACAGCTACCAGCTGTTTCTGCGAATCATCGACTGCATATTGTGCTGCGAAGTGGCCGCCGGCAGCATAGATCCAGTTTTCATCATATCTGACAGGATAAGCCGTTCCCAGTGATTCTACCGTCCCGATTTCCTTCACTTCCCCGTCCCACGCATAATAGACTCTGCAGGTTATTGCCGCCTCAGTATCCTCATCGTAGCTGTAGGTCCCTTCCGCAATCAGCAAAACAGGCAGGCCGCCCTCCGGGCGCTCCACATAGGCATAGGCCTCATCCTCCGACATCGCTTCTATTACAGAAGAATAGACCTTTTCCGGTTTTTCCATTCCGCATCCGATTAAGCCAAGCATACTGATTAATAAAATAATTATAATTCCTTCTCTATATCCTCGTTTCATAATCCTCTTCCTATCATATCCAAATTTTTCATCCGCCTTTTTCTTACCGGAATATTATTTCCTTATTACCGCACAAATCGTCTCGTCCCTGCCTGTAAAAGCTTTACCTGCCGCATCATCGTAAAATTCCGGTGCTGCAAATCCGGCATTCCTGATTTCCGCCTCCAGCGTTTCCATGGAATACACCTGGTTCCAGATATTATAGCATTCACAATCCTCTTCCGTAACCACCACATATTGCTCCAGCGTATTCTGCGAATCATGATAAACAGAATTTCTCTGAATAACCGCATAAGGCTTTTCCGACCAGAAACCGCTCTCTTCATATCCTACGGAATCCTTTTCCTCAAAAGTGCTGAGGAACTTATCCGTCCATCCGTCCAGAAACAGAACGCCTCCATCCTTCAGGGCCTTTCTGCACTTCTTCAGCAATACAGCCCTATCCTCCGGCGCCAGCACGCCAAAATCACAATAAATTAAAATGATAACGTCAAACTTCTCCTGATAATCAATTTCCAGATAATTCTGATATTGATACCGGATATTCATCTGTTTCTCCGCCGCGCGCTGCTTCGCATATTGTATGGAACGCGCGGAAAAATCAATGCCTGTCACACAGAAGCCTTTTTCTGCAAGAAGTTCTGCATAAATACCCGGTCCGCAGCCCAGATCAAGCAGTGTTTTTCCTGTCCCTCCACCGCAATATCCGCAAATCCAGTCGACTGATTTCCTGACGAACTCCATTTTCCTTGTCGCACCGTCCTCCTCCTGATTGAGATGTGCTTCCAGCATATACTTTGAAATATTTTCATCATCCCAAAAAGCAGACGAGCTTTTTTCATATAGCTTAGGTTTTTCTTTTATATAACGTAAAAAATTATGATTAACCTCGCTCATTAACTAACTTCCTTCTTTCTTTTTCCTTCCGGAATTCCGAAAGCCTTATCCCCTATTTTCCTGACTGCAGGCCAGATGCTTTGCCAGAAAAAGACAGGGATTTGCTTCATCCCAGAGCAAAGGGAAAACCTCCAGAGGGATAAATCCCATTTTTTCATAAAACCGTCTGGTCCGTTCATACGGTTCAAAATCCACAGAACCATCCAGTGTTTTTACCGTAAGATAAACCAATCCCTTCTGTTGACAATACCCTTCCGCACGTTCCATAAGCTCCGATCCAATGCCCATTCTATGGTATTCTTTCAAAATCCCCATGACACATACCTCGGCTGTGAAGGCATTGTGTATCTTAACCGCCAAAAAGCCAACCGGCCTTTCTCCGTCGTATACCCCGTAAAACGGCATCTCTTCCACCTGGCTGACATATTCCGCTATGGATTCTTCAATGCCAAACCATTCCGACAGCCTGTGGAGAACAGTATCACAGATTTCCTTTTTTGCATTTCCGTCTCCTACTTCTCTTATCTCCATCACTATTCTCCTCTCCACGGTAAACAGGCAGGATATTGTTTGCTCCATTATACCCTCTAAAGGAATGAGGTACAATGGCTTTCTTTTTCCTGCTGAAAAAACATAGCCGTACCAGCTTGCCCCGCTGATACGGCTATGTTTACCAGAAAGCTTTATTTACTGCTCATTCGTCCCTGCCGATTGTATGGTTTTGTCCATAGATTCTCTTTTTAACGGCATTTATTTTATAGATAATATTACTTGTATATATCACTGCGGTAATCAGCATTCCGAAGGACACCCCTTCGCAAAAATCTGCAATATTTCCGGTAATACCTTTATCCGCAAGGCCTGTTCCCTCCAAAATTAAAAAAGCAATAAAGCTGATTACTCCAATCCAGGCAAAAATATGGAGTTTCTTCATCATACGCATCTTTTCATCATTGCTGTAATCGGCCGCCTTTAATACGGTTTCTTTCATATCCTTATCCATTTTCCCGCTTTCCCTTTCTCCATTCAATAATTCCTTCAATTCCACATTGTAATACTCTGATATCATTACTAAGATATCCAGATCCGGCATGTTGCTGCCGGTTTCCCATCTCGAAACAGTTCTGCCCGATACATTCATTATTTCTGAAAACTGTTCCTGTGTGAGTCCTTTCTCTTTTCGAAGCTCCTTTAGAAAGCTTCCAATCTTCTGCTGATTCACCAGGCATACCTCCTTTCAAAAGCAATCGTAAAACAGAACTGGTGAAAAAAACACGACATAAAGCGGGAAATGGCGTATTTTTTATAACCAGACACAAAATGTCCGGAGTCAGCCGTCAAAGCCAACCCCGGACACCATTCTTTTTTATCTCACTATCTGTTATTCCGGCTGCCATGATTTGCCAAACCCTCTTCTAGGCTTCATTCATCCTTGCGAGTTTTGCACTTTGGTCGGCTGCTATAAGGCTGTCAAGGAGTTCATCGATATCACCGTTCATAATATCATCAATCTTGTAAAGCGTAAGTTTAATCCGGTGATCCGTTACACGTCCCTGAGGGAAATTATAGGTACGGATTTTTTCCGAACGATCTCCGGTTCCGATCTGGCTTCTTCTCAGCTCCGCCTCAGCATCGTGGGCCTTCTGCTGTTCGATGTCATACAGCTTCGCACGCAGCAGGGCAAAAGCCTTGGCCTTATTCTGAAGCTGGGACTTTTCCGTCTGGCTGTATACCACAATTCCTGTGGGATAATGGGTCAGACGCACCGCGGAGTCCGTAGTATTAACGCACTGTCCGCCGTTTCCGGAAGCACGCATAACATCGATTCGGATGTCCTTATCATCAATAACCACATCCACGTCCTCCACTTCCGGCATAACCGCCACGGTGATGGTGGATGTATGGATACGGCCGCCGGATTCCGTTTCCGGCACACGCTGTACACGGTGAACCCCGCTTTCGTATTTCAGGCGGGAATAGGCTCCTTTTCCGTTGATCATAAAGCTGACTTCCTTCATGCCGCCGATGCCGATTTCGTCCGCTCCGACCAGTTCCACCTTCCAACGGTTTCGCTCCGCATATTTCACATACAAACGATACATTTCCGCTGCAAAAAGCGCGGCTTCATCTCCGCCCGCACCCGCACGGATTTCCACAACAACGTTTTTATCATCATTAGGATCCTTGGGGAGCAGCAGGATCTTCATTTCCTGTTCCAGCTCCTGAATACGCCTTTTGGCTTCACTGTTTTCTTCTTTCAGAAGCTCCCGCATTTCCTCATCGGACTCGGATTCCAGCATAATCATACTGTCCTCCGCATCCTGTTTCACTTTTTTATATTCCTTATAGGCCTCCACAAGCGGTGTCAGATCGCTCTGTTCCTTCATGAGGGAACGGAAACGATCCTGATTGGCCGTTACAGAAGGCTCATTTAATTCATTCATTATTTCTTCATAACGACGAAGCAGGTCTTCCAGCCTGTCAAACATATTTTATCATTCCTTCCTTAACAGGACTGCCTGAAGCACAGTCCATTTCCTTTACTCATACCACAATCCGGATACCACCCGGTCAAGTCCGGCAAAATCCTTTGTCACCCTGACCTCAGAAAATCCGTGCTTTTCCATCAGCTCTTTCACAGCCTCACCCTGATCATAACCGATTTCAAAATACAGGCTGCCTCCCCGAACAAGATGCTCCGGGCAGCCCTCCAATATTTTCCGGTAAAAAACCAGGCCGTCCTCCCCTCCGTCCAGAGCGGAAAGCGGTTCGTGAAGCCTCACCTCATCCATCAGGCCGTCAATGACCCGGGTTTGTATATAAGGCGGATTGGATACTATAATATCATATTTATCTTCTATCTTTTCAAACAGATCACTGCGCAGAAAACAGGCCTGTATTCCCAGCCTGCGCGCATTTTCTCCGGCAACAGCCAGCGCTTCCTGCGAAATGTCGGCTCCTGTCCCCCGGCAGTCATTGGAATAATGAAGGAGGCTGAGCAATATACAGCCTGAACCGGTGCACATGTCCAGGATCCTGCTCCCATCCATCATTTCGCGCATCACTTCTTCCACAAGGATTTCCGTATCCTGCCTGGGAATAAGTACGTGCCCGTTTACCAGAAAGGTAAGCCCCATAAACTCCTGCTCACCGGTAAGATGCTGCAAAGGGATATGCTGCGCACGTTTCTGAATCCAGTCCTGGTATCTGTTTTTTTCCTCTTCGGTCAGCAGCCTGTCGCCATGTACAAGCAGGGTATTTCTGTCTGTCCCGCATATCTTTTCCAAAAGCAGCCTTGCGTCCAGCTCCGCTTCCGATACTCCGGCCGTCTCCAGACTCTGCTTTCCCCAGTCATAACCTTCTTTGTAATTCATTGCAGTATGGGCTCCCCTGCCTCCGCTTCTGCCACACCGTCCTCTTCCAAAGCCGTTTCTGTCCGGCCGCCGTCATCCATCCAGGATTCATCCACTTCATAACCGAATTCTTCCTTCAGATATGCTTTCCAGTCAAACACAGCTTCTACGGAAGCAATAGCCACTTCAATCATGCTTTCGTCCGGTTCCCTGGTTGTCAGCTTCTGAAGCCACATACCGGGCTTGGAAATTAAGTTGATGAAGATGTTGTCACTTCTGCCCGCAAGACGGATAATCTCATAGGAAATTCCAGCAATGACCGGAATCAGCAGAATTCTTACCACCAGCCTGAGCCCCGGGTTTTCCACCCGTATAAACATGAAAAGAATAATACTGATCAACATAACAAACAAAAGAAAGCTTGTTCCGCATCTTTTATGCAGGCGGGAGCTTCTCATGGCATCCTTAACCGTCAGGGGACGGCCTTTTTCCAGACAGTTAATGCACTTATGCTCCGCTCCGTGATATTGGTAAACACGCCGGATATCCTTCATCCCGGCGATCAGGGCCACATAGGACAGAAAAATAGCAAGACGGACAATACCTTCCAATATGGCAAGAAGGGAAGCATTTCTGATATAGGAATGGAACAGAAGGCTGATACCGTAAGGCAGCGCAATGAAAATAGCCACTGCAAGCACAATGGAAAAGGCTACGGTTAAGCCCATCAAAAGCTTTTCCCCATTCCCTTTGCTCACCTTATCCAGCATCTGATCCGTTTTGGTTTCCCTGGCATCCTCTTCCTCATAAAAGCTTGCTGAATAGGTCAGTGTCTGCATTCCCAGAACAAGAGAATCTATAAAGTTAAAAACCCCTCTGATAAAAGGCAGCTTTGTCAGCTTGCTGCCCGACAGAATCCCGGTATATTTTTCTTTTTTTGTTTCGATGTTTCCGTCCGGCTTTCTCACCGATACGGCATACTCGTCTTTGTTTTTCATCATGACGCCTTCCAGTACGGCCTGGCCGCCGATTCCGGAATAGTGTCCGCAGTTCTTTTTACTCATATTTGGCCCTCCTGTCCGCCCTTTATCCGCAGACGTCAATTCAAAGGCTGAAAGCTTCCCTTCACCCTTTTTCCTCCCTGACGGGTTCCACAGTATGAAAAAGAAGGTTGAGATTAATTAACCTCAACCTTTCTTGCAGCTCTTATTTGTTTTCCACACCATACTTCTTGTTGAACTTATCAATACGTCCACGAGCCTGAGCAGCCTTCTGCTGGCCTGTGTAGAATGAATGGCACTTGGAGCATACTTCCACGTGAATCTCGGGTTTGGTGGAACCTGTTACGAATGTGTTTCCGCAGTTGCAGGTTACAGTTGCCTGGTAAAACGCAGGATGGAGTCCTTCTTTCATAGTTTTCACCTCTTCTATATTTTTTGTTCCCATTAATATTTCGTTCTCATCCACTTGCCTTTCGGCCGCCGCTCACAGTTCTGCCTGTAAACAGCTTTTTAATTATAGCATAGCTTTTCCATCAATGCAAGTAGAAAATCCGCTTATTTTCCAATATTTTGCGGCTTTTTATGAAGAATCAGATAAATTTCATTTTTTTAACCAGATTTACGAAATCCGAATTGTTTTTGGTGCGCGCAAACATATCCAGTATCTTATCCACCGCGTCCTCAGGTCTCAGGCTGTTAAGAGCCTTACGCAGGACACCGATAGCCTCCAGTTCTTCCGGGGTAAGAAGAAGATCTTCCCTTCTGGTTCCGGATTTGGGGATATCGATAGCGGGGAATACCCTTCTTTCGGAAAGCTTTCTGTCCAGCACGATTTCCATATTGCCGGTTCCCTTGAACTCTTCATATATAACATCGTCCATCTTGCTTCCCGTATCCACAAGAGCCGTAGCAAGAATAGTCAGACTGCCGCCTTCCCTCATATTTCTTGCCGCACCGAAAAAGCGCTTGGGCATATGCAGGGCCGCCGGATCCAGACCACCTGACAGGGTTCTTCCGCTGGGCGGGATTACCAGGTTGTAGGCTCTGGTCAGACGAGTGATACTGTCAAGGAGTATTATGACATCCTTCTTATGCTCCACCAGACGTTTTGCCCTCTCAATAACCATTTCAGACACTCTCTTATGATGCTCCGGCAGTTCGTCAAATGTGGAGTAAATAACTTCTACATTAGGGCCTTCTATCGCTTCCCTGAAGTCCGTTACTTCTTCCGGACGTTCGTCAATCAGAAGAATAATCAGATGCATGTCCGGATTATTCACCTTGACTGACTGCGCCACCTGCTTCAGCAGAGTCGTCTTACCTGCCTTGGGAGGGGAAACAATCATACCCCTCTGCCCCTTTCCCACAGGACTCATCAAATCCATAATACGCATCGCCACGGAAGAGCGGGACATCTCAAGACGCACTCTTTCTTCCGGGAATATAGGCGTCATATCTTCAAAATTAGTTCTCTTCGCCGCCACATCGGGAGCATATCCGTTAATGGATTTTACATACAGAAGGGCAGAGAATTTCTCATTCTGCGTCTTAATTCTGGTATTGCCGACTACAATATCCCCTGTTTTCAAATTAAATCTGCGGATCTGGCTGGGCGCCACATAAACATCATTTTCACCTGGCAGGTAATTGGCGCAGCGGATAAAACCATATCCGTCAGGCATAACCTCCAGAATCCCGTTAGCGGTAACCCCGCTGTCCAGATCGGAAGGGAACTTCTCATCTTCTGCAATGGCAGGCGCCGGAATTTCCGCCTGGGCGATTTCGGCTCTTTCCACAGGTGTATTCCTGTTTTCATTCCTGACTGTATTATCCGTACGTTCCGCGTAAGAGGGCCGTTCTCCAGTCTGATTTCCTGAAGTATTCTGCCGGTTTCCATTATTTACAATAATGCTTCTCTGGCTCCGCTGCTCCTGGCCTCCATTCGGACGGCTGTCTCCGTTTTTACGGATTCCGGTGTCTCTGCGTACCGGTCTCCGATCCGTATTGCGGTTCTGGGAAGCCGTATGAGACTCCTCTGCAGCTGCAGGCTGAGAAGGGGCCGGTGCCTTTACAGGGGCCGGCTTTTCTTCCGAAGCTGCGCTCTTTACAGGCTCCGTTTTCTTCTCTTCTGCTGCCTTTTCCCTGCTTTTTTTTGTCTCATGAGCAGTCCTGGGTTTTTCCGCTGTCTCTTCCTTTGTCTCTGCTTTGGGCGCGGCTGTCTGTTCTTTTTCTTCCTTTTCGTCCAGCGCTACCATAGCATCTATGATATCTGCCTTTTTCATTCCTGAAGTTCCTTTAATTCCGCGTGATTTTGCAATTTCCTTCAGATCTGCTAATGCCAGAGACTGATACTTTTCTCTCATACCCATACCTTTCCTCCGTACCAAACGTACAAAATGTTACTAAAATACATACAACAAATCCGCCACAATACCATCCTTAATAATAAAAAAGGTAGGTTTCCTGCTGCTTTTTTCTGTCGGTTATTCATTTCAATTTATCAGGGAAATAATTAATGACAACAGGCCTTTCTGCCGTTATTCAGGCGCGAAAGCCAGCTTTCCATGTCTGTCTACTGGCAACGCCGTCCAATCGGAACAGTAACGCCAACAAGATATGTATTGGATATAATACTACAAAATTGGTATCTTTATGTGACCACATTATACAACACTATACCAAAAATAGGAAGCCTTTTTTTCAAAAAGCTTCCTGTTCATGGGAATTTTACGTTATGACATACTGTCTGTTAATAATTATTAAATCCTATTACCTGACATTTTTAATCGTAATCTCATTTCCAGAAATACCTGTTAATTTAAGCATATCCTTTTGGCTGTTCCTGTATTAACCATAGATCAGAGGTATTACAATCCGTATCCTTACTGACATAAATGTTTCCTTCAGGAGTATTAGTTATAAATTTACATTCTTTTCCTGTATATAAAAAATCTGACGTTTCATGCTGCCAACAATCGAGTCTTTCTCTCATATCCACCAGAACACTCTCATATTCTGGATTATTAACCTGGTTTTTGGCTTCCTGCGGATCAAACATTAAATCATACAGCTGTTCTTTATCCACACTTCTGTCCTGCCAGCCATTTTCCATCCACATCTGTTTGGACAAACCTTCATCACAATCTGCACAATAAACCTTGTTCCGTGATGTATATCTCCTAATATATAAATAATTAGGTGTACGAACCATACGCTGTGGTTCATAATTGCAATGATAGGTTATTTCTGCAAACAGTTCGTCCCTTATCTGTTCGTTATTTCCTTTTAATAATGGAATAAAGCTTGTACCTTGCAGCCATGGTGGCTGCGGCAATTCAAGTAATTCACAAATAGTCGGGAATAAATCTATCTGAGACAATAAAGCATCCGAAGCACTGCCCTTCATGATTTTTCCCGGAAGTGACATAATACAAAATACGCCTGTTCCAAATTTGTTGAGATTACATTTCATAGCAGGAAAAGCAATTCCATGATCTGTCGTACACAAAATCAATGTATTTTGAAGCAGTCCTCTGGAATCCAATCCATTGATTATGCTTCCCACCGCATTATCAAAAATTTTAGCTTCCGCCATGAATCCTGCCATATCTTCTCTTACCTGCCTTGTATCCGGCAAAGGCTCCGGCGGATAAATATAAGCTGGATTATATTGAGCAGTTCCATCTCTATATGGTCTGTGAGTATCTCCAAACCCAATATCCAGGAAAAAGGATTCTCCATTTAAACTATCCAGAGCCTCCATTCCCTGACATACTAATCTCTGTGAGTTTAATACCTTTTCACCTTTCTTTTCTTCTAAGATAATGTCATACGGTATACCATCCCTATCCTTTACAACATGCTGCGTACCTGCCAGTATTGTTTTATAATCATTACAGGATAACCATGGCGCAAGATGGCATTCCTTCTTTTCCAATTCAAATCCTCTGTTTACCAGCCCATACATACCCGAACAATGAGCATACATCCCTGTAAGCATTGCTGCGCGGCTGGGCGAGCAGCTTGGAGCAGCACAGTGCATATTACGAAACAGCATCCCAGATTCCGCTAACTGCTGCAGACATGGCGTGTCCATTTTATATCCAAAAGGACTGATATATCTGCCGACATCATGGCAATGTATATATACCAAATTAATCCTTTCCATATTTTATCTCCTTCTTCCCATAAATTTCTCTATACTTTCCAGGTGTCATACCAACAATTTTCTTGAATGAACGAATGAAGCTGGATATACTGCTGTATCCCAGATTTACTGTTAAATCTTCCAGGCTGATATCTGTTTTACACAACATTTCCTTAGCTTTATTCATCTTTTTTACATTTACAAATTCTATTAATGTAAGATGCATATGTTTTTTAAAATAATGGCTTAACCATGAAGGAGAAACAGAAAAATCATCTGCCATTCCCATAATAGAAAAATTAGTTTTCATAAAATTTTGATTTATATAGTCTACTACAAATTCTATTTTCAATGCGTTTTCATCTTCTTGCGATTTATTCATAACCAGATTCACCACATCCTGGCACAGAGCAGAGAAAATACGACGAAACCGCTTCCAATCAATGACTCCATCATATTGCTGCAGTAAAATTCCCAAATCTTTATTAATAACCTCAGCCAAATCTTCATTTTCATGAATTGAAATACTTTCCATTAATTGAAAAAGTGTCTCCTTCAAACGGTGGCGGGGCAACGCTTCATATCTGTCATTTTCCAAATCAGCTGGCATTCTTAATACAGATTCTATGTCTCCCACTATAATTGATGTTTCCACCTTAGAACAAAGCTCATCCAGAATATCCGGTCTTTGCTGCCGATTCTCCATTACCTTTTCATAAGAAATAACCCTTTCCTGTTTTGCACCCGAAAAAAAATCCCATGTAAGACAGGCTTCAAAATAAGCATTGGATATTGAATTTACGCTGCTCTTTAGACTTGAAGTATAAAAACGTATCTCTCTATTTCCTTGTCGTTCTAAAAACTCCGCTATTTTTCCTAATTTCTCAATAAATCTCTCTGATACAGAAGAATCAAAATATAATATCAACGTATCTCTTTCCATAAAGGGTTTTCCTAATACTTCAATACCTTTCAGCCAATCATTCCCCTGCCTCTTTATACAATCATACTGTCCTGGTCCAATTTCACCCGGACAGGGATCCATACATACTACCAGATAATTCATACCAAATTCTTCTTTTTGCAAAAAAGAAGGTAAGTATTCTTTTTTATATTCCAAACCTTTCAAGAGTCGGAACACAGTATAGTCTCTCTGCAGCGGTTCCAGTTCCTTCATCTGTCTGTTTACCATGTCAAGTCCATCTGAAAGAAACCTGACTGCCTGCTGGATTGTTTCTATTTCATTCAACTCTCCATTGCCAAATTCCTTCTGCATGCCATTCTTCACATGTTCTTCAAGCCGTCTTATAGGCACATAATTAGTATATAAAAAAAGATAAATAATAATACTACCTCCAAGAAGGAGTCCCGCCAAAATCCCAAAGTAAACCTTTTTCAGTTTTACCAAGTCTCCTGAGACTGCAGAATATCTGACCATACTATAATATTTCCAGCCCGTTTCAGCACCCAAGCAATAGGATAATAAAAATTTTTCTTCGCCCGAATTAAAAATATCTGTACCTTCAATTTGACGACTTCCATAATGAATCATCTGCTCTGGAGTACACAATGCTTCTCCTTCCTCCCAGATCAGCTTTCCCTGGCTGTCAAGAATCACAAAATAGCCTTCTTGAAAAGAATCAGAAGCTCTGATAATACGGCTGACTTCAGCCATACTTATAAAAGTCATAATCACTGGTTTATCCTTACCATTATCATGCATCGGATACCACTGTACCAGGTATTCCTGCTTCACATTACCAGGAAGACTTACAAATGAACGAAAAAACTTTGAATCCTCCGTACTCCTTAACTTTCTCTTTAATTCTTCACTGTCCCATTCTTCAAATTGTACCATTTTTCCACCCAGATAACGTGCTGGGAAAGTCCCTTTATCACTCAGCAGCAAAGTATCCTCCCCCCGATAAATTACTATAGAGGTAAGAAGCTTATTAAAGAGAAGAAATTCTTTCAGCTGGGAAACTGCCTGACAATAATTATAGGGTGATTCCTCAAGAATATAATTCTTCATCCTGTTATCCAGCCTGATATTCTGTACAATGTCATCTGCATTTTTTATTGCAGGATCTATACTTCCTTTTACCTGTTCCACATAACCTTTTTGCATAGACATTATATTTTTTTGCATTAGTTTACCGGAATGGTTATAGGAAAATAAAAATAAGGTGCTTAAGGGCATGACCAGAACAAGAATATAGGAAATAAGATATTTTACAAAAAACTCATATTTTTTCAATTTTCCCTTTTCTCTCGCCCCCATACCCCTATCACCTTTCTTCTTTATATATAAATTTTACTCCATGTAATTATTATAAGCATCAATAAATATATTCATAGCTTCTGATAATCCCAGTTTATTCAACTGATTCAAATATTCCTCCCATTGTTCATCTATATTGCCCTCACTGATAAACTTTGCACGCATCATTTCCTCGTAGCTGTTAATATCCGGCATAATTTTTTTCAATGTGTTCATCTGCTCCAGAGAGAACATCACATTAGGATAAATTTCTTTTTGAAGATAAGGCTCTACTGCTTTCTGAAAAACATCTCTGTCCATTTGCTGTTTGGCAGGAGTTAATATATCTTCAAATTCTGGAAAGCAAGCATAAGGCGCTGAATCTGCCGGACAGTTTCCCCATCTCCACATTCCATAAGTCAACTCTTCAGGCGGTTCATGTGCGATAACAGTACCATCCTCATTTTTCTCTGTCATTACATCGTAAGGTCCATAAAAGGTCTGAATCGACATATCCTGAGAATACCATTCATCTATCCACCGCATAGTAGCTTCTGGATATTTATTTGAGGAGGTAATTTCAAACATGTTACGGCCAATACGCATATCGTTTACTACTGTCCATCCCTGATCGCCATTTGGCCCTTTCAGCGGAGGAAGCTGTACAAAATCCTTCTCTGCTCTTTCAAAACCTACAGAATTGGAAATTGTCCATGCTGTAAAGGAACCGATTAATTCCTCTGAATCCTGGCATTTAGCATTATAAGCTTCTCCGGAAGTAGTGAATATCTCAGGATCCATAAGCCCTTCCTTATAAAGGCGATGGAGATATTTCAAAGCCTCCTTATATCCGTCCTGTGCAGGTGTAAAGAGTGGATTTCCATCCTTTACCATCAAATGATAAATGGTATCAGAGTAGGAAGTATTATCATAAACGCCAAAGGCCGGGAAAAAATTAGCCTCAGAGTTGGTTGCATTTCCCATCTGATGATACAGTATCAGTGGAATTTCATCTGCTTTGCCATTTCCATTAGGATCTTCTTCTTTGAATTTTTTAAGAACCTCATAATATTCTTCCGTTGTAGTTGGAATTTCTAATCCAAGAGTATCCAGCCATGTTTTATTTATTGCCATAGTATCCATAGTATTGGGAAAATAGGATCCTCTGTACCGGAAAAGAGAGTAAATCTGTCCATCTGCAGATGTTACCACCTTTTTTAATTCCTGTTCTTTTTCAAAGCATTCTTTGATATTAGGTGCATAATTATCGATCAAATCATTCATAGGTATAAAGGACTGCACATTAGTAAGGATGTCCATATCACTGATTCCTTCTCCCAGAAAGGCATCAGGTAAATCACCGCTTACAAACATCAGATTTTTCTTTTCATTCCACGCTGTAGGTCCAATTTCAATCCACTCAATATTAATGTTTGTTTTTTTCGCCAAATCATTTAGATAATCAATTTCTGCCAAAGATTTCCTATCTGAATCAACTGTACGGTTAACCGCAATCCGCAATGTAATAGGTTGGTTTACAATAGGGTAACCAGTAGGATTAAAATTGCTGCTGTCTTCTGAATTTTCCATACTGCTTACTTCTTCCTGTCCTGTACTTTCTATTCCCTCAAGAGTCGGTCTGGAACACCCCCCAAGCAGGACGGCAAGCATAACAACTGACAAAAATAAAGCTGAAATTTTTTTCATATACTCTTCTCCTATTATTCATTATATTGTTTTTCTCTCTGCCAGGCAATACTACTTCTTTATAGTAAGTATTTCCCATTTCGTTCTGTTTTCTATTTATTCATCCTTTAACCGATCCAATCATCACCCCCTTAACAAAAAACTTCTGCAGAAATGGATAAACAGCCAGCACCGGCGCAGATGCAACTATTATCATTGCATACTTCACCAAATCTGCTTTATGCCGCATGGAATTAACCAAATCCGGATCCATGCTCATCATTTCCTGCTGCAGCAAAATCTCCCTTAAGAAAAGCTGTAAAGGAAATTTGTTTTTGTCATTCAGATATACCAGCGCATTAAAGAATCCATTCCATTGATTCACACCATAAAAGAGAGCTATAACCGCGATAATAACCCCCGAAAGAGGAAGGGCAATATGTATAAAGAAAAGAAAATGCCCGCAACCATCAAGCTGCGCAGATTCAAACAATTCCAGTGGAATATTTTCCTCAAAAAAGGTTCTTGTAACTACCAGATTCCAGACGCCTACGCATCCTGGTACTATTACTCCCCAAATAGTATTGACAAGATGCAGCTGCTGCATCAATAGGTATGTCGGTACCAATCCTCCGCTGAATATCATCGTAAAAATAATAATGGCATTAATTACTCTTTTTCCTATGAAATGCCTGACGGAAAGTGCATATCCGCTTGTCAGAGTTAATACCAGACTAAGAAGTGTTCCGACGATTGTATACAGGATTGTATTATAGTATCCAACATAAATACGGGCATCTTCAAGAATCGTTCTGTACCCTTCCCACGTAACTTCTTTGGGAAACAAATATACTTTTCCCGCATAAGTCAGATCCGGATTGCTTATAGATGCAATGATTACAAAGTAAAGCGGATACAATACTATTAAAAGTAAAATTCCCGAAATAATTCCTGTAACAACATTAAAAGCGTGATCTCTTGTCTTCCCTTTTATTCTCATTTTCTTTTCTCCTATAACAGGCTCACATTGCCGACTCGTTTTGCAATACCGTTTACAGACAAAATAAGTATTAAATTAATAATAGAATTAAACAATCCTATTGCTGCCGAATAACTGTACTCCATTCCTATAAGACCAGTTTTATATACATAAGTAGAAATAATTTCAGAAGCTGAAATATTCATGGGATTTTGCATTAGTAATACTTTTTCAAAACCCACGCTCATAATTCTGCCTGAATTCATAATCAGCAATACCACAGCAGTGGGAAGAATAGATGGAATATCAATATACAGAATTTTCTGCAGCTTTCCTGCTCCATCGATTTCTGCAGCCTCATATAAATCCGGACTGACAGAGGTAAGAGTCGCTATGTAAATTATGGCATCCCATCCTGCATGCTGCCATATTTCACTTATAACAAATATAGGACAGAACCACTTTTCACTTCCCATGGGAATACCTGCTTTTCCATTTGTTACGCAGTTAAGCAGGTTATAAAGCAATCCACCAGGAGAAAGCATGATAACAATCATACCCACCACCGCAGGAATAGAAATAAAATGAGGAGCATATGTTGCTGTCTGCAATACTTTTTTTAATTTGGTAAAATTAAGCTGATTAATCATAAGAGCCAGTAAAATTGGAACAGGAAACCCAAATACCAGATTGCTCAGACTGATTTTTAGAGTATTTGTAATTACTGTTTTAAATTGATAGGAATCAAAAAATCTTTTAAACTGTTCCATCCCCACCCATGGGCTCCTAAACATTCCCATATAAGGAGTAAATTCCTTAAAAGCTATCTGAATTCCAGCCATAGGAATATAACAGAAAATAAAAAAATATAATAATGTAGGTAATAGGAACATATAAATCTGCCAGTCCCTCTTCAATCTTTTTCCTATCGCAACTCCTTTTCCTTTTTTATATACATTTCTGACTTTCACTGCCATTCTCCCTCCTTTTCTGTTTTTATCATCGTACACACCCTTATTTCCTTTTGTAAATATTCACATTATTTGCTAATATACATAATTTTTGTACATACAAAAAAACTTTCTTTATACAAAAAAGCAGTACAGGAAATTGCTTTCCTGTACTGCTTTCACCTATTTCCTATCCTTTTCCAAGTAGGATATCATTTATTATATTTTATTTTAATGAGAACACCATCCTCACCGGATCATGGTCCGAAAACTGGTAACCGGTATGGATGTTTTCATATTCCTTCATTATAATATTATCCGATATTATAAACCCATCCAGCGTCACCGTATAAGTAACCCCTACCTCATAAGGCATATCCGCATTGCGGGCACTGTCCGGCATGGAGGCTCTTTCCTCTTCCCCAAGCAGATCAATGCTGAACGAGAAACCTTCCGGCAGTTTTTCTCTGGGGAATGGATACGCCCAGGATTCCCTATCCTCCGAAACATCACCCAAAGCCTTCAAATCGTGATTGAAATCTCCTCCGCAAATCACATAATTCCCCTTTTCATACTCTGCCTGCATGTCTCCGCACAGCTTGCTGATCTGCGCCTCCCGGATAGCATCGCTGTTTCCGTATGCGGACATATGCTGGGCGAAAATCACCAGCTCCTTTCCGTTTTCCACCGGTATCCGGCTGATGGAATAGCATCTGTCCAAATCCAGGAACTTGCTGAAGGAAGTAGAAATAGGAAAGCTTTTCCTCACACCGGAGGTAACAGGATATTTCGAATAAAGAGCGATTCCTGCCAGACTCTTCCCATGAGGTTCCCAGGGCGGCACCATCAGAAACGCCGAATCATAGTTAATGGCAAAGTCCGAATAATAGCTGCCGAAAAAGCCGTCCAGCAATTCATACTGGTTCACATGATAGCTCCTTGTAGAATCCAAATCCACTTCCTCGTAAATCATAAAATCCGGATCATATCCTGCCGCCAGCCCTCCCGCTCCGGAAACCGTTTCCAGCACGCTCTCCCTGCTTTTCGCCACAGAGGACTTCCCGCCGTCCATGAAAAAGCTGTAGTCGGGCGTATAAGCGCCGAAGCCTATATTATAAGTCATGATTTCATAATCCGTCCCGGCAGAAACCTCCGCCCCGGCTTCTCCCCCTTCTGTCGGCTGCCGTATTTCTAACGCCAGATCATCAGGCAGTCTGTGGTAACTGATCATCACATACAGCACATACCCTATGACTGCCAGGAGCAGGACAGCCACTATCCCCAGCACCACCCACAGCCATATCCGTTTCTTTTTTTTACTCTTCGCCATATTCGTTTCCTCCCGCAATATGTCTTTACCTTTATAATACTCTAACCGGTAAAAAAACACAATCTCGCATAATGTCTGTGCTTTTATCCTGTTTACCAGCAGTTACAATTCACGGCTCCGGTGTCGCCGGTCACATGGCCCTGGCTGTCCGGTATTCCCTGCCCTGTCTTGTTGGGCGCGGCAAGGATTCCTGTATGGGCCGTATAAATACGCCGGTCCTTAGGTTGCGTACTTTGCAACCTTAGTACCGCTGCGTATTTATCCGAGCGAGAGTGTGCCCTGACAGGAACCTTGCCGCGCCCAACAAAACAGGGCAGGAAATACCGGGCAGCCAGGGCCATGTGACCGGCGACACCGGAGCCGTGAATTGTAACTATCAGCAAGTTTCGCTATTGCGGATCGAATCCAAATATTATATGATATTTTTATGGCTGTCCTGAATCTCTCAGTACTCAGCCATAATAAAAAGGCGGAGGAATAAATTTATGAATACAAACGAAAAAGCACTGGAATTACATAAAGAGTGGAACGGCAAATTAGAAACCGTTTCCAAAACACCTGTAAAATCAAGGGAAGACCTTTCACTTGCCTATACTCCGGGCGTGGCAGAGCCCTGCAAGGTCATTGCCGGGGATAAAGAAGCTGCTTATACCTATACCATAAAGGCCAATACCATTGCGGTGGTTTCCGACGGTTCCGCGGTTCTCGGCCTGGGTAATATCGGCCCCTATGCGGCCATGCCTGTTATGGAAGGGAAAGCGGTACTTTTCAAGGAATTCGGAGGGGTAAACGCGGTTCCCATCTGCCTGGATACCCAGGATACGGAAGAAATCATCAAGGCGGTCACCTGGATGGCTCCCGGCTTCGGCGGCATCAACCTGGAGGATATCAGCGCTCCCCGCTGCTTTGAAATTGAAGAACGCCTGAAGGAAACTCTGGATATCCCTGTTTTCCATGATGATCAGCATGGAACGGCCATCGTAGTCCTTGCCGGGATTATCAATGCCCTGAAGGTAACCGGCAAGAAAAAGGAAGACTGCCGTGTCGTTGTGAACGGCGCGGGAAGCGCGGGAGTAGCTATCACCAAACTGCTTCTGAATTATGGTTTTCCTCATATTATTATGTGTGACAAATCCGGCATTCTTTCCAAGAACAGTTCTGATCTGAACTGGATGCAGGAAAAAATGATGGAGGTAACCAATCTGGAAGGAAAAACCGGCTCCCTTGCCGATGCCATGAAGGGCGCCGATATCTTTGTAGGAGTATCCGCTCCCGGAATTGTATCTGCAGAAATGGTTTCTTCTATGAATAAGGACGCCATTCTTTTTGCCATGGCCAATCCGGTTCCTGAAATCATGCCCGACATCGCTAAAGCTGCCGGAGCAAAAGTAGTAGGTACCGGCCGCAGTGATTTCCCCAATCAGGTGAATAACGTTGTCGCTTTCCCTGGTATCTTCAAAGGAGCGCTGGAAGGCCGCGCAACCCAGATTACGGAAGAAATGAAGCTGGCCGCTGCCCTGGCTATCGCTTCACTGGTGCCGGACGAAGAATTAAATGAAGACAACATCATGCCGGAGGCCTTCAATCCCAAGGTTGCGGAAGTGGTGGCTCAGGCCGTAAAATCCCATATTGCCCGCTGAGCCCATGGATTATCATGGCAAGCCCTATTATTCCCTTGATGCCTGGTGTAAAAATACCTATGGGGAAAAATTATATAAAATTGCATTAGACGCGGGCCTTACCTGCCCCAACAGAGATGGTACCCTGGACAGCAGAGGCTGTATCTTCTGCAGCGCGGGCGGAAGCGGAGAATTTGCCGCAGGGAGACTGCCCGGAGCTGAGCCGGTGGATGGCCCGTTTTCCATCCGGAAACAGCTGGAAGCCGGAAAAAAACTTTTGGAAAAGAAAAAAACAGGCCGCCGCTATATCGCGTATTTTCAGGCCTATACTAACACCTACGGCCCTGTGGATTATCTGGCCTCCATTTACCGCCAGGCTCTTATGGAACCGGATATTGCCGGTATTTCCATCGCTACCAGGCCCGATTGTCTCGGAACAGAGATTATGCGTTTGTTTGCTTCCCTGAAACAGTATTTTCCGGATAAATTCATCTGGATTGAGCTGGGACTTCAGACGATCCACGAAGAAACGGCTCTGTTTATCCGCAGAGGATATCCCCTTTCCTGTTTTACCGAAGCGATGGAAGCTCTTCATAAAGCGGATATTCCTGTAATCGTCCATGTCATTCTGGGACTTCCCGGGGAAACGGAGGAAATGCTTCTGCAGACCATCCGTTTTCTGAATCGCTGCGGAATATTCGGAATCAAGCTGCAGCTTCTTCATATCCTGGAAAATACAGATCTTGCCGTCCTTTACCGGGCAGGAAAAGTCCCGGTACTCTCCATGGACGCCTATCTGTCTTACTTACAAAAGTGCATTGCCGCCCTTTCTCCCGATATTGTCATTCACCGGGTAACAGGCGACGGACCGAAAAATATATTGATCGCTCCGTCCTGGAGCAGCAATAAACGTAACGTGTTGAACACGCTTCATCAGCGCATGAAGCTTTCCTCTATCAGACAAGGACAATGCTATGAATCAGGAACCTTTGACTCTCTACAAATTGATTGTGCTTTATATGTTGGACAGGGTCACTTTTCCCCTGACCACAGCCCAGATCAGTGAATTTATCCTGGAAAAGGAGTATACCAATTTTCTCACTCTCCAGACGGCCATTTCCGAATTGACGGAAACAGGCCTGGCAGAATCCCGGACCCTTCTCAACCGTACCCAGCTCCAGATTACGGAGGAAGGCCGGAATACCCTGCATTTTTTTGAAAACAGGATCAGCGATGCCATTAAAAGGGACATTATCGACTATTTCAAAAACCATAAGCTGGAACTGCGCAATGAGTCCTCTATTCAGAGCAATTTTTACAAACTGGTAAACGGCGAATTCGAGGCACAGCTCGTGGCAAAGGATAAGGACGTGGATCTTGTAAATATACGGATTTCCGTTCCCACCCAGGAACTGGCCGCTTCCATCTGTGATAACTGGCAGAAAAAAAACAAAGAAATATACCAGTATCTGACTGAGCAGCTTTTCTGAATTATTATAAAAAACAGCCCCCGGCCGGTAAGCTTCACTGTAATGTGAATTCTTACGGCCGCGGGGCTGTTTTATTTATTCCCGCGTGCCGGTTTGGCGGCTGACGCAGGGCTTTGATTTTTTTCTCAATCCTTTGCAGCAGGATATTCGTTGCACAGAAGTCTGTAAGGAGGTTCATCCTCTTCGATTTCAGGGAAACGGCCGATAGGCTCGTAGAAACGGTTATCCGTATTATCATCATTGCACATGGACACTTCACCCAGCAGTACAGGGCCGGTTCCGGGTTCCAGTTCAAAATCATGATACATATAAGGATAGATAGTAATGGATTCGCCGGGTTTCAGCTTCACCTGTGTTCCTGCCGGAACCGTGAATTCCCGTCCGTCACAGTTAACGGTAACATCCGTATCCGCGAACTGTTCGTCCTTTGTGGAATTGTATACACGAATCAGTACATTTCCGCCGCCTCTGTTGATGATGTCTTCCATCTTGTTCCAGTGGAAATGCATGGGCGCCATCTGTCCTTCCTTTATGTACAGAAGCTTTTCCGCATAGGTTTTGGTATATTTGGGATTCTTCAGGTTGCCGTTACGGATGGTAATCAGTGAAAAACCAACCTCGTCGAATTTGCCCAGGCCGTAATCTGTAATATCCCAGCCAAGCATGTTGTCCCGGATTTCATCATATTCATGGCTCTTATTCTGCCATTCCTCCGGAGTGAAATCGCAGAAGGGCGGCAGCTCGAAACGATGCTCTTTTACCATGGCTTCCATTTCTTTCAATGCCGCATTGATTTCTGATCTCTTCATAATTTTCAGTACCCCCATTTCTGGTTTTCCAAGTTTTTTCTTGGTATCAGTGGTATTATACCTTGTCCTGCGTCTTCATACAAGTATACTTTTTTTACTTTTACGTAAAAATACGTTAGATTTTTTTCCACATCCGGATGCAGATTACGAAACGTACTGCTGATAGGCTCTCAGCCTCTCTTCGGCACGTCATTTCCGTTATCCTTTTCTTCCTCCTGACCGGCTGCCTCCTGCCTGATGCGCTTCATATGTTCCCTGATTTTTACCTCATAGCCATTCCCGGAAGGCCTGTAAAATTCCCTTCCGCTCAATTCATACGGCAGATACTGCTGCCTCACATAATTATTCGGATAATTATGGGCATATTTATAATCCAGTCCGTGTCCCAATTTTGCCGCTCCTTTATAATGTGCATCCTGCAGATGAGAGGGAATCGGCAGGTTTCCGGTTTCCTGTACACAGCGCATGGCCTCATCAATCGCGCATACCGAAGAATTGCTTTTAGGGGCGCAGGCCACATATGTCACCGCATTGGCAAGAATGATCTGGGCCTCCGGCATACCCACCCGTTCCACGGCAAGGGACGCCGTAACCGCCACCTGAAGCGCCTGAGGATCCGCGTTTCCCACATCCTCCGAAGCGCAGATCATAATCCTTCTTGCGATAAAAGTAACACTCTCTCCCGCATAGAGCATTTTAGCGAGATAATAAACGGCCGCATCCGGATCCGAACCTCTCATGCTCTTGATAAATGCGGAAATCGTATCGTAATGGTTGTCCCCTGTTTTATCGTATTTTACCACACGTTTCTGAATGCATTCTCCCGCTACATCCAGCGTTATATGTATCTTCCCGTCCTCTCCGCGAGGCGTCGTCATAATTCCCAGCTCCACAGCATTGAGGGCGTGCCTGGCATCCCCTCCTGCCAAATCCGCCAGAAAATCCATGGCATCCTCTTCTATCACGGCATTATAAGCGCCCATTCCTTTTTGCTCATCATACACAGCCCTGCGGATGAGTTCCTTTACATCCTCTCTAGACAAGGGCTTCAGTTCAAAAATAATGGAACGGGATATCAGCGCGCCGTTTACCTCAAAATAGGGATTTTCCGTGGTTGCGCCGATAAGGACGATAGTGCCGTCCTCCACGAAAGGCAGAAGATAATCCTGCTGGCCTTTATTGAACCGGTGAATTTCATCAATAAACAGAATCGTTTTTTTTCCATACATCCCCTGGGTGTTTTTGGCCTTCGCCACCACTTCCTCCATGTCCTTTTTCCCGGAAACTGTGGCATTGATCTGGGTAAACTCCGCACTCGTCGTATTGGCAATGACCTTTGCCAGTGTCGTTTTCCCCGTTCCCGGCGGCCCGTAAAAAATGATGGAGCTGATCTTATCCGCCTGGATCGCCCGGTAAAGCAGCTTGTCCTTGCCGATAATATGCTGCTGCCCCACCACCTCGTCCAAAGTCGTGGGACGAAGCCTGGCCGCCAGCGGGGCTTCCTTTTCCATGTTGTTTTCTCTCATATAATCAAATAAATCCATTATTTCTTCTCCCGCAGCCGCATTCCTTTTTCCTTTCACGGCTTCCTTTATTATAACGAACCCCTATAGACAAGTCAAACATTCTGCGGTTCTCCATTGCCTGAATTCACTCCGCATATTTTTATGCCACATCCATATACTAAAGGGCAAAAGGAGGAGCAACAGCATGAAAGATGAAGATTACAATATTCCTGAGGATCAGGACTATACCAGCGCCGTGTCAGCCTATGACTGTACCGGTCTGATCCCTGCCGGCACCGTACATGAAAAAGAGCTGGAGGCTTATAAGGAGCTTTATCCCTTCGGCGCACCTGACATGAGCAGCCAGGAGATCGCACAAATGAGAGAAAAGAACAAAAAGGATGCTTCCGATACAGCGAAGTAGTAAAAGGGAAAAAGCCCGGAATGCACACAGCCTTCCGGGCCTTACAGGTTTTTCAGTCAAACAGGATTTCATCCACCGTCACGAATTCATACCCTTCCGCCTGGAGGATATCCACAATCTGCAGAGCGGCCGTCACTGTGGAATCATAGGAATCATGCATGAGGATAATGCTGTTTTCCTTTGTATGGGACAGTACGTTCCGGACTATTTTATCCACATTGGTAGAGCACCAGTCCAGGGGATCCACATCCCATAATACGGGAAACATATTCAGTTCCTTTTCATATTTTTTATCCCAGGAGCCATAAGGAGGCCGGATAAAAGAGGTTTCCTTCCCCGTCACCTCCTGGATGATTTCGTTGGTGGAAACAATTTCTGTTTTGAATTCTTCGGTATTGGCTGCCGTCAGCTGTACATGATGGAAGGTATGGTTTCCAATCAGATGCCCTTCATCACTGGCTCTTTTCACTATATCCGGATAGCTTTCCACATTCTGTCCCGTAACGAAAAACGTCACCTTCACATCCCTTTTTTTCAGGCCGTCCAGAAGCTGGGGAGTGCATACCGGACTGGGGCCGTCGTCAAAGGTAAGGGCGATCTTTCCCTTATAGGGCGCCTCATCCTCATAACCGGAGTCCACCATCGTATTCGACCAGACCTCCTGCCTTTTTGCGCTTCCATTCTCCCGGGACAGGAAGGTAAGTGCCGCCACAAAAAGAAACATGGTCAGAAAGGCTATCCATTTCTTTCCCTTCAGCATGACGCTGCCTCTTTGTTTTTTGTTCTCTTAGTTACTATATGCAGCATTCCCGGAAATTATCAATCCACTTTACATAACGTTCTGCGGCCTGCCCTCCAGATACCCTGAAATATTTTCAAATACAATAACGGCTCTCTTATAAAGAGCTTCCTTCGTGGCAAAAGCCACATGAGGCGTAGCCAGCAGATTGGGTGCCTGTAAAAGGGGATGCTCCGGGCTGACGGGCGGCTCGGTTTCGAACACATCCACCGCAGCTCCTGCAAGCCTGCCTTCCTCCAGGGCTGCTGCCAGCGCATTGCTGTCCACCACGGGTCCTCTCGCCGTATTGATCAGCACGGCTCCCGGTTTCATAAGGCGCAGCTGTTCTTCTCCGATCAGTCCCTTCGTCTGTTCCGTCAGCGGAACATGAAGGGAAACAATATCACATTCCTTTAACAGAGTTTCCATATCCGTCATAATAACGCCATCCGGGCTTTTGGGACTCCGGTTATAACCATAAACCTGACAGCCGAAAGCGGCGGCCAGCTGTGCGGTGCGCGTTCCGATGGCTCCCATGCCGATAATGCCGAACTTCTTTCCTTCCAGCTCCAGCCCGATAAGGCCTGTTTTATCTTTTCCCTCCCGCACGGCCTGATTGCAGGCTACAATGCTGCGGTAAAGACTCAGCACCATGCCGAAAACCAGCTCCGGCACCGCCGTATTGGAATAACCGGCGCAGTTGCTCACCAGGATCCCTCTCTCCCTGCAGTAATCCATCGCCACATGATCCACACCGGTAAAGGCAACGGATATCATTTTCAGGTCAGGACAGTTCTCCAGCACCTCTTTCTTAAAGGGCAGATTGGAAAAAGCGAGGATATCCGCATCCTTCGCACGTTCCACAAGGGTCTTCGTATCTGTGACACGAGTGTCATAATAGACAATTTCCACCTTTCCTCCCAGTTTTTCCTGCGCAAGCCCCAGAAGCTTTTCTTTTTCCACGCCAAGTGGCTCAATAATAACCAGTTTCATCCTTCATTTCTCCTTTTCAAAAATTCAGCCGTGCCAGGTAACGTTCTTCAAATCCCGGCTGCTCCGCCAGATTCATCACTTCCGATCTCCGGCACAGATCCTTTGTTTTTTCCCGTAGGGAGGGATCCCCTCCGTACAGGCACGTGCCCAGAAGGGAGGTATTGCCCACTGCGGTCACTTTATCTGCCAGTTCTGCCGGGAACAGCCCTATCCGGGCCGCTTTTTCCACATCCAGATAATACCCGAAGCCTCCGGCAAGAAATACCTGTTCCACATCAGACGCACCGATTTCCAGCGCCTCCATCAGCAGCTCCACACCCGCACAGACGGCTGCCTTCGCCATCTGCAGCGCCCGGATATCCTGCTGGGTGATCCGCAAAGCTCCCTTCTGCCAGCCTTTTTCAAAATACGCATCCTCCAGCAGGCCGCTTTCATCTATGATACCTGTTTCCAGCATTTCTGCCAGCAGGGCAATCATATCCGTTCCCGGGACGTTAGCAGCCGCTCCTCCTTCAAAGGCCGGACCGGCGGCTGTCGCTGTGCAGATCAGACGCCCTTTTCCGGCAGCCGCCATTTCTCCGTTGGTTCCCAAATCGATAAACAGCCTGCAGCTTTCCTCCCGCCGTTCTCCGAAACCGCAGGCAAGCAGCCCTGCTGCAATATCTGCCCCCACAAAGGCGGATATTCCGGGCAGAAGCCCAATCCGCGGCCCCTTATATTCCGGTTCCGGCAGCAGTTCCATTTCCTCCAGGCTCACGGGCGTAAATGGATATCTTCCCAGGGAAGCCGTATCCAGCCTCATCAACAGATGCTCCATAGCGGTATTCCCCGCTGCCCAAATACCCTGCGGAGCTTTTCCCAGCTTTCGGCCAAGCTGTCCGATCCCCTCCGCCAGCGCCGTTCTTACCGCTTCCGCCAGCTTCTCCGCCTGTCCGTCCGCCGCTGCCTGCAGTCTGGAAAGGACATCGCTTCCCCATTGCCGCTGGGGGTTCATACAGCTGTATTCTCCGAACACATGGAGATTTCCTCCCCGCTGCCATTCCCTGACAGAAGACAGCGCCACAGCCTGCATGGCAATGGTAGTTGTCCCCAGATCCACCGCAATAATATATGGCTCATCACCACCCGGCATGGCTTTTTCTTCAGGCTTCCCCTCAGCAGGCTTTGTAATCCCGCCCTTATAGGCAGTCACTGCCTCCACCTGCCTGCTTTCCACAAATTCCACCTGAATACAGCAGTCCTGCCGTACTCTGTGCATACAGGCCAGCCGGTATCCGCCGCGCAGCTGTTCCGCCGTAAACGCGATTCTGTCCGCCGCCCCGGGAAGAGGCGCTCCATTCCTGCAGAAACGGATCCTGCAGCGTCCGCAGGTTCCTTTTCCATTACAGCAGACAAGGGAATATCCGTTCATTTTCAGGACCTGCAGAAAAACAGCCCCTTCCGGGGCGTCAATCACCTTATCCTCTTTTCCCTCCTGCCTTACCGTCACCTTCTTTTCAGACAAATTGATTCCTCTCCCCGTCATAAATATAGTCAATCCCCTTAAGCTTTTCCACAATTCCTTCCTTGTCCGCCCCGCAGTCATCGCAGAACGCATCCAGGCTCGGGTAGAAATCCCTTAATTTCATATTCATAAAACTCAGAAGCATCACCGGATCCTCAGGTATCATATTTTACTGCCTCCTGTCTTTCTCTTTCAGCCGCATATGGGCTTTCGTTACTTATTATAGGTAATGGAATGCTTTATGGCAACATTCCCCCGCTAATTTTTTGTTCAATTTTCTTTCATTTGGGAAAAGCTCTTGACAGGCCGTCTTTACAGATGCTATTCTGATGCTAAGTTAAAGGGGAGTAGTATCTATGTACAATCAACATACCCTGATCTGTACGGCGGCCGGAGGACTTTTCTATTTTTAAGTCTGCTGCCATAATAAACGATCATGGTTGTACACTTTCTTTTTGGAAAGAACGAGACTTTTGGCGTAACGCCGGAGGTCTCTTTTTTTTATGAAAAATTGTACATCCGCTCTTCCTCTTTCTTCCACCATCAAACTCAGAAAGGATGAAAAAGTATGGAATTCATTTATGAAGGATTACTGTCCATCACCCCTCAGCAGGTCATCATGTATCTGGTCGGCCTCCTGCTCATTTATCTCGCAATCAAAAAGGAGTATGAACCCGCCCTGCTTCTTCCCATGGGCTTCGGCGCCATTCTGGTCAATCTCCCCCTGTCCGGCGTCATCAATCAGACAATGCCGGGAATCGGGGAAGTAAACGGTATTATAGAATGGCTGTTTAACGTAGGAATCGAAGCATCCGAAGCGCTGCCCATCTTACTGTTTATCGGTATCGGCGCCATGATCGACTTCGGGCCGCTCCTCTCCCAGCCCATTATGTTCCTCTTCGGAGCAGCCGCCCAGTTCGGTATTTTCTTTGCCATCTGCGCTGCCGCACTCATGGGCTTTGATTTAAAAGATGCCGCTTCCATCGGAATTATCGGCGCTGCCGACGGCCCTACCTCCATCCTGGTGTCCCAGGTGCTCGGTTCCCGTTATGTAGGGCCCATTGCCGTAGCTGCCTACTCTTATATGGCACTCGTACCCATTGTACAGCCCTTCGCCATCCGTCTGGTAACCACGAAAAAGGAACGTCTGATCCGTATGCCCGCCAAGCCCTCCAGGCCCGTGACCAAGACGACACGTATCCTGTTCCCCATCATCGTTACTTTCCTGGTAGGCCTGATTTCTCCTGCCTCCGTATCCCTTGTGGGATTCCTGATGTTCGGCAACCTCCTCCGGGAATGCGGCGTACTGGGCAATCTTTCCGAAACAGCACAAACCTCTCTTGCCAACCTGATCACCCTGCTGCTGGGCATCACCATTTCCTTCAGCATGCGCGCAGATGCCTTTGTCCGCTTTGACACGCTGCTCATCATGATCATCGGCCTTCTGGCTTTTGTATTCGATACCATCGGCGGGGTCGTTTTTGCCAAGGTGCTGAATCTGTTCCGCAAAGAAAAAATCAACCCTATGATCGGGGCCGCCGGTATTTCGGCCTTCCCCATGTCGGCGCGTGTGGTGCAGAAAATGGCCATGAAAGAGGATCCGGGCAACATCCTCATCATGCAGGCAACCGGCGTGAATGTATCCGGTCAAATCGCCTCCGTTATCGCAGGCGGCCTTGTTATCAGCCTTGTTTCCGCTTATCTGTAATCGCTGCCGGCCAGCCTGTTTGTATTCAAAGCCCCGTTTGGCCAGTTGTCCGCGGGAGTAAAACTTGATTTTCCGGGAAAGGAGAATTTCTATGTGGGATAATTTTTTAATCACTCTCTCCATTATGGGGAAAGGTATGGTGGGTATTTTCACCGTAATCATTATCATCAGCCTGGTGGTGGCGCTTATGGGCCGCCTTGGAGCCGGGAAAAAAACGGATGAAAAAAAATCCGGGAAATAACAGCCATCAAGAAGAGCCGGGACGATAGCTTGCTATCGTCCCGGCTCTTTTTCTGTTTTATTATTGCTCTGCGGTGGCAGGAACCTCTTTTCTGTGGGCTTCCAGCCTGCCGTCTTTCACATCAATGAGGATAGTATCCCCTTCTCCTACTGCATCCTGAAGAATCAGTTTAGCGGAAAGCGTCTCCACATGCTTCTGGATATATCTCTTTAACGGCCTTGCTCCATATGCCGGATCGTAAGCGTTATCCACCACAAACTGCTCTGCTGCAGGAGTGAGCTCAATCGTCAGCTCCCTGTCGGAGAGACGTTTGTTCAGATCGCCTATAATCAGCTGTATGATGCCCGCAATGTTATCCTTGGTGAGCGGTTTAAAGAGAATGATTTCATCCAGCCGGTTCAGGAATTCCGGTCTGAAATGTCCCCGGAGATCCGACATTACAAATTTTTCCGTTTCCTCAGAAATCATTCCATCCTGGCTGATGCCCTCCAGCAGGTAATTAGCGCCTATATTGGAGGTCATGATCAATATGGTATTCTTAAAGTCCACGGTACGGCCCTGGGAATCCGTAATACGTCCGTCATCCAGTACCTGGAGCAGTACGTTGAACACATCCGGATGGGCTTTTTCGATTTCATCGAAAAGAACCACGGAATAAGGTTTTCTCCTCACGGCTTCGGTCAGCTGTCCGCCTTCCTCATAACCCACATATCCCGGAGGCGCCCCGATCAGTCTGGATACGGAATATTTCTCCATATACTCACTCATATCTATCCGTACCATGTTGTTTTCATCATCAAAAAGAGCGGCCGCCAATGCCTTGGCCAGCTCCGTCTTACCTACGCCGGTAGGCCCCAGAAACAGGAACGAACCGATAGGCTTGCTGGGATCCTTGATTCCGGCCTTGGAACGGATAATAGCCTCCGTCACCTTTGTCACGCCTTCATCCTGGCCCACAACCCTCTTATGGAGCTCTTCGTCCAGATGCAGGGTTTTGTTTCTTTCACTCTCTGTCAGCTTGGAAATGGGAATTCCGGTCCACCTGGACACGATCCTGGCAATTTCATCCTCACTTACGCTCTCATGGACCAGGGAAAGATCCTCGCTCTTAACCGTCTCTTCCTCGATCTCCAATTGTTTGCGCAGTTCAGGCAGCTGGCCGTAGCTTAACTGGGCCGCTTTTTCCAGATCCCCTTCCCGCTGGGCGATCTCTATCTGGCTGTTTACGGAATCAATCTGCTCCCTGAGTTTGGAAAGCTTATCCACACTGGCTTTTTCATTATCCCACTGCGCCTTCCGGTTCTGGAATTCTTCCTTCAGCTCGGCCAGTTCCTTCTGCAGATCAGCCAGACGTTCCTGACTTAACCGATCCTCTTCTTTTTTCAGAGCTGCTTCTTCGATTTCCATCTGCATGATCTTCCTCTGAAGCTCATCCAGCTCGGTCGGCATGGAATCCAGCTCTGTTTTTATCAGGGCACAGGCCTCATCCACCAGGTCTATAGCCTTATCCGGCAGGAAACGGTCGGAAATATAACGGTTCGACAAAACAGCTGCGCTTACCAGCGCATTGTCCATAATTTTCACGCCATGATAAACTTCATAACGTTCCTTTAATCCCCTGAGAATGGAGATGGTATCCTCCACGGTCGGCTCCTCCACCATAACCGGCTGGAACCTTCTTTCCAGGGCGGCGTCCTTCTCAATATACTGCCTGTATTCATCCAGCGTCGTTGCGCCGATACAGTGCAGCTCGCCTCTGGCAAGCATGGGCTTGAGCATATTGCCCGCATCCATACTGCCCTCCGTCTTGCCCGCGCCAACGATGGTATGCAGCTCATCAATGAACAGGATAATCTGTCCTTCGCTGTTCTTCACATCCTCCAGCACCGCTTTCAGACGCTCCTCAAATTCACCCCTGTATTTGGCACCGGCAACCAGCGCACCCATATCCAGGGCAAATATCTTCTTATCCTTCAGTCCCTGAGGGACATCCCCCCGGACTATCCTCTGCGCCAGGCCTTCCACCACAGCTGTTTTACCGACGCCGGGTTCACCGATGAGCACGGGGTTATTCTTCGTCTTTCTGGACAAAATACGGACGACGTTGCGTATCTCCGCATCTCTGCCGATCACCGGATCCAGCTTCTGGTTTCTGGCCTTCTCCACCAGATCCTCGCCGTATTTTTCCAGCGTGTCATAAGTGACCTCCGGGTTGTCGCTGGTAACTCTCTGATTGCCGCGAACCGTAGACAGCGCCTGAAGGAAACGCTCCCTGGTGATGCCGTATTCCGTCCAGATAGCCTTAATTTCCTTATTAGGATGCTTGATCATACTCAGGAACAGATGCTCTACGGAAACATATTCGTCTCCCATCTGTTTCGCCTCATCCTCTGCGGATGTAAGCACCTGGTTCAGCTCTCTTCCCACATAAACCTGGCCGCCCTGTACCTTTACACGCTTGCTAACCGCGTTCTCCACCCGGTTCACAAAGTGTTCCTTCTGAATACCCATTTTCTCAATCAGCTTCAGTATAAGGCTGTCTTCTATGGTAAGGAGGCTGTAGAGCAGATGTTCTTCTTCAATTTCCTGGTTGCCGTATTCATACGCCAGCTTCTGGCAGCGCTCCACGGCCTCCATGGATTTTTGTGTAAATTTGGAAATGTTCATACACATGCCCTCCTATAATCTTCTTTGTTTTATTTGTTCTATTACTACTATAACAGTATCATAATGCCTTGTCAACTTATTTTTAGACTATTTTTGTTTTCTGTTTTAAATAAATCCCTTGAGGCAGATCTGCAGCATATATCCGCATGTTTTGCCGGCTGCCTCTTGTACTTCCGTCAAAACAGAGGTACAATTTATAAAGAAAGCGTTTCCATTATCCGGAAACAGCTTAAAATTTATAAATTTTACCAATCATTCATAAAAGAAGGATATCCCACATATCATGAAGACAAAATCATACGAAATCGACATGTGCAACGGCCCGCTCACCGGAAAACTTTTAAAATTTGCAGTTCCGCTCATGCTTTCCGGAATCCTGCAGCTTCTCTTCAATGCTGCCGACATTGTAGTGGTCGGCCATTTTGCCGGTCATCAGGCGCTTGCGGCGGTAGGAAGCACCGGTTCCCTCATTAACCTTCTCGTAAATGTTTTCATCGGCCTGTCCATAGGAACCAATGTACTGGTTGCCAACTATACAGGGGCACACCAGGAAAAGGCAGTGAGCGAAACCGTTCATACCTCCATATTGCTGAGCCTTCTGTGCGGTACCTTTCTCATTTTTTTCGGGATTATACTGGCAAAACCGCTCTTGTCCCTGATGGGTACGCCGGATGACGTAATAAGCCAGGCCACTCTTTATATGCAGATATACTTTGTCGGTATGCCTGCCACCATGCTTTATAACTTCGGAGCGGCAGTTCTTCGTGCAACCGGAGATACCCAGCGGCCGTTATATTTCCTCTTTGCCGCCGGCATCATTAACGTGATCCTGAATCTGATCTTTGTCATCTGCTTCCATATGGGTGTGGCAGGAGTCGCGACCGCCACCGTAATTTCACAATGTGTATCCGCCTTACTCGTACTGCGCTGTCTGCTTCATGAAACCGGCTGTTTTAAGCTGTATTTAAACAAGCTTCATATTCATAAAGATAAGCTTGTGCAGATGATACGCATCGGCCTGCCGGCAGGAATGCAGGGCGCTATTTTCTCTATTTCCAACGTACTGATCCAGTCTTCCATCAACTCCTTCGGTTCCGTCGCCATGGCGGGCAGCACCGCATCCAGCAATCTGGAAGGCTTTGTTTATACCTCCATGAATGCCTTTTATCAGGCCTGTCTGAGCTTTACCAGCCAGAATCTGGGCGCCAATAAAAAGGAACGGATCAATAAGATACTGATCACCTGTGAAATACTTGTTTTTTTCGTAGGGCTGATCATGGGGAATGTGGCCTATTTCTTCGGTGACAGACTGCTGCATATTTATTCCTCGGATCCGGAAGTAATCCGCTTCGGCCTTATGCGTATGCAGGTGATCTGTACGGTATATTTTCTATGCGGTATGATGGACGTACTTGTAGGCAGCCTGAGAGGGCTTAACTATTCCATTATTCCCATGATCGTCTCCATTGTCGGTGTCTGCGGCCTGCGTATCCTGTGGATATTCACCATATTCCAATGGCACCGGAGCCTGTTTATCCTATACCTGTCCTATCCGGTCACCTGGCTGGGCACTGCCGTCGCCCATTTAATATGCTTCATTATTATAAGAAAAAAATTGGACGAAAGGAAACACTATGAGCTGGGAAATTGAATTTCTGAACTCCATACAACATCTTCTGCGCAATGAATTCCTGGATGCTGTCATGCCCTTCATATCCTCCCTTGGAAATGCGGGTATTTTCTGGATTCTGCTCACCGTCGTACTTCTTATTATACCCAAAACGCGGAAAGCAGGAGTGGCTTCCGCTATTGCCCTCGTTCTTATGCTCGTAACCGGAAATATGATTTTAAAGCCGCTGATAGCAAGATTAAGGCCATTTACAGTCAATACCGCTATTGAACTCCTGATTCCCCCGCCCTCAGATTTCTCCTTTCCCTCAGGACATACCTTTGCATCCTTTGCGTCGGCCACAGCCATCCTGAAAAATAACAGGCGTCTGGGTATCCCTGCCATAATCCTGGCGGTACTCATCGCTTTTTCCCGTCTGTATCTGTATGTGCACTATCCCACCGATGTATTCTTCGGACTGCTGCTCGGCATTCTGGCCGGACTGATCGGCAACTTTGCAGCCGGAAAGCTTTCCTCCCGGCTGCACCTGCCGAACTGATACCGGTTTGTTTCTTTTTCTTCTATATATAAATGTACTTGTAACGCTCCGGGACTACAGCCTCAAAGGGAAATCTTTCGAAACGTAACTGTACATTCAAAAAAAGCAGGTTCCCTTTACGGAAAACCTGCTTTCTCTTTGCTTTATTTTAAATAAGGCAGTTCGCTGAATTATTCAGCTGCTTCAGTAGAAGCTGTTTCAGTTGCTTCAGCAGAAGCGGTCTCTGTAGCTTCAGCTGTAGCTGATTCAGTCTCTGTAGCTGCTTCTGTTGTAGGCTCTACAGATTCGGTAGCTGCTTCTGTGGAAGCTTCTACGCTGGATTCTACTACGCTGGACTCTTCAACGCTTGCTTCTACAGTAGATTCTACTGCGCTGGATTCAACAGGTGCTGTTGTATCGCTGGAACCACAAGCTACCATCATTGCGGATGTCATAACTGCTGCTGTTAAAACTGCTACTAATTTTTTCTTCATAATTAATTCTCCTCCTAATCGAAACATACAGCTCTAATTAGCTGCATCTGTATTACGAAGATGAGGATAACACTTTTCTCTAAACTTGTAAATAGTTTTTATAAACTTTTTAAACAAATTATGAATTCCATAAGATTTTGTTCACAGTTTGTACACATTCATCGCCAAAACCGGAAAAAACATCCTTTTTTCTCCATTTTTCGCATTAAAATCATCAGACTAAGGAATTTTCAAACGCCTTTTATGGTTTTTCACGACTCCCTGTGATACACTGAATACATGAAAAATCCAACCGGGAAGAACATTTTTCGGCTCGGAAACTATATTACAGGAGGTAATGCCATGTCTTCTTACTTATTAGAATGCTGTGTTGACTCTGTGGATTCCGCCCTGCTTGCCGAAAAGGGCGGTGCAGACAGGCTGGAGCTGTGTTCCAATCTGATAATCGGCGGAACCACCCCCACGCTCGCCCTTTACCACCGGATACGTATGCATTCGGATATCCGCATTCACGCTTTAATCAGACCCCGCTTCGGCGATTTTTTATATTCCGAAGAAGAATTTCAGGTTATTCTGGAAGAGGTACGCCAATTCCGCCAGGCCGGCGCCGAAGGTGTGGTTATCGGCTGTCTCACCCCTGAATGCTCGCTTCATATGGAATATATGAAAAAACTCATGGATGCCGCCGGCGGAATGTCCGTTACCCTTCACCGTGCCTTCGATATGTGCAGGGATCCCTTTGAAGCCCTGGAGCAATCCAAAGAACTGGGCGTCAACACCATCCTGACCTCCGGACAAGCCCCTTCCTGCCTGGAAGGAATCAAACTTCTGAAAAAGCTTCAGCAAAAAGCAGGAACAAATCTGACCATCCTGGCCGGTGCCGGCATAAACGCAGATGCCGTAAAAATCCTGCTCGCCGAAACAGACCTGACAGCCTACCACATGTCCGGCAAACGGATTCTGGAAAGCGGCATGCAGTTCCGCAATCCCCAAGTTTCCATGGGCATCCCCGGAATGAGCGAATACGAGATCTGGCAGACCGACGAAAATGCAGTCCGCACCGTCCGCCTCCTCCTCGATACAGCCCATTAACCCTCCCCATATCCCAATACTTTCCTATAAAAGTTCTATTCACAACTAACAGAATCGCCATAGGAAGAATGGCAAAGCCATTCTTCCAGTGTGAAACTTAGAGGTTCTTAGGCCCCGTATTTTGGGGCCTTAGAACCTCTTTTCACACTTCACATTTCCAGAAAAACGCGCTGTAGGCCGGTAGCGTACTTCCGCCGCCGAAGTCATGGCTTTCACCGCTTATCAAATCAACCGCCATGCCGCAGCCCGCGTCAAAATGGGACGTATACGGCTCACTGTCGGCATTTATCGCCACCAGCACCCGCTCTCCCTCTATGGCTCTTTCAAAAATACACTGTTTGTTTGTCAGGACAACCGAACGGAAATCACCATAATTCAGCGCCCGTGACCCTTTCTTAGCCTCTGCCAGCCTGCCGATAAAATCTGATAATTCGTTTTCAACCGGTTCCGCAAAGCATGCGCGAAGCGCCTGGTCACCATCGCTCTTATTTCCTTTCGCTCCCCATTCGCTTCCATAATACACACAGGGGATGCCCGGCATGCCGAACATCATGGCATAAATCAGAGGAAGATGCTTTTCATTTTCCAGAATACTTGCAATCCTTGTCACATCATGGTTATCCACAAAAGAAAGCAAATGCAGCCCCTTATACAAAGTCCAGTTTTCCGGACCGAACTGCCTTAGCAGAGAATGAACGATTTCGAACATATTCAAACTGTTAAAGCTGGAATACAATCCTTTATAGCATTCATAATTCGTTGCCGAATGAAGCATGCCGTCATTCACCAGAACCTTATAATCTCCGTGCAGCATCTCACCCACAAGGAAAAAGTCCGGCTTCAGCTCATCACAGAGACTCCTTAGCCGCCTCACAAAGTTATGATCCAGGCAATAAGCCACATCCAGACGCAGCCCGTCTATATCGAATTCCTCCACCCAATATCTGACACAGTCAAAAATATGAGTGATCACTTCCTCATTCTGAAGATTCAGCTTCACAAGGTCGTAATTTCCTTCCCAGCCTTCATACCACAGGCCGTCATTATAATTGGAATTTCCGCCCAAATCAATATGGAACCAGTTCAGATAAGGGGAATTCTCCCTCTTCTGCAGAACATCCTGAAAGGCCCAGAAGCCTCTTCCCACATGATTGAAAACACCGTCCAGCACCACCCGGATTCCTTCTTTATGAAGGTTCTCACAGACCTTTTTGAAATCCTCATTGGTGCCCAGCCGGCAGTCCACCTTCCTGAAATCCCTGGTATTATACCCATGGGTATCCGACTCAAACAGCGGGGAAAAATAGATGGCGTTTGCGCCAAGCTTCTTTATATGCCCAATCCAGCCATTTACCTTTTGTATTCCATCCTGCTCTGCTGCCGGACAGCTTCCGTCATTTTCAAACGGAGCCCCGCAGAATCCCAGAGGATATATCTGATAAAAAACACTTTCGTAAGCCCACATAAATGTGTCCTCCTATCACTAAACTTCGTCTCGCCCCTCATGCTTCGGGGGACATGTATACGCTGTATCAGTATACCATATCCTATTTTTGCTTTCCACTTTTTTTGTTTATCTGCTGTTCTCCGAAGGATCACTAAAGTGGAAAAATTTTATTCATCCATCCACCTTTTCCTTCTGAAAATCCACATCCGGCAGTGTCGTTTTCCACTTATCCATATGTGTGGATAAGCATAATTCACATGCTTTTTTCAGCCCCATTTTTTCCTGTTTCTGTGGATAAGCCTTTTAAATTATCCACATTGATTTACATAACAAAATTGACTGCTTTAGTTTTTTTACTGTATATCGACTATGTTGTGAAAATGTGTATAACCGACTCAAAACGTGTAAAATCGACAATAACTGCAAAAGAAATCCCCAGTTTCCACATAGTTATCCACAATTCTGACTGTCATAAACATGTTTTCCACATGTCAGTCTTCGAAAACTGCGTGTCATTTTCTGATAATCCGCACATTCCACAATTTTTTCCACATAACCACCATCCCATTAAAATATATAGCCCCGGGATATCTTTTTTTATTCCTGTTACTGGTAGTTTTAAAAAATTTTTCTATGGATAAATCAGGACGTAGACATCCGTTCAAACCTGTGATATACTGACTTGCTGTCTTAAAAAGACGGTCTTAATTTCCTTGTCTGAAAAAAAGAAAAGGCAGGGGATTCCTTTATAAAAAGCAAATAGATAAATAAATAGATAATACCGATAAACGACAGGAGTTTTGATATGATAAAAATAGGATCTCATGTAAAAATGGGCGGAAAGGATATGCTGCTGGGTTCTGCCAAGGAGGCTGTCTCTTATAGAGCCAATACTTTCATGGTATATACCGGCGCGCCCCAGAATACAAAACGTAAGGCCATAAGTGAATTGAATATAGATGCTGCCTGGGAATATATGAAGCAGAATGGAATTGAGGCCGCTGTCATTGGTAAGATAACTGATGGTAACAACCGGATTATTCACAATACAGAGGAAGACAGATATTTAGGGCTTCCTGAACAGGATGAAATATACAGATTTATATAATTAGCAGGAGGATTGCGTTATGAGAGAGAAGATTCTTGATGTTCTTGAAAAGAATGGAAGGATAGACCTTAAGGAGATGGCTATTATGCTTGGCTATTCTGAAGCAGAGGTTGCCAATGAAATAGCGGATATGGAGAAGGAACATATTATCTGCGGATATAATGCGGTCATTAACTGGGATAAGACTAGTGAAGAGAAAGTAACAGCACTTATTGAGGTTAAGGTTACTCCACAGAGAGGATTAGGTTTTGACAGTATTGCAGAGCGCCTGTACAAATATGATGAAGTAACATCAGTTTATCTCATGTCAGGAGGCTTTGACTTTACTGTTATTATAGAAGGCAAATCAATGAAGTCAGTGGCTCAGTTCGTCGCGGCGAAGCTCGCACCATTAGATTCAGTCCTTAGCACATCTACACATTTTGTGCTTAAGAAGTATAAGGACTATGGAACAATAATAGAGGACGAGGCTAAAGACGAAAGGATGCTGATTACACCATGAGAAACCCATTATCACAGAAAATAACAGGCATACAACCATCAGGAATAAGAAAATTCTTTGATATTGTAAGTGAGATGCCTGATGCAATTTCGTTAGGAGTAGGCGAACCAGATTTTGATACTCCATGGAATGTAAGAGAAGAAGGAATATATGCCCTTGAGAAGGGAAGAACATTTTACACATCTAATGCAGGTCTTAAGGAATTACGAGAAGAGATATGTAATTACCTTGCAAGAAAGATGAACCTTCATTATGATCCTATGAAGGAAGTACTTATAACAGTAGGTGGAAGTGAGGCAATTGATGTTGCATTAAGATGCATGTGTGAC